>WNGC01001268.1_pt1 | contig 17752 bp, 20 predicted proteins | sample 5400051 | NCBI WGS metagenome assembly WNGC01 (sample SAMN13153368, study PRJNA577476) | soil metagenome | isolation source: 20 cm soil or saprolite under grassland replicate 2 | place: USA:California | collected 2016-06-15
GGGATCGTGGCGCGGCTGAACGGCTACTACCCGCCGCACCGCTTCGAGCCGGTGCTCGACTGGGTCGCCCGCCGCAGGGAAAGGAAAATCGCGCTCGCCGAGTACCTGCGCACCGCGGTGCGGGAGCCGGCCGGGGAGCCGCTGCACGACGAGTCCTTCTTTCTCAAACCGCCGTACGATCTGCGCAGGCGCGGCGCAAAACCGCTCGCCGTTTTCTTCGAGACGCCGTCCTGCGCGGCCTGCGACGAACTGCACCGCGAGGGCTTTCGCCGCGCGGGAATCGTCGAGTCGCTGAAGCGCTTCGACGTGGCGCGTTTCGCGCTCGGGGAACGCACTCCGGTGACGACTCCGGCGGGAGACAGGCTCCCGGCCGAGGACTGGGCGCGCTCGCTCGGCCTCTCCTACACGCCTTCTGTGGTTTTCTTCGGGACTGACGGCAAGGAGGCGTTCCGTATCGAGGCCTACCTGCGCCCGTTTCACCTCTGGGGCTCGCTCGAATACGTCGCGAGCGGGGCCTACCTGCGCGAGCCGAACTTCCAGCGCTTCCTTCAGGCGCGCGCCGACGAGCTGCGCAGGCGCGGCGAAGCCGTCGATCTGTGGCAGTAGCGCTGCGCGCGAGCCCTCTCTCGCGGCGCATGTATGATGAGCGCCGTTTGTCACGAGTCCCAGCCCCGTGCAGCTCTCGAAATATCACTACGTCGTCGTCGAAGGCCCGATCGGCGTCGGCAAGACGAGCCTCGCCAAGCGTCTGGCCGGCCGGCTGAACTCGACCCTCGTCCTGGAGCGTCCGGAGCAGAATCCGTTCCTGCCGCGCTTCTACCAGGACATGTCCCGCTTCGCGCTGCCGACGCAGCTGTTCTTCCTTTTCCAGCGGATTGGGCAGTTGCGGGAGCTCGCACAGATGGATCTCTTCACCCGGCTCACCGTCTGCGATTTCCTCATCGAGAAGGACCCGCTGTTCGCGCGCCTGACGCTCTCAGGGGAGGAGCTGCATCTATATCAACAGATATACGACTCGCTGAAGCCGCAGGCTCCGAAACCTGATCTCGTCATCTACCTCCAGGCGCAGCCGGAGATCCTGTACGAGCGGGTGCGCCGGCGCGCGGTAGAATTCGAGCGGCCCATCACCGGTGAGTATCTCGCACTGCTCGCGGACAGCTACAACCGTTTTTTCTATCATTTCAACGGGAGCCCCGTCCTCATCGTGAATTCAGAAAGGCTCAACTTCGTGAGCCAGGATCGCGACCTCGAGCTGCTCATCGAGCGCGTGGAAGCGATGCGCGGCAACCGCGAGTTCTTCAACTGGGGAGACTAGGATGACGCGATTGACCATCAAGGCGCTGCAGAAGCTGCGCGACGATGGCGTGAAGATAGCCGTGCTCACCTGCTACGACGCGAGCTTCGCCGCGATGCTAGACGCCGCGGGTCTCGACAGCCTCCTCATCGGCGACTCGCTCGGCATGGTGCTGCAAGGGCACGACACCACGCTGCCGGTGACGCTCGCCGACATGGCCTACCACACGCGCTGCGTCGCGCGCGGCAGCAAGCGCAGCTTCCTCGTCACCGACATGCCCTTCGGAAGCTATCAGGAATCGCCGCAGCAGGCGTTCCGCAGTGCGGCCGAATTGATGGCGGCTGGCGCACAGATGGTGAAGCTCGAGGGCGGCGCGGAGTTCGCCGACACGATACGATTTCTCACCCAGCGCGGCGTCCCGGTGTGCGGCCACGTCGGCCTCACGCCGCAATCGGTGCACCAGTTCGGCGGCTACCACGTGCAAGGCAAGGGCGAGGACGCCGAGCAGAAGCTCATCGGGGACGCCGTGGAGCTCGAGGCAGCGGGCGCGGGCCTCATCGTGCTCGAAGCGATACCGGCCAAGCTCGGGGAGCAGGTCACGCAGCGCCTGCGCATCCCCACCATCGGCATCGGCGCCGGCCCGGGCTGCTCCGGCCAGGTGCTGGTCCTGCACGACATGCTCGACGTGTTTCCGGGAAAGAAGGCGCGCTTCGTCAGGAACTTCATGAAGGGAGCTTCGGGCATCGCGGACGCGGCCGAGCGCTATGTGCGCGCAGTCCGGGACGGCAGCTTCCCCGCCGAAGAACACAGCTTCTAGGGCGAGCGGTGGACATCGTCACTTCGGTGAGGGATCTGCGCGAGCGGCTGCAGCGCGAGCCCGACAACGTCTTCGTCCCGACCATGGGCAATCTCCACGCGGGCCACATCCAGCTGATGCGCCTCGCGAAGCATCGCGCGACGTGCACCGTCGTCAGCATATTCGTCAACCGGATCCAGTTCGGGCCGAAGGAAGATTTCGAGCGCTACCCGCGCACCCTGCACGCCGATGCAGAAATGATGAAAGACGTGGGCGTGGACGTCGTGTTCGCCCCCACCGAGGCGGAGATCTACCCGGAGCCGCAAACTTTCGTGGTCGAGCCTTCCGACCTCCAGCACATTCTCGAAGGCGCGTTCCGGCCCGGGCACTTCCGCGGCGTCGCCACCGTGGTGCTGAAGCTCTTCAACATGGTCTCTCCGCACACCGCGATCTTCGGCAAGAAGGACTACCAGCAGTACGTGGTGCTGCGCGACATGGTGAAGCAGCTCGCGCTCCCCGTGGAGATCATCCCGGCGGAAACCGTGCGCGCCGAGGACGGGCTCGCGCTCAGCTCGAGGAACACTACTCGAAGCTCGAAGGGGAGGCGCTGGCGAAATTCAACGAGAAGTGGGCGGCGGACTACGTCGCGATCAGGAGGCAATCCGACCTGCAACCGCCGTCACCCTCCGATCGCAACCTCGTTGTCCTCGGCGCCGCGAAGCTCGGGAGGCCCCGACTGATCGATAACGTCGAGGTATCGCTCTAGGACGGATACGGCTCCACCATGAGTTTCTCGACCGGGCAGCCGAGCGCCTTGGCCATTTTCTCCATCGCTTGCTCGTTCACCGAGACCGGCTGGAACTCCTTGCCGCCGCCTTTGCTTTCGATGAACGCCCTAGCAGCGCTTTCCGAGTTCCAGACCACGACCGGGTCGGGCGAGACCCCTGGCATCTGGACGCAGATCGGAACGCCATCCGACTTGTACACAATCGCAAACATGGCCAGCCTCCTGTTGCGGATGAAGTCACCGGGGCGACCCGGGCGGTGCGCCCGGGCCTCGTACTTTAACCCATGTTCCTCAGAGCATCCAGTGCCTCTAGATCATCCACGACGGGATGAGAAACGCGCGCGATGGAATGACTCGCATGCCTTACCCTGAAGCGTCTTCCGCGCCCGCGGCGCAGACGCAAACGCGAAACGGCGAGCGCGCCGTCGCCGCTTGGCTGCTCGCCTGCTGCGCGCTCGTGTTCGCGATGGTGGTGGTCGGCGGCGTCACGCGGCTCACCCACTCGGGGCTTTCCATCGTCGAATGGCAGCCGATCGTCGGCGCCCTGCCCCCGCTCGACGAGGCCGGATGGCAGGAAACCTTCGGGAAGTACAAGCAGACCCCCGAGTACCGGCTCGTCAATCCCGGAATGAGCCTCGAGGGTTTCAAGGGCATTTTCTGGTGGGAATACGTCCACCGGCTCCTCGGCAGGCTGATCGGCGCGGCATTCCTGCTTCCGCTCCTGTGGTTCGCGCTGCGCGGCAGGATCGCCCGCGCGCTCGCGTGGAAATTCGCCGTGATATTCGGGCTGGGCGCGTTGCAGGGCGCGCTCGGCTGGTACATGGTGCAGTCGGGCCTGGTCGACAACCCGCGCGTGTCGCAGTACCGCCTCACCGCCCACCTCGGCATCGCCTTCCTGATCTACGCGGCCATGCTGTGGATCGCCTTCGATTCTCTCTTTCCCCGCGCGCGCCCGGTTTCCGGGAGGCTGCGCCGCTTCGCCTTCGCGCTCGCCGCGTTGATCTTCGTGATGGTGCTCTCGGGCGGATTGGTAGCGGGAACCCGGGCGGGACTCGCCTACAACACCTTCCCTCTCATGAGCGGCCGTCTCGTTCCGCCGGAAATTTTCGCGATCGAGCCCTGGTATATCAACTTCTCTAGCAACATGGCGACGGTGCAGTTCGATCACCGGCTGATCGCCTGGCTGCTCGCGTTCCTCGTGCCCTGGTTCTGGCTGCGGGTCCGCCGCAGCGCAGCGCCGCGGCGCGCGAGGCTGGCTGCCGATCTGCTGCTCGGCGCGCTCGCGCTGCAGATCGCCCTGGGGATCGCGACACTGCTGCTCGCCGTCCCGGTTTCCCTTGCCGCCGCGCATCAGGCGGGCGCCCTGCTCGTTTTCAGCGCAGCGCTGTTCGCCGCTCATTCGCTGCGCTGAATAGCCGCTGCGGAGGCGCCGTGGTCTTTGGGCGGCGCGCTGGCGGAGTTAGGCCGATCGGCTCACTTCCGCGGGCCACGCTTTGGTGGCAGGCCACAGTATGATAATGAGGCAATGCGGGCCTTAATCTCGACGTTCCTCGCCGTGCTGCTCTCGGTTTCGTTCGCGCCCCTGGCCGGCGCGACGCAGCCTGTCCCGCCGGTGAAGGTCTTCCCCAGAGACGTGGCGTTGCCTCCAGGGAGCATGTCTTTCTGGATCGGCGACACCGGACCGACGGGGCCGATTTTCACCGGGGCGCAACAGTATCCCTTTATTTGCCAAACCGCCGAGTCTCAGCTTGGGCAGCCGCTCGTCGACAACCGCGACGGAATCGGCAATGCCGTCTACGCGGTCGCGGGCGACAACCACAGCGGTATCGTCGGCCACAGCAAGAATTGCAGCATCAAGACGCGAGTCGACTATTTCTACTACGACGGCAGCACGTTCCGCCCGTTCGATCCCGCAACCGGTTTCACCGCGCCGCCACCCGACCTGCGCACTGTGATCGTGGACGGCGTCTCCCGACCGTTCGTGGTGCGCGTCGAAGCCGGCACGCTCGACCGTTTTCTCTACACCATCGCGATGCTCGCGCCCTTCCCGGAGTCGACCGCGACCCCGGCGACGCTCGACAACACCGCATGGAACGGCAAGCTCATCTACTGGCTGCGCGGCGGGGTCGGCATCGGACACCAGCAGGGCCGGGCGCTGTGGCACGGCGGCTTGTCCGGGAGCGAGCGCGCGATCTTTCCGCCCTTGCTCGGCCAGGGCTACGCCATCGCGGCCTCGAGCGGCAACGAAACCGGCGTTCACTACAATTTGCGGCTCGCGGAAGAAACCGCGCTGATGGTCAAGCGGCATCTTGCCGATACCTACGGCGCGCCGCGTTTCACCATCGGCCTCGGCGGCTCGGGCGGCGCGATCCAGCAGTACGTCTTCGGACAGAACAACCGCCGCCTGCTGGATGCCGGGATTCCCCTGCTGTCCTATCCCGACATGATCACGCAGACGGTCCATATCGGAGACTGCAATCTCCTGGAGCAGTATTTTCGGGAAGAGGTGGCGCTCGACCCCGGCTCGCCGTGGGCGCTGTGGAGCAACCGCCGCTGGATCGAAGGGCTCAACGCGAGCGACACCCAAATCAACCCGCTCACGCGCGCCGCGGGCTCGTCCGAATGCATCAATGGCTGGTTGTTTGCGGAGCCCGGCGTGTTCAACCCAAAATTCACCGCGCCCGAGTACTTCACGGCCTTGCAATTTTATGGATATCCGGCGGCGGTCGTCGACGCGATCAAATGGACCCACTGGAACGATCTCGCCAACATCTACGGCTCCGATGCCGACGGTTTCGCGCCGATCCCATGGGACAACGTCGGGGTCCAATACGGCCTGCAGGCGCTGCGCGAGGGGCGCATCTCGAGCGCGGAATTTCTGCGCATCAACGCCTGCATCGGCAGCTGGAAGGAGCAGCGGGACTACGTGAACTGGAACCCGCTGGCCGATCCCTTCGATAGCGCGAACATGCGCCGCAACCCCGACTGCCGCACCAATCCCGCGAACCCGGCGCCGCGGCGCTCAGGCGACCTCGGCGCGATGCACGCCGCCTATCGGTCCGGCCACGTCTTCACCGGCCGGCTCGACATGCCCGTGATCGACTTGCGGCAGTACCTGGAGCCGGCGCTCGACATGCACCACAGCCGGCAGTCGTTCTCCGCGCGGGCACGTCTTCGGAGTTATCGTGACGCGCGCGGGGACGAAGACGACAGGGACGACCGCGACGAGCTTGCCGGTAACGGCGACAAACAAGTCATCTGGTTCGCCGGCTCCGAACCCGCGCTGCTGCGGGAGATCTTCAACGCCGTGCAAGTGCTCGACGCCTATCTCACGACAGGCATGCGCCCCGCCGCCTTCGCCGACCGCTGCGTCGCCGCCGACGGCTCGCCGATCGCGGCCGGCGATCATGTGTGGGACGGCATCCTCGACGAGCGCTCGCCGGGTCTGTGCACGAGCGCGTATCCGATTCATTCCAGCTCGCGCATGGTGGCCGGCGATTCCATCCGCGGCGATCTTTTCAAGTGCCACCTGAAACCGCTCAAAGTGGCGTTGCGCGACGGCACTTACGGCACCGTTGCGCCCTTCGCCGCGGCCGAAGTCGCGTGGTTGCACAATATCTTTCCGGACGGCGTTTGCGACTACAGCGAGGGCGACGCCGGCCGGCCGACAAGACGGTGGTGAAGCCGCCCCTTATCGGTCGAGGTGCTTCGCCCGCTCGGCGATGAGCGCGTAGACCGCGACGATCAGGGGCGTCGCGATTTCGGCCTTGCGGGCGAGCTCCACCACCGCTCCGATGATGGCATCGGTCTCGAGGGGCCGGCGCTTCTCGACGTCCTGATGCATCGAGATCTTGGCGCCGGCGAGCTGCCTTGCAATGTCGATGCGTTCGTCGACCGTCATCGGGATGCGCACGCCGTAGGCCGCGGCGACACGCATCGCCTCTCCCATCATGTTGCGTATCAGGGCGAGAAGCGCTTCGTTGCCGTGGATGTCGTTCATGTGGGCGAGCGCGAGCGCAGCGACCGGATTGTAGGAGAGATTTCCGATCAGCTTGATCCAGATCTCGACCCGGATGTCCTCGGCCCGCCGCGCCTCGAATCCGGCCGCGTTCATCGCCGCAACGAGGTGCTCCGCGCGCGCCGACCTCGTGCGATCGGGCTCGCCCAGGAGAAAGAGCCGTCCGGCGGTGTGGCGCACGACTCCCGGCTCGGGGACCTCCGCGGCGGCGTGCACCACGCAACCCAGGATGTGCCTCGGGGCCAGCGCCTCGAAGAGCGTGCCCGCGGGATCGAGGCAGGCGACAGGCTGGCCGTCGAAGCGCCCTCCTTCCCTGTAGAAATACCACCACGGCAGGCCGTTGATCGCCGGGATGACCGTGGTCTCGGGACCGACGAGCGTCTTCAGCCGCGGCAGCATCGCCGCGATCGAGTGCGTCTTGAGGCAGATGAAGACCGCATCCTGGACTCCGAAATCGGCGGGTTCCGACGACGCGTGCAGCGGATGGACTTCGGGCTTGCCTCCGGCGATGAGCGTCAATCCCCGGGCGCGAATCGCTTCGAGGTGGGCGCCACGGGCGACCAGCGACACCTCGTGCCCGGCCTTTGCAAACCACGCTCCGATCACACCGCCCACCGCGCCGGCACCGACGACGCAAATCCTCATGCAGCCCCTTTCCGGGGTTCGGCCGTGAGGATGAATTCCTGTACCGGATCGATCTGGGCCTCGCTCATCAGCCAGGGCGCGTGGCCGACGCCGGGGAACTCGACGAGCTCGACCCGCGGCCCGCGCTCCTGCATCCGCCGGGCGGTGGACGCGGGCAGCAGATCGGACTCCGCCCCGCGCAGGACCAGGGTCGGGCATTGCACCGCGTCCCAGGTTGCCCAGAGGTCGATACCGAAGAGGAAGTCGCTGCCGAATTCGACCCCGGCGTTGCTGCCGCGCATCGTGCCGACGATAGCCGGGTCGTAGGCGAGCGAATACTCTCCGTTCTCTCCGCGCCGCGCGCCATGTGCCGCGAGGTGCCGCCATTGCCCGTCCCTCAGGGGCCCGAACGAGGCGCAGGCCTCGCGAAGATGGCGCTCGACCTCGGCGAGGCTCGCGAAACGCGCGCCGGCGCCCGTGGTGGAGAGCTTGAGCCGCACCAGCGCCCCCCAGGGGACCAGCGGGCCGACGTCGTTCAGCACCAGGCGGCGGATCGGAGAATCGCGCTTCGCCGCGAGCATCATCCCGATCAGGCCGCCCATCGAGGTTCCGATCCAGTCGATTCTCTGCCCCACGCTCGCTCCCTGGAGCCGGCGCAGAAGGGAGATCTTGTGAGGCGGCGCGGTCACCCGGGCGAGCAAGGCGGCGGCGTCGGAAAGATACTGCGCGAATCCGTAGTCCTCCTTGTGCTCGAGCCAGTCGCTGTCGCCGCGGCCGACGACGTCCATGCACACGACGCGGCAGCCCCGGACGGCGAGGTGCTCCGCGAGCTCGTCGAAATCGCGGCTGTTGCGCGTGAGGCCGTGTACGCACAGCACGATGTGCTGTCCGCGGGGATCTCCCCACTCGGTGTACGCGACGCGGTGGAAGCCGTGGGGTCCCAGCGCGAGGAAGTGGTTGAAGCGCGGTTCTGTGGACATGGGCTGACGCGCCTCGAAGTTTATGTTGTGCCGGGAAGTCTGTCTGGTGCCGGGAGAGAGAATCGAACTCTCATGGCCTCGCGGCCGCGGGATTTTGAGTCCCGTGCGTCTACCAATTCCGCCATCCCGGCTGGTTGCCGCGTGAAAGCGCGTGCATTATAACGCCCGCGACCATGAATCTTTCCATCGAGGACTTCGACTACGAGCTTCCGCCCGGGCTGATCGCGCAGCATCCGAGCGAAACGCGCTCGGGCAGCCGTCTGCTGTGCGCCGGCGCCTCCTTCGCAGACCGGCGCTTCTTCGAGCTGCCGCAGCTGCTCGCACCCGGCGACCTCCTGGTATTCAACGACACCCGGGTGATCAAGGCGCGGCTCGCCGGCGAAAAAGCGAGCGGCGGGCGTGTGGAGGTGCTGATCGAGCGCGCACTCTCTGGGCACGAAGCGCTCGCGCAGGTACGCGCGAGCAAGCCGCCGAGGACCGGAAGCGCAATGCGGCTCGCGGACTCGATCGAGGTTCGCGTGCTGGCACGCGAAGGGGAGTTCTATCGCCTGCGTTTTCAGGAGGACGTGTGCGAGGTGCTGGAGCGCCACGGGAGCGTTCCACTCCCGCCCTACATCGCGCACGCGCCGCGGGCGGAAGACGAGCGGCGCTACCAGACGGTGTACGCGCGCTCCCCCGGCGCCGTCGCGGCGCCGACCGCGGGCCTGCACTTCGACGAGCTGCTGCTCGCGGCGCTTGCCGAACGCGGCGTCGAATTCGCCTGGGTGACGCTGCACGTGGGCGCGGGGACGTTCCAGCCGGTCCGCGTGAAGGATCTCGCGAAGCATCGCATGCACGGCGAGCGCTACGAAATTCCGGCCGAGACTGTCGCAGCGATCGACGAGGCGAAGAAGCGCGGCGGCAAGGTCATCGCCGTCGGCACGACCACCGTGCGCTGCCTGGAAGCTTCAGCGGCAAAGCATGGTAGTCCGGTCGCTGGCGCCGCCGAAACCGATCTTTTCATCGTCCCAGGCTTCAAGTTCCGAGTCGTCGATCGCCTTATCACCAACTTCCACCTGCCGAAATCGACCCTGCTCGTGTTGGTGTCGGCGTTCGCGGGCGTCGAGCCGGTCCGACGTGCTTACCACCATGCGATCGAGCGGCGCTACCGCTTCTACTCCTACGGCGACGCGATGCTGCTCGACCGGCAGTAGCACTATGCTTGTCTAGGCCGCGTCGCTGTGATAGCATTTTGCTATCATCCATATTCGAAGGGCATTGCATATGCGCCGCCAAGTCCTGATTCGAGATCTCGACAAGAAAACACTGGACGGCCTGAAGGCCCGCGCCGCGGGCAATAAGCGCTCGCTGCAGGGCGAACTCAAGCAGATTCTCGTCGACGCCGCACGTCCAACAGTCGATCCCAAGCTGCTGGAGAAGATTGACAAGCTTCGGGAAAGCCTGAAAGGCCGAATCCGCGGCAACAGCGTCGATCTGATCCGAGAGGACCGTCGCCGTTGAGCCGCGTCGTCATAGATGCTTCGGTGGCAGTAAAGTGGTTTCTACCCGAAGAGGACAGCGACGCTGCGCTTGCCGTCCTGCACGCCGGCCACGAGTTGCTGGCGCCCGAGCTGCTCTATGCCGAAGCGGGCAGCGTGCTGCGCAAGCGAGCCCTGCGTGGCGAGTTCGATTCGACTAGCGGCCTGAACATGCTGAAGTGGCTAATGCAGATTCGGATTGATATTCGATCGCACCGGACGCTTGCCGATTCGGCATGGGCGATCAGCGCTCAATACGGGCAGAGCTTTTACGACAGTCTGTATCTCGCCCTTGCAATCGCAACAGAGACCCAGCTGGTTACAGCGGACAAGCGCTTCTTTAACGCCATCAGGCGCACGCCCCTGGCCGGTCACATCGCCGGGGTTGCGGAGGCGAGTTAGTGCACGTCCGGCCCAAATCGTCGAACAAGAAAGCGCGCGTCGCCGCGTCAAGGTCACGCGACAGATTGAAGGAACTCGTGAAGCGGCCCGGCATGATCGTCGGCGATTCCGGCAAACTCGCGGAGGCGCCGACCTTCGACGAAGCGGCCTGGCGGAAGAAATGGGACAAGCGCCTGAAACGGACGTCTTTGCCGCGCAGCCAAGGGAGAGTCAAGCCATGAGCGGCCGCTACTGCGGCGACAACCTGGAAATCCTCCGCGAGCACGTCGCCGACGCGCCGTTCGATCCGAGCGACCTCGGCTGACACTTTCTCCCCTCACCCCAATCCTCTCCCGCAAGCGGGAGAGGGAGAAAATCCACCGACGGTCTCCATGAAGTTTACGGTCCATGCTACCGACGGCGCGGCGCGCGCCGGCACCCTGGAGCTGGCGCATGGAAGGGTCGAGACCCCGGTGTTCATGCCGGTCGGCACCTACGGCGCGGTGAAGGCGGTGAGCCCCGCCGAGCTCGCCGAGAACGGCACGCGCATCGTCCTCGGCAATACCTTTCACCTGTGGCTGCGCCCCGGGCTGGAGGTCATCGCGGCGCACGGCGGGCTGCACCGCTTCATCGGCTGGAGCGGGCCGATACTCACCGATTCCGGCGGCTATCAGGTGTTCAGCCTCGGGGATCTCCGCAAGATCACCGAGGAAGGCGTGCGCTTTGCGTCGCCCGTGAACGGCGATCGCCTCCTGCTCACCCCGGAGGAGTCGATGCGCATCCAGCGGGTGCTGGACGCGGACATCGCCATGGTGTTCGACGAATGCACGCCTTACCCCGCGAGCGAGCGCGACACCGGGGAGTCGATGCGGCTTAGCTTGCGCTGGGCGGAGCGCTCCAAGCGCGAGTTCCACGCCGGCGCTCGCGCCGCGGAGGGCAACCCCAACGCCCTGTTCGGCATCGTCCAGGGCGGAATGTTCGAGAACCTGCGCGATGAATCTCTCGCGGGGCTCGCGGGCATCGGATTCGACGGCTACGCGATCGGCGGCCTCTCGGTGGGCGAGTCCAAGCGCGACAAACGCAGAATCCTCGCCAACACCGCGCCGCGGCTCCCCGCGGACAAGCCGCGCTATCTTATGGGCGTTGGTACGCCTGAAGATATCGTCGAGGCCGTCACAGCCGGAATCGACTTGTTCGACTGCGTCCTCCCCACGCGAAACGCACGCAACGGCTGGCTCTTCACCCGCTACGGCGACATCAAGATCCGCAACGCCCGCCACCGCGACGACACGCGGGCGCTGGACGGCAGCTGCCCCTGCTACACCTGCGCCCATTTCTCGCGCAGCTACCTGCACCACCTGCAGAAGGTGAACGAGATCCTCGGCGCGCGGCTCAATACCCTGCACAACCTGCACTACTACCAGACGCTTATGCGCGAGCTCCGTCACGCCATCGCAGAAAGAAAATTTGCCGATTACGCTACCGCGTTTCGCGAGGCGCGCCGAAAATCCGGAGAAATCGGATGAACGGCGAGTTCCCGATGGTATACTTCCCCGCTTTGCCGAAACCGCACTGGAGACGATCGTGTTGATTTCCCCCGCATGGGCGCAGGGTGCCCCGGCCGGCGCGTCCGGCCCCGGCTACGAGCAGTTCTTCATCATCATCGGCATGTTCGCCCTGCTCTATTTCCTCATGATCCGTCCCCAGATGAAGCGTGCGAAGGAACATAAGCAAATGACAGAAGCGCTGCAAAAAGGCGACGAGGTCGTCACCTCGGGCGGAGTTCTCGGAAAGATCACCAAGATCGGCGAAGCCTACGTGTCGATCGAGATCGCGCCCAGCATCGAGGTGCAGATGCAGAGGAGCGCGATCCAGACGCTCCTGCCCAAGGGCACGATCAAGTCGATCTAGATGAACCGTTATCCCCTCTGGGTCTACGTCACCATCGCGGTGGCGCTCGTGCTCGGGGCTCTGTACACGCTGCCGAACTTCTTCGGCGAGGCGCCGGCAGTGCAGGTGTCTCCGGCCCGCGCGACGCTGAAGGTGGACAGCACGGTTCTCGGACGCGTCGAAGAGGCGCTCAAGAAAGCCGGGATCCAGCCCACGGGGATCTCCCTCGACCTTGCCAGCATCAAGGTGCGGCTCGCCGACACCGACACCCAGCTCAAGGCGAAAGACTTGGTCGAGCGCACGCTCAATCCCGACGCGGCGAACCCCTCCTATACCGTCGCGCTCAACCTCCTGCCGAATTCTCCCCGCTGGCTCGCCGCGGTCAACGCGCAGCCGATGTACCTCGGCCTGGATCTTCGGGGGGGCGTGCATTTTCTGCTGCAGGTGGACATGCGCGCGGCGATCGCCAAGCGGGCGGAAGGTCTCGCGGGCGACATGCGCTCGCAGCTGCGCGACAAGAACGTGCGTCACGCCGGAATTTCGCGCGAAGGCGACAGCGTCGTGATCCGTTTCCGCGACGCCGAGACCCGCGACAAGGCGCGCGCGATCATAGCCGAGCAGCTTCCGGACCTGCAGCTCGCCGACGCCAGCATGGGCAGCGAGCTGCGCCTCGTCGCCACGATCCGGCCCGAGGCGCAGAAGCGCACGCAGGCGCTCGCGCTCAAGCAGAACATCCAGACGCTGCACAACCGCATCAACGAGCTGGGCGTTGCCGAGCCGGTGATCCAGCAACAGGGCTCGGACCGAGTCGTGGTCCAGCTCCCCGGGGTGCAGGACACCGCCAAGGCCAAGGAAATTCTCGGGCGCACCGCGACCCTCGAAGTGCGCATGGTGGACGAGGACAACATGAACGCGGGCGCGCTCGCGGCGGCTCAGGCCGGGCAGGTGCCCTTCGGCGACGAGTTCTACGTCGAGCGGAACAACCAGCCGCTGCTCGTTCGCAAGCAGGTCGTGCTGACCGGGGACCGGCTCACCGACGCGCAGCCGGGTTTCGACAACCAGACCCAGGAACCGGCCGTCCACCTCACGCTCGACGCCACCGGCGCGCGAATCTTCAGGGAATACACGCGCGAGAACGTCGGCAAGAGGATGGCGATCCTGCTCATCGAAAAGGGCAAGGGCGAGGTGGTCACAGCGCCGGTGATCCGCAGCGAGATCGGCGGCGGGCGCGTCCAGATCAGCGGAAGGATGACGACCGTCGAGGCGAACGACATCGCGCTGCTGCTGCGCGCGGGGGCGCTCGCCGCGCCCATGGAGATCGTCGAGGAGCGCACGGTGGGTCCCTCTCTCGGGGCCGAGAACATCAAGAAGGGGTTCGACTCGACGGTGTACGGCTTCGCGGCACTGTCGCTTTTCATCATCGCCTACTATTCTCTGTTCGGCGTGTTCTCCGCGCTCGCACTTTGCGCCAACCTGCTGTTCCTGATCGCGCTGCTGTCGATGCTCCAGGCAACGCTCACTCTGCCGGGCATCGCGGCGATAGCGCTCACGCTCGGCATGGCGATCGATGCCAATGTCCTCATCAACGAGCGCTTGCGCGAGGAGCTGCGCGGCGGCGCAACGCCGCAAGCGGCGATCCACGCGGGCTACGAGCGCGCCTTCGGCACCATCCTCGACTCCAATGTCACCACGCTGATCGCGGGCCTCGCGCTGCTCATCTTCGGCTCGGGGCCGGTGCGCGGCTTCGCCGTAGTGCACTGCCTGGGCATCCTCACCTCGATTTTCTCCTCGGTCGTGGTGAGCCGGAGCATGGTCAACCTCGCCTACGGCACGCGGAGGAAGCTCGAGCGCGTTGCGATCGGCAACACGGCCTGGAAGTAGCCAGATGGAATTCTTCAAGATCCGCAACGACATCCCGTTCATGCGCCATGCGCTGGCGTTCAACGTGGTGTCGCTCGTCACTTTCCTACTCGCGGTGTTTTTCCTCGCCACCAAGGGGCTGAATTTCTCGATCGAGTTCACCGGCGGCACGGTAATGGAAGTGAGCTACGAGCACGCTGCGGAAGTCGAGAAGATCCGCAAAACGCTCGACGCGCGCGGTTATCACGATTACTCGGTGCAGAACTTCGGCTCCTCGCGCGACGTGCTGATCCGCATGCCCTTGAAGCCCGGCCAGAACAGCGCCGAGCTCTCCAAGGCCGTGATGGAAGGACTGACCACGGAGGACAGGACCGCGACGCTCAGGCGTGTGGAGTTCGTCGGGCCGCAGGTGGGGCGCGAGCTCGCCGAAAACGGCGCCCTCGCCCTACTCATCACCTCGCTCGGCATCGTCGGCTATCTCGCGATGCGCTTCGAATGGAAGTTCGGGGTCGCGGCGATCATCGCCAACCTGCACGACGTGGTGATCATCCTGGGGTGTTTCGCCCTGTTCCAGTGGGAGTTCTCGCTGCCCGTGCTCGCCGCCGTGCTCGCGGTGCTCGGCTACTCGGTGAACGAGTCGGTGGTGATCGCCGACCGGATTCGGGAGAACTTCCGGAAGATGAGAAAGGCGGGCGTCACCGAGATCATCGACAACGCCATCACCCGGACGATCTCGCGCACCATCATCACCCACGGCTGCACCCAGACGATGGTGACCTCGATGCTCGTGTTCGGGGGACCGGCCCTGCACTACTTCGCGCTCGCCCTCACGATCGGGATCTGTTTCGGGATCTACTCCTCGGTGCTGGTCATGGCGCCGATCGTGCGCTGGCTGGGCATCCAGCGCGAGGACCTGGTGAAGCCGCTCAAGGAAAAGAAGCAGGAAGCGGTCATCTGAGCGAGGGCGGATGCCCGGTCGCTGGAATAAACCGCGGCCGGAAACTGTTATGCCACCCATGCGGCGGATGCCGCTACAATGACGCCCGCATGTCCCTACAACTGAGGAGAAATCGAATGAAAAAGAGGCTTCTGCTGGCCGGATTCGCCCTGGCGCTCGGGGCAGGGTATACGCTCACCGCTCTCTCACAGGTCAAGCCCGACGTATTGGTCAAACAGCGCCAGGCGGCGATGACCCTGCAGGGCAAGTATTACGGCCCGATGTCCGGCATGGCCCAGGGCAAGATCCCCTATAACGCGGATATCGTCGCGCGCAATGCGGCGTATCTCGACGTTCTGAGCAAGATGCCCTGGGACGGGTTCGCGGAAAGCACCAAGGACCTGAAGGACGTGAAAACCGCCGCCCTGCCTGCGATCTGGAGCGAGCCGGCCAAGTTCAAGGAAGCGCAGGAAAAGTTCCAGGGTGCAGTGAGCCGGCTCGTCGCCGCGACCAAAACCGGCGACGAAGCGAGCATCAAGGCGGCAATTTCAGAGGTCGGCAAGGGAGGTTGCGGCAACTGCCATCAGAATTTCCGCCAGAAGGACTGAGCGCGGATTCTCCCAAGAAGCCCCGCTGAGGCGGGGCTTTGTTTTCCTGGATCGACACTATGCGTCCAAAAGCGAATGCGCTTGGACAAGGTGCGCTCGCCGTTGTCCTCTGCGCGGCGCTGGTCAACGCCTTCGCCCAGGGCGACGCGAAGCGGGGCGAGTATCTCGCAAAGGCCGGCGGCTGCGCCGGCTGCCACACCGAGGAGAAGAAGGACGCCGTTCCCTTCGCCGGCGGCCGCGCGCTCAAGTCACCCTTCGGGACGTTCTTCGGCCCGAACATCACCCCGCACCCGCAGGCGGGGATCGGGAGCTGGACCGAGGCCGATTTCTTTCGCGCGATGCGCGAAGGCGGCCGGCCCGACGGCAAGAACTACTTTCCCGCCTTTCCCTACCCGTCGTTCACCAAGATCGTCGACCGCGATCTGCGCGACCTGTGGGCTTTCCTGCGCACCCTGCCGCCCAGCGCCCGCGCCAGCCAGGAACACGATCTGGGATTCTTCTACCGCTGGCGCTTCCTCGTCACGTTCTGGAAGTGGTTCTTCTTCACGCCCGGCCCTTTCACGGCCCTCCCGGAGCTCTCGGACATCGCCAACCGCGGCGCTTATCTGGTGCAGGCCCTCGGCCATTGCAGCGAATGCCACACGCCGCGCAACTTCTTCGGCGGGCCGAAGAAAAGCCGCTTCCTCGCCGGGGGCAAGGGGCCCGACGGCAAGGACGTCGCGAACCTCACGCCCGCGCGCCTCAAGAAGTGGAGCGACAAAGACCTGCAAGACCTTCTGACTACGGGCCTCGACCCGGAAGGTGACGTGGTCGCAGAGACGATGGGCGAAGTCATCCAGAACACCACCAGCCAGCTCGCGCCTTCGGACCTCAACGCGCTGATCGCCTACCTGCGCACGCTGCCGCCGATTCCCAGCGAGAAGAAGTAGCGTACCTACGCACCGTCTGTCCCCGGTTTTCGGCTTTCGCGCTTGACGCTGTAGTACGTTCCGGCAAAAATCATTGCTGCCCCCTGCATGATCGAGAATTCCAGCGGCTCGCCGTAGAAGAGCATCCCCACCACGGCGATCAGCGGCAGCCGTAGGAAATCGATCGGAACCACCAGAGTCGCATCGGCGATGCGCATGGCGCGCGTCAAGCAGTAGTGCGCGCTCAGCCCGGCCGCGCCGATCGCGAGGATCCACGGCAGGTCGACGAGCGCCGGCGCCACCCAGACCGGGAGTGCGGGGACGAAGGCAAGCGGTAGCTGGACCACTGACATGTAGAACACGACCGCGAGCGCCGAATCGCTCCCCGACAAGCGCTTTGTGGCGATCATGGTCGAGGCGTACGCGAACGATCCGGCGAGCATCACGAGCGCCGCGGGATGCACCACCCCGAAGCCGGGTTTCAGGATGACGAGAATGCCAGCGAGGCCGAGCACCAGCATGACGGTGCGCCCGCGGTTCAAGCGCTCGCCCAGGATCGGGATGGCGAGCAGGGCGGTCCACACAGGCATGGTGAATTCGATCGCGAACACGGTCGCGAGAGGCAGCATCGCGATCGCGTACACCCAGGCGTACTGGCCGCTGAAGTGCAGCACGTTGCGCACGAGGTGCAGGCCGAAGTGCCGCGTGCGCAGCGCGCCCAGTCCGAAGCGCGGCAGGATGACGAGCACCAGGAGGAACGAAACCAGGCTGCGAAGAAACAGGATCTCGAAACTGCCCATCGTGCGCAGCAGCTCGCGCACCGAGACAGCCATGAGCGAGAACGAGAGCAGAGCGCCGACCATCCACAGCGCGCCGCGCAGCGCAGCGGGCATGCCGGACACTCAGCCGCGCGCCGGGAAGTCGCTGCGCTCGAGCAGGCGCGAGGCGCCGTAGCCGAAGACGAGCCCCCAGAACGGCGCCCCGATGTTGAGGATCGGGATATCGGCGACGGTCACGAGAAATGTCACCAGCGCGCCGAGTGCGAAGCGGTCCCTGAAGCTGACCGTGAACGCGGTCTGCAGCACGCGCAGCATGGCGAGGCCCGCGAGCGCGGCGATGAAGGCCTTGGGTGTCGCCAGCATCAGGCGGGTG
>WNGC01005490.1_pt1 | contig 17744 bp, 19 predicted proteins | sample 5400051 | NCBI WGS metagenome assembly WNGC01 (sample SAMN13153368, study PRJNA577476) | soil metagenome | isolation source: 20 cm soil or saprolite under grassland replicate 2 | place: USA:California | collected 2016-06-15
CAGTGTTGGCCGGGTGCAACTTGACCCGAACAAGGCGCCTACCGATGCGGCGCAACTTGAACAGTTCCAGGCCGCGCAAGGCCAGTTGAGCAACGCGCTCTCGCGCCTGCTGGTGGTCGTGGAGCGGTATCCCGAGTTAAAAGCTAATCAGAATTTTGTCGGTCTGCAGGCGCAATTGGAAGGCACGGAGAACCGGATCTCGGTCGAACGCGGCAACTTCAATACTGCAGTGCAAAACTACAACGTGGCGGTTCGCAGTTTTCCGACAAACTTGATTGCGGGAATGCTTGGTTTTCCGCCGCGGCCATTTTTCACAGCGCAAGCGGGCGCGGAGAAACCGCCGCCGGTGCAATTTAATTTTGGCCCCGCGCCGACGCCGGCGGCGAATTCAAATCAGGGCCCCGCGCCGACGCCAGCGGCTGCTGCGTCGCCATAACAATATTCACGTGATGATTCCGGGGAGCACACGCGCTCTCGCGTGTCCCGTTCGGCGCCTCGCCGAACGGATCGAACGACCCGAGACTTACTCAGCACGCGTTTTCGCCTGGCGTGCCAAAGGACATTTGCAACGAGGGCGTCGCAAACAGCAGACGAGGCGCGTTCGCTGCCCAGTAATAGTACTCGCTTTCGCGATCCTTTTCGCTGTTGCCGCCCAAGCCGCCGAAGTCATTCCGCCGAAACCCGACCGGTATTTCAACGATTACGCCAGCGTTGTTTCAAAGGAAGCTGCGCTTCGTTTTAACGAACAGCTTGCGCAATTCGAACGCGAGACTTCGGATCAGGTCGTCGTCGCGATTTTCCCGAAAATGCAGACTGAGTCCGATATCGCAGATTACACGCAGCGGGTCGCCCAGGCGTGGGGCGTCGGCCAAAAGGAACGTCGCAATGGCGTCGTCCTTTTCGTGTTCGTCCAGGATCGCAAAATGTTTATTCAAGTCGGTTACGGATTGGAAGGGGCACTACCCGACATCACTGCGTTCGATATCACTGAATACCGAATCAAGCCGCGTTTTAAGAGCGGCGATTATGAAGGTGGCTTGGCCGCAGGGATCGATTCCATCTTCCAAGCTATTCGTGGCGAATACAAAGGAACTGGAAAGACCGTTCGGGAGACACGCGGCGGCGAAAAAGGAGGCACGTTCGTGCCAAATCTCCTTCTCTTTTTCTTTTTTATGGTGTTGCTGTTCTTTTTGTCGCGATTGAAACGCCAATCCGGCTATCGATATTCAGGTTCCGGCGGCCCGTATGTCGGCGGCGGGTCCGGCGGTGGTTGGTCTTCCGGGGGAGACGGTGGGTTCAGCGGGTTCAGTGGTGGTGGCGGGAGTTTCGGCGGGGGGGGCGCAGGATCGAGCTGGTGAAGAAATGCGAACGAAGGAGTTTCTAAGCAAGCTTGAGCATGACCGCATCGTCCACGCGATTCGAGATGCTGAATCGAAAACTTCAGGTGAGATTCGCGTTTATGTTCAACGCGGCCAATTGAGCGCCGATCCATTGGTCGTTGCACAGAAGAAATTTCAGCGGCTCGGAATGCACAAGACCGGCGAACGCAATGCGGTGCTTATCTTCGTAGCTCCGAGGTCGCACAAGTTTGCCGTTGTTGGCGATAAAGCGATTCACGAAAAATGCGACGAACAATTCTGGCAGCACGTTGTGGATGGAATGCGTGTCCATTTTCAGAATGAGCGGTTTAGTCACGCCATCGTCGAGGGCATCCAGGAAGTCGGTAAATTGCTGGCCGCGCATTTTCCAAGGACATCGGCAAACCCGAATGAGTTGCCGGATGAGATCGTCGAAGGGTAGGATGAGCGCGCTGGGCTGACCGGACGCCCTACCAAATCTCCCGCTTGCAAAATCGCGGATTTAGCCTTTATTTCGCCCTTCGCAGCGAGTTTTGTAATTACGCCGTTGGTCCCTGGGTTTCCGTTGCTGGACGTGAAACCGCACTCGCCAGGGGGAACCCGGTGATCCGAAAGGTAAGAAGTAAGAAGGCAGAAAGACGAAGTGCCGCGAGGCCTTAGTCATTTCTTAATTCATAATTCTTCCTTAATTCTTAGAACATATGCCAATCCGTTACGGTCGTTTTGAAATGCCGAAAACTCTCTCTAAAGATGAGAGCACGGCCACAGATACATACGCCAAATTTACCGCCGAGCCGTTTGAGGCCGGTTACGGGCACACCGTTGGGAATTCCCTCCGGCGCGTCCTGCTTTCCTCTCTGGAAGGCGCAGCCATCACCGCTGCCAAAATCGCAGGCGCGCAACATGAATTCGCCACGCTCCCAGGCGTGGTGGAGGACGTGACCGACATCGTCCTTAATCTCAAGAAAGTGAAATTTAAAGCCGATGATCACGAGCCGAAGAAGCTTTCGCTCATTGTGAACAAAGAAGGCGAAGTGACCGCCGGAGACATTCAAGTGGTGCAAGGCTACGAAGTGCTCAATCCCAAGCAGATCATCTGCACTCTGGACAAGAAGCACAAATTTGATGCCGAACTCGATGTGCGAGTCGGCCGCGGTTTTGCTAACGCCGAGGAAAACAAGCGTCCCGACCAGCCAATCGGTCTCATCCCGATCGATTCGATTTTTTCGCCGGTCACACGCGTTAAGTACGCTGTCGAAAACACCCGCGTTGGTCAGCGCACGGATTACGATAAGCTCATTCTCGAAGTTTGGACCGACGGCCGCTTGACACCGGACGATGCGTTGCTCCAGGCCTCGGCCATTTTGCGGCACCATCTCGATGTGTTCGTGAACTTCAACGAAGAGGTGATCGAGTTTGACCAGACACCTGCTGGCGTGAGCGAAGAGAACCTGAAGCTCAAGAAACTGCTCAACATGAGTGTGAACGAAATCGAGCTCAGTGTGCGCGCTGCGAATTGCCTGAACAACGCGAACATCACTAGCGTGGGTCAGCTCGCGCAAAAGACGGAAGCCGAAATGTTGAAGTATCGAAATTTCGGCAAGAAATCGTTGAACGAAATTAAGGATAAACTGCAACAGCTCGGGCTGAGTCTCGGCATGAAATTCGAGGCCGGCCTTCTGGATGCCCCGGTGAGCACCGATGCCGCTGGCCCGAGCGGAGCAGCTGGCGAAGAGTAAGCATCGCCTCTACAATCACATTCGCCGCGTCATGAGACATCAAAAAAAGACGATCAAACTGGGTCGTACGGCCGAGCACCGCAAAGCGCTGCTGGCTAATCAGGTCTGCTCCTTGATTGAGCATCAACGCATCAAGACGACGTTGGCCAAGGCGAAAGCAGTTCGACCTCTAGCCGAACATATGGTCACGCTCGGAAAAAATGGGTCGATTCACGCGCGTCGCACTGCTCTGGCCAAGCTGCGTCAAAAGAGCGCCGTAAAGAAATTGTTCGATGACATCGCGCCAAGATCGGCGGAGCGCAATGGCGGGTATACGCGCATCGTCAAACTTGGCGCGCGCAAGAGCGATTCGGCTCCCATGGCATTCATCGAGTGGGTCGATACGGCAGACGTGGTGGAGGAAAAGCCGGCCGAAAAGAAAAAGGCGAAGCGTAAAGAAACTGAGCCCAAGCCACAGAAGGCAGAACCGGAGGCCGCTGCGCCGAAAGAAGAGGAGCTGGCTGTGGAGGAAGAAAAACGCGCCGAAACGCCGGCCCCAGCAGAAGAGCCGAAACAGAAGAAGCGACGCTGGTTCGGCCGGAAATCCGACACCGAGAAATAATACGCGATCTCGGGAGCGTTCCGGGACAGCTTTGCAATATACCGAGGTCAGCCAGAATCCTGAGCCGACCGACAGCGGGCTTGTTTCGGATCAAGTTGCCGTGAGTTTTGTGTAGAAATCGCGGTCTGCTTTTTGACGTCGCGATAACTTCGAAATTTCTTTGCCGCTTTACCTGCATTTGTCATGTCGAGCGAAGTCGAGACATCTCTCGATTTAACGGCAAGAGATTCCTCGACTCCGCTACGCTTCGCTCGCACTGACAACGGGCTCATTAAAAGTATAGACTTGGCAGCTGTGCTTTCCGAGCGAATTTGAATACTCTCAATCAAATTGAGATTGTCATTCTAAGCGGAGCGAAGAATCTCGGATTACTTGTTGGTCTCTCGAAGCAGACAACAACCAGAGATATTTCGATGCGCTCAACATGACACAAATGAATCCTCATCCGTATTTATTCATTGTCATTTTCATTGGCGTAGCGATTGTTTTTCCGTTGATCCCGCTCGCCCTCGCCTGGCTGTGGCGGCGAGTTTTTCAACCGCCGAAACCGGGTCCGGAAAAGAATGCAATTTATGAATGTGGCGTCGAATCGCTCGGTGAAGCGCAAATCCAGTTCCGATCGCAGTACTATTTGTATGCGATCATATTTCTTATATTTGATGTGGAAGCGATCTTTCTGGTTCCATTCGCAGTGGCTTTCACCGGTTTGCCTGTCGGTGCGTTCATTGCGATATTGGTTTTCCTGTTGCTCCTGATTGAAGGCCTCGTTTGGGCCTGGAGCAAAGGGTGTTTGCAATGGGAAGGATAAAGCGTTGAACGATCAGGACATTAGAGCGAAGCAATGAGCGAAGGAATCGACGAAGCCTTGCGCAGCAAGCTGCAACAACAAGGGGTCTGGGTGACTTCGATGCAGGAACTTTACAACTGGGGTCGCAAAAACTCGATTTGGCCGCTCCAGTTCGGGCTTGCTTGTTGCGCAATTGAGATGATCGCGACCGCGGCGTCGCGCTATGACATCGCTCGGTTTGGTGGAGAAGTTTTCCGGCCGTCGCCGCGTCAGGCAGACCTGATGATTGTCGCGGGCACGGTGACCAAGAAAATGGCGCCACAAATCGTGCGTCTTTACAATCAAATGGCCGATCCGAAATACGTGATTGCAATGGGTGCATGTGCCATTTCGGGCGGCCCATTCAAGGAAGGCTACAACGTCCTTAAAGGAATTGACCGTTATATACCGGTCGATGTCTACATTCCCGGCTGCCCGCCGCGTCCCGAAGCCTTGTTACACGCATTCATGGAATTGCAGCACAAGATCGATGAGCAAAAATTGAGCGGCGCAAACAAAGCGGCTCATCTCGATTCAGAACAGCCGAGCGAATTCCCTGTGCCCGCATTCGGAAAGCACGATCTGGAGCCACCGGCCAATTCAAACGTGTTTCATCCGCCTGCGATCGAACGCGTCTAACGAATGGAAGGCTTGGAACAAATCAAAGCGCGGATCGAAGCCGCGGTGCCTGGCGCGAAGATCGAGATCCTGCAGAATGCGAGCCCGTCGCAGCAGCATTCGCTCAAGATCGACAATCAACACGCAGGCGATGTCGCAAAGTTTTTGCGTGATGATCCTGCGCTGCGCTTGGATTTTTGTTCCAATGTGACCGGCGTCGACTGGCTGGATCGCACCGTAAAGAAAACGGTGAAGGTAAAAAAAGTTATCGATGGAGAGGAAAAGGAAGTCTCTGAAACAACTGAGGAAAAAATTACGGGCTACCTCGAAGCCGTTTATCACCTTTTCTCGATGAGCCACAAACACGGACCGGTGATCATTCGAATGCAAACGACTGATCGTGCGCAGAACGTTTGCCTGACCTCGCTCACGCCGATCTGGCGGAGCGCGGAATTTCAAGAGCGCGAGATTTTCGATCTCTACGGAATCCAGTTCGATGGCCATCCCGATTTGCGTCGGATCTTGATGTGGGACGAGTTCGAAGATCATCCGATGCGCAAAGATTATCGGGAACCAGACGATTACGAATACGAACCGACACCGCACGACGAGGTGTTGGAGAAAGCGAAGGGACATTATGTGTCCCGACCAGAGCTTGACGGAGCGGAAAAAATTACAACGCAGACGTGAACATGCGATTGGGGCGAGATTCGGTAGCCACCGGCCTGTGGCCGGTTCAAACGTCGCATAGCGACGTGGCTACAACATACAAATGAGCGCGGTGATCGAAACGCTCGAAGCAATGGAGAGGCCGCCGGTGAGCATGGGATCCCGACTCGAGGGCGAGCTTCTTGAAGTCTCGATGGGGCCGCAACATCCCTCCACGCACGGCGTATTCCGGATGAACGTCGCGCTCGAAGGCGAGATCGTGCGCAAGCTCAAGCCAGTCTTAGGATATCTGCATCGCAATCATGAAAAGATTGGCGAGAGCGTGAGCTATCTCGGGTCGATGCCGTACACCGACCGACTCGATTATTTTTGCTCGATGACTAATAACTGGGCCTATGCCCTCAGCGTGGAAAAGCTGGCTGTGTCGCTGCTGGGTTTTTTGCTTAACGATATGGGCGCCTGGGGGACGCCGCTCATGTACGCGTTTCGCGAGCGCGAAAAGATTCTCGACCTATTCGAATCACTGTCGGGTTCGCGCATGATGTGCGATTACATGCGTTTCGGTGGCTGCCGGGTGGATGCCAGTCCCGAGTGGCTAGCGCGTGCGAAGAAAATTGTCGATATTTTTCCGCGCTTCGTTGACGAGTTAGAACAATTAATCGTCGGCAATGAAGTTGTGATTGCCCGCACGCAAAACGTTGGCAAATTATCGCGCGATCTCGCGATTAGTACCGGTATCACGGGTCCGATGCTTCGCGCCTGTGGCGTGAATTATGACGTGCGAAAGGTGGACTGCTATGGATTCTACCCACGCTTCAAATTCCGGATTCCATTAGGCGAACATGGTGACACTTACGATCGGCTAATGATGCGCATATTGGAAATGCGCGAGAGCGTCGGAATTTTGAAACAGGCATTCGAGCAAATTCCTACCGGCCCCATCGTCAACCCGAAGGTGAAAATTCGCGCCTTTCGCCCGCCGGTCGGCGAAGCTTATGGGCGCATTGAAGCACCGAAAGGCGAGCTCGGTTTTTATTTGATCAGTGACGGTGGACCGAACCCGTATCGTTATCGTGTGCGTCCGCCGAGTTTCATCAATCTTACGATTCTCGAAGATATGTGCCTCGGTCACACCGTTGCCGATGTAATGGTTATTCTTGGAAGCATCGATATTGTGATGGGGGAAGTGGATCGATGACACCGATAATGGATACTGGATACTGGATACTGGATTTTCGCCGCAAGGCTGGCCGGCGCTCGCTCATCAAGCATCGAGCATCAAGCATCCGGCATCTGCGCTAACTATGATCGGCACAGGCATACTCAAAGGGATGGCGGTTACCGCGCGGAACTTTGTTGGGAGTTATTTCGACAAAGAGCGGCTGATTACGGTGCAGTATCCAGAAGAGCGGAATCCGTTGCCAGAGAACTACCGGAATTTTCCGTTTCTCGTTTATGATGGCGATGATTCACAAGCGGGGTTGCGTTGTGTGGCATGCAAGATTTGTGAGAAGGAATGCCCGCCGCAATGCATTTACATCGTCAAAAGCGACGACAAGAAGCCCGATTACATGGGCAAACCGCAGTTTTACCCAAAGGTCTTCGACATCGATATCTCGGTTTGCATGAGCTGTCAGATTTGCGTCGAGGTTTGCCCATTCGAGGCGATTAAGATGGATAAGGACTTCGAGCTCAGCACGCGAGAACGCTTTGATGCATTGCTTATGCGCAAGGATGATCTGGCGAAATCGAATGACTATTATCGCCGGATCTCGCCAACCGACGCGGCTGAGGTCGATACGAAACTGACCGCTGCAGCTGAGATTGCTGCGAAAAAGAAAGCGGCAGCGGCTCCTGCGGCAACGAAACCAGCCACGCCTACGCCGCCCGCCTCAAACGAGCCGGCGCCAACACGCGCTTCCTCGTAGGCAGGATTATCAACCCACGGCGGGAATCATGGACGTAGCGCGCGCTTTCCAAAATTTCTTTTGACGTCGACCCGATAAAACGGCAAAAGCGCAACGCAACCAAACAGAGAATTAGAAAGATGAAAAAGACGTTATTAGTTACAAATATCTTAGTTGCGGTGTTGTCACTGGGTTTGATGTTGGGATGCCAGAGCACTGCAGTCGGTCCTAGTCGGGCATCTCAAAAGGAAAACTTGCTCGTGCGAGCCGGATTCAAGGCCAAGGCGGTAACTACACCCAAACAGCAACAACGAGTGAGCGCGCTTCCGGTCGGCAAGGTTTCCACCGTCTCATACAAGGGAAAACTGTATTACGTATATCCCACTGCGACCAAGGACCGGATCCTGGTTGGCGATCAAGCTGAGTACAACGCCTACAAACAATCGGTCGTTGCATATGGATTGACGACGAGCCCCGACTTTGTGGACGTGACGCACGGGCCCCATCCCGTTCTCATTCAGCAGTTCGATGGGTTTGGCCCTCTCGGAGAGTAAGAGGAATTCTGGAGGCGGATAGGCTGAGTCCGCGATTGGACGGACTCGTCCCGGTGGCGAGTTTGTTATCGTCGCTAGCTTGCCGATTGCTTCGGGGACGGCCCGCGTCATTTGCAATCGCCAATTGAAAAATTTACAATCCGAAATCGGATTGCCAGGGTGGCGAAATTGGCAGACGCGCCAGACTTAGGATCTGGTGGAGAAATCCTTAGGGGTTCGAGTCCCCTCCCTGGCACTTCAACTTACCTTGCCACGCAGACAGGGACGAAAGCAGTTTACCAAGCCCGAATCACGGCGAATTAGGGCGAATAATGCTGAAAATGCGCTATTTACGAATCGCGACGCAATGAGTTGGGCGGAGTTTACCAACCGTCTGAAATCGGCCTTTGTTCGCGTACAGTTTACCAAACTAACTGCGGGCTGTTTACGGTACTTGTCGCAAAATGAGGCGACAAGTCGGCAACTGCGAAGTGCGAAGGCGTTCACGGACAGATGTCCAATTTTCTTGCCGGCGGCGGTACGGGTTAAAGGCCTATTTGAGCGGAACTATTATTAGGCTGGATTCAGGAGCCGGCGGCAATTCTTGCAGTTGCGCTTTCCACATTTGTAGATCGATCGGCGTCACACCGTTGGAAGTCTTCATAAAATTATCAGGCTTCGCATCTACGATCAAAACCGCATCGGCTCGCCGAAGCCATTGCACCAAAATTTCTCCGCGCACTAAGCTAAAATCCTAGCGCGAAGTGGGGTTTCTTTTCAATTCTTGTGCTGGCGAATTCTTTCCACAACCAAAGTCGAAAGTTCCACGTTATTTCAACCAAAGGGGGTAACGGGATGCATTTAAGCCTAGAGTCATTGCTGAGACTGGTGGAGCTCGTACTCATCTGCCAGTCACCGGCATGGGCTTTTGTGCTCGGCTACCTTTTAGCGAAGCGATGAGGATTATATCCGAATCGCTAACTGCGCTGCGCTGTCAGTTTTGCGGCGCGCCCGCGGGATAGCTTTCCGATGAAATTGCTCTCGCAAATACTTGTCGTTCTTGTAACCACCGGGTTCTCGGCTCATGCGGAATCAGCTCCTGAATTAAGCGAGCGAACCGTGGACGTCGACAACGACGTCTCGCTGCGGGTGATCGAAGCCGGCCAGCTGGCATCAGGAGCTACCTTGGTGCTCATTCCCGGCTGGAGCACTACTGCCGATGTCTGGCGAGAACAGATCAATCGCTTTGCTCGCACGTATCGCGTGATCTCTTTTGATCCGCGCTCGCAAGGTAAGTCGACGATAACAACAGATGGCAACACACCGGAAATACGGGCGCAAGATCTGCACACGTTGCTCGGCCTCCTGAGTGTGCGACGACCTGTTCTCGTCGGGTGGTCGCAGGGAGTTGAGGACATCGCCGCTTTTATCAATCGATACGGGACTGGCGATCTTTCGGGGATTGTACTGGTGGATGCGGCCATTTCACCTGGAGCCGAGGGCATCCCGGCGGGCAGCGCGCAACAGACCGCGACGCTGTTTGAGACGTTCGCCACTTACCAGGCGCATCAGCAGGAATATTTGGCCAACATGATGCGAGCTATTGTCAGCAAACCGCGGAGCAATGATGCCGTTGAAGACTTGGTCACTATGGGATTGAAAACGCCGCCTGATATCGGCGTTGCGATGCGCATCGCTGATTCATTCACTGTGAATCGCATGCCCGCGCTGAAGAAGATCAACTGTCCAACATTGAGTATCGCTTCGGCGAAATCGGGTGGATTGGCACAGCAGCAGGCCCAGGCAAAGCAGATTTCACGTGCACATTTCGAAAAAATCGAAGACGCGGCTCATGCTGTGTTTCTCGATCAGCCAGACCGCTTCAATGAACTGGTGATGACCTTTGTGGCAAAGCTGGCGCCTCCGGCGTCAGATCTGCATCCTGCCCCTGCACCCTTTGTGGAAATAGACCAACCGGAACCCCGACAGCGGCACCAACGAGTAGCACGGGTACGCTCTTTTTGGGATAAATTGCGTTACGGCTGGATTGTCGAGAATCCGCAGTATGTGAAAAAGAGATGATCGGTTTCAACTTGCCTTGCGACGCGAGCGATTCGCGGATGTGCCGATCGACGTTGTCCGCGACCGCGTCCCGGTGGAACCTCCAGTCTTTCTGAATCCAGCCGGAACCGTTTCGCCCCGTAGGAACCGCTGCAAAAGTTGTCGAGCACGTTGTTCGTTTTGTCGTTCCTTCCACCAACGATTGACACCCGAAGGATGAGGAAAGATCAAGAAGAGGCGTCCATAAACGCGTATCTCCGCCAGAAAGGGCAGGTCGCGGAAGCCGAAGCAGCGCGCGACGTTCTTGCCGAGCAGGACGATGCGCTCGACGCGCCAATCCAGTAGGACGTCGGCGGCGTTGGCGTGGCCTTTCGCATGGTCGAACGCATCGCTTTTTCCGTGCTTCCTACTGTACTGCGGGTTCAGGTGCCTTCGGCGACACGCGATCAGTTCGTCGTAGCTCATTCCGGCAAGCCGCGCAATCTTCTGGCCATTGGGACCAGCGAGTGGTTTGCGCGGGTCGCCGCGCCGCGAGGGCGCTTCGCCGACCAGCCCGACCTTGTGCGTCTCGATCTTCTTTCGTTTCATGTTGTCGGGAAACAATGATAGACGGTCACTCGACGTTTGCGAGCCAATGTACTGTGCCGCAAGAAGAAACGACCATCCCAGATCACCAAAGCAATGGAAACCGCTTAGTTCGGGTCTGCAGAAGCTCAGCACACACCGACAGTCAGAGCACGAGCCAATTCAGTTCGCGTGAACGCTTTTTGGTTTCCCATAAACGGACGCCACCAAGGAATGCATTCTCATTTTGTCCGCGTTCCGTTCCTTCCGGCAAGCGACCGAAACGGTGCACAAGACCGCCGCCAAGAACGACGTAATCGGCTATAAAAGATTTTCTTAGCTGAGTGACTGCATATGTCACTTCTCGCTTCCATTTTTTTTCGCCTAACAATGCCAAGCCTGAAATGCCGAGGTAATTTTCAATGATGTGTTTCTCGCGGTACGGCAGATCGCCAAGTTCAAGTGGCATTAGCTTTTTGTCCCACAGCAACGCCGAGCCCAGGCCAGTGCCGAGCCCAAGAAAGAGCATGCGTCCGCCATGGTAACTGCCGAGCGCCTGCAGCGCAGCGTCGTTGACAACGCGCACCGGAATGCCCAGCGCTTTCGTAAAATTGAAACCAACCCATCCCTTGCCCAAATGCTTCGGCTCCTTTGCGATTCGTCCCCCGCGCACCGGCGCGGGGAAACCGATGGAAGCGTGGTCGAACTTCCATCCGCGCACGGTTTCCTTGAGTTTTACGATTAGTTGTTTCGGTTTGAGTCGCGCGCCGGAAGCAAATTCGCGTTCGTCACGATGCGACCTCAGCAATTTTACGTGCGTGCCGCCGACATCGACGACCAAGACTTTTCTCTTCATGAGCGACGGTCCCGACGTATTCGGTAGAACTACCGGTCGCGTCGCGCCATTCGCCCAAAACGCTGAAAAATGCCTTGCTGTTCCGACTTTGCCGCCGTGCTTGCTGGCCAGCATTCCACTATTTCAAGGGCGACAAAGCGAAAAAGCATCTGCCGCGCAGATTTCAAATCGAGGCGTAGATTCTTCGCAATTTGCTGCACTGAGCGCGCGCCGTTGAACTGTGACGCAAACTGGGCCTCATCTGGAGTTAGCTTCAGTTTTTGGACACGCTCGAAGCCGTCCTTTGTATAAGCCGGAATCGAGGCTGGGTCGAAGTGGGCGATCTCATCGACATTTTCAGCAAGGCGTAACGTTTCGAGGGCCCAATCGCGGACATTCTGCTCCCCGGGTATTTCGGCGGCGTCCGTTGGCAGGTCGGCGTTCTTTTCAAACATGATCCATACCTTCGGCGCTACCCAAAGTTGCGAGAAAAGCTTTTGCCCGAATTGCTGCATCAGTTCCACGGCAGACTCGCGGGTTATCAAATCCTCTCCAGCAAGGACAAGAAAGAATGGAATCCCCGTTTCTCTCTGTTGATCCCGCGCATTCGCGGCGCTGCCCTCATCAACGTTAGCGAGAACGGCAGGTGTCTCGGCGCAATAAAGCTCCGGATCCTTGGTCGTGACAAAGACGATCTCGCCATCTCGCGCCAAAAGATCGATTGGTTCCTTCTCCCAAAATGCTCGCAGCAAGCCAGTGAGCTTCTCCTTTGAGACCACTTGGAGGGCGCGGTTCAACGGAAAAAAGCTGGTGTGACCGCAGAAATAAACATCGGCTGTGCGCGCCTCCTTAGAAGGCGTCGTGTTTTCGGGCGGGTCGCCGGTGGCAGATTCGCCCCAATCGCCACCTTGGTGTGACGCGCTCCACCAATCGTCGGACTGCGCACCTTCCGCATTCGCGCCGCCGTCTTGAAGCGCTTCATCCGTCTGCGGAACATCTGGACCTTCCGCTGGCTCTTGCTCTTCGCTATTCGAAGATTCGATTTCTGCTTCTATTGACTTGGGTTCGCCGGATGATTTCCGCATAATACTCCTCTCGCTGTAAGCAAACCGCATGTAAAGGCTTTATCAAGAACCCAATCATCGCAACGAAGATCTCGGGTGGTCCGTTGAAAACCGTCCCGAGAGCTCGCGGCGGCTGATTTTTCCGCGCTCGTTCGTTGGGATGGCGCGCACGATGAAAATCCGCTTTGGTACCTGCCAGGTGCTTAGTCCTTCGCGACAAAAATGCAGGAGATCGGTTTCGCTTATGCCCGGTGCCACCACGCAGGCGGCTACTTCTTCGTTCCGCAACGCGGATCCGCGACCAAACACGACCGCTTGCCGGACACCGCTGAAGCGCAGCAAATGCGCTTCCACTTCTGCGGGGTTCACTTTTTTACCCGCGACGTTAATCACGTCCGAAATCCTACCTACGATTTTGAACCCAGAACCCTCTCGCGCCAGTAGATCGTCGGGAACGAAAATTCCATCGCCCAATTTTCCGTTATCTGGTTCCGGGAAATAGCCATCGCCCACCCCGGCGCTGCGCACGCGAACTTTGGTCGCTGACCCATTTGGATCGGTCATTTCAAGATCTACACCTTTCATCACCTCGCCAACAAACCCTTCGCTCGCGTTGGTCGCGTCGCGATCGTAGCAAATCCCGCCACATTCTGATGCCCCGTAAAACGAGTGGATTGCCAGATTAAACTTTTCCTGGAACTTCTTCGTGATTGCCATTGGGAGAGGCGCTCCGGCGGAAATGCAGAGCCGAAGCTTTGACAACAAGGGAACGTGTTCCATTTCACAAAATGCCTGGTAGAAAACAGGCATTCCTGGAAACACCGTCGCGTTGCTGCGCTCGAGATCGGCGAGAATGGCTCGCGGGGTCCTGTCGCGACTGATGACCAATGGCACGCCGCGCGCAATCAGTGGCGTGAGTAGATTGCTGAAACCGTAAGAGTGCGAAATCGGGATAACGCCGAGATTCAAATCGGTATCGCCGATTCTCATGGTCTCGCAAATCTGGCTGCAATCGGCCAGAAGCTGCTCGCTACGAAAGCGAATCGCGCGCGGCGTGGCTGTTGTGCCGGAGGTTAATTTTAACAGAACCGGGCGACGCTGGCTCCACTCTGGTGTAGTATCGGTTGTTCTCTGCCGAATGATTTTCAGTGAGCCTTCGCTCGAGACAGCGGATACGACAGCGATTACCCTGCAGATCTCCAAAGCCTCATCGCGCTGTCGTTCGCTGATGGACTGTTCGAGTGGAAGAACAACCAGATGCCTGCGCAAACACGCGATCAAAACCGATGGCCAATCTTCGTGATTGCCGATTTGTACGGCGAGAACGTCGCCTTCGCGAAAGACTTCAAGCCTCTGCACTAAATCATGCGTGCGTTGTTCGACCTCGTCGAATGTGCGCAGTACTTTTCCGCTCGTTGCAAAGATAGCGGCCGCCTCGCGTTTTCGTGTGAGCGTTTCCTCCCACGCTTTCAGCAATGGATCTGAGGATTTCATCACTTGCACGGAGTCCATTGCACGGGTAAGTTCCGCGCTCCTTTCAAAAGATGAAAGCCGGTATTCATCCAGAGTATTACGAGACCGATATGGTATGCGCGTGCGGTGCGGTATATCACACCCGTTCCACGCGTCGCGATATTAAGATCGGTATTTGCGCCGCTTGTCATCCCTTTTTCACCGGCGAACAGAAGTTCGTGGATACGGCCGGCCGCGTCGAGAAATTTGCCCGCCGTTACGGGAGCACCAAAGCCGCGCGCGGCGAAAAGAAAGCTTAGATTCTTGTAGAGCTCCGAATGCTTTTCGGGGCTTGTCCGCGGCTGACCCAGCCGCCACTACAACGCATGGACTTTAATTCCCTGATTCAACTCAAACGCGAGCGCTTCGATCAACTCGAGCGCGATATTGCCGACCCGGCGCTTTTTTCCAATCGCCAGCGAGCCAAGGGAATCATGCGCGAGCACGCGAGCATCAAACAGCTCCTGGGGAAATGGGACGAGCTCGAAGCTGTGCGCAAGCAATTGGACGATAACCGCGAACTTTCGATGTCAGGCGATATTGAAATCGCGGCGATCGCCGACGACGAGATTCCGGACCTCGAGAAGCGGGTGGCCGATCTCGAGCGCGAATTTCAGATTGCGTTGCTGCCGCCGGACGAAAATGAAGACCGCGACGCGATCGTGGAAATCCGGGCCGGAACGGGCGGAAGCGAAGCGGCCATTTTCGCCGCTGACCTTTACCGCATGTACCATCGGTATGCGGAATCTGCCGGCTTAAAAACCGAGGACCTTGAATCGAGTCCGTCGGAGCTCGGTGGATTTAAGGACGCAATCTTCCGCGTTTCGGGCGAATCGGTTTTTCGAAAACTCCGCTACGAAAGCGGAGTGCATCGTGTGCAGCGCGTGCCTGCGACCGAGGCGCAGGGTCGCATCCATACATCGACTGCCACGGTCGCAGTGTTGCCTGAGGCTGAGGACGTCGATCTTGAATTGAAACCAGAAGATTTGCGAATTGAAGTCTCGCGCTCCGGCGGCCCGGGCGGGCAAGGCGTGAACACCACCGATTCGGCCGTGCAGGTGTTGCACATTCCGACAGGCACAATCGTGCGTTGTCAGGACGGACGCAGTCAGATTAAGAACAAGGAAAGAGCGCTTTCGATCCTGCGGGCGCGCTTGCTCGAGCGAAAGCAGCGCGAGGAAGCGGAAAAATACAGTGCACAGCGCCGTGGCCAGATCGGTACCGGTGGGCGAGAAGAAAAAATTCGCACTTACAATTTCCCTCAGAACCGCGTGACGGATCACCGTATTGGCTTAACGCTTCATAATCTTGATCGGTTGATCGACGGCGATCTCGATGGATTGATCAGCGCGTTGCAAGCCGCCGATGTTGCCGAACGCTTGAAGGAGTCCGCGGTCGCTTAAGCGTCCGTCATCTGAGCCAAGCCAGGGACGTCGAAGGACCCCGTGTTGCTAAGTTTGCGATAGCTCAACGGGATTCCTCGATTACGCTCGGAATGACGATGACGGTTCTCGAAGTGCTGCAAGCGACGACTGCCTATTTCAACAAGCACAATATTGAGAATCCGCGACTGAATGCCGAGCACTTGCTGGCGCATGTTCTGGATCAAAGACGTATCGAGCTTTATCTCGAATTCGAACGGAAGCTGACTGAAACAGAACTTGCGCCGCTGCGTGATCTGGTAAAACGTCGCGGTGAAGGCGAACCTCTCCAGCACTTGTTAGGCACTGTGGAATTTTGCGGCCTGACCTTTCTGTGCGACAAGCGCGCGATGGTTCCGCGACCGGAAACGGAAGAACTCGTCGAGTTCTTGAAATCCGATATTCGATATCCGATATCCAATATTGTGGATGTTGGCACCGGTAGCGGCGTGATCGCACTCGGTCTTGCTGCGAAATTCCCCGAGGCAAGGGTTCTGGCCGTTGATGTTTCAGATGATGCTCTCGCGCTCGCGCAAGAAAATGCCGCCAGGTTGGACTTGAGCGGCCAGGTCCGATTTCTGAAGAGCCGCCTACTCGAAAATGTTGACGGAATCTTCGATCTGATTGTTGCGAATCTTCCTTATATCTCCACGCAGGACCGGCACACACTTTCGCGCGAAGTACTAAGTGATCCGGAAGTTGCGCTGTTCGCCGGTACGCGGGGCGACGAGTTGGTGCGGGAATTGGTCTCACAGGCGCCATCGCGACTTCGACCAGGTGGAATGCTGGCCCTGGAAATAGGGCTCGGTCAAAGCGAGGCGATTCTTTCGGCTCTGGCGGAAAAAAATTACCGCGACATTTGTTCGAAGAACGATTATAACGGCGTCACACGGTTCCTTTTTGCCAGGTATGGATAAGATCCTCGTCCACGGCGGTTATCCGCTTTCCGGTTCAATTAAGGTCAGCGGTTCGAAGAATTCTTCGCTGCCGATCCTGGCCGCGACGTTGCTCACTCGAGAGTCTTGTGTCGTTCACGGCGTGCCTGACCTGAGCGACACGCATTACATGCTGCAAATTCTAAGCCATCTGGGTGCGCAAGTAGAGCGAGCAAGTGGCACCGTCAGCGTCACGGCGGAGAAGATCCACTCGGTCGCGCCGTACGACGTCGTGCGCAAGATGCGCGCTTCTGTTTGTGTGCTTGGACCCTCGCTGGGCCGTTGCAAGGAGGCAACTGTCGCTTTGCCCGGTGGTTGCGTCATTGGCGATCGGCCGATCGATTTGCATCTCAAAGGTTTCGAAGCGCTCGGCGCGGCGGTGCGCGTGGAGGGCGGCGATATCAAGGTTTTTGCCCCGAAATTGAGTGGAGCAGTAATCGACATGCATGGCAGATTTGGTCCGACTGTCCTGGGTACCGATAACGTGATGATGGCGGCGGTGCTGGCCAATGGAGTCACGGTTATTGATGGAGCGGCGCAGGAACCCGAGGTGGTGGACCTGGCTACGTTCTTGAACAAAATGGGCGCGAAGATCGAAGGCGCGGGAACGCGTCGAATCATCATCGAAGGTGTGCCCGAGTTGCACGGCGCGGAACACCGGGTGATCCCTGACCGGATTGAAGCAGGAACATTCCTGGTTGCAGGTGCAATTGCCGGAAAGGGAGTCACGGTCAAGCGAGTGGAACCAGAGCATGTACACGCAATCACCGATGCGTTGGCCAGATGCGGTTTTCCGATCGAGATCAAGGATGATGCGGTTTCGATTTTGCCGAACGGAGTTGCGAATGCTCTGGAGTTAACGACCGAACCGTATCCCGGTTTCCCTACTGACATGCAGGCGCAAATGTGCGCGCTTCTCTCTACCAGCAAAGGCACCAGTTCTGTGACGGACAATGTTTTCCCGCAGCGCTACATGCATGTGGCAGAGCTAAAACGCATGGGCGCGCAAGTGGAGTTGGAGGGCGCGACCGCCGTAATCGATGGTGTCGATGGTCTCCTCGGGGCGCCGGTGATGGCCAGCGACCTACGCGCGTCGGCCGC
>WNGC01003344.1_pt1 | contig 17742 bp, 18 predicted proteins | sample 5400051 | NCBI WGS metagenome assembly WNGC01 (sample SAMN13153368, study PRJNA577476) | soil metagenome | isolation source: 20 cm soil or saprolite under grassland replicate 2 | place: USA:California | collected 2016-06-15
TGGGTGAGATGGAGGTGATGAAGGGGCGTGGGGCGCAAACACCACAGGATAGACAGCCAAACGTAAGGATATCGTTAGGAGATACAGGCGAGATGAACTTGCAGTGGCCATCTCTGAACCCCTAACCGCCTAGGGACCGCAGTCGCCGGGCGATCTGGCGCGTACGGGCCGCGATTTCGAATCGCCGAAGCAGCAAATGCGTTTCGCCCGTTAGTGCGAGTGACTCGGATCCCGACCATCGCTTTACCCAGCGTGAACCCAAAGCTCGCTTCGAGCAGCCAAACGTAGGCGAACGAAATGCCGGAATTCAGGGCTAGGGCGATCAAGAGCGCGCAGCCCAAGTCACGTTCAATTGTGGTCCCGCTACAACGCTCCAAAGACTCCGGCGCGAGCTTGTAAGTCTCTGCGCATCAGGGTGGCCGCTAACACCATGGCCGTCAAAGAAGGGAGTACTTCTTTCCAACCGCGTGTTTTGAGCCCGCAATCAGGATTCACCCAGATCTGAGCGGGATCGAGAACCTCAGCGGCACGGCGCAGCAGGTCCTCAATCTCCTCTACTTTTGGCACTCGCGGGGAATGGATATCGTAGACACCTGGACCAATTGCATTCGGATACTTGAAGCCAATGAATGCGCTGAGCAATTCCATGCGGGAGCGTGAGGCCTCGACTGAAAGGACGTCGGCATCCATAGCCGCAATGGAATCGAGAATATCCTGAAACTCCGAATAGCACATGTGCGTATGGATTTGGGTTTCATCGCGTACGCCAGAAGATGCCAGGCGAAACGTCTCCACCGCCCAGTTGAAATATTCACCCCAGTCTTCGCGGCGGAGCGGAAGGCCTTCACGGATGGCGGGCTCGTCGATCTGGATGATCTTGACTCCCGCTTTTTCCAGGTCCTCGACCTCGTCGCGGATGGCCAGTGCGATCTGCCGGCAAGTGAGCGCCCGCGGCTGATCATCGCGGACAAACGACCACTGCAGCATGGTCACCGGTCCGGTCAGCATTCCCTTCATCGGATGTGAAGTAAGAGACTGCGCATAAGATGACCAGCTGCTCGCCAAAGTACTCGACCATATCATTGCGCTCGAATTCTCCATGGACCAATACATCGAGCCCCAGCTCCTCCTGAATACGCACCGTGCGGGCGATTTCTTCGCGTACGAAAGCCTCATAGGAAGTTGCATCGCGCTTTCCATGTTTCCATTCAGAGCGAACCGAACGCACTTCCTTGGTTTGAGGAAAAGAACCAATGGTTGTTGTAGGAAAAAGCGGCAGATTGAGAGTCGCGGCCTGGTGTCGGCGGCGCTCCGCAAAAGGACTTCGGCGACGCGTCATTGCCGCATCGATGCCTTGGAGGCGCTGCTGAACAGCAGGGTTGTGAATTCGCGGCGAAGAGCTGCGGCTTTGGATGTCAGCCCGACTCTGCTCGAAAATGTCTTCAACTTCCTGTAGTCGTCCGTTCGCTCGAAGGACAAGTGCCTTGATCTCTTCCAATTTCTGCTTGGCGAACGCCAGCCAGCCTTTGAGTTCTGGGTCGAGTTCATTCTCGATGCCCAGATCCACGGGAACGTGCAGCAGCGAGCAAGAGGGGCCAACCATGACGCGGTCTTGCCCAAGCTGATCCACTGCCCGGCGAACCAGCGAGAAAGCGCGATCGAGGTTCGTGCGCCAGATGTTACGCCCATCCACCACGCCGAGCGATAAGCTCGTGCCAGCCGGCAGTTGTTTCAGGACTGTGTCGAGTTCCTCCGGTTGCCGCACACAGTCCAGATGGAGAGCCGCCACGGACAGCGAGAGTGCAGTTGGAAGATTGTCGCGCAGGCCACCAAAGTAGCTGGCAACGAGCAGGGGCAGCCCGATGGCATTCAGCCGTTGGTATGCAGTGTGGAAAGCCGGGTGAGCTTCCTCGGGCAGATCAAGCACGAGACAGGGCTCGTCGATCTGGACCCAGTTCACCCCTGCATTCTGCAGCAACTTCAATACTTCTTCATAAACCGGAAGTAGTCTTTCCAGCAGTTTCAGTTGCGCCGTCGAGCGGCCACCTTCCATCTTTCCTAACAGAAGGAAAGAAACCGGCCCAAGCAGAACAGGCCTCGTAGAAATGCCCAAGGATTTTGCTTCCCGAAATTCCTCGACCGGCTTGTTCGATTCAAGGCTGAACTCCTGCCCGGGCTTAAACTCGGGAACGATGTAGTGGTAGTTCGTGTCAAACCACTTAGTCATCTCCATGGCCGGGATATCCAGACCGGCAGCACTGTCTTGAAAGCCGCGCGCCATTGCGAAATAAAGAGGCAAACCCGAAAGCTCGCCGCTCTCGCGAAAACGAGATGGAACCGCCCCTAACATCACGCTCATGTCCAGAACGTGGTCATAGAGCGAGAAATCGTTGCTGGGAATGTGATCCAGGCCCAGATCGCTCTGTAACTTCCAATGCCTCTGGCGCAGTTCACGAGCGGTCTTTTCCACTTCAGCCTGGGAAGTCTTGCCTGACCAATACCTCTCAATGGCCCATTTCAGCTCGCGCTGCGCTCCCAATCTGGGAAATCCGAGATTTGTCGCTAAAGCCATGCTTAACTTCCTTGTATTTGGATGCTGGAACTCCGCAACTCGGGCACGGCAGTAGGACGGCCCCGTTGATCAAGCGCGACCAGCACGAAACGGCCCCGCGTGCACAGTTGGCGTTTTCCCGAGAGTAGCTGCTCGGCAAACAATTCTACTTTAACCGTCATGGAGGTCTTTCCTACGGCGATCACCCGCCATTAACTCGACGAGTTGTCCCTGGTGGACGGGGGTGTGAAAGTCCCCTCGTTCCCGTTTAGTAACTAGCACTAACATTTTTGGAAAAGCAAAGCGCAGGGCGGACACGTCCCGGCAAAGTCCAGGCGAATGAATTCTCTTGCGTCTCAGCGGGCTGGGCGCTAATTTTGGTCGGCACAAAATGGAAAGAAATCGAAAGCTCGTTTGGCAATGCTGCTTCCTGGTTGCCGGTCTTAGTTTCCCTGCTTTGGCCGCCGCTCAAACGGCGCAGTTGCAGGCCGGAAACGTTTCCATCACCGTGAACCGGACCGATGGATCCTACGTCATCGGTATCAAAGGGCAGGCTGCCTCGGTGCTGCATTCGCAGGTCGCAGCGCAGATTGATAGGCGCTGGGTGCGGTCAAACGAGTATCCTCGGCACGAAATACGCGCGGAGGCATTCAGCGACCAGCTAGGTCCAGGACACCTGCTCACCATTACGCACACTGGAGAGGCTGCACAACCAGACCTGGTGTGCATTGTGCGCGCCTATTCGCAGCGCCCTTTCCTCAATATCGAAGTCCAGGTGCGCAACCGCACAACAAAAGATGTGACCGTGCAGGCGATTCGGTCCGTGGAAGCCACCGGAGCGAGGATGGTTTACCTGGGAGCGCAGGATTCGGCCAACCGCGTGCTCTCCGACAGCTACAGCGAAGACCGCCCCGAGATGGTCATCTACGATCTGGGCAAAGCGCCGAACGGAATGCATCGCGCCGTCGGCAGCCAGCTCATCTACAACCGCCGGAGTGGACAGAGCATTTTCCTGGGGGCGCTGACCTCAGAGCGATTCCTCACCATTTTCCATCTGCAGGCGCGTTCCTCTGAAACGGGAAGCACGGTGGCCTCATTCACGGCCGATTCCACCGGTACCACCGAAATTCTAAAAGGCGAGTCGCTGCACGAGTCTCCACCGGAAGACCAGATCGAGCTGAGCCTGCCGGTCAGACCCGGCGAGAGCCTCGCTTCCGAACGGCTCATGATCGCGGTCGGGCCCGATTACCACGCCCAGCTGGAAACGTATGGCGCCACCATCCGTGAGTTGCATAACCCGCGCGTGAGTGCGCCCACGCCGATGGGTTGGTGGAGCTGGACGGCATACTACTTCGGACTCAACCAAGGCACGGCCCTGACCAACGCACGCTGGCTTGCCGAACACCTGAAATCGCTCGGCTATGACTTCTTCCACATCGACGAAGGCTACCAGTATGCGCGAGGGGAATACGCAACTCCCGATGCCGGCCTCTTTCCCGATGGCATGAGGCCCCTCGGCGATGTCGTGCGTCACCTGGGACTCACGTTCGGCGTGTGGACGGCTCCGTTTGAAGTCTCCGAGCGCGCCTGGGTTTATCACAATCACCCGGACTGGCTGGTACACAACGCCAGTGGCAAGCCGGTTCACCTGGGCCACGTCACCGAGAACAAAGACCAGCTTTATGCGCTCGATCCCACCAATCCTGGAGCACAGGAATATCTGCGCCAGACTTATGCGACCCTGGTGAACGACTGGGGCGTGCATTACATCAAGATGGATTTCATGGACGACTCCTGCGTTGAGGGGCGCTACTATCGTCCCAACACAACTGCCCTGGAAGCGCAGCGCATCGGGTTGGGAGTCATCCGCGAAGCCGTGGGGAACTCCGTATTGCTCGATAAGGACGGCAGCCCCATGCTCAACCCCGTGGGCTACGTCGATGCGGGGCGCATATCCGTGGACACCGGCCACACCTTCGATGCCAGCCGCGAAGCAGCGCCCGGCATCGCGGCCCGTTACTACATGAATCGGAATTTCTATATTTCGGACCCGGACGCCTTCACGGTCTCCCGTCAAACCGTGTCGGAGCACGCCTGGCATGGCGGGAAGCGTCCGCTGACGCTGCCTGAGGCGCAGGTCTCCATCGTCTTGTCGGCAGTGTCCGGCGGCATGTTCGAGATTGGCGACGACCTGCCAACGCTGGGCGCGGATGCGGACCGCCTGGCGCTGGCGCAAAATCGTCAGCTGCTGCAAATGGCACGTCTGGGGCGCGCCGCAGTCCCACGGGACCTGATGACCTACCGTCTTGAGGACGAGATGCCCAGCATCTTCTTCCTACAGGAGGACCGGCGGCAATCCATGCTGGCGGCCTTCAACTGGACCAACCAGCAGCAATCGCACACTCTCCGGCTCGCGGATTTGAACCTGCCCGCCGCAGGGCAATACCAGGCCTTTGACGTCCTTGCTGAAGGCAAGACTATCCCTGTTCAGAGCGGTGCCATCAGCCTGCCACAGCAGCCTCCTCACTCGGTTCGCCTGGTCGAGATCATCGATCGCTCCGTGCCCGCGGCGGCGCCCAGCATCACTGCGGAGGTGCCCTCCGCCGCGACCGTGGGCCAGCCCGTGACCTTCTCCGCGGAATCGGATCCGAACGGAGTGCCGGCCCTCTCCTATCGTTGGAATTTTGGCGATGGCGTTACCGGCGAGGGACACAAGGTCACTCATGCCTACACCTACGCCGGCGACCACACGGTACGCTTGCTGGTGGACGGCGTCGACAATGTTCCCGCGGAGAAGAGCTTTCACATTGCGGTCACCGGCTCCATCGGTACGCTGTTCTCGCCGGCCACCAAGGGCCGATTTTCTCTCGAAAAACCGAAGTGATTATGCGACCGCGTCACAACCAAGGGATGATCGCGGCGGAATCGGCATCTCCGGATTGCGGATGCCCCTCTACTTCGCTTGGGCTTTGACGGCTAGTTTGTCGTCCACTGGTATTACGACTACCGCAAACGGAGTTCCCCCATCGTCTGTCACGATCGGAATCGGGGGACCGAACTCATTGCCACCGAGCATCGAGTTCTCGTAGTACGGGGAGAAGACCATCATGTGCGGATGCCAATGGCCGATTCCGGGTGCGAGATGGAACAGGGCGTCCTGGACAACATCCTCGCCGTCCATAACCGACCCGGTCATACGTGAACAGTAACGGTGCAGGCTGGGGCGAAGGTTGGTGATCGTTTCAAGGAACGCCAGGTAGCGTGCCTCGAAGGCCCGGCTGCGCCCACGTCGCGAGGATTATCCATATCTATATATACGCAGCGAATTCCTGGAGTGAACCTAAATTTTTCCGAAGAAACTTTCGCTGCTACCGAGAACAACGGTCGAACTTGTCGACGCGGGAGTTGGTCGAAGTCGCGTCGAAGCGGACATTTCGCTGGCTGCAGAACAGCGGTGGGGCAGGAACAACACATACGGTCTCATCAGTAGATAAGTGAATGATTTTCAGAAGTCGCTTACAGTTTCCCAAGCCTTCAACAAGTCTGATGGCACGTATTTTTGATCCTTGTTCTTCCTCACCCAGTCTTTCAGCTGAACAGAGTTAACGTACTGTTCCGGCAACAGTCGCAGCTTCCGAACAATCTCCTCGAATGAGTTTGCCTGGATACGGGCGGTGGAGTGCAAGTCTGGCTTGCCCCAGTTCGGATTGCCGCGCTTTTTCTTCATGCCAATCTTTAAGTCGGCTCCAAGTTAGGTTCGCACCAGTCTGGAAAACAGGAATAATATTAGTGCCAGATGGCCGTTCGCAAAATCGTCCACATCGATATGGACGCCTTTTATGCTTCCGTCGAGCAGCGGGATGATCCGCAGCTACGCGGCAAGCCCGTCATTGTCGCATGGCGGGGCAATCGTTCGGTAGTGTGTGCTGCTTCATACGAAGCCAGACGTTTTGGCGTACGCTCGGCCATGCCAGCCGTTCGTGCGGAACGCTTATGCCCCGACGCAGTCTTCGTCTCCCCAGATTTCACACGGTATCGAACTGTCTCGCGCCTTGCGCGCGAGATCTTCAAGCGGCACACGGATCTGGTGGAGCCACTGTCGCTGGACGAAGCGTATCTCGACGTTACCGAGAATAAGACCGGCTTGCCAACCGCTACGCGTGTTGCAAGCGCAATTCGTGAGCAAATCCGCCAGGAATTGAGTCTGACAGCGTCAGCTGGCGTGGCACCAAACAAATTTCTGGCCAAACTCGCTTCTGACTGGCGGAAGCCGGATGGACTCTTCGTGATTCAACCAGAGGAGGTGGGTACATTTCTGTTGCCACTGCCGGTTGGACGCTTGCCTGGCGTGGGCAAAGTGACCGAAGAGAAACTTGAGAAGCTTGGCATAAAGACGGTGAGCAACCTTCGTGGCGCCGCTATGGTGTGCGTCTCTACGAGTTGTCCCGCGGCATCGATAACAGCCAGGTTGTCCCGAACAGGCCCCCTAAGTCGATCTCTGCCGAGGATACCTTTGAACACGATGTGCCGTTATCAGAAACAGAGCCGATGATACGGAGCCTCACAGAAAAGGTCTGGTCCGCTTCGCGTAAGGAATCGCGTGTACCACGTACAGTGGTCCTCAAGCTAAAGACAAGCGACTTCAACATCCTGACACGTAGTCATACACCCTGCTCTCCGCCCTCTTCTTGCGAGGAGTTGACGACCATCGCGTTGGCGTTGCGGGAGCGAGTGGAGCTGAGCACGGAGCAACGCTTTCGACTCGTTGGCATCGGCTTAAGTAACTTTCGCGAGCCCGAAGCTACACAAGCGCAGCCAGCCCTTTTCGAGTAACCCCACATGCCGAGGCAAGCTCCTTGCAGCCTGAATGAGCGGTACCTCGCCATCGAGGCGAAAGGGTCAAAGAGCACTGCGAAGGTAGTTGATTAAGACGACGCCAGTCCTATAGGGTTCTGTTGGAGCTGCGCTTGGACATCTATCTGGTCGACGGTACATACGAGTTGTTCCGGCACTACTACGCGCTGCCCTCCGCGCGGGATTCGGATGGGTGCGAGGTAGCCGCGGTCCGAGGCGTGCTCGCCTCCGTGCTGGGCATGATCAAGGGCGGTGCCACGCACATCGCGGTTGCGACCGATCACGTGATCGAATCTTTTCGCAACGAACTATGGCCGGGTTACAAGACCGGCGAAGGCATCGAACCCGAGCTGCTGGCCCAATTCCCGCTGCTTGAAGAGGTGCTCTCGGCGGCTGGTATCGTCGTCTGGCCGATGGTTGAATTCGAGGCGGATGACGCTCTAGCTACGGCCTCGGTGGCGGCCGCTCATGATGCACGTGTCGAACGCGTGATCATCTGCACGCCGGACAAGGACCTCGCCCAATGTGTGCGAGGCACGCGCATCGTCCAGCTGAATCGACGGACGCGCGTCACCTTAGATGAGGCCGGTGTATTCCAAAAGTTCGGCGTCTCGCCCGCATCGATCCCCGACTATTTGGCGCTGGTCGGCGATGCGGCCGATGGCTATCCGGGACTGCCAGGCTGGGGTGCGAAGTCGTCGGCCGCGGTTCTTGCAAAGTTTGTCCATCTCGAATCCATCCCTTTGGACAGTCGTGAGTGGCGCGTGAACGCCGCCAACGCGAGTGCCCTCGCGGCAACTCTGTCCCGGGAACGGGAGCGTGCACTGCTTTTTCGCACGCTCGCCACCCTTCGAACCGACATCGCGCTTTTCGACCATGTAGACCAATTGCGTTGGAACGGCCCCACCCCCGTTTTCACCACTCTCGCGGCCCGATTGGACGCGGCACGTACCGAAACCCGGCCGTCAGTGGTACGTCGTTCCCGGACCGCGCCAATTCTCAGATCGGCAGCGCGGCAATAATCGGCGATGTAACGCAACGCTGCGCATGACCTCAAAGAGAGCTCTAAGGCTCTAGGAGACACCAATCATGACTTCCTCATCCATCCGAAAACATGCGGGCACTGGACCGGCGAATGACCAGCCTGCCGTCCCCGAGCCTGGGTTCGCCGAGCGTGCGCGTACCCTGATGTACTTGGGCCGCATAGGCAGCCTCTCGACCCTCTCGCGGAAACAGCCGGGGTTCCCGTTCGGATCAGTGATGCCCTACGGATTGGACGATCACGGGCGTCCCATCTTCCTTATCAGCACAATGGCCATGCATACGCAGAACTTGCAGGCCGACGCTCGCGCTAGCTTGCTTGTGACCCAGGATGACACCGGCGGCGACCCGCTCGGAGCATCCCGAGTCACGCTGGTAGGAAATGTTCTGCCGCTACCGGAGTCGGAGGTGGCCGAGGCTCGCGAGCTCTACCTAGCACGTTATGCCAACAGCAAGTACTGGGTAGATTTTGAAGACTTCTCTTTTTACCGCATGGATGTGGTGGACGTTTATTACGTGGGCGGCTTCGGAGTGATGGGCTGGGTATCTGCCTCGGAATATGACCGCAGCCAACCCGACCCTCTTGCTGACTCAATGGCCGAGATCATGCAGCACATGAACACCGACCACAAGGATGCGCTCGTCCTGCTTGCCAAGAAATTTGCTCGCACTGAGTCGCAGGAGGCAACGATTACAGCTGTCGATCGTCTCGGCTTTCATGTGCGTATGAAGACCCGGGATGGCATCCGCGGTGCCCGCATCGCATTCTTGCGGGAGGTGAACAATCCGGCAGAGACTCGGAAAGTCTTGGTCGAAATGGTGCAACAGGCGCGCTCGCAGGCCGAGTGAATCTCTACATCATCTGCACATCGGATTGCCCAAAAGGCCAGCAAAACCGCGGTTTGCGACTGACTCATAGTCAGTCCGCTCTGCGACAAACGCGTGTGTGTTCCTATATTAAGGAGGAGCGCCATCTCACGGAAAAAACGACCCACACAAGGTCACGCAGAGATCACAACGCCCGGGAAGCTGGGCATGCTCGCCTGACCGACAGTCAGTCGACTCGATAACAAATCCGCTGCGAGCTTGGGTGCAGTAGCGCACCGAGGCGCGTACGTTCATGGGCTTGGTCGAAGGGAGCGGAATCTGCATCGCGACCAGTTCTTCGGGCGTTAATTCGCCGGTGACGGTCACCCCGATGCCCTCTCGGCAGAGATCGGTCGAGCGGCCCCAGACCTGCGCCTCCTCGCCGGGACGGGATGCCGTCACGCGCACGAGCGAGTCGAACGGAAGCGCGGACTGCGCCGCTGCTCGGGGTGGAGGTCGCTCGCGCTGGAACCGAACATGGCAATCGCCGGGCGAGATTCTGCTCCACCGATTACATTACGCCCATTCGTCTAGGAATGGTTGCAAATTGCGGCAGGGGAGATGTCATATCAGCCGAGCCGCACCGCGCCTGAAATCAGTCTCTGCTCGAAAAGTGGTACCTGAGCCACTTACCACACGGCATCACCTACGGCTCTCCTCCAGTACAGAATCGTCTCAGTGCTGAACGCGGGCCGCGGCTGGCTCTGCTCATTTTCGTAAATCTCAGACAGACATTCGAAGAAGGCTCTTGCCTCCGCCGCCAGCCCGAGAAAGCTCAAGCACCTCAGAATTCGCGTGATCCGCAGATGATTGTGATTTCCCGGAGAAAGCCACACAGTCGCCTTGGCCGCAAAATAGCGCGTGCGCGTGACCTTGATTTGTTCGGCAAAATCGACATCCATCCCGTAGAACTTCATCGTGCGCAGGAAGGAGACTCGCAAGTTCTGTTGCAACTCGGGTCTCTTTCGAAACTCCTGCATTGACTCACGATTGAGAATCGGGGCTGCGGCATTGAAGCCACTCGGCTCAGGCAACGGGAAGAGCCACTGTATGAAATCGTGAACGGCTTCCAACTGATCATCTGGCCACTCTTGAATCTCGTGGAGGTAACGACCGCGATGATCTGGCTCTTCTCCGCTGTAAAACCCGATGATCCGAGTGTCCGCAAGGGAAAAATGTCGCGCCGAACTGGATTCTTCTTGGTTCACGAGTTTCGATCTGCCAGTCTGGGCAGGGCTCGCGCACAAGACCGCCGACTGCGGGAACTTTACCACGTCGAATGCGGGACTCAGAATTTCCGTAGGGGTGCCGGAAGCCAGAACGCCAGCGAGTACGAGCCCGGGCCGGCTAAGAGGAACGCGACTGCCAGTAACAACTGTGTGAGTGCATATTCCGCGCCGCCCTTGCCGATATCGAACCCGTTGGGAAGGTGCACCAGAAAAATCGCCCCCAGCATAACAACCACGATGCATGCAGCTCCAAGTCGAAACAGCACGCCACTCAGCACAGCCAGACCTCCAGCCAACTGTGCCAGCCCGATCAGATATCCCATGACAACTGGCCAGTGATGCGATGCAGCAAACTGCTGAGGGCCCGGGCCTCCAAAGCTCCCGAAGAGGATGGCGCTTCCATGATAGAGAAACGCCATGGCGCTAGCTATGCGAAGAAGGAGTAGCGCCGTACTGATCCTCGCGGGTAATGTGTCGCCCTTCTCCATCGCTCGTTTGATGCTGGAGAGAGAACCATGGACTCAAGCCCGCCTCTCCAGTGGCGGTCCCGGTGAGCCCGAGTATTACCTTCGGCGGGCCACCGCTGTGCTGCATTGTTCCTCGGGAAACAAGGGCTACAATCTAAGGTGTGAGACACTACACAACCAAACGGATTAAGAACGGCACCATGTTCATATGCGTACGCTGTGAACACCACGTCACCACGCTGGATTTCCACGGAGAGGCTGGAAACCTTCGCACGCAAGCAGCGACGGCAATCAATCTGCACGCTGCCACAGTGCATGGTCAACCGATGGCGGTTTCATCGGCCGATTCGCAGCAGCGTATCCGGTGTGACTAACCGTGGTTGGTTTCTTCGCGGCGGTGTGCCCTCGCCTTAGCGATTCGCCTTGACAAAGGCCGTTTTGAGAATAGACTCACCCCGCACTCCTTCCCTGCGGTAGTTCGACCGACCAGAATGGACGCAGTGTCATGCCGGAGCCGATCAAGGCGGATACGCACGCTTCCCCGCTCAAATGCCGTAAGTGTGGCAGCAATAGATTCGCCGTCCCGGCCCATTCGACGAATGAGAGCATTGTCACCTGCACCGACTGCGGTGCCGAGATCGGGCGGTGGGGCGACGTGCGAGTCGGCATCCTTGAAGAAGCCAAAGCCGTGACCCAAACAGGACGGAAAGCCAAGCGCCGCCGTGCTGCCGCTTGAGCCAAGGATTAAACAGGGATGCGGCAAAGGGTGGAGGAGGAGAACCGCCCGGTTTACCTCCGAAAATAGATATACGCGGCAGCGAGAATTAGCAGAACAAACAGAATCCAGTGACCGGCCTTGGAACCGCCTTTTTGTTCTTGCGCCATGCGGAGAAGTATAACAACTGAGCGACGTTTGGAATTCCCTTGCAGCCAAGTAAATCGTGTCCAATGCTTTGGCAGTTTAGACAGCTCTCTGCCTCAGAAAAATTGGCATCCTCCACCCGAGATTGCTACACCGCAACTCACCCTGACTATACTGAAGTCTTAGAGGACCTATGAACGGAATTCAGGCGCAATTCGTAGGTGTTGAACTCTACTTCGATGACCTAGAGGGGGCAAAAGAGTTCTACGTCGGGACACTTGGTCTTGAAATTTCCGATGAGCAAGTCGGGCATCACGCCAAGTTTGACAGTGGCGCTGGTTTTGTTTGTCTTGAGCGGAAGGGGTCTGAGCCTTATCCATCGAAGGACAAAGCTGTACTCTTCTTTGAGGTTCCCGACTTAAGGGCAGCAATTGCGGCTATCGGTCAGGATCGGCTGGTTCAGTCTGAATCTAGATGGGCTGTGATCCACGATCCCGAAGGTCACAACATATGCTGCTTGAAAGATCAACCTGAGGACGCTTTTACGGATTGATCGTGAACGACACGGCGTTTGAACTCTTACCTCTGCACGCCGTGGTGGAGATCAGTCCGACCCCACCGGAGACAAAAGTCGTGCCGCCCTCCGGGGGATTGAATACAAAGACCAGCACCGTTCCCGGCTGTGCGATGTCTGTGGCTGTGACGGTCGCGACCAATCGGCGACTGCTGGTGAACGTGGTCACGCGAAACGAATTGTTCCAGCTCACCATGGAGTCACGGCGGAAGTCGTTGCCGCTGACGGTCAGCAGGAACTGGCTGCCTCCTGCGGTAGCGCTGCTGGGCGAGAGCGCAGTGATGGACGGTACAGGCGGGCAGGTTCCGCAGGACACGGCTGCTGCCAGCGTGATCGTGAGCACGACCAGAACGGGCAATCTTGCTCTCGTGGCCATTGGGTATGCACCTCGGGCACGCTGCGCTGACGAACGAGAGATGCACAACAGCAAAGCAATGCGAGAGGGTCAGCGGCGGTAGCGGAGCCTCACAACTCGTCCGCCAGATGCCAAGATTATATGCCTGATCCGCAGAAGTAAATTGTCCTCGAAACCTGTGCTCAGACCACCTCCCGCGATTAATTCACCTTCGGCAAGACCTGCCAGAAGAGAAACCTTGCGCCGCTAGCTTGCATTGCCCCTTCAAACGCAGCATCACCCGCGTTTGCCGAGTGGCGAGCATCCCACTGCAATGGTGTCGGAACTTTGAAACGCGGAAAGACCGCACAAGTCAGAAGCAATCCTTTGACAATTAAGTTACAACTGTGCTGAACCGAGTCCTCAGCCTCTGAATCAAATCGCTGTATATGATTTGAGAACAGCTTTGCAAGACTACCTGATACCTGATCTTTGATCATTCACAGCGGTGACAGAAAGTAACGCAGAGCACATGGGAGCGAACCTGCTCCCGTGTAATGCGGCAGCCCGGTTGCAAGCCCGGACGACGAAGCGCAGATTTCAGGACGGAAGGCAGTAAACCGACTCATGGCAAAGGTAATCGAGTTTTACATCCCGAACCGCTTTCAGAGAAAAGCGGCGTTAGTTCCCCCGCAAAAACGCGGGAAGGTAATCGAGTTCTGCGCACAAATAAAGAAGTCGGCCTAGCCTTATCGTAGAGGAGCGGCTACTCTCACGTTGGGGCTCGTTGCATGCCGTGGGAAGCATCCTCGCTGGTCTGGCATTGCTGCTATTCCTGTACCTTCTAATTTTCGCGAAGTCCTAACGAGTGTGGAATGCTTACAGACGCCCCACCGCGCAAAGCGAATCGTGCAGGTTTTCTCGAAAGCGACCGCATCAGGGCGCTCGACCTGCCGCAGGACGTAGGCTTGCTGGCGATTGCACAATCCGTCGAATCGCCGATGAAGGCTGGGACAACCGCCGATGTCCGCCGCGCCTGCGCAGAGTTTGGGCAGCCGCCATTGCCGAAGAGAACGGCAACATCACTGGTATGTGCCGCCCTGCTACGGTAGCTTGCGGTGGAAATCAAAGTCCGGGGGCAAGTCATCCGGACTTCTCAGGGGATCAACTGCGCTGCCTTTTTCCTGAGACGCCGCTTCAGAATAGAGCCATTGGAAACCAAAAAACGGCTCCGATTGCTCGGAGCCGTCCTAGTTTCCGGTTCATCCAACTATGCCCGGTCATGCCGCCTTTGGCATGGCAGTTCGCAGGCACGCCTTCGCCTCACTGATGACCTTCTCATAGTCATCGGCAACGACCCGTTGCACATTGATGCGTGCGCCTTTGATCCCCGCTTCGTGCGCCAATCGCTTGAACTCAAGCTGAACTTCTTCAGCTTGCTTGGGCGTCAAGAGGGTGACGGGAAGAGTGGCGGATTTGCCTGTGGGGGTCTCAATTTTCACCGAGTATGGGTGTAGAGGCTGTTGCGTTTTCGGAGTCATGCGACACCTCCTTATACTGCACGATTCTAGCGTGGATCACTGCACCAGTTGTGATGCGGAAGTCTCGTGGGGTCTGCACGTGCGATTTGGCAGATGCATGCTCTGGGGCGGCAGCCGCAAAAATCAGCGGTAAATCAAAGAACATTCAGCCGCTAGGCGAAGCAAACCTCCGTGACAGGGATCAGGCGGCTTCCCGGAAATCGGCGGGCCGGCGGTTCATGATCGCCGTTTTTCTCCTGAGAGTGTAAGCAACGAGAGCGGCAACGTAGCGGCAATGCCGACGAGAACCACAAGGCTGAATCAACCGTTCTGTGCAAATAGGGAGCCGTGCGTTTCATGCGATTACGTTTGAGTGGGCACCGCGTTACCGCCGATTGTTTGGTTTCAATCCAATCCCCATTGGTTGGCGTTAAAATGTGCGTCATGTCTGGACATCTAGAGTGGATAAATCTCTACAGGGCAGCCTTGCGGGAAACTGATCCTGACAAGCTACAGGCTCGGATTGAAGAAGCAGAGCAGGCTATGAGGCAGGCGCTAAGGAGCGCGGTCGAATACGAGGATTCCGATCAGAGGCACACCATCGGCGAAGCTCTGCGCCATCTCGAAACGGTTCAGCAGAGTTTAAAAGATGCCGGACAATCCGGGGCTACACCCAGCGAACGACAAAGGTGAGCGGAATTTTTATCAAGCCGCTCGCGTCTGGCTAAAGGTAGCTTTCTTGGGCGAAGGGAGCTTTCTTTGTATGCCGCGAGCGAGCAATCTCCGATCTATGGTGCTGACAACAGCGTAGCGGCTGCATGCATCGCGGCCAAGTCACTCTAAACGAAAACAGGCCCATTGTGTTTTCACCCATGCTCCGAAAAAGCCTTGAGGTCCCTCGGGAAATTGCGTTTCAATTCTGGAGATTTTAAGTTCGGACTCTGTTTTGAGTCCTCTCAGAGGAGGATGTGACTCTTAGATATTGCTCCTCGAATGGTAAAACAGGCTCGGCAACTGAACCCTCACATTTCCCTTCGGGAAGGAAAGATGATGCTCTGGACATTCCGGATCGGACACTCGCCGGGATCGCGGTTTTCTATGCCACCGTATATGGCTCAGATGGCGGAGCCAAGCGGAACTGAGCGACACAGCCCGTTCTTATTCGCCGTAAGTATCGTCTGTAAGTTACGGTTGTACCGAATTCAGTCCAATGTAGACAGCCCAACCTGCGATTATCAAGATCATCACTCCTGAAGTTGCCCCCACTACTTTCACCAGAGGATTTATCTTATTCACCTTGGCGATCAATTGCCTCTGTTCCGTTGCCCTCGATGAGGCAGTCTCATCAATGAAAAGCTGATCGTCCTCTTGCCTCGTCAGCGCACTGCGGTAGAAGAGGAGGATGAGGAAAATACCAGTCACAATACCCCAAACAATCAGCAGCCATTCCAATCCCGAAGTCATAATCACCTCTTTCAGCAAGTTGCGCCGGACTCTCATATCGATGCGCAAGAGTGCGGGACAGCATCCAGCTCTTGAACTCTGATGGATTTCAATTTTCTTATTGAAGATAGGCTACGCTCAGTCGCACCAAGGGTCAATTGCCCAAGTATAGGCAGACTCAGTGCTGCGCGAGCGCCGATAGTGTCCGCACATGATGAGATTGTGGCGGGATCGGATGGGCGGTTCAAATATGGCGCACCAGCCACCTTACGCACTCGTTGTAGCCACCAGTCGTCTGTTGACTGCAATTCCAGCGATGATCAAGCTGAAGATGACTGCCGCGAACAGCAGCAACCAGCCCCAATACTGGCTCGGCTGGCGCAGAGCGCGTATGAAATGTCGGCCATAGTGATCGGCGACAATTGCGATGATTCCATAACGAGCAGCACGGCAGATGGTCACGACTGTCAGAAATCTCCCGAGACCATAGTTCGAAGCACCTGCCGCCCCGAAAAACACGCTTGTAGGAAATGGAAATGGTACCGCTGTAGAGGCGGCGAGAGCACTGGTTCCCCATTTGTGAAAAAAGCTGAGAATGGCATCCAGCTTCCTATTTCCGAACTTGCTGTGCAGGTAGGCCGATCCGGCCCTTCGTGCGACTCTGAACGTGAGGAGGGCTCCGATCACCGACCCTGCTGTCGCGACTGCCGCATACTCGTACCACGGATTGCGGTGACTGGCAGCGGAAATTGCCGTCAGAATGTCGGGGCCGCCAAATGTTGGCAGTGGAGAGCTATCGAGAATTGCGAGGAAGAAAAGCCCCAGTGCTCCCAAGTGGCGGAACATCGAGGTAACGCCATGCCCGCGATTCCGTCTGGCATTTTGGATGAAGAGCATTTTCTGGGAGCTACGCCGTTCGCTCGGAGGCAGGGTTGAAGCGCCGAGTAGCAATCAAGCCGGAATCTGGAGTTCGGTCCGGCGTATCATATCCAGAGTCCGCAATGCATCCTCGATGCGTTCCCGCTCGCCGATGTGCTCACGCGGAGAACTGGCTTCCAGCAAAGATTTCCGAAGCACTGTTGTTGCCGAATCGATCTTGTCAATCAGCCTATTATGATCCGTTTCTAGCACAGCCGCGCGATAGGCTTCTTCCCAATCCTGATACATATTTACGCTCTCCTTGTGCATTTCGTTTCCAGCAAATTCCTGAATTGTTCTTCTGATAGGAACACTGTTTGGTGCTGCACGGGGTAAAGAGTCGGTCACGGAAGGTAAATGTTTGTAAGCGACCGGGCCGCTCTGTGTTTGGGCGGCTACTGACCGCGTTGCGCGGGAACAGGCAGGCGAAAGGGCGGTACTCGATTTAATGTGCACTATCCGTGATGCTACTTGCGTTACCGCCGCGTATAATTTTGCTCCATGAAATTGACCCTCCGCCCCGTCGCATCAGGAATCATGGTCGTCCTGCTTTCCATCACCCCAGTGCTGGCACAAGCTCCCGCCCAGCAGCAACAGCCTGAGTTCGTCAAACAGGGGCAGCAATTGATGCGTGAAGGTAAACCTGAAGAGGCGTTGGCTCTCTACCGTCAGACCCTCCAGACCTCCCCCGATTCGGTTCCGGCCAACATCGCGGCGGGGAGCGTACTCGACACCATGGGAAAAGGTGAAGAAGCACGCAACTATTTCGCGAAGGCAATCGACGTGGCGGACACGCCTGAGCACAAAGCAGGAGCGCGAAGGGCGATGGCGATGTCAATCGGACACGAGAACGCCCGCCGCAACTGAAACATTGATTGAGTCGCAACCGCCGCTCATCGGGATGCGAACCAGAAATCGGCGCGATCTCCAAGGATGCGCTCTTGGGCGACTCCCTGAAAATGCCCGTAGGTTTGACTCCACACCGCACACCTGATTCCGTTACAATTCGACTGATTCAAGTCACTTTTTCAAGCGGAGAGATAAATGGCAAGAGCAGCAGGTAAAGCAGCAAAGAGAAATAG
>WNGC01000915.1_pt1 | contig 17710 bp, 13 predicted proteins | sample 5400051 | NCBI WGS metagenome assembly WNGC01 (sample SAMN13153368, study PRJNA577476) | soil metagenome | isolation source: 20 cm soil or saprolite under grassland replicate 2 | place: USA:California | collected 2016-06-15
AACTTGGCTACCGGCCAAACGCGATGGCGCGTTTTCTTCGCAGCAAAAGGAGCCATAGCGTCGGAGTGATGTTCTTCGACATTACCGATCCATTTTGCACGCCGGTCTTGCGAGGAATTGAGAACGCGCTCTATCAATCCTCGTACGTCCAGATCTTCGCCGACGCCCACAACCAGAGAAACCGGTTCGAACGATACCTGGAAATGCTGCTGGAGCATCACGTCGAGGCGTTGATCGTCGTAGCCAACTGGCTGTTCGTGGATATCCAACTGCTCGCGGATCTCAGCAAGAGAAACATTACCGCGGCGACCATCGGATGGGAGATGCCCGGGAACGCCGTCAGCTCGGTGATGGTGGACAACGAAGCGGGAGGGCGGCTCGCCCTCGAACATCTCCACCAGCTGGGGCACCACAAGATCGCGTTCATCCGCGGCCCAAAAATGCTGATCGACAGCGCGCCGCGATGGAAAGGGATTCAGAAATTCGCACACTCGGCCGGACTGGACATCGATCCTGCGCTCGTCCTGCAACTGCCGGATTCTTTCGACCCCAACTCGGGATTCGAAGGCGGCTACCGGTTCACGGAAGAATTGCTGCAGCGAAAGAAACGGTTCACGGCATTGATGGCCTTCGACGACCTGACGGCGCTGGGCGCGATCCGAGCGCTGACCAAAGCGGGCGTGAAAGTGCCGGAGAATTGCTCGGTAGTGGGTTTCGACGACGTGCCGCTGTCCTCGCTGTCGGCACCGTCTTTGACAACGGTGAGGCAGCCGCTGGAAGCGATGGGAAACCTGGCGGTGAATATCGTGATGGAAGGCGTCAACGCCGGGCTGGAAAAGCGCGATTGGAATATTTCGCGGCACAAGATGAACCCGGAGCTGGTGATCCGCGATTCCACGCGAGCGGCAGCGCTCAGCGGCTCTGACGATTGAAGATTGCTTTCCCGCACGAAGTTCAGAATCAATTCGGCCGGGCAGAACGGCTTGGGACCGTTTGTCCAACCTTAAAGGCGCGGACCGCATGATCCGCGCCTTTCCGTTTTCAAACAAACCGATTTCAGCGCTCACTTCACCGCAGGTAGAAAAGCTTGCGGAGCGGCCAAAAATTCGACGGAGGGCAACTCCGTGGCAACCACCCGGACGCGCTCGAAACGCCCTTTTGCTCCCCCGCCGGCTTTGGACGTCAGGAGGTACTGGTTGTTGAGATGCATGGAGAGTTCATCAAAATATGGCTTGAGGGTGACGGGCGCGCCGGTGCCGAGATAATAGGATTCGGCGCCCGTTTCATCCGAGAGCTGGCTAAGACTCGACTGCGCCCTGAAAGTGAGAAAGAATCCGCGCGCCCTGTGTCCCGCGTCTGGAGCGTAGATCGTCCAAACGTTGATGTTCTGCTTTTGCGCGCGACTGATGGTTGAATCGAGATCCGGGCTCCTGGTCCCAAAATCTCCGCGAAAATAATCGATCCCGGAAGAGATCAGGAGGATGGAACGCCTGTCCGCGGAAGGAGGCAACCGCTTCATCAGATCCAGAAGCGCGAGATAGGGGCTCGAGAACGCGCCTCCACCGCCGAGCGGCAGGCGCAAAGCCTTGGCCGCAAGTTCATGGTCGTTTGTGAAATCCTGGGCGAGCATGGCGGTGCCATTGCGCGCGTAGGCCACAGAAATATAGGTAGTGTCAGGCTGGCCGGCGAAAAACGCCTTCAGATCGTTCCACTGGTTGGCGATGTCGCTGTCCAGCGAATCATCAATCAGTACCGCAAGATATAGCTTTTCGCCGTGCTTCCAATCGGCAGTCTGGCTGCGCTCCTTGTTCAGAAAAAGCTGGACGTTGTCTTTGGTAACGATTGGTGGGCTGGTGTTTTTCTTGCCGACGGCAGTTACCGTCATGATGACGGTCCCCGGCTCCGCGGCGACTGCATTTGACACAAAAAACCCAGATACCAAGGTGAGTGCCCCAATCATCAGGGCAAGACGGCTTGGATTTGCTTTTTTCATCATCGAAATAACTCCTTTTACCTATCTTCATACGATTAGATGCGCAGCCGGTCCGAAAAGTAGTACACCCACGGCCGGTCTTCCTTTCAAGAGTGCGCGGAGCGTTTCCCCACGTGGGGATGGGCGGCCTTTTGCATGAAGCAAGGAGAGCCAGTGGCGTAGTATGCTGCAGCGTCAACAAAAGGGACCGGCGCCGTGAAAAACTACATTGGGGCGATCGATCAGGGCACGACGAGCACGCGATTCGTGGTGTTTGACCAGTCCGCGCGTGTCGCCGCCGTGGCGCAAAAGGAGCACGAACAGATTTTCGCAAAGCCGGGTTGGGTGGAGCACGATCCGCTGGAAATCCTGCGCCGCACGGAAGAAGTGATTGCAGAGGCCCTCGAGCACCGCGGGCTACGCGCTTCGGATCTGTCCGCGATCGGCATCACCAATCAGCGGGAGACCACCATCCTGTGGGAGCGCAAGACCGGCAAGCCGGTTGCGAATGCGATTGTTTGGCAGGACACGCGAGTTGCGGAAGATGTCGCGCGCTTGGCCACGGAGGGCGGCCAAGAACGCTTCCGGCAGCAGACTGGATTGCCGCTGAGCACGTATTTCAGCAGCCTGAAGCTGCGCTGGCTGCTTGAAAATATTCCGGGCACCCGAGAGAAAGCCGCAGCGGGCGAGTTGCTGTTTGGAAATATCGATACTTTTCTCCTTTGGAACCTGACCGGCGGACCTCAAGGAGGCGTTCATGTAACGGACGTCACCAACGCGAGCCGCACTCAGCTGCTGAATCTAAGAACACTGGATTGGGACGAAAAGTTGCTCGCCGCGTTTGACATTCCGCGCGCGGTTCTGCCAAAAGTGCGCTCGAGCAGCGAAGTCTACGGCGAATCAACTCTCGCCGCGATCGCCGGCGTTCCCGTCACCGGAATCCTTGGCGATCAACAGGCGGCGCTGGTGGGCCAGGCGTGCTTTCACCCGGGTGAAGTCAAAAACACTTATGGCACAGGCTGCTTTCTGCTGATGAACACGGGTGAGCGGCCGGTGCCTTCGAACTTCGGCTTGCTCACCACGGTTGCCTACAAGTTTGGCAGCGGGGCCGCGCATTACGCCTTAGAAGGGAGCGTCGCCATTACCGGAGCGCTGGTGCAGTGGCTCCGCGACAATCTTGGGATCATTGAGAAGAGCCCGGATGTGGAGCCACTGGCGCGAACGGTCAACGACAATGGCGGCGTTTATTTCGTGCCGGCATTTTCCGGGCTGTATGCGCCGTATTGGAAGGGAAATGCGCGCGGGGTTATCGCCGGCCTGACGCGCTACGCGAATAAAGGGCACATCGCGCGCGCGGTTCTGGAAGCCACGGCATTTCAGACGCGAGAAGTGGTCGAAGCGATGGAGAAAGATTCGCATATCGGCCTCGCAAGCCTCCGCGTGGATGGCGGCATGGTGGCGAACGAGTTGCTGATGCAGTTTCAGGCAGATATTTTGAATCGCGAGGTGGTGCGTCCTGTGATACAAGAAACGACGGCGCTCGGCGCAGCCTATGCCGCCGGCTTGGCGGTAAAATTCTTTTCCGGCCTGGAAGAGCTGCGCGCCAACTGGGCGGTCGACCGCAGCTGGAAGCCGCATCTCGCCGAACCGGAGCGCGAACAACTGTACAAGCAGTGGAAGAAAGCAGTCACGCGATCGTTTGACTGGATTGAATCCTGACGGAGGCTCTCAGCCATGACATCACCGCTGGCCGGTGAATTTCTCGGCACGATGATTCTAGTCTTGCTAGGCGATGGAGTTGTAGCCGCGGTGCTGCTCAAACGTTCGAAAGCCGAGGGCAGCGGCTGGATGGTGATCACCGCCGGGTGGGCGTTCGCAGTGATGGCGGGCGTCTTCACGGCCATTGCCTGCGGGAGCAACGATGCACATTTGAATCCCGCGGTGACAATCGGCTTCGCGGTGCGTGAGGGCAATTTCGCGAAATTTGCTCCTTACCTTGCGGCGCAGATGCTCGGGGCAATCGTAGGAGCCGCGCTTGTCTGGCTGCACTACTTTCCGCACTGGAAGGAGACGCCGGACGCTGCTGCGAAGCTGGGGTGCTTTTGTACGGCGCCGGCGATCCGCAATATCTTTGCGAATTTGCTGAGCGAAATCATTGCAACCTTCGTGCTTGTTTTCGTCATCGGCGCTATTTTTTCGAAGAGCGTCCCCGCGGCGGAACCCGCCGCCGGACTCGGACCATATCTCGCCGGGAGCCTTGTCTGGGGCATCGGTCTGTCTCTGGGGGGCTCAACAGGATATGCGATCAACCCGGCACGAGACCTCGGGCCGCGCATCGCGCACGCGATTCTTCCAATTGCAGGGAAAGGCGGCTCCGATTGGCCGTATGCGCCGATTCCCGTGATCGGACCGCTCATCGGCGGCTCGCTGGCTGGTGTACTTCTCCGAGTGCTTGCCGTTTTCTGATCTTGAGACGAGAACGCAAGTAACCGATTCCACATTTGACCCGCGCGGTCTTCCCACAAGAACAGTTTTCCTGCGCTACGCTTCGATGAGATGGGGTCAACACTCACAACCTCGCCGCGGGGGTCCGCACCGGCAACATTCTCGGGACAGAGTCCCTGGATTTACCGTCCCTGGATCGACCTTTTGGTCGGCTGCGGAGCTTGGTCAGCCCCTCTTCTTTTGCTGGCTTTCTACGCGACAACCAGGTACGCCCGGGGTTGGGCGGTAGCGTTCTATTTTTTGGCGCTGCTATGCAATTACCCGCATTTCATGGCCACGGTCTACCGCGCGTACCACACGCGCAGGGAGTTTGAGAAATACCGGATTTTCACGGTGCATGTCGCGTTGCTGCTGGCGCTGGCCGGAGTCATCGCGCACGTCTGGTATCCGCTGCTCCCGTGGATTTTCACGCTGTACATCTGCTGGAGTCCCTGGCACTACACAGGGCAAAACTTCGGGTTGCTGATGATGTTCGCGCGCCGTTCGGGACTGGCACCGAGTTCCGCGGAAAGAAACGTTATCCATCTGTCGTTCATTGCGTCGTTTCTCCTGTTGTTGCTGAGCTTTCACACGGGATCCTCGGGCGACGCACTGATTCTTTCGCTCGGCCTGCCGGCAAGAGTCACCCTTCCGGCGCAAGCCGCGCTGGCACTTTTTTTCGTGGGGGCGAGTGGCTGGGCACTGCTTTCCATGGCGCGGCGCAGCAGCCCGCGGGCGATCCTCGCGCCGCTGACGCTGGCCGTCACACAGTTCCTGTGGTTCCTGCTGCCCGCGATGATGGAACTCTTCAGTGGTCACGCGGTGCCGCAAACACGCTACAGCAGCGGCATTCTGGCCGTGCTTCATTCGGCGCAATATCTATGGATCACAAGCTATTACCAGGAGCGCGAAGCGCGCGAGCGAGGCGATGCCAACTGGAGGTTTTCACGGTATCTGTTGACCCTGATTGCCGGCGGAATCGCGCTATTTATTCCCGGGCCGTGGATCGCCAGCCGCATCTTTCACGCCGATTTCGCCGCCAGCTTCTTGACATTTACCGCGCTTGTGAACATCCATCACTTTATTCTCGACGGGGCACTCTGGAAACTGCGCGATTCGCGCGTTGCGGCATTTTTGCTCAATACGAAAGAAAGAGCCCAGGGTTCGGAAGCGCAAGAGCAAGGCGCGCTTCCATCCGCGGCACACTGGCTGACGGGTTCTTCGCCTGCGGCAAGAGGGATCCGAATCGCCACTGTTGCGCTGCTTCTCGCGTGGGCGGCAATGGATCAATTGCATTTCTACTGGTCGAGTGAGGCGGACAGTCTCTCGGCTCTCGGGCGCGCGGCAGAGCTGAATCCCGATGACAGTTCCGTACAGATGCGCCTGGCGCGTGCGGAGACGCTGGCGGGAAGGCGCGATGCTGCGGTTGCGGCACTGCGGCGAGCGGCTTCGATCAGCCCGGAAACCTTTCCGCTGCAAGAAGCGTACGCACGAGGCTTGATCGAAGCGGGACGAGAAGCGGACGCGTACGCGCAATACCAAAAGATTCTTGGCCATTGGCCGCGGAACACCGATGCACTGGTGAATTACGGACTTTTGGCGCAACGTAGGGGGCACGGCGATGAGGCCATGGATAGCTGGCAGCGCGCCATCGCTATCGAACCCGGTCAAGCGAATGCCCAACTTTATCTTGCGCAGGCGCTCGACAGGCGGGGCGAAGCGCAGGCCGCGGCGCGACACTATCGAGCCTATTTGCAGATTGTGGCTTCTCATCGAGAGGAACACCACAACGAGACCGCTAGCGTAATCGCGGCGCTGATCAAAGTTGCGGACGCAGACGCTGCTGCCACTCATCAGAATGAGGCGTTGCGGGGCTACAACGCCTCAATCCAATTCGCGGAAAAAGCGAATGCCAAGGCACTGCAGAGCCTCGCCCTCGTTCACTTGGCCGACTTGCACGAGAAACGACAGGGCATCGTGGCAGCAGCGGCGGCGTATCAGCGGGCGCTGGCCATCGATGCTTCGCTCTCCGACCCGGTCAGCGTTGGAAGCGATTGGTTTAACTATGGGCAGTTTCTGCGTCGACAGCACCAACCGGAGCGGCTCGTTTTCGCGTCTCTTCTTCACGCAGAAGAGATGATGAGCTCTTTTCCTGGCGCTGAGCTCACCACCATCGCGCAAGCTCGAGCGGAGAGTGAAGCGCGCCTCGGTCCCGAGGCTACTGCGGTCCGCCGTTCCAGCGCGGCAGTTGTGAAGGAAGCGCTCGATCTGCCCGCATCTTCGTTTTCGCGGCCGCGCTAGCGGGATCGCTCAAGGTTCTCCGGAAAATAGAGAATCAAGGCGCATTACAATGCGGTTTAGAATGGTGAGCGGGCGGTAGCCGCAAGCGCTTGCATTACTGGACAAAGAGGCAAGGCACTCATGAGTTTGATGCGATCGATGCTGCTCGCAGCATCTCAAAATCAGTGGTTGCGCCAACGGGCAGCGCATTACCCGTTTGTAAGGCGCACGGTATCCCGGTTCATGCCCGGCGAGACACTGGATGACGCGCTTGCTGCGGCACAAACTCTGCGCGGCAAGAAGATTGGAACGGTTTTTACACACCTGGGCGAAAACATCAAGGATGGTTCCGAGGCGCAGCAGGTTGCCGAGCACTATCTCGAGGTTCTGGAGCGCATCAGAGAACGAGGTCTGCAAGCGGAAATTTCCGTCAAACTGACGCAACTCGGTTTGGATCTCTCGCCGGATTTTTGCTTCGAACATTTGAACGCCGTTATTGGGCGCGCACAAAAGGACTCCATCGTCTGGGTGGACATGGAGGCGAGCAACTATGTGGACGCGACACTCGATCTCTATCGCCGCGCGCTGAAGACACATCCCAACGTTGGTATTTGCTTGCAGGCTTATCTTCATCGAACAAAGGATGACCTGGAGAAACTTCTGCCGCTGCGGCCTTCGATCCGATTGGTCAAAGGGGCATACAACGAGCCACCCGAAACCGCGTTTGCCCGCAAGCAGGATGTCGACGAAAACTATTTCGAGCTTGGGAAGCAGATGCTGCGGGCCAAGAAGGAGAATTGCTGCGTGCGCGCCGCTTTCGGCACGCATGACGTGGCGCTGATGGGGCGGCTGGCCAGCTTTGCCTCCGCGGAAGGGTTCGGGAAGAAGGATTTTGAAGTGCAGATGCTCTACGGCATACAGCGCGCCGAGCAGGAGCGTCTCGCCAACGAGGGCTGCACTTCCATCGTGCTCGTCGCTTACGGGAGCTACTGGTATCCGTGGTTCGTGCGCCGGCTGGCGGAGCGCCCTGCAAATCTATGGTTCATGGTGCGCAACGTTTTCGCGGCGTAGAATCAAATAGATCTGCCTTCCGCTCCCCGATCAAACATCGGTCGGCATTTCCCAATCAGCCCGCCGTATTGGCCTTGGCTATCAGAAGAATCGCGAAAACATAGAACAAGAACATGAGGCCGAGAAACGTCTTTGCCTGACGATTGGAGCCATCGAATTCTTTCCGTCTTCTTTCTTCCGCTTCAAAAACGCGGGGCATAATGCTGCTTCCGCATACTGTGACTGTCGCTGCTTGTCCTCACCGAAGGGAACCTGTCAAGGTCATACGGCAACGGCGAGACGTTTCGCCTCGCAATCGAGAGTTTATGCGGTTCCCTGGCTGGGTTCTTATATAATCCGCGCGCAGAATCACCAGAGGAAAAATGATGGCCAAGCAATCCTTTATTGCGGTCGTGGGCAGCGCCAATGTGGACCTTACCACGTTCAATGACGTGTTCCCACGGCCAGGGGAAACGATCTTCGGCAAGAAGTTCGATCTTGGCTTCGGCGGCAAAGGCGCCAACCAGGCGGTTGCCGCGCGTCTCTGCGGAGCGAACGTAGGCATGGTGGCAAAAGTAGGGGGCGATCTGTTTGGCCCTGCCACGATTAAAAACTTTGCATCGCAGGGGATTGACGCGACGTACGTGCGCATCGCCGAGGGCGTTTCCAGCGGGGTCGCCCCCATCTTTGTAGATCCGAGCGGTCAAAATCGCATCATTGTCGTGAAGGGCGCAAACGACACGCTTTCGCCCGAAGATGTGGATGCCGCCGCGCCCCTGCTCCGCAAAGCGGACACCATCATCATGCAGTTTGAGATTCCGTTGCGCACCGTCTACCACACCGTGAAGTTCGCTAGAGCCAATGGCATCCGCTGCATCGTGAATCCCGCTCCGGCACAGCCAGTTGACTACAAGGGAGTCGGCGCCGCGGATTATTTCATTCCCAATGAGAGCGAAGCCGAAGCGATCACAGGAATGCCGGTGCATTCGATCGATGATGCAAAAAAGTGTGCGCAGTTTCTGCTGCGCCAGGGAATGCGGCGGGTGGTCATGACTCTCGGCGAGCGCGGCTCTTTGGCGGCGGGACCGGAACGGATGGAGCTGATTCCCGCATTCCAGGTCCAACCCGTAGACACTACCGGCGCGGGCGATGCGTTCATCGGCAGCTTCGCGGTTTTTCTGAGCGAAGGTTTGCCGGAGGAGGAAGCTCTGCCGCGCGCAAATCTCTACGCTGCACTTTCCGCAACCAGGGTAGGAACCCAGAAGTCCTTCCGCAACCGGGCGGAATTCGAGAAGGAGTGGCGGAATCGCAGCGCGCGCCTATAAACCGTCTTTGTCAAAGTGCTAAGATAGGGTTTCCCTGATTGCTCCGCTGTAGGCATTGAAAAATTCCATGACTTTGCCCGACAACCTGCGGATCGAGACCTCCTCCAGCCTGGATCGCCAGGCTCCGCGGGGTCCGATTTCGCCTTCCGATACCGCCATCGCCCATTACGCAGGACGCAACCTCCAGCCCAACCGCGGTGTCCCGCTGAATTTGGATTGGGTGAACGCGGTGCGCGTGAACACCAGCGCCGTCGAGCGCCGCGCGCAAACCATCGGCACCCGGCGAACGGTAAAGAAGGGATGGCAGGCGGCTTGGCTCCTGCGTGCCGTCACCTGCATGGATCTGACGACGCTCTCCGGCGACGACACCGACGAGCGCGTTCGCCGCTTGTGCGCCAAGGCGCGGCAACCCATTCAGCACGAACTCATACAGAAGCTTGGCATCGAAAGCCTCGATATCAAGGTCGCTGCCGTCTGCGTTTATCACGCCTTCGTCGAAACCGCGCGGCGCGCGATCGAGGGCAGCGGCATTCATGTTGCTGCCGTCTCCACGGGATTCCCGGCCGGTCTTTCTCCCTTCGAGGAACGCGTGGCGGAAATTCGCCGCTCGGTGGAAGCCGGCGCCGACGAAATCGACGTGGTCATCACACGCGCGCACGTCTTTGGCGGTAAATGGCAAGCGCTGTACGACGAAATCGCCGCGTTCAAGAACGCCAGTGGGCCCGCGCATCTGAAAGTGATCCTTGGCACAGGTGATTTGCTGACGTTTCGCAACGTGGCGCGCGCCAGCGTGGTGGCGATGATGGCCGGAGCGGATTTTATCAAGACATCGACAGGCAAAGAAGCCGTCAACGCGACGCTTCCCGTCAGCCTGGTCATGACGCGGGCCATTCGCGAGTACGCGCAGGAAACCGGAATGGCGGTGGGCTTCAAACCGGCAGGCGGCATTCGAACGGCGAAGCAATCGCTCGACTGGCTTGCGCTGATGAAGGAGGAGCTCGGCGATTCCTGGCTAAAGGCGGAGTTATTCCGGTTTGGCGCCAGCGGCATGCTTGCGGATATCGAGCGGCAATTGGGGCACCATGCCACGGGACGCTATTCGGCGGACTATCGCCATCCAATTGCGTAGGCGTGAGAATCCTGGTTCGATGACGAGAGAAGCGAGAAGAAGCGAATGAGCATCGTCGAAAAATTCATCACCATGGAGTACGGTCCCGTGCCGGAGGATCCGCGCGAAGCTCTTGCATGGCTGGACCGTCAGGGTCGGCGCTTCGGACATTTCATTCACGGCGCGTGGCAGGCGCCCGCGGCAGGGAGTTATTTCGAGACCACGGATCCCTCCACGGGCGAAAAACTCGCGACGGTGGCGCAGGGATCGGCAGCGGATGTCGATAGCGCGGTGAAAGCCGCGCGGGCTGCTTTGCCGGTGTGGCAGTCCTTCACTCCGCATGTGCGTGCGCGCTATCTCTATGCGCTGGCGCGGCAGGTACAGAAACACTCGCGCTGGCTCGCGGTTCTCGAAACACTGGATAACGGCAAGCCGATTCGTGAAAGCCGCGACATCGATATTCCGCTGGTAGCGCGGCATTTTTATCATCATGCGGGCTGGGCCCAGTTGCTCGAGCAGGAATTTCCGGGATACATCGCTTGCGGCGTCGTAGGTCAAATCATCCCGTGGAATTTTCCTTTGCTCATGCTGGCGTGGAAGATTGCCCCCGCGCTCGCAACCGGGAATACCGTGGTGCTGAAGCCCGCGGAATTTACGCCCCTGACGGCGCTTGCGTTTGCGCAGATCTGCCAGGAAGTGGGGCTGCCTGCCGGCGTCGTGAACATCATCACCGGTGACGGATCGACCGGCGAAGCACTGGTGAAGCATCCCGACGTCGATAAGATTGCGTTCACGGGGTCGACAGAAGTGGGGCGCGCGATTCGCAAGGCTACGGCGCAGAGCCACAAGAAGCTTTCGCTCGAACTTGGCGGTAAGTCCCCTTTCATCATTTTTGAGGACGCCGACCTGGATAGCGCCGTGGAAGGCCTGGTCGACGGCATCTGGTTCAACCAGGGGCAGGTTTGCTGCGCCGGCTCGCGGCTGCTGATGCAGGAGAGCATCGCGGACAAATTGATCGGCAAGATCCAGGACCGCATGAACACGCTGCGAATTGGCCTGCCGCTCGATAAAACTATCGACATTGGCGCCATCGTCGCGCGCGTGCAGCTCGAGCGCATCCAGCGGCTGGTCGATCAAGGCGTCGCTGAAGGAGCGACCTGCTGGCAACCCTGCATTCCCGTGCCATCGCGAGGGCTGTATTTTCCGCCAACGTTGCTGAGCAACGTTCATCCGACTTCGGTGGTGGCGCAGCAGGAGATTTTCGGCCCGGTGCTGGCGGCAATGACGTTCCGCACGCCGCGGGAAGCTGTGGAGCTCGCCAACAATACGGTGTATGGTCTGGCCGCCTGCGTGTGGAGCGAGAGCATCAATGTTTCATTGCACGTTGCCGCGCAGCTCAAAGCCGGCGTGGTGTGGGTCAACTGCACAAATCTTTTCGATGCTGCCTGCGGTTTCGGGGGCTATCGCGAGAGCGGTTATGGACGCGAAGGCGGCCGCGAGGGCCTTCTCGAATATCTCGAGCCTGCATGGTTTAAGAGTGCGCCACCGTTACATACAACGCCGCTCGCGATAGAGCAGCCTCCGGAGCAACCCACCGATTTCGCGGCTCCCCCCATCGATCGCACCGTGAAGCTCTATATCGGCGGCAAGCAGGCGCGGCCTGATTCGGGTTACAGCTTCGAAGTGCGCGGCGCGGACGGGCGTTTGCTCGGGGAAACGCCGCTGGGCAACCGCAAAGACATTCGCAACGCCGTCGAAGCGGCGCGCAAAGCGGAAGGCTGGGGCAAAGCGACGGCCCACAGTCGGGCGCAGGTTCTCTATTACGTCGCGGAGAATCTTTCACAGCGCCGCGAAGAAATCGCCAGCCGGCTGTCCGCGGTGGCCGGGAAAAAGCTGGCTGAGGCCGAAGTCCGCCTGGGGATCGAGCGCATCTTTTCCTACGCCGCCTGGGCCGATAAGTACGACGGCGCGGTACATAACCCCCCGTTTCGCAACGTCGCCCTCGCCATGAAAGAACCGATCGGAACGGTGGGCGTGATCTGTCCTGCTGACGCGCCGCTGCTGGGCTTCCTTTCTCTCGTGATGCCGGCCATTTCAACGGGCAACACCGTCATCGCCATTCCGTCGGAAGAATATCCGCTGATTGCCAGCGATCTTTATCAGGTGTTTGAAACCAGCGATCTACCGGATGGCGTCGTAAACATAGTCACCGGCCGCGCCGCGGAACTGATGAAGACACTCGCCGAACACGACGGCGTCGACGCTATCTGGTGTTTTACGGATGAAGCCGGCGCCGCGGCGGTGAAAACTCTCTCGGTTGGAAATCTGAAGCAGGTGTTCACCAACGAAGGCCGCGCCATCGACTGGTTCGACGTGAAACAAGGCGAAGGCCGGTGGTTCCTCGATCACACCGTGCAGGTGAAGAACATCTGGGTTCCATACGGCGAGTAGGAATTCGCGCCAGCCGGCGGCCAAGACCACAAACTACGAAATTTGAATTTGAAACTGGACCGGGCGAAATACCCAAACGGGCTGCAAACTCTTGCGGCGCGTTGTTTCGCATTTGAGGACCGTCAAGGAATTTTTGCCGCTTCATTATTGTCTCCATACTGATGGCCGTTATTCGGATTGGCCGGTGTCAAATCAAGACTGATAAACGTTCTCTTTAGCAATACTCAACGCTCGGAGTTCGCGTCTGGCATTACAATTGGATCCGGCATTTCGCTTGCTACACTACGCAATCGCCAATCTGAGGAGTGCTTCGTGGGTCATCCGCTTCTTGATCTAACAAACAAAACTGCCGTGGTGATCGGCGGAACGAGCGGCATCGGACTTGCGCTCGCTCAAGGACTGGCCGAGGCTGGAGCGAATGTCGTGCCAACCGGTCGCCGCGATGAACAAGTACGGGCCGCGACCGCGAAAGTTGTGGCGCTCGGGCGGCGGTCGCTTGCTCAGACTTGTGATGTGACGGATAACGGCAGCATCGAACGGCTACTTCAATCGGCATGCTCTGAATTCGGCAGCGTCGAAATCCTCGTGAATTGCGCCGGCCGTACGAAGCGAATGCCCACGCTCGATTTTCCAGAGGCCGAGTGGAATGTCATCATGGAAACGAACCTGTACGGGACTCTGCGCGCCTGCCGGGTCTTCGGCCGGCACATGATTGAGAAGCGCTATGGCCGGATTATCAATATTGGATCGCTTTCTTCGTTCGTGGGGCTGTTTGAGGTTGCCGCCTACGGAGCCAGCAAATCGGCCGTTGCTTCCCTCACCAAAACGCTCGCGATCGAATGGGCAGCCTCGGGGGTTTGTGTCAATGCCCTCGTTCCCGGCGTATTGCGAACGAACTTGAATGCTGCCCTGCTCGATGGTACCGAGCGTGGCCGGGAGTTCCTGATGCGCACGCCGATGCGAAGGTTCGGCAAGATCGAAGAGCTGGCAGGCGCCGCCGTTTTTCTCGCCTCCGAGGCCGCTAGTTTTGTGACCGGCCACTTATTGGTGGTCGATGGCGGCATTCTGGCCAGCGGCGTCAATCAATAACGCGGCCTGCGTTCAACACAAACCAGATCTGGAAGCTGGCATCAGGGACTGCCCTTGGCAGTGATACCTGATAACGCCATTTGCCCTCGCGCTTGCTTTACGATCGCAAGGAATTTCCGCGCATTCTCAACTATGATTTCCGGCTTGTTTGACTTCAGAGCGTCGGCCTGTACCAATTCTCCGCCGATGCCCAGCGCCGCGGCGCCCGCTTCGATGAATTCGGCCGCGGTGTTTAGATTGACGCCGCCGGTCGGAACAAGCGGAATTTGCGGGAGCGGGCCCTTTAGAGCCTTGATGTACTTCGCGCCTCCGACCTGGCCACACGGGAAAATCTTGACGAAGTCCGCGCCAGCCTCCCAGGCGGTAATGACTTCCGTGGGCGTCAGCGCCCCGGCCATGATCAGCTTCCCTTCCCGTACCGCAAGTTCGACGGTTTTAAGGTTCAACCCCGGACTAACCAGGAATTGCGCTCCGGCATCCAGGCACCGGCGCGCAGCCTCCGCGTTGAGCACGGTCCCGGCTCCGACGAGGACATCGGAAGCGTTGTTCTTTGCCAGTTCGCGGATGACGTCCAGGGCGCCGGGCACGGTCATGGTGATTTCTACGATGGGAATGCCGCCCTGACAAACGGCAGCAGCAGCGATCCGTGCTTCGCCCGGCGACGGCGCACGGACGACCGGGACGATCCCAATCTCAAGGACCCGATCGCGAACCTCTTGCTTATCCATTGCCGTTCACCTTTTCACCGGCACTTCCGCGTCAGCGCGCAATGCGCGCTCCGACTCCCTTCATCACTTGCACGACTTCCTCGAAGGTTGCCATGGAAGTGTCTCCCGGCGTGGTCATGGCGAGCGCCCCGTGTGCGGCGCCACATTCCACCGACCATTGCGGATCTTGTCCCGCCAGGAACCCGTAAATCAGCCCGGAAGCAAAGGAATCGCCCCCTCCGACGCGGTCGAAAATTTCAAGGTTTTCGCGGTTTCTTGCCTGGTAGAACTTGCCGTCGCAATAGCAGATCGCGCCCCAATCATTCAAGGTCGCAGTCTTAGCTTTCCTGAGCGTGGTGGCCACAACCTGGAACGGATAATCTTTCACGACCTTCGCGATCATTTGCTTGAAACCCTCAACTTCGAACGTGGCGTGATGCTCATCCATTCCCGGCACGTCGTAGCCAAGCGCCGCCGAGAAATCTTCTTCATTCCCGAGCATCACGTCGACGTGCGGTGCAATGCGACGATTTACGTCCTGTGCCTGTTTTTTGCCGCCGTGAGACTTCCACAAGGACGCACGGTAGTTCAGGTCGTAGGAAACGACGGTGCCGTTCCGCCTGGCTGCCTGCATCGCTTCCAAGGTAACTTCCGGGGTTGTCTGAGAAAGGGCGCAGAAGATGCCTCCGGTATGAAACCAGCGCGCGCCCTGCTTTCCAAAAATCTGACCCCAATCGATGTCACCGGGCTTCAACTGGGAGACCGCGGTGTGCCCGCGATCGTAACTTCCCATCGCCGCACGCACGCCGAAGCCGCGCTCCGTAAAGTTGAGGCCGTTGCGCGCCGCGCGGCCCACGCCATCGTGCTCCACCCAGCGCACCAGTGACTGGTCCACGCCGCCCTGGAAAATAAGGTCTTGAAGCAGCCTGCCAACTGGGTCGTCGGTGAACGCCGTGACGACTGCGGTGTCCAACCCGAAGCAACGCTTAAGCCCGCGCGCGACGTTGTATTCCCCGCCGCCCTCGCACACTTCAAAGGATCGCGCCGTCGCAATGCGCCGCTCGCCCGGATCAAATCTCGCCATGACCTCGCCCAGACTGACCAGATCCCAGCGGCAATCCTTCTTCTGCTTGATCGTCAACCCCATGCGCTCACCCCAGCCGCCCGATCAAAATAAAATTGCTATCCGCTTCATTCTCACGAATCATTTAGAATGACTCCAGATCGAGCTTTAAGCAATTCAAACGATCCCAGCCGGCTCCATTCGGGGAGCGCAAACATGGATCAAGGCAAGCGCCAGCAAGTACGCGGAGCCGGCGATGAAAAACGGAATCATGTAGCTCCCGGTCCACTGTAAAACATAGCCAACGATTTTCGCGATGAGCATCCCACCAACCGCGCCTGCCATTCCTCCAATCCCGACGACGGAGGCTACTGCTCGCTTCGGAAACATATCAGAAGTCAGGGTGTAAAGGTTTGCGGAGAAGCCTTGGTGGCCGGCCGCAGCAAGACCGATCAGCAGAACCGCCTGCCACAAGCCAGAAACGCGGTAGGCAAACACAATGGGAACGATGCCGATCGCGCACACGAGCATAGCGATCTTGCGTCCTGCGTTTACAGAAGCTCCCTTCTGGATCAAAGAAGACGAGAACCAACCTCCGGCTACGCTTCCGACGTCGGAAATAAGATAAATCGCCACGATCGGAAGGCCTAGTTGCGCCAGGTGCACCCCGTGCTGGCGCTCGAGAAAATCAGGCACCCAAAAAAGATAGAACCACCAGATTGGGTCGGTCAGGAATTTCCCGCAGGCATAGGCCCACGTCTGCCGATATGGCAAGAGGTTCAACCATTTAATTTTCTCAACAGGCTGCGGCGCGTCGCCAAGGATGTAGTCGAGCTCCGCCTTGGAACAGCGCGGGTGGTTTTCTGGTTTCCGATAGAGCAGGAGCCACAATGCGAGCCAGGCAAAACCGAGCGAGCCGATAATCACAAAGGTCCAGCGCCAGCCAAAATGGAGAGTGATCCACGGCACGGAAAGCCCCGCAAGGATCACTCCCACATTCGTGCCCGCGTTGAAAATGCCGGTAGCCAGCGCGCGCTCCTTCGCCGGAAACCATTCCGCAACGGCCTTGATGCTGGCCGGAAACACTCCCGATTCCCCGAAGCCGAGCGCGATCCGCGCCATGAAGAAACTCGAAAGCGAGCTTCCCACGGCGTGAGCCATGGAAGCGAAGCTCCAAAAGATCATGACGATGGCGTAGCCCAATCGCGTACCAACGCGGTCGATAAATCCCCCGACGGCGAGCATGCCAACCGCGTAAGCCGCTTGAAACGCAATTACGATGTGGCTGTAATCGATCTCGCTCCAACCGAGATCATGCTGCAGGGTGGTCTTCAGCGCCGAGAGAACCCAGCGATCCATGTAGTTCTTCGTTGTGCCGAGAAGCAGGAGGCCACAAATCACCCAGCGAAAATAGCCTGGGCCAGAGCGAGCCTTTGGCAAGGTCGGTTCACTCGCTGCCGTAGCAGTAGTTTGCGTCGGTGACGCCGAGAGGTCGGATGTTGAATTTGGGCGCACTGAGTCCATGGTTTAGAGGAAAAGCTGCTTTCTACCAACTGTGCATCGTTCCGTCGAGTTTGCGATTCACGGGCAGGTATGCCCGTTGATAGGGGTACTTGGATGCCAAAGTTTCATCCAAATCCACGCCCAGGCCCGGAGCATCGCCAGGATGCATCATACCGTCGGAAAAACTGTAGGAATGCGAAAAAACACGGTCCGTCTCCTCCGTGTGGCGCATGAATTCCTGAATGCCAAAATTATGGACGCTCAGATCAAAATGCAGCGCGGCAGCCATGCACACGGGACTCATATCAGTAGCGCCATGGCACCCGGTTCGGACTTGATAAAGTTCTGCCAGGCTGGCAATTTTCCTCAAATGTGAAATTCCCCCGGCATGCACAACCGCGGTCCGAATGTAGTCAATGAGCTGCTCCTGGATAAGTTGCTGGCAATCGTAAATCGCGTTGAAAACTTCACCCACCGCCAAAGGAGTAGTAGTGTGCTGACGGATGAGGCGAAAACTTTCTTGCAACTCCGCCGGAACTGGATCTTCGAGCCAGAACAGGTGAAAGGGTTCGAGGCTTTTTCCCAGGCGTGCTGCTTCGATCGGCGTTAGCCGGTGATGAACATCGTGCAGCAAGGGAAGATCCTCGCCAAATTCCTTCCGCAGCCGCTCGAATAGTC
>WNGC01001442.1_pt1 | contig 17701 bp, 20 predicted proteins | sample 5400051 | NCBI WGS metagenome assembly WNGC01 (sample SAMN13153368, study PRJNA577476) | soil metagenome | isolation source: 20 cm soil or saprolite under grassland replicate 2 | place: USA:California | collected 2016-06-15
AGTTTCACCTCGAGCGCCTTTTCAAATTCAAGACAATCAACAAGGCTTTGGGGCGAGGCGCTGAGCTTGCCCCTCCATTCTTTCAGCCGCGGATACGTTGTTTGGACCCAAATAAAAGCTTCCTGCCACTTCCCCACGTCAGCAAAAAGACCCGTCAGGTCCCATTTATCCGATTGGGGAATTTCGGAGCGTGTTGGTATTTTTAATTCGTCCATCAAGAAACGGCGTACTAAGGCGAGCGCGCGATTGAGGTCAATTTCGGCGCTCGGCGGTCGCGGTCTACCAAGTCGGCAATCGTGGGGTGCAGGGCGATTTTGCGCAGCGCGCGTTCAGTCAGTCCCTTGCCAGGTGGAATTTTGGGCCACGGCGATGCGCCCGAAGGATGCGGCAAAGGGATCAGATCGAATCGATGTTGTGCGCGTTCAACGCGGAATTTTCGGCCGATGACTTCGTCCAGCTTCGGGCAATTGATGAACTGCGCGATAGCTAATCTGCCCACGGGAATGATCAGTCGCGGTCGCAAGATTTTGATCTCTTCATCCATCCAAGACGAGCAATTGTGAATTTCATCCGGTGCAGGAACACGATCACCGCCGCTCGGAGTTTTCCCGGGAAAACATCGGCACAACTGAAAGAGGGTACGCCCCGCGGTATGCGCGAACGGACGTTGCAAAACCGGCTCTCTTGGTCCCGGCGCCTGACCAATTAGCATGATATCGCTGACAACCACGCCTCCTGAAATCGGTGTCGATTGCATGCGCGGGCAGCGTCGACACTGCATGAGATGAGTGACGTGATCTCCGAGACGAGCCTGAGTCCGCGAATGGTTGACCATTTCAAAGAATGATCACCGTCGAAAGATCGACAATAACAAACTCAGTAGAATGCTGAGAATTATGCAGGTGACGATGGGAAAATAAAACGCCGAGTTGCCGCGCTCGATCCGGATGTCGCCAGGCAACCGCCCCAACCATTTCGGCGCAAAGCCGCCCCAGAAAACCAACCCGATCACCGCAATCACGACGCCAATAATCACCAAAAACTTTCCCATTTCCCGCATCGCCAGATTGTCTTCGAAAATTTAATTCAGGGCAAATGGAAGCGGATAGTTGCGTCGCGCGAGCCGTGCGAAGAGATTCAAGGCGATGGCGGTGCAGTTTAGAGATTATTACGAAACACTCGGCGTCCAAAAAACGGCGAGCGAAGATGAGATTCGGACCGCCTTTCGCAAGCTGGCGCGGAAACATCATCCCGATGTCGCGAAGGACAAAGCGGCCGCCGAGGAAAAGTTCAAGCAAATCAATGAGGCGTACGAAGTCCTGAGCGATCCGGAAAAGCGAAAGAAATATGATCAGCTTGGCGCAGATTGGAATCAGCCAGGTGGATTTCAGACGCCTCCGGGATGGGGCGCGCAGCAGCCTAGCGGAGGATTTTATCAATACGGAGGCGGCGACGGCGGAGTCGAATTCGAATTTGGCGGAACCGGGTTCAGCGATTTTTTCGAGACGTTTTTCGGCGGTGGCCGTGGGCGTTCAGCTTTTGGTGGATTCGGAGGACATCAGGCAACAGCCGCGCGCGGGAGTGACGTCGAAGCGGACATCATGGTTACGCTCGAGGAGGCGCTCCATGGATCGACAAGAACAGTTTCGTTGCGCCGAGCGGGTTCAAACAAAACGGAGAGTTATCAAGTCAAGATCCCGCGCGGAGTTCATGAAGGCCAACGCATCCGGCTCGCCGGTCAGGGGGAGGCGGGAGCGCGCGGCGGCAAGAGCGGCGATCTCTTCTTACGTGTTCGGTTGGCGCGACATCCCGATTTCACAGTTGAAGGAAGCGATTTGATTCACGAGGTGAAGATCGCGCCATGGCAAGCAGTGCTTGGAACAGAACTGAAGGTGCCAACGCTCGACAGAAATGTCCGCTTGAAAGTTCCGCCAGGAACACAGGGCGGACAACGCTTCCGTTTGCGTGGACAAGCTCTTCCCGGAATTTCTGGCAAACGTGGGGACCTTTACGTGGTCGTGCAAATGAATGTGCCGAAAAAACTAACCGAGCGGGAGCGGGAAATCTGGAGCGAATTGGCCAAATTGCACGGGGGTTAAGCTCGAGATCTTGTTCTGGACAGCGCTCGACCCTGTGATCTAACAAAGACGTCGAATGAAAATTTCCCTCGGAACGGATCACGCCGGTTTTCGTTACAAAGAGAAAGTGAAAGAGTTGCTCGGCACACTCGGACATGAGGTGAAAGATTTCGGCACGTTTAATGAGGAACCGGTCGATTATCCGCTTTTCATCCGGCCGGCGGCGGAAGCCGTCGCGCGCGGCGAGTGTGAACGCGGGATTGTATTCGGGGGTTCGGGCAACGGCGAAGCGATGGTGGCAAACAAAGTGCACGGCGTGCGTTGCGCGCTGTGCTGGAATGAAGAATCGGCACGCCTTTCGCGTGAACACAACGACGCCAACGTTCTTTCCATCGGTGAGCGCATGATCCCCGAAAATTTGGCACTGAAGATTGTGCGGATCTGGCTAGAAACACCTTTCGACGGCGGCCGACACGAGAGGCGTGTCGCGCAGTTGAACGCGATGTGATCGGTTAAACCCATCGATCCATACAGACTGCGACCAGGAAAACGGCGCTTACAAATGCGTTGCTCTGGAAAAAGGCGCGATTGATTCCGACCAGGTCAAGTTTGCTCGCAGTTCTGTGTTCGTAAAAAAGTGCCGCGGCAACGAGAGGCATTCCACCGTAATAAATTAGCCCAAGCTGCGCGGTGATACCGAAAACGATCAGCGCGACAAACATTGCGAGGTGCAGAAATTGCGCCAGGCGGAGACTGCGGGCGATGCCAAGTTTCACGACAAGCGACCGAATACCTTCGCGCTGGTCGAAATCATAATCCTGCGTTGCATAAATTAGATCAAAGCCCGCGACCCAGCAGATCACGCCGGCTCCCAGCATGAGCGGCGCAAGATCGATCTGTCCTGTCTGCGCGATCCAGGCACCGATCGGCGCGACCGCCAACGCCAGTCCTAGAAAGAAGTGGGTCGCGCTCGTGAACCGCTTCGTGAGCGAGTAGAAAAAAGTTAACGCGAGAGCGATCGGCGCGAGCATGAACGTCAATCGATTGATTGCCGCTGCTGCCAAAATAAATCCGGCGGAACTCAACATGAGCAAGATAATTGCCACCCATTTTGGAACGAGAAGGTGACGCGAGGCAGTACGCGGATTGCGCTGATCGAGCGACCAATCAACCAGGCGATTGAAAAGCATCGCTGCCGTTCGTGTAAAAACCATGCAGGTCACGACCAGCGACAAGATTCGTAGCGAGGGCCGGCCGTTCGCGGCCACGATAAGTGCGCCAAGAGCAAACGGGAGCGCAAAGGCCGTGTGAGAAAAACGAATCAGGCGGAAAAACCGTGCCAGCGGCCAGTCGGGTCCGATCTTTGGCTCACCTTGTCGATCGTTGGAGTCCACAAAGCAGCACGATCAAAGATCGCCATCCAGCAGTTGACGCAATCTGTCGCTCGCCTTCGAGAGAATCGGCAAGCCGTGCGCGAAGAGCATCCGTTCAGTTTTGTAGGTCAGAAGCTTTCGCAACGACCGCCGCATTTCTTTTTCGTTCGAGCAGTACTTCCCAGGAAGAAAAGTGAAACCGTACGGTCGGAAGTTGATCAGTGCGTCGCCCACGATAAGCGTTCCGTCGCCTGACGCGTAATGAAGGACAATCTCACCTGGGGCTGCGCCATCGATGCCAATCACATGCAGTTCATCGCAAATCTTCTCACCATCGGCGAGTTCGCTGAATTGCCGCGGCATCGTATCAGGAAATGCCGCGCGATGCGCAAAGATCGGAACCGAGAACCGCTCGGCAAATTGACCGGACGCCCGCAGATGATTGGCGTTGGTAATGACGACGCCGGCGATGACTCCTTGCTCGTGGAGCTGAGCAAATGGAGCCTTCCTCAGCGGAATCGGATCAACAACAAAAATTCGATTCCGAGTAGCAATCGCGCTAGAAAACAGGTCCGAGTTCGCCGCCTGATCGTACGCTTGCCAGATAAATAGATCGGCCGCGATTTTATCAAGATCAGTGGCAGCGGTCATCACGTCCAACGCGGATAGTTAACGGCCAGATTATGATTCGAGCACGCTCCGGTTCGCCCCAAAGATCTTGAAGATCTGAGACAATCGCCGTGGTTGGGTCCTTATGATTTTCGGCGATGAACCGCTGGGTCGCTGACCATGTTCGCAGATAACCCAGTAGGCGCTCGAGCGACCAATGCGCTTCCATTCGAAATTGGGGTGGGTGCATTTCGGCAAAAGGAAACGCAAGATGTGCATAACCTTTCTCGATAACTCTTCGCTCCGGTGGCCAGTACGGACCGACAATCTCCTCGTAAAAACGGTTGATCACGTTGTCGATGTTTGGCGCGATTTGCAGTAGGTTATAGCCCAAAACGGCGAGCACGCCTTGCGGCTTCAGCACGCGTTTCGCTTCATCGTAAAAGAAATCCAGGTCGAACCAATGCAGAGCTTGGGCGACAGTAATAGTGTCGATCTTATCGGAACTTATCCCGCTCTTTTCCGCTGTCGCCACTCGGTAATCGATACGCTCGTGTCGTGCCGCATTCTTGATCTGCTTCTCACTCGCATCTGTAGCGATCACATGTCTGAATTTTGAAGCGAGCGCGACCGCAGCCTGTCCGTTTCCGGTGGCGCAATCCCACGCAATCTCATTATCGGGCGCGATGTCGCTCAGATAATCAAATAATTCAGTCGGATAATGTGGCCGGAATTTTGCATAATCCGCCGCTTGCGCTGAAAAATGATCCCTGAAGTTCATATTGTTAGCTCGCGGCGCTGGTCACATTCGCTACCCGTGCGAACATTTCGTGATAAATGCGCTCGATCGCGATGCTCGGATCTTCGAGCATCATCGATTCCTTGATTACACTCGCATAGATCGGGAATGCAAATGGTGAGACGGCGGCGAGCTCTCGCAGCTTCCAATCAAAATTCGAGACTGCTTCGAGGAAATCGTAGGTTGCTTCGGCGTCAAGAAAAGTGTGCGCGGCCTGTCGGTAAGCTTCGAGGAGAAGCGGGTGCTCCGGCTCATGTTGTTGCAGAACCCGAAAAAGCACTTCGGCGCTCCAGCTTAACTGTCTGACCTCGCGCTGTCTTCCCCTCGAGTTGCGCGGGACCATCAAGCCGGTTTGCGCGACCCCGCGAAATTGCCATTTCACCAGCTGCGATTCTCGGAGCGCAGAGTTCAAGTCTTCCTCCGCTCGCTCACCTTGAAAGCAAAGCCGCCACTCCTCCAGTGGCATCTCTTGAGATCGCCGGAGCGTAAGCAGAAACCCGTAGTCATCTATCGTCACCAGCGCGTTGCCGCCGATCCGTTCTTTCACGCGCCAGGCGACGATGCGCGAGAGGGCATCATTTGCGCTGCGGCCAACCAGCGAATGGAAAAAATAATGCGAATAATCGGGTCCGCGATAAAGCTCGATGAGCATCTTCTGATCAACGGGAATTTCCGAGATGCTCATTTGCGCCCGGAACTGCTCAACGATCGCTTGTGCGTTCGTGATTGAGAGATCGTAATTCTCGACCAGCCAATCAACCGACTCCTCTTGTCGATCTTTTCGCACAAGGTGTGCAGCTAATTCCGTGCGCAATTTCCACACCGCTCGTGCCACGCCAGAAGTGAGCGGCATTTTCGCGGCGTTCCACCGCGGCACGGTCGGGAGCTGGCCATCGGCGCGTTCAACAAACGCTTCGTTCGCGCCGGTGTCGATCAACCGAACAACGCGCCCGGCCAGAACAAAGAGATCGCCGATATTGAGTTGTTTAATGAAATTTTCCTCCACCGAGCCTAAACGGCGTCGTTTGAGCAGAACATCGACATATCCTTCTGAAACAATCGTGCCAATATTGAGGAGCAAATCGCGCACAATGCGCGGATGTGCTAGCGACACCATCTCGTGGTCGATCTTGATTTTGCCGAAGAGACCAGAATAACGCGCCGCCAGCGATTCACCGCCTCCTTCGAGATACAGCAAAATCCGATCGAACTCTTCGCGGCTTAGCTCACGAAACGGGTAAGCGCGTCGGATCAGAGCGAATGCATCATCAATCTTAATCGGCGCAAGGGCAGCAATTCCGACAATCTGTTGCGCTACGACATCAAACGGTTTTTCCTCAATCCGGATCGGATCGAGCGCGCGTTCTCGCACCAGTTTTGCGGTGACGGTAGCCTCGACCAGATCGTTCACATTTGTCGCGACGAGGACACCGTGACTGCTCCGATTCAATGAATGACCAGAACGCCCAATCCGTTGAATGGCGCGCGAAACTCCTTTTGGCGTCGCAACCATTACGACAAGATCGACAGCGCCGATATCAATGCCCAGCTCAAGGCTGGTCGAGCAAACTACCGCGCGCAGCTCGCCGTTTTTCAAGCGATCTTCGACTTCCAGCCGCACGCTGCGGTCAAGGGACGCATGATGGGTTTCGATTTGATCGGACAACTCTGGCAGGAGTTCCTTTAGTCTCAGACCGATTTGCTCGGCGGCAGAGCGGACATTCGTAAAGACGAGCACGGACTGTTGGCGTCGGATCAAGTCAGCCAGTTCAGCATAAAGACGCGCGCCGGTGTAGCCTGCTGGCGGATATGGATCGCGGCGGATCGGTGAAAAGACTTCGATGATCGATTTCTTTTCAATCTGCGCTTCTGCGACGAGGCATGGTCGATCTCTCCCGACAAGGAAATGGGCAAGCAGATCGAGCGGTGCCGCCGTGGCCGAAAGACCAATGCGGCAAAGCGGTGAAACAGACTTTTCTCGGAGACGTTCGAGACGTTCGAGCGAGATCGTCAGATCGGCGCCGCGCTTATTTCCCGCGAATGAGTGCAGTTCATCGACGATGACGAACTGGCAATTGCGAAAATGCGCTGCGTAATCTTCCTGCGCGAGCATGACTGCCAAACTCTCTGGTGTCGTGACAAGGAAATGCGCGCCCTCTTTACGAAACTTGGCCCGGCTCGTTTGCGTCGTGTCGCCCGTACGCAAATGGATCGACAATTTCTTATCGAGGCCCATGCCGGCAATCGGGGTCCGCAAGTTTTTCTCGATGTCGTAAGCAAGTGCTCGCAGCGGCGAGACGTAAATGCATTGGACTCCATCGAACGGATCGTGACTATCGATCTTGCGGAGGAGAAAATCGAAGACACCCAGGAATCCGGCGAGCGTTTTGCCGCTCCCAGTCGGCGAGGTCAGCAAAATCGATTGTCGATCTAAGACCGCCGGGACGCAGAGCAATTGGGCATGCGTAAATGCCGCGAAAGCTTCACGAAACCAACGCGCCAAATGCGGATGCACGCGCGGAAGTAACTCGTGAGCCGAAATAGCGGTGGCTGGTCGCGGTTCGATTTTCCGGTCGAATGCGCTTCCTCGTCTGCCGGCGGAATTCTCGTTGTTTTTCATCGGCGCGCCTGGTTCGCCACAGCAAATCCGTTCGGCGGCAGACGCTCGCGCCCTACCGCTCTGGATTTACCGGGAAATGTTTGTTCTTGAGACGCTCGGGAACGCGCGTCGTCCGCTCCGATTCGATCTCTTCAGTCGCGGCGTTGAGTGCGTCGTAAGCTTCACGGCTCTTTTTTGCTCGGCACATGTAAGCGGTCGCGTGGCCCAGCGGAATGCGCGCTTCGGGCAGGCCGACAAATTCGACGGCTTGTTGCGTCGCAATCGCTAAAGACAATGCTTCGGGATCGGCGAGGCCAACGTCCTCGCTCGCGAAAATGACAATCCGCCGCGCGATGAAGCGAAAATCCTCACCGGCATGTAACATTTTTGCGAGCCAATACATGGCGCCTTCTTCATCCGACGCGCGCATGCTTTTGATAAACGCGCTAATCGTGTCGTAATGCGCGTCACCAGCGCGATCGTAAACGATTGCCTTTTGCTGAATGCTTTCCTCGGCAGTCGCGAGCGTGAAATGAACGACGTGATCGGCATCAGGTTGAGTAGTGAGCACGCCGATCTCGAGCGCATTCAAACATTTACGCGCATCGCCGTCGCTTAGCTTTGCCAGATGCTGGCGGGCATCCTCATCGACCTTAACGTGGTAATTTCCAAGGCCGCGTTCCTTGTCGGTGAGCGCGCGATCGATCAACTCACCCAATTGCTCGACGCGGAGCGGTTCGAGTTGAAAAACTTGGGAACGCGAAACGAGCGGACTATTTACATAAAAAAACGGGTTGTAAGTGGTCGCTCCGATCAGCCGGAGATTTCCGCTTTCGACGTCGGGGAGGAGAATATCCTGCTGCGCTTTGTTGAAGTGATGGATCTCGTCGATGAACAGGATCGTCTTTTGACCCGATGTGCGAAGCCGATTCGCCGCAGCAGCGATGACGCGCCGCATTTCGGCGACATTGCTTTCCACGCCGCTCAGCCGCACGAACTTCGCATGCGTCATGTCCGCAATTATGTGCGCGAGCGTGGTTTTTCCGGTGCCGGGCGGACCAGAAAAGATTAAGGAAGGTAAACGATCGGCTTCAATCGCTCGGCGCAAAAGTTTTCCTGGCGCGAGAATATGCTCCTGACCGACGAATTCCTCGAGGGAACGTGGGCGCATACGCGTAGCAAGCGGCGCCGCGCTGTTTGCGCTCACAAGATCGACTTCCTCCTGTTCGTCGAAAAGATCGGGCACGAGAAAAAATACGGTGCACAACCGCCCTTCGCATCTCATTTCGGTTTAAGCAGGCGGCGGATTTACTCTCGCCAGCGTATCGGGTGATTGATAACTTCGATTACGAACATGAAACGCATTCTTGTTCCGATTGATTTCTCGGATGCGACACCGCGAGTCATCAATCTCGCGCAACAACTCGCAAAAGCGCTCGATGCGGAAATTCATCTCGTTAACGTCAAAGAACTCACGGCGGCGGCGGCGCCCGGTACGCTTGGCTACGGCTTGGCGGGCATGCCGGAGCTCGCGCCAATGTCAGGCGTGCCACTCCCGGTATTTGACCCGATGCCGGAGACGGTGCCGGTCGACGAAGACGAGCAATCAAAGCTGACTCACTGGCAAGAAAAAATCGCTCAATGCGGTGTCAAGGTGACCTTGCATGAGCCGACCGGAGCAGTGGTTGAAGAAATTTTGAATGAGGCAGATGGCGTCAATGCCGATTTAATTGTGGTCGGCACGCATGGACACGGCGCGATGTATAACTTGCTGGTGGGAAGCGTGACCAAAGGTGTCCTCAGACGCAGCACTCGTCCGGTGTTACTTGTGCCCGGTCCTCGACGTTAGCTTCGCGCTCGCGGGATTGTTCGAAGGGCTTGCGTTGTCACCGCGAAATCAACAAAAAGCGGGACGATGAAATTGTCGAGCGCACCGCGCCAGCCATTCGTCGGGTTGGCGTTACTGGCCGCGACGGGAGTTATTTTCGCGGATTTCTTTCCCTTCTCTCCTTCGACTCTCCTCGCAATTTCGATGGTCGTCGCAATCTGCGCTTTCCTCGTCTTGCGTTGGCCAAGCTTGATCGCGACGTATGCAATCGTCGGAGCGGGTTTTTTTCTGCTCCATAATTTACGAAGCAGCAATACCGAAGGTCAGCAGCTTGCTGCTCAAATTGGTAACCGGCCACGAGTTCTCACAGCAACAGGATTCGTGATCAGCGAGCCGAAGATCGCGCCGAACGGATTTGCGACATTCTCGCTAAAGCTTGAGTCGATCGAACTCGAAGGCAGGAAGCAGCGAACGCACGCGAGCTGGCTCGTCCGCTGGCGCGGTACTCCGGAATATGGCGATGAGTTGAGGCTTTTCGGAATCGCCGAGGTGAATGCACCGCCGCGAAATCCTGGTGAATTCGACATGGGCTCGTATCTCGCGCGCCGCGACGTCCGCCGAACTTTCTTTGTTCGCTACCCGGAAGACGGCGCGCTGATTCAACATGGTGCCGGAAATCCGATTTTACGCGCAGCGCAAAAATCGCGCGGATGGATGCAAAACACGCTTTGTCGCGGACTGGAGGGCTCACCGGACGTGCAGAATTTCCTAAGTGGAATCGTGCTCGGCCTCAGACACCAAACACCCGAAGACATTGAAGAGCCGTTTCAGCAAACTGGCACGCTTCACCTCTTCGCTGTCGCTGGTCTGCACGTAGGAATCGTCGCGGCACTTTTATGGATGCTGGCAACGGTCGCGCGACTATCGCGTAAATGGGCGACAGCGCTCATCATTCCTTCGATCCTTTTTTATGCGGCAGTGACGGGATTGCACGTTTCGAGTGTACGCGCCGCGGTAATGACTTCGATCCTGCTCGGCGGTTTCTTTTTCGAACGAAAAGTCTTTGTTCTCAACAGCCTCGCCGCCGCGGCTTTTTTTCTTCTCTGCTGGAATACGAACGAACTCTTTTCCACCGGTTTTCAACTCTCCTTCTCGGTGGTGGGCGCAATCATTCTGTTTGCCGATCCGCTGTTTCGGGTTTTGCGACGCTGGGGCGCTCCCGACCCTTTTTTGCCGCGGAGTTTGCTACGTGGCCCGCGTCATCTCGTGCAAACTGGTTTCGAATGGTTATGCCGTGGCGGCTCCGTTTCGCTCGCGGCCTGGCTCGGTTCGCTGCCATTCGTGCTCTGGTACTTTCATATCGTCACGCCGATTTCCTTGTTGGCGAACTTGGTAGTTGTTCCTATTGCCTTCTTCATTCTGGCAATCGCGCTGCTCTCGCTTCTGTTGACGCCACTACTGCTGTGGGCGGCTGTCATTTTCAATAATGCCAACTGGTTTCTGGCACAGCTTGTTCTCGGGATCGTCCACTTATTTGCGCAAGTTCCAGGCGGCCATTTTTATGTCGAACGCCCGCATTGGCCCCAAAACGACATTGCGAAAATCACGGTGCTGGACCTCGGCGCAGGGGCGGCTGTTCATTTGCGGACGCGAGGCGCAGATTGGCTGTTCGATTGCGGCAGCGATCGAACCTACAAGCGGGTAGTTCGCGAATACTTGCACGCCGCGGGCGTGAACCGGCTCGATGGCTTGCTGCTCACTCATGGCGATTCACTCCATATCGGCGGCGCGGCGGAATTGTTGCACGATTTTCCAGGCGCTCGATTGATCGACAATCCGGCGCCCGATCGCTCCGCCATTCATCAACGATTGCAGCGCTTATTTCAACAACGCGAAATAAAACCGGATAATCTGACCGTCGGAGACAATTTCCGTTTGTCGCGCGACGTCACCGGGCATGTTCTTTTTCCTCCACGCGTAGTTCCCGCATCCATGGCGGACGACCAGACGTATGTCGTCCAACTGTTCATTCCACCGTCGACCTCGATTTTGTTCATGTCCGACAGTGGCCTTGAAACCGAACGCGCGCTCTTGGCGTACGGCTTGGATTTGCACAGCGACATTGTCGTTAAGGGGCAACACCATTCCGGGCAGTCCGGCTCCGACACGTTTCTCGACGCTGTCCGGCCGCGGTTGATTATTGCCAGTTCGCGCGATTTTCCTGAGTACGAGCGAATCAGCGACGAATGGGCCGAACGTGTACGAGCGCGCGGCATCAAGCTCTTTCACCAGGATGAAACTGGCGCGGTGACGCTGCGCTTTGACCGCGACGGCTGGGAAGCGCGAAACTATCTCACCAGCGAAACATTTCGCAGTTCGAGCCATTGAATCGCAGCCCCTTGTTGCTGGAAAACACGCGCGAATCTACTTTGCGGAAGATCGACACTCGCCGGATCGACAGCCGCAAGATCGAGATTTGCCTGCGCGATCTCTTTGATCTTTTCAAAGTAACTAAGGTGATCGGTTGCGATGAGAAGGTTCCCGCCATGAACCAGCGCCTGACTGACCGCCTTTAACAGGTCCGGGGTAACAATTCGTCGGCGCCAATGGCGCCGTTTCGGCCAGGGATCGGGGAACAAGAGATAAAATGTTTCCACGGATCGGGGCGGCAATAAATACCGGACCACATAGGAACTCTCCATCCGCAGCACGCGCACGTTGCGAATCTTGGCTGCCTTGACCGCGGCGCTACGAAATCGACCGAGCAAACGCTCGATCCCGAGAAAACTTTTTTCAGGCAGCCGCTGTCCAAGCGCGCAAAGAAATGAGCCATCGCCGCAGCCAAGATCGACATGCAACGGCGCATCGCGTCCGAAGATTTTCTTGGCGTCGAGCCGGTTAACCAGCGACTCCGGCTCGAATAGCGAAGAACCCCGAAAGCTTTCGGGGCGGTGAGCTGATTGAATCTCGCCCGCGGCCACGCTGAGTAGAAAACTAAGCAGTGGCCGTCTCAACAAGCCCAAAAAGCAGAACGAACGGCGAGCAGTATTGTCTAAAATCGACAACTATGAAAAGAATCCCAGCTCTTGCTTTGCTCTTGAGCGCCCTCGTTGCGCTTCCGGTCGATTCTAGTCGCGCCCAAACTTCGTCCCCTTCGCCGACGAAGACTGCGATCTTTGCCGGCGGCTGCTTTTGGTGCATCCAACCGGCATTCGACAAAGCAAAAGGCGTGATCAAAACCGTTGTCGGCTATTCTGGCGGAACGGAACCGAATCCCACTTACGAACTGGTTTCCTCGGAAAAGACCGGCTACCGCGAATCAATCGAAATCACATACGATCCTGCTAAAATCTCATTCGGTCAGTTGCTCGATATTTATTGGCGACAAATCGATCCCACACAGGCCGATGGCCAGTTCACCGACATCGGGTCGAGTTATCGCGCCGCGATCTTTTACAGCAATAACGAGGAAAAAGGGATCGCGGAAGCCTCAAAAGAGAAGCTTGCGCGATCAGGAAAATTCGACAAACCGATCGTAACCGAAATTCTGCCGGCAATGAAGTTCTATCCAGCCGAGGGGTATCACCAGAAATATTACCGGCAGAACCCGGAGCACTTCGAGGCATTCGAGAAAGGATCGGGTCGCGTTTCCTTCGAAAAGAAAACGTGGGGAGAAAATTGGTAAGGTCATACGCCTTGAACCTCTGCGAAAGACAGGCGTGTCTCGACTGCGATCACTCCTCTTGATGAGGGGAAATGTTCGAGAGTAAAACGGTTCCCGTTAGTTGCGGTGGTTAAAGAAAAACGAGAACGGGCAAGCAGGTCATCAGATGGCCGAGAGGGATTCTTCATTTGCTGCTGATGTTTTTTGTGGTCCAAGCGGTCTTCGCCGGGAGAGCACGATCGTCAGAGGCAGCAGTCACGATTACTGAGTTCTCTGACTTTGAGTGTCCCTCCCGTGGCGGATAATTAAAGAGAATGCAGATTTGCCTCTGCGTTTCGATTTCCATAATCTTGCACGAGAAATTGTGCCAAAGTTGTCTCGATCCCGGTGCCAGGGGCTGTTGATTCTCACAGCTATAGCAGGCGCAAGCGGCCTGACGTTGATTTCGCTTCATAATTTTCGCCGGGAAACGCAACCGCCGGCGAATCGTCCCATCAAATCGCAGATCGCTGGTTATGTCAGCTCGAACGCGTGCCGCTCGTGTCACTCCGGAAATTACGAGACCTGGCACGCGTCGTATCACCGGACGATGACCCAGGTGGCAACGCCCGACAGTTTGCCGCAGGACATGGATCAACTCCAAGTCGCGTTGAATGGGATCGAATACAAAGTCGAACGCCGCGGCGACGCGTTCTTCGTCCACAAGCGGCGAGGAAGCGGCGGCTATGGCGACGGGCAACAGATCGTGCTCGTGACCGGCTCGCATACTTTACAAGTCCCGTGGCTCGAGACCGGCCAGGGCCGCACGCTCGAGCAATTTCCTTTCGCTTACATCATCGCCGAAAAAATGTGGGCGCCAGTCAGTCAGACATTCCTGATGCCGCCGGACCTGAAGGAATATTATTCGATCGGGGCGTGGAACGGTGCGTGCATGGACTGCCATGTGACGCAAGGCCAATCGCGTTTTGTGGAAGGCAATCGGTGGGACTCCCGGGTCGCGGAGTTCGGGATTGCGTGTGAGGCGTGCCACAGTGAAGGGGCCGAGCACATCGCGCTCAATCGAGATCCCATCCGGCGTTACAAGATTCATCTCACGACGAAATCTGACTCAACCGTGACGAACCCTTCGCGCCTGAAGGCGCCGGACTCAGCGCTCGATTGCGGCCAATGCCACAGCGTTTGGGCTTTCAACAACATGACGGACAAAATCGATTTCAATCGGCAAGGCTCCGGCTTCCGTCCCGGCCAACACGATCTGGCCCAGCGTTTCGTTGTTCAACCGAACGCGCAAGATCACGGCGAGCAGAAGGATTTCATCCGCCGGACCGAGTCCAATTTTTTCAGCAATCGGTTTTGGGGCGATGGAATGGTTCGGGTCACGGGCCGGGAATTCAACGGCGTGCAAGCTTCCCCTTGTTTTCGCGGTGGCCAATTTTCCTGCATTAGTTGTCATGAAATGCATCTCTATCCAAGCGACAGCGGCGCGTTGAAAAACTGGGCGCGGAACGGACAACTAAAACCGCGAATGGAATCTGATCAGGCGTGTTTGCAATGCCACACCGACATGACGGCAAGACTCATCGCGCACACGCATCACGCCGCTGATTCCTCCGGCAGCCGCTGTTACAACTGTCACATGCCAAACACGACATTCGGCTTACTCCACGCCATGCGCAGCCATCAGGTTTCGTCGCCTATGGTGCACGAAAGCATCGCCTACGGACGTCCGAATGCCTGCAATCTTTGCCATCTCGACCGGACCCTTGCCTGGACTGCCGAGAAACTTCACGAGTGGTATAACCAGCCTGTGCCGAACTTGTCGCAAGATGACCAAACCACAGCGCGCGCTTCTTGCCTGGGGCCTCGGCTGGGAGCCTGCGCAAAAAATCGCCGGACGCGATTGGCTTTATCCCTATCTCATTTACACCCTGACCGATCCGTATGCCGCGGTTCGCTTCGATGCGTGGAAATCGCTGCAAACATTGCCTGGCTTCGCGAATTTTTCTTTTACCTACACTGCGGCCGATAATGTTCTCAGTGAAGCGACCGCGCGCGGTTATGAAAAATGGTTGCGCGAAGTGCGTTCCCCGGGCGCAACTTACCAGCCGGAGACGCTGCTCGATTCGGATGGACGTTTACAAAAAGATATTTTTCAACGACTTCAGAATGAGCGCGACGACAAGCGGATCATCCTGTCGGAATAATGCAAGCTCCTGCCCGCGCCCAAACTACGAAGAAGGCCGACCGAAATTTGCGGTTCGGCTGGTGGTCGCTTCTTATTTTCCTGTTGTTCGGCGGTGCGCTCGAAACATTGCACGGCTTCAAGATTGGCTGGTATCTCGATGTCGGCAACGAGGTGCGGCGATTGCTGTTCACGCTTGCGCACGCGCATGGAACGCTCCTCGCGCTGGTCAACATCGCCGCCGGACTGACTGCGCGAAGTGTTGTCCGCTTCGACCTCCGACCGTCGGTCTCGTTTGCATTGATCTGGGCGGCTATCCTTCTTCCCGCCGGATTTTTTCTCGGAGGAATCGTTATTTACGGCGGCGACCCGGGATTGGGCGTATGGCTCGTGCCCGTGGGTGCAATTCTACTCTTCTACAGTGTCGCCCGCATTGCGCTAGACCTCTCGAAGCTTAAGTAGGGAAGTGGCAATCGATATGAAATATTTTCTCTGTGCGGTCATCTGGCTTTGCACCTTTACGATTTACGCCGAACTTCCCGCGCTCATTCCACGCGAAATCCTTTTTGGCAATCCAGAGCGTGCGGATCCGAAAATCTCTCCCGATGGCGCGCAGCTAGGCTGGCTGGCGCCCGACAAGGATGGTGTAATCAATGTCTGGCTGAGCGCCTTGGACGGCGCGAAGCCGCATCCGGTCACGAGCGAAACAGGCTATCCCATTCACTATTACAGGTGGGCGGCCGACGGGAAACATATCCTCTATCTCCACGACAATAATGGCGACGAAATCGACCACCTCTTTGCGGCCGACCTAATGACCAGCAACGTCCGTGATCTCACGCCGTTCCGCGGCGTGCGCGCGCAGAATGTCCTGACCGATTCACAACACCCCAAGTCTCTTTTGGTCGCGCTCAACCTGCGCGATCGGAACTCCTTTGACATGTACCGGGTGGATCTGGAAACGGGCGCCATTACTCTCGAAGCCACGAATCCCGGTGACGTGCTGACCTGGAAAACGGACGAGAATTTCGTTATCCGCGCCGCCACCGCCTTCGATGGCAAAACGGGCCGCACGATCATCCGGGTACGCGATGCGGCTGATAAACCATGGCGCGACCTCGTGGTGATGCCTTTCGAGCGGGCGCTCTTCGCTGGAGAGGTTGTGAACGGCTCGCTAATCGCTGGGTTCGATCCCGATGGCAAAAGCTTACTCGTCGATTCGGCGCTGCACTCAGACAAGGGCAGATTGGTGCGCGTCGATTTGCAAGATGGCCACGAGCTTGAAGCAGTCGCTGAAGATGCCCACGCCGATGTCGCCTATTTCTCAGGCAGCCGCCTCGGACTGGAACCGAGCGTGATTTGTCATCCCGTCACCGGCGCGCTGCAAGCGGTCGAGTTCGATTACACCGCGCCGCACTGGTTTTTTCTCGATTCCAAATTGAAAGCAGATTTCGAGAGCATCAACCGTGATGTGCCGGGATTTATCGAATTCGTTAGTCGCGACAACGGTGATGAGAAATGGATTGTAGCCATTCAGCGATGCGACGCGCCCGGGTCTTACTACGCTTTTGATCGGAAGACGAAAAAGCTAACCAAAATGTTCGATTCCAATCCGGACATCCTGCGCTTTCCGCGCGCGCCGAAAAAGCCAGTCGTGATGAAGGCGCGTGACGGGCTGGAGCTGGTCAGCTATCTAACGACTCCCCCAGGCGTGGAAGCGAAAAATCTCCCGCTCGTGCTGCTGATTCATGGCGGCCCGTGGGATCGCGATGACGATAGCTACGATCCCGAAGTGCATTTCCTGACAAATCGCGGCTATGCTGTTCTTCAGGTAAATTACCGCGGCTCGACTGGTTTCGGCATCAAGTTCTTTAATGCTGGCAATCTTCAGGTTGGGCTTGGGATGGTGGAAGACGTTTTTGATGGAGCGCGTTGGGCTGTGGACCAGGGAATCGCCGATCCAAAACGGATCGCGGCGATGGGTGGGTCGATGGGAGGTTACGCGACATTGCGAGCGCTGGAAATGCGGCCCGATCTCTTCGCGGCTGGCGTGGATGAGTTTGGACCCGCCGACGAAGCCACGGGCATCCGTACCTTCCCCAAATACTGGTCGAATATTGTCGCGCGCTGGCGGCGACGCGAAGGAGATGCCGATCACGACGAGAACTGGAACCGAAAGATCTCGCCCCTTTACCATGTCGATGCTATTCGCGCGCCGCTTCTCATCGGCCAGGGAGAAAACGATCCGCGCGTGACAATGGCCAATACCGAGGCGCTGGTTGCGGCATTGCGCAAAGCGAAACGCGAAGTCGCCTACGTCGTTTATCCGGACGAAGGCCATGGCCTCGCGCGACCGGAAAACCAAAGGGACTTCTACGGGCGGATCGAGGAATTCCTCGCCAAACATCTCGGGGGTCGCGCGGAACCGTGGAAGAAAATCAACGGTTCGACGGCTGAGTTACGATGAGACCCGCGGGCAACCAGATCTGCTTCTAAGATAGAAGTCTTCGCCTCACACCCAGAGTTGGTTGAGCTTCAATATTTTTCGAACTGATGCTCACCATCGCAG
>WNGC01000916.1_pt1 | contig 17700 bp, 18 predicted proteins | sample 5400051 | NCBI WGS metagenome assembly WNGC01 (sample SAMN13153368, study PRJNA577476) | soil metagenome | isolation source: 20 cm soil or saprolite under grassland replicate 2 | place: USA:California | collected 2016-06-15
CTGGGGATGGGATAATAAGAAAGTAAGAAGGTTGAAGGAAGAAATGGGCGAAAAGGGATGAATGAAGAAGTAAGGACGTAAAGCTTCGCCACGTCCCGAGGCGAGACGAGAGTTGCGAGCTTTGCAGCCTACCCGACGGCGTCCCCCACGCCGTGTTGCGGAATTGGTTTTCTGGGCGATAGTGGAAGGTCAAGAAGTACCAAGGAGGAAAGTCAGCCTCCGGTGCGCGCCAAAGCCGGTGCGACGTTGGTGCCGTGTAGAAAGTCAGAATCGATTATGAAACCCGAACTCGTTAAAGCCGCCTCCGAAGTAATCACTAATCAACAAATCCTGGTGAACATGGTTTCACGCCGCGTGCGCCAGCTGACGTTCGGTCATCGTCCTCTCGTGGTATGTGCTCCGGGGCTCCGTGAAGCCGATATCGCGTTAACCGAGATCGCTAACGGAAAACTGACGTTCGAGTCGACCCTCGGTGAGAACGGTACCACTGAGGCTCCCGCCCGGGTCGTGCTGTTCCCCGCTGTCACGCCGAGCAAAAAAGTTAAAAAAGCTGCTTAAAACGAAGATTTGAGGCGGGCAAAGCGCCTGAGGCGCTTGGGGATTATAGATTCGTGATCAGTGATTGGTGATCAGTTGGAAGCAGCCGCCTTCGCTAGCCCTGAGCCATGGCGCCGACTATCAACACGACGAGGCCCGTCGCGACCGCGATGGCCACTTTCGCTTCGATAGATAGATTCATAATTTCCCCCCTCAATTATGGCGGCAACCCCCGCCGCCCCCGTTTCTTGATTTTTTTCCGTAGATCGCTTCGAATTTCAGCGCGCTGATGGATGCCAGGCGCAGAGCGAGGTTGAAGTTCGCCTCGCCACGGCCAGTCCGTGTCGCCGCGGCGACCGGACACGGCGAATGGAGCCGCAGGGATGCACGTGACATCCATTGGCGGATTTGATGTCAGATGTTTCCGCCTTCGCGTCGGCTACGGCGGGACAAGGCGCCGCTGGCGACCAAGTGATCGGTGATTCGTGATCGGTGATCAGGCGAAGAAGTCAGCCGCCTACATTGAAACTGCGGCGAGCCACGGAGGCCCGGCCGGCGCAAAGTTCGCTGTAATTTCTGGCGTTCACGATATAAAGTTCTGCGATGAGCCTCCGATATCAGATCGTGCTTCATAAGTCGGAAGAGGGTTACGCGGTGAATTGTCCAGCGCTTCCAGGTTGTTGGTCGCAAGGAGAAACCGAGCAGGAAGCGATGCAGAACATTCGCGACGCCATCGAGGATTATCTTGCCGCCGTAAACGAGAGCCTCCGTGGTTCCGACGTGCGCGAAGTGGAAGTGTCGGTTTAGCCGATGCCGAAGATTCCTGGCGTCAATCATCTCCGCGCGGTGCAGGCGTTCGAAAAGGCAGGATTTAAGATTGTCCGCCACGGCAAACACATCGTCATGAGCGACGGTTCGCATTTCATCACCATTCCGCGTCACAATCCGGTGAATGCCCTGACGATGGGCGGAATAGTAAAAGATGCCGGGATGTCGGTGGAAGAATTCCGTCATCTGCTTTAGCGGGAAGGTTTCTAAAAAGCCTGACGGCATCCCCGCCTTTTGACATCGCAATTTGCGATCTTAAAGCCGCAGCTTCTTCCGCCGTGAGCTGGAACAAAGAAAAGTAAGGAATTAAAAATTAAGAAGGCAGAAACAGGACGAAGTACAAGCGAGGGCGCGATGAAAGCGATTCGGGTGCATGAATTTGGCGGTCCGGAAGTTCTTCGGGTCGAAGAAGCCGCCGCCGCCGCAGCCCGGCCCGGTCAAATGCTGGTTCGAGTGTGCGCGCGATCGGCGTTAACCCGATCGAGACTTACTCAGCGCGAGAACTTGCCGGCAAGCGACGGGAATCCCGGCTTACCCATTGTCTTCCTATCGTCCCTTGGGCGCGGGCTTATATCCAGCCTGGGTTGCGTCCTGCTCGGTCATGTATTTGCCCTTTCTCGTCGTGCCGTAAAAACGCGAGCCTTCCCTGTGGTAAACACCTGTCTCGGTGTTAACCCACACCTGGCCATGGCCTCCGCCGGGCGCGGGCGGGTTAGCCGCTTCCTCGGTCGTGCGCCCTGCAGGCGCTGGAGTTGCGGCCGGACGCGCTGTCTTCTCAGCCTTCGCTTTCTTGGGAGTGGGTTTTGCTTTAGGCGAAGCCGCTGGTGGCCCGGCGGGTGTAGGCGATGCAGCTTTCTCAGCCGGTGAAGGCGACTCAGCAGGCGATGCAGCGGGCGACTCGGCCGGGCTGGGTGATTGAGCTTGCACAACGCAGAGGGTGGCAAGTCCGATTACAGAAATGAGAGCAAGAAATTTCGTAGTCATAATAATAAGTGTAGCGACGCGGTAGGGTTGTAGTCAACGCATTTCCCTTACGAATAGGCTGAAAAGTGACGAAGGCGTGACGGGAAAAGTAAGAAGGAAAAGGAAGAACTGGGCTAAGCGCAAGTAAGAAGGAAAAAGGAAAAATTAAGCCTCCGTCGCCAAGGCTTTGGCGGCCAAGGAAGGAGCGAGGGCGGGAGAAGTGATCCGCCTTCGCACGAGGCTACGGCGGACAAGTCAGTGAACGGAGATCTGTGAGCCGCACGCTGAGCGCTTTGACGCACGATACCGGCGCTGCGTGAACTTCGAGTGAATTATTCGGCTAGTTCTGGCACGTGCTCGTCTTCGTATTTCTCGATAAGCACGCCCAGCACATCCATGAGCGAAGCAAGGGGATGATTTTCATTTTCGCCCACTTCATCAGTGACACGGTCGAGCAACTCCACGACTTCCCGATAATCTTCCTCTGTGTGAGGTACGCGCACCGCACGGGACACCGGTGGCCACGCTTTAGTAACTTTTTCGAGTTCAACGAGCGACATACTATTTCTTCCACATACCAGTGTCGTACTGCTGATGTGTCAACACGTGGTCCCGCGACTGCGGGATAAATCTTGTTCCTATTATAATGCACTGCGGCGATCAGTCGAACTTTGTTGCCTCCAATATTAAATACAGTGAATTTTCCAACTTGGTCGGCGTGAGGAAAGACGTCGCGCAGCTGTGCGAAATTCATAAACCGCCGTTTTCGTGCAATCGCGTACCACCGCGCAAGAGATGATTTGGCGTCGGGGTGTTTCTCCGCGAATTCATTCAATCGTTTCCGAGTAATGACATGCATTAACAGCCGGCAACAAGTACGCAGAACATCTGCCGATGAGAAGGCGGGAAGCGGTGGGGCCGCTGGTGTCAGATGTTTGAGGTTTGATCTACGGAGAAGAACGGCAGAAGGCGGCCGCGTTCGCTTCGAGGCACGAAGACTCGTTAAAACGGCGGCTAGTTGCCGTCGTATTTGCTCGCAGTTCCCTGGAGTTCTCGGTTAACCTAGCAAAATGCCGTGCGAAATTAGATGGACAAAAAGCCGGATGGAGTCCGCGACATGGTGAAGTCAAGCGTGTTAATCATCGAAGACGATGATGATAGTCGCCGGGCGATTGCCAGGTTGTTCGCCAGAGCACAGTGGAAAGTCCTGGAAGCCGCTGACGGCGACTCCGGAGTCGAACTCGCAATTCGGCATCGGCCTGAAGTTATTTTGTGTGATTTGCTGATGCCTAAATCGAATGGCTTTCAAGTTTGTCGCACCATCAGGCAACAGCTGCAACCGACCAAGATCATTGTAGTTTCGGGGCGTGATTACGCAGTGGATCGCGCAAGTGCGCTGGAAGCCGGGGCGGACGAATATCTGCTGAAACCGATCACCTGGGAAGTCCTCTCCGATGTGATTGATCGACTCCTGGCGGCGGTTCCGCGCCGGCCAGGGGAGACGACATCACTGGACGAAATGGGTTCGGCGCCGCCGCGATTGAAGTTGTGGGGTGTGCGTGGTTCGCTGCCGGTGCCAGGGCCGGCGACGGTCCGTTATGGCGGTAACACGAGCTGCGTGGAAGTGCGTGCCGATGGCGAAATTATTGTGCTCGATGCAGGCACGGGGATTCGCGGTCTGGGCCTTGCGCTGGAGAAGGAACTGGGACCGCAGACGATCAAACTTACCCTTTTGATCACACATACCCACTGGGATCATATCCAGGGTCTGCCGTTTTTTTCCCCTGTGTACAACCCGAATAACCTGATCCGGATTTTAGGTTATGAAGGAGCGCGCGCTGGTTTTAGCACGATCCTCGCCAGCCAGATGGAGACGCCGTTTTTTCCAGTGAGTTTGCGCCAGGTGCCGAGCCATCTCGCTATCGAGGAGCTAAAGGAGATGGAGTTTAACGTTGGCAAGGTGAAGGTGCAGGCAAAGTTTGCGAATCATCCCGGTATCTGCGCCGGCTATCGTCTCTTTACCAGCGCCGGATCGATCGCATATATGCCAGACAACGAACCGTACGAATCTCTCAAACTGCAAGTCGCCCAGAAGAATGGGATTGACGGTGACGAAGCACGGAACTTTGCCGGGACCGAACGGGATAAAATGGTGGAGTTTCTGCGGGATTGCGACGTCGCTATTCTGGATGCGCAGTATACCGACGAAGAATATGAGCGACATGTCGGGTGGGGGCATAGCCCGGTGAGCAGCGTGGTTCTGCTCGCGCTCGATGCGAACGTCAAAAGGGTTTTGCTTTTTCACCACGATCCAAGTCATGACGATGACATGATTGATCGAATGATTGAGCAGGCGCGGTCCCTGGTTGCGAAGAGCGGAAAGACGATGGTGATTGAAGGCGCCCGCGAAGGTGTTGAGATCCTGCTCCAGGCAGGCGCAAGTAAGAAGTAAGAAGGAAAAATTAAGAAGCGCTTTAGTCAAAGCAGAGCGGCGAGTGACGCGCGGAAGCCACTACTTTGTCTGCTCAGCAGGTGTCGCCCAGGATCGTTTCCCAACTCTCCCATCCTGAATGCGGTTGATGACTTCGAAGTAAAAAGAGTAGCAATCTTGGGCGATCGAGGAATGGAGCTCCTCGAGTTTTTTCGGGTCCTCCGGCTCCTTGCCCGGCGGCGGCCTGTGATAATCGGAGAGCTTGTTGTGAAAGATGATCAGTTTCGCGGTGAGGGAAGCCTTTGCCCATACTACTCCTTGGGCGTCGGTTTCGTCGTAGAAACGCTTCTGCATATCCGGTCCGAATTCCTCCAAAACAAGAGCGCGATACAAGTTCCATTTTGTATTCCACGCATTGACCGTTTTCAGGTAATCGTTCCACAACTGCTCGGTTTCCTCCGGCGGCGCGTGGTCGCGAATGGCGTAGAGGCAGCGAAGGGAAGAAGCCCGGCGTTGTTCAAGGACGTCGCCGACTTCGCGTAGAAAGGTCAGAGCGGAATCCCTGGCTGTCTCCAAGTCCTTCGCCTCTTGTTGGTGCCGCTGCGCGCGTTCCTGATAATAATAGGTAATCCTACCACCAATCAGACCGGTCAGAGCCAGGGTCACAGCAACCTTCAGCAGTTCGAATACCGGAGAAGTAGTGCGGGGGCGCGACGATGATTCTTCAGTCGGGATGATCTGGTAAGGTGTAGCCGAGCCGTGAGGTTAAGCTAGGGAAATTTCGACAGTGACTGGCGCGCAGGACACCGGAAAGCATTGCAACGCGAACCGCCCAACGCCGAAGGTCCGAATTTGCGGACAGAGGAAAACCTAATCAGGCTGCAACGGATGCGAAGCAACGGCCAGGCTTTCAAACCAGGAAATCAGGAAGTAAATTTGGTGACCGCCTGATCGCCTCGCTTGGTCTGTAGTCGTAATTGACCGCAGGCGGCGGCGATGTCGTGGCCTTTCTCGCGGCGCAAGGTTGCGACGACACTGTGCTTCCGAAGAATAGATTGAAATGCTTCCTGGCGCGCGCGCGAGGGTCGCGACCATTCCAGGCCTTCGACGGTGTTGTATGGGATGAGATTGATCTTGGCCGATAGTCGGCGCGCGATTTTCGCCAGCTCGCGCGCCTGTTCGTCGGTGTCGTTGATGCCGGCGATAAGGATGTACTCGAACGTCATCCTTCGTTTTTTCGCGACGTAGTAATCGCAAGCTTCGAGTAAGACTTTTAGTGGATACTTGCGATTCACCGGCATGATCTTGCCGCGCACTTCATCGGTTGCGCCATGTAGCGAAAGGGCGAGACGAAATTGCGTGGATTCGTTGGCCAGCTCGCGAATTTGCGGCGCCAGTCCGCTGGTAGAAACGGTGATGTGGCGGGCGCCCATGCCGAGGCCCCATGGCGCGTTGATGATCCGGATCGCGCGCAGAAGATTTCGCATATTCGCGAGCGGCTCGCCCATGCCCATGAACACGACGTTATCGATTTTTTCGCCGCTAAATTTTTCTATCTCGATAAGCTGTTGCACCATCTCGGCTGCGTCGAGATTGCGCGTATAACCTTCCAATCCGCTCGCGCAAAATTTGCAGCCGTAAGCGCAGCCGACCTGGCTCGAGACGCAAATCGTCCGGCGATCTGAGGGTTGGCCATAAAGTGCAGGCGACGCCGGGATCAGGACCGATTCGATTAGGTTTTGGTCGCGTAACCGGAAAAGAAATTTCTGCGTCGTGTCTTTCGAGCCAAGGACGCGGACGACTTCCATCTTCGGCGTGTCAAATTTCGCTGCGAGCTCAGCGCGCAACTCGCCAGGCAAATCCGTCATCGCGTCGAAGGAGGCGACGCGTTTTTTGTAGATCCAATCAGTAACCTGTTTCGCGCGATAGGAAGGGGCGCCGCGTTTTTCTAGAAAATCCGCCAGTTCCTCCAGAGTGATTCCGGTCAGCTCAGGCTTCACGAAGGAAAGTAAGAAGTAAGAAGTAGGAAGTAAAAAGGAAGAAGCAAAAAGTAAGAAGGAATTATGAAAGGCAGAAGTAAGAAGTAAAAATTAAGAAGAGCAACGGGAAGTCAGAAGGCAGAAGGAAAATTTAAGAAGGAAGGGGCAGCTGCGCGCTTTGCGGATCGCGGATTCGGAAAATTGAATCAGGAAACCAGGAGCCGAGGCGAGGGATCGCCGAGACAGAAGGTAAAGTCGCAAGGGTAGCGACGAGTAAGCCGGGAGGCGAGCGAGTTTCAATTAGGAAAGGGGGAAACTAATCAGGAAACCAGGAAAGCAGGAAAAAGTAAAGAGGAAGGAAGAATCGATGATTGGTGATCAGTGATCAGCGATGCAAATGCCAAACGGCTCGGACATTACGTCGGTGGAGTGGCGTCACTAGAAAGGCTGAAACCGGCGAATAGTTAACGGGGTTGAATAATCGGCTACGCACCTCGGTCTAACCTGCCAAATGGAAAATGAGGGAAAAATATGAAATCAATTCTGTATTCAGTATGCATTGGAAGCCTTGCGCTGGCGCTCACAGCGGGAGGAGCGCAAGCGGCCAGGGATAAACGGTCTGATAACGCAAAGCCGCAGCAGCGGTCAGCGAAGGTTCAGGCGGCAAGGCCTGCGAACACCGGCAGAAGCATGAGCGCGCATCGTAACGTTTCAGCCGCGCAATATCGGCAGCGGTCGTACGCGAAGCCCCACACCAGTTCAAATGCCGTGGTCGAACACAACAGCGGACTGCGCGCGGTTCGCGAGCGAAACCTCGCCAGGAACGAAAGAATGCGTGAGCGGAACTCGCAAGAGTTTCGTGCGCGACGTGACGTTGCGGTGAATCGCGATAGGAATGTCGCGGTGAACCGGGCGAAAAATTTCGACGCAAATCGTGAACGAAACGTCGCAGTGAACCGGACAAGGAACGCCGACGTTAATCGTTTCCGAAACACCAACGAGTTTCGTTCGCGCAACAACGTAGCGTTCAATCGTGAGCGTAACTTCAACCGCACAGAGAACGCCGCCTTTTATCGTCGAGGCAATGTGAGAATCACTAATAGCTGGCACGGAGACGCGTTCCGCGGCCAGCGGTATGCGGCCTTCCGCAATTACCACAGGCAATGGCACGATCGTGGTTGGTGGAGAAGCCATTACAATCGGATCATCTTCGTGAACAACGGTTGGTATTACTGGAACGCCGGCTACTGGTTCCCGGCATGGGGTTATGCACCGTCCGTGACTTATGTGTACGATGGCCCGATCTACGGCTACAACGGATTGTCGCCTGACCAGGTCACCGTCAATGTTCAGGAACAGCTGGCGCGCGCCGGTTACTACGATGGACCTATCGACGGGATGCTTGGGCCAATGACCCGGGAAGCGATCGCTGCTTTCCAAGCTGACAACGGATTGGCGATTACGTCGGCGATCGATGAGCCGACACTTGCTACGCTTGGTCTGGCATAACTGATCGAAGCCATTTTGAGAGCCGCGTGATGTGTTCCATCATGCGGCTCTTTCATTTTCCGTGAAATGATCCGCCTCAGCGAGCCCGAGCGTCTGCGGCAGGAGCGATAATGAGTTACTAACAGGTCCAAGACTTTTCGGAGATACGAATTAATAAGGAGAAAGGGGAATAATGAGGATACTAACATTAACAGTGATATTGGGGTTACCGCTCATGGCGTTAGGCCAGACGGAACCACAACAGACGCAGGAGCAGACGAAGGAAACGCAGACTACTGCGCCGGCGAAAGGGAAGAAGATGAAGCCAGCGCAGCAGCAGCAGGAGGCGACCAATCCGCAGGCAAAACCTGAGACCGGCACAAACGTGCGTGGACAAACAAACGTTAAGGGTCGCGCTCCGGAGGTAAATAAGAATCAATCGGGGATGCGTTCGAGCACGGGCACGAGCCAGACGAACGTGAACGCGGGTCAGACCAATGTGGGGGGCACAAGTCAGACTACGACCGTGAACAAGGAAGAGTTCAGGTCGCGTCACAGCGAAGTGTTTAGTCTTGGGCGGCATCCGAAAGAATTCTTTGTCCAACGATACGGCGGGAACCATTTCCGGCTGATCGGGAACACGTACTTCGTGTTCGTGGACGGCTGCTGGGTCGCGGTTGACGTGGACGGCTTTGTATATACGGAGCGGGTGATCTGCGCCGGCGAACCGGACTTTGTTGTAGTTGATTAGCGCATTGTCTGCTCGGCACAAAGCGCTCCGCTGGAAAATGCGGAGCGCTTTTTTTTATGGAAGATATGCCGCTGGCCTGTCTCGGCCGGCAGGCTGCCAGTCTGCCGAGTCACGCGAACCGCGTGACTTCCGAATGCAGCCGCGGGCCGCGTCCCAGGCGAACTCTGAATACAACTATGGATAAAGCAGAACGCCCCGGGAAAATTCTTCGTGGAACCGAAGGAATCGGAACTGTCACGCCGCAGATGATCGAGGAGCGGGCGCGGGAGATCGCGCGCAGCGACGGACGTGCGCAGCCAAATGATCTCGACCGAACTCGTGCGCGCGAGGATCTGATCGGCATTACCTCAGGTTCGGACAAGTCCTCGACGAGAGAGGACCCAGCTACCGACTGGTACACGCCACGTGCGTCGTCAGGTGAGAAAACTCCGACCGTGCGCCCTGAAGATGACGAAAACATTCCGGCGAAATTGATTCAGGAAGGGATCGAGGAGGCTGACCACGATCAGCGGAAAAGGTCTGGAAAAGAGTTGTAACTTCGGGCGAACTCCCGCCGCTTCACAGCGAGATCGCCATCTCCCGTTTTCGGCCGGGATAAACGTGCTTTCGGCCGCATCTTGGACGATTACTCAAGCGTAAACTCTTTCATCATCTTAACGAAGCATGAGAGGCACTAAAGTGAGGCGGCAATGAGAGCGATTCGAGTGAGAGAGTTCGGCAGTCCGGAAGTTCTTCGGTTGGAAGAAGTGGCGACGCCGCAACCCGGTCCGGATCAGGTGCTTGTGCGAATGCACGCGATCGGTGTGAATCCGGTCGAGACTTATATTCGCGCGGGAACGTACGCGCGATTGCCAGAGTTGCCTTACACGCCTGGTAACGATGGCGCAGGCGTGGTAGAGCAGGTGGGCGCAGATGTAAATGAATTCAAGGCGGGCGATCGCGTTTACACTGCCGGATCGGTGACCGGTGCGTATGCCGAGTTTGCTTTGTGCAAAAAGGAGCAAGTGCATCCATTGCCGGCAAATGTTTCGTTCGCGCAAGGCGCGGCCATGGGCACGCCGTACGCCACAGCGTATCGCGGGCTGTTCCAGCGCGCCGACGCGAAGCCGGGCGAGACGGTGCTGGTGCACGGTGCAAGTGGTGGTGTCGGGACCGCGGCGGTGCAACTCGCGCGTGCTCGTGGTCTGCGCGCATTCGGCACTGCAGGTAGCGACGAAAGACGCAAGCTCGTGCGCGAACAAGGCGCAGACGAGGTGTTCGATCATCGCGCGCCGGAGCATTTTGAACACGTGATGAACGCGACCGGCCGGCGCGGTGTTGACGTGATCGTGGAATTGCTCGCAAACGTGAATCTCGGGAAGGATCTGACAATTCTGGCGAAGGGCGGGCGCGTCGCGATCATCGGGAGTCGCGGCAAGGTGGAGATCGATCCGCGGGACACGATGCAGCGCGACGTTGATCTCCGCGGAATGGTGCTGCCGAACACGCCGCCGGCAGAGTTGGCAAGCATTCACGCGGCGCTCGTGGCTGGTTTGGAAAACGGAACGTTGCGTCCGGTGATCGGCAAAGAATTTCCGCTGGCCGAAGCGGCCCAGGCGCATCGAGCGGTCATGGAGCCGGGAGCGATGGGAAAGATCGTGCTCGTTCCGAGCAAGAAAAAAGTAAGAAGTAAGAAGGAAAAATTAAGAAGTGGATCCGGTGAAGCAACGATGAAGTAACAAAGATCAATTAAGAAGTGAGAACGCGAGGGAACGAGAGTACAAATGAGGAATGCAACCGGACGAAAATGATCTCAGAGAACGCACAAAGCGCTTCGGGCTGCGCGTTCTTCGGATGTTTTCCCGATTGCCAAAAACAGCAGAGGCCCAAGTCCCCGGAAAGCAGATGCTACGATCCGGTACTTCGGTAGGAGCGAACTACCGCGAAGCCTATCGCGGTCGCAGTAAAGCAGAGTTCATTTCAAAATGTGGCGACTCGCTCCGTGAGTTTGAAGAGACAGCTTACTGGCTTGAACTGCTCGTTGATGGAAAGATCGTCCCTGCCGAAAGAGTGTCAGCTCTTCGCCAGGAACGTGACGAGCTGATCGCGATTTTCGTGACAATTTTAAAACGCTCGAAAGAGCCGGTCGAGACTTCTTAATTCTTACTTCCTCCTTCTTACTTTCCTATTATGGAGATTCATCAGTTGCGTTACTTCGTCGCGGTAGCAGACGAGGGAAATTTTTCGCGCGCCGCTGCGAAGGTGCGCGTCGCGCAGCCTTCGCTAAGCCAGCAAATTCGAAAGCTGGAAGCGGAGATCGGTCAGCCGTTGTTCGATCGTTTGCCGCGTTCGGTCGTTATTACCGAAGCCGGACGCTGTTTGCTCGAGTACGCGCGACAAATCTTGGCGTCGATCGGTGATGCGCGGCGTTGCGTGGACGAGCTCAAGGGCAAAATTGCCGGCGATGTGGCCGTCGGCGCAATTCCCACGATCGCGCCATATGTCCTTCCAGAATTGGTGGTGACATTCCAAGAACATTATCCGGATGTGACACTGCTCATCGTGGAGGACGTGACTGCAGGCATCACTCAGCGCATCGAAGCCGGAGAGCTGGACGTGGCGTTGGCATCCACTTGTCAAAAAAGTCCGACTCTCGGCGTCGAGCATCTTGGCAAAGAACCGTTACTTCTGCTGGTCCCAGAAAGACATCCTTTGGCAAAGAAAACTCTGGTAGAATTCGACGATCTTAAATCGCAGAGGTTTCTACTGCTGCACGAGATGCATTGCCTCTCGCAACAGGTCCATCATCTGCTCGAGTCTCGCCGTTTGCTTCCGGAGGTCGCGCTGGCCGGCAGTCAGCTCAGCACGATTGCAAACATGGTCGCGGCGGGGATTGGCGTTTCAATTGTGCCTCAAATGATGGTGAAACATCACGCCACGCCCGGCTGCGTTAGTCTGCCGTTCGCTCCGCCGGTTCCCGAGCGGGAACTCAATGTTCTTTACAATCCGCTCCGGTTTCAGAGCAAAGCGGCCGCAGCGTTCCGTCAGGAAGCCGCGGCCGCCCTTTCCCCCCAAAAATTCGTCGCTCGCGAGTGACGCGAACCAGTAGGCTTTTATCTCATCGTCTCCAGGGCCCTGGCCGCCAGCGATAGCATCGGCCAGACGCCTAGGAGCAGGATGACTCCAAAGACGGCGAGCTCCGGCAAAAAATGCGGGTGCGCCCTGTGCACATATCGTTCCTCAAGGAAGCGTGCAATGCGCTGTCCTATCGGCATTGTAGTTTTCATATATTCAACCGGCCACACTTGGGCCGCCATTTGAAATACTTTATGCGTCTAGCAGCGATAGTTTTCGCCTATGACGGGGCAATTAAGAAGGAAAAAGTAAAAAGGAAGAAATGGGAAAGGCGATATATCGGATTCGGAATACGCGACTTCTTAGTTTTTCCTTCTTACTTCTACCTTTTGAGGCTCGTTGCCTCGATCATTCCTCGATTGCGCCGCTTATTTTTCGCAGGTGTTTGCGAAACGTGTAACTCGGATCGGCTGCTCGCCTCTCCAAATATTGCGCAAAGTCCAGTTGTTCCCGCAATGAGTGCCCACGCTCGATGGCCTCGGCCTGACGCCGTTCCCGTTGCCAGATTTCGCGACCGACGCGAAGCAGGTCGTCGATAATCCGCGCGGCGACAAACAAACAGCCGTCGTCGTCAGCGAACGCGATATCGCCGGGTTCAACTTGGAAATCACCGAAACGAGCGGATCGCAACGCCAAGGAATCACTAGCATCGAGCCGTTGCGGCCCCGAAGGGCACGTCCCGTAGCTGAAAATCGGCAGGCGAATCTGCCGGAGCTCCGGCGTGTCGCGATGTGCACCCCAGACTATGATTCCGGCCAAGCCGCAGTTTTTAGCCTCAAGCGCGGTCAAATCGCCGATGCAGCCTTCATCCAAACGACCACCGTTATCGATCACCAGAACGTCCCCGGATTGCGCGTTCTGCATTGCTTCGAGAAAAACGTCGACGCTTCCAAAATGTCTAACCGGCAGCGCCGGGCCAGCGAGACGTTGATTGGACGCTATCGGCCGGATGCCGGGTGGGCAGATTCGCAGCGGAATTTTCAATCGTAGAGCAGCATCTGAGATGAGCGGAGTAGAAAGTTCGGCAAAAGCGCGCGATAACGAATCTGTTTTCATGGAGATGGAAAAGTAAGAAGTAAGAAGGAAAAATTAAGAAGAATTTTGGAACGCGGATTTCGGCTGCTAAAAAATTAATCAGCAAAACAGGAAGACAGGAAACAAATAAGAATTAGGCAGGCAAATTGAGGGGGAGGAAACCGAATGACAGCCGAAGAACACTCAGTCCTTGAGGCGCTCGATGCGGTTTTGCGATCTGAGACTCTCCGCGCACAAATTCGGCCGATTGTCGAACGGCTCCGCGCGGAGTTGGCTCGAAAGACGGAGGCGCTAATGACGTGGGAACCGATTCCGTTGAGCGTTTTCGGTCGGGCGTTGCCGCACGGGATTCGGTCCGCCTGGGTGTTTATTCTGCGAGCGGGCGCGGACACTGGCGTGGAGCGGCATCCCAACAGTCATCAACGCATGATGTCGTTCGAAGGAGGCGGCGATCTTCAAACCGGTGAGCCCGGACGATGTCAATCGAATATTCTGATTAGCGATCCGGTAGCGCCATTGGAGCAGCGGTGGATTTCAATTCCACCGAATGTGTGGCATCGCCCAGTGGTCGGTCGGGACGTAGATTGGGCAGTCGTTTCGTTTCACACCGTCCCAGCAAAGGAGTTGATTGAAGAACGGCCGGATACCAGCAGCAAAGTTGGAACGAAACAGATGAAGTATCTGGCGAAGAAAGGTAAGAAGTAAAATTTAAGAAGGTAAAACGATCGCTTCGGCAAGTAATTCTGCCATGTGTTTCGGGCGAACACTCGTAAGATCGGCGATTTGATGGCGGCAACTTGTGCCGGACGCGATGATCTCTGTCCCGGCAGTTGATCCCGAAAGTGTTCGGGGCTGGTTCTCGATCGCATCAAGCAAGCGCTGGGCGACTTGGACAGAAAGATCATATTTCTCGGCGAGCGCACCGAAGGCCCCGGCCATTCCACAGCAGGCGGTATCGAGCACAGTTGCTTTTCGCCCTGGCAAACGTTCTGCAAGTCCGCGCATGAAGGCAGGATCCATGATGGACTTCGCGTGGCAATGGGGATGAATTGCGATTGCCTCGGCGCGCTCGCTGAAACGAAGAGCATCGGGTTCTCGCTCGAGTAAATCGTCGACAAATTTTTCAAAGAGAAAACAGCGCCTTGCGACGTTGTCTGCGTCTTGGATTTTTAGCTCGCGATAATCTTCTACAAACATCGACCAGCATGACGGCTCGAGGAACAAAATCGGCGCGGCAGATAGTTGATGGTTGAGAGATGAGAGTTGAGAGATGTTGTGTTTTCCGAGTCTTGCGGCGGCATCGAGATTCCCCAGGCTGAAGGCGGGTCGTCCGCAACAGCGACGGTTTTTTGCCAGAGCAACCTCAAACCCTAGCGCTTCCAGAACTTTCACCGCCGCGATGCCGATGTGCGGTTCGTGATAACGCACGAACGTGTCGTCCCACAGGATGACGGTGCCGCTTCGTAGTAGCGGCGTCTCGCCGCTCTCCTTTTCAAAAACGCGACGAGGCGTCGGGTCTACCCTTCGTGCAAACCATTTATCGAAGCGTTCGCGCGCATAGTGCGGCAATGAGCGCTTCGCTGAGATACCAAGCGCGCTTTCCATAAAGGCGCGAAACGGTTTAAAATCGAGAAGCGGATTCGCCAGCGCTGGCATCGCGCAGCCGATTCGGCCTAACAAATCGACGTTGCTGAAAATTCGCTCACGCCATGGCAAACCATCGCGACGCCATCGCGCGTAAAGCATCTCGGCTTTCAGCAAGGCGAGATTCACGTTTGACGGGCACTCGGGCGTGCAGCCTTTGCAGGAGAGACAATTGCTCAAGGCTGCATCCAGCTCTTTGGATTTCAGTGGGTCATGACCGTTTACGCGCAGCTCGAGCGCGCCACGGATGATATTCGCGCGCCCGCGCGTGGACATGACTTCTTCGCCAGTTGCCATGAACGTCGGACACATGATGCCGCTGCGCTTAAGGCAGCCGCCGCAGCCGTTGCATTGCTCGAGGTTGCCGATGAACGAGCGGTCCTTGAACGCGAACGCGAGCACTGGTTGAAATGGAACCTTGAGCGGACGCGTGAAATTTTCGCGCAGATGACTGTCGATCTTATGCCGGCCGTCGGCGAAAATTTTCCCAGGGTTAAAAACGTTTTTCGGATCGAACGCCCGTTTGATTTCACGCAACACACCAAGCAGCTCGTCGCCGAGTTGGTCGCGCATGTACTCAGTGCGCGCGATACCGACGCCATGCTCGGCTGAGAGTGAACCTTTGAACTGTCGCACCAGAGCGGAGGTTTCATCGGCGACCTGCCGGAATTTTTTTAAATCGGCCGCACTATGCAGATCCAGAACTGGTCGTACGTGAAGCAAACCGCTCGCCGCATGGCCATAGTAGCTCGCCTCCAGGCCAAGGGGTTCCATGATCGATTGCAATCCGCGTACGTATTCGGGCAATTGAGCGGGACGAACGGCGGCGTCTTCGATAAACGCGACGGGTTTCGCCGGCCCAACGCAACCGGTCAAAAGTGAGAGACCAGATTTGCGGACCGACCAGACCAGATTCATCTGCGCTGCATCGGTGAGAATTTTTTTGCGTAGCCCGAGCTCTCTCGATTCCAGAATCGACAACCGTTCTACGACGTCATCGTAGAACTCGACGATCAGGATCGATTCGCACGGCTTGCTATCCAATTCGAGCAGATCGCGCACCTCCCTAAAATGAAGTTGTCCTTTCGTTTGATCCAGCAACGGCCGATCGATGTGTTCCATCGCTGCAGGTTTGAGATCGAGAAGTTCGACGGTTGCCTGCATCGCTTCTCCGACCGACGCGAAGAAGATCAGAGCCAAGCCGTTCTCGCGCGGCAATGGCGAGATTTTCAATTCCGCCGAAAAAATCCCGGCGAGCGTTCCTTCACTGCCCGCGAGAATGTTGGTAAGATCGTTCGGCGCGCGAAGGAATCTTTCGATCCCGTAGCCTGGCCACCGTTTTATAAGGCCCGCCGGCCAACGTTCCGCCATCTCGGCGCTCGCTGCTCGGATAACCTGCTCAATCGTCGCGCGCTCCGCGTCGAGCGATTCATGTCTCGCGCCGATTTTTTCGACACGACCGTCAGCCATTACAATCTCAAGCGAAATGACGTGATCGGCTGTCGTTCCGTAAATCGGGCATCGCGCACCAGAGGAATTGTTGGCGATCATGCCTCCGAGTGTCGCGCGCGAGCTCGTTGCCACATCCGGGCCGAAACAAAATCCGTGTGGCTTTAGAGAATCATTCAGTTGATCGAGCACCACACCCGCGCCAACGCGCACACTGCGTTTTTCAAGATCGAGTTCTGTGATCTGGCGGTTGTAGCGGGAAAAATCGACAATCAATCCCTCGCCAATCGCGTTCCCGACCAGACTTGTGCCGGCGCCACGCGGCGTCACAGAAAGACCTGCGTCACCTGCGGCGCGAATGACAAGACTGGCTTGTTGCGCGCTTTTCGGAAATGCGACGCCGACTGGCTCGATCTGATAAATTGACGCGTCCGTCGCGTACAGCTGGCGCGTCAAATTATCAAAGCGCGCGTCGCAACCGGTCTGCTTAATTTTCCTTTCCTGCGCGGAGGTCATGTTGTCATTCTGAGCGGAGCGAAGAATCTCGGAACTCAAGAAACAATCAGAGATGTTTCGCTTCGCTCAACATGACAATTGCAGTGGTTCCCCTACAGCAAATCCATCTGCGCGTTTTCGGACGCGGTCTCGGCAAAGCGAACGCCAAGGCCGATGAGACGCACGGGTTTTCCTGCGCGGCCGAAGGCTTCTTCGAGCAGAGCGCGAAAATCCTCCAATGTCGGCGCAAGACCCGCACGCTCGGCGGTGGTGCGTGTGAAGTCGTTGAACTTTAGTTTCACGAAAATTTTCGTGATATCGCGCGTTGATTCTTTTTGAGCCAGATCAGCCATTAAATCCTGGAACAGTTCTTCCAGTTTTTCTTCGCATCGCTCGAGCGTGGTCAGATCGATGGCGAACGTTTCCTCTGTGCTGAGCGATTTTCGGGGACGATCGGCTTCGACCGGCCGACAATCGATGCCGCGGCAAAGATCGTAGAGTTCGAGCCCAAATTTTCCGAACCGATCAACAAGCTCCGAACGCGAAAAGCGCTGGAGTTCCCCGCAGGTTTTAACTCCGAGTCCTTCCAGTTTTCGCTCGCTCTTCTCGCCGATTCCCCAGATTTTGCGCACGGGCAAATCCTTCATGAACTCGGGCACTTGTTCCGGCTTCACTTCAAACTGCCCATTTGGCTTGTTTATTTCGCTGGCGATTTTGGCGATCAGTTTGTTGGGGCCAATGCCCGCAGACGATGTCAGCTTTGTTTTTCGAAAAATCGCGCTCCGGATTTCCTGCGCCAGAGGCCCGGGCGCGCTTGGGTGCGCAATGACGTCCAGATAAGCTTCGTCGAGTGAGAGCGGTTCAATGATTGAAGTGAACCGATATAGGATTGCGCGGATGACTGCGGCTTCGCGCCGATAAACATCGAAGCGCGTCGGCAACACAATCAGGTTGGGGCAGCGTTGCAGCGCCATGAAAGTTGGCAT
>WNGC01000917.1_pt1 | contig 17695 bp, 13 predicted proteins | sample 5400051 | NCBI WGS metagenome assembly WNGC01 (sample SAMN13153368, study PRJNA577476) | soil metagenome | isolation source: 20 cm soil or saprolite under grassland replicate 2 | place: USA:California | collected 2016-06-15
GCAAAAATGGCAAGCCCGTCGTTTATTTCGCCGGTAATTCGTTAGGCCTAATGCCGAAATCGGCGAGGCAGATCGTCGACAAGGAACTAGACAATTGGGCAAGTCTTGCTGTCGACGCGCATCATGCGACGGGAACGCCATGGTACTCGTATCACGAAGCTCTGCGCGAGCCGGCAGCGCGGCTCGTTGGTGCGAAGCCACTCGAAGTCACCTGCATGAACAGCCTTACGGTGAACCTTCACTTGATGATGGCGACTTTTTACCGGCCGACGAAATCGCGCTTCAAAATTTTAATGGAAGAGCCGGCATTTCCTTCCGACACCTACGCCATCAAGACTCAGATCGTGCATCATGGGCTCGATCCGAAAGCGGCGCTCATTCTTGCGAGCCCCCGCAAAGGCGAGTTTATCATTCGAACGAAAGAAATTATCGATCTGATCGATAAAAACGCCGAACAACTCGCGGTGGTGATGTTTGGGGGCGTAAATTTTTTCACGGGTCAACTGTTCGACATCGAGAAAATCACAGCCGCGGCACGGAAATACAGCATCATTGCAGGATTCGATCTTGCACACGCGATTGGCAATGTCCCGCTCTCGCTGCACGATTGGAACGTCGATTTTGCGGTGTGGTGCTCCTACAAATACCTGAACGCCGGTCCGGGTGCGGTCGCTGGCGCATTCATCCATGAGCGTCATGCGAGCAATACAAGCCTGCCACGACTGGCGGGCTGGTTCGGGAACGATCCGAACACGCGATTCCGCCTGCACCTCGAGCCGGACTTCATTCCAGTTCCGTCGGCTGATGGCTGGCAGATTAGCAACCCGCCGATTTTTTCCATCGCACCATTGCGCGCCTCGCTCGCGATGTTCGACGAGGCGGGCGGAATGGAAGCATTGCGTGCGAAATCGGTTAAATTGACGGGCTATCTGCAATTCCTGCTCGAGCAAACGTCATCCAAGCGATTTACAATCATTACGCCGCGCGAGACACATGCGCGCGGCTGTCAATTGTCGATCCTGGCGCACGAAGATCCGAAAGAACTCTTCAACAACCTCCAAGCAGCCGACGTAAAATGCGATTTCCGCGAGCCAAACATCATTCGCGTCGCGCCGACTCCGCTCTATAACACCTTTCACGAAGTCTGGCGTTTCGCGAAAATTCTTTCCGAGCATCGATAATGTGTGCTCAGTAAGGGGTGAGGTTCATCGACTCTGCTGGCTTGAAACGCCAGAAGGATCGCCCCGCATAGGAGCGGCGAAGGCGCTTGTTCTCGTCCTGGCCCAGATCTAGCGCCCAGATGACCGGCGCGGCGTCGATGTCCGCTGGGTTGTAAATCCATTCTTCGTGTGGGCTGGGCAGATCGGCATAACTGACAAAGATTATGTGCTGTCCAGGCGCCTTCTTTAACAACTGCTTCTCGATGTTTTCCTTTTGCGCGACCTGCGCATTGTTTGCCTGAATCTGATCTGCTGTCCGATGCGTCGCAATCGCCTGTGCCTCGGATGCCACCATTACCAGCAGGACCGCAACCGGCATTGCATTTACCAGAAAGCGGCCGGGCTCCCGCCCGCGGTACTTCCATTGCCGCAAGTACCGCATCAACTGCGTCACGAGTATCAACAGCGCCGCGGTAAACGGCGCTGCATAGTGCGGATACCACCATACTTCAATCAGTGAGGCCGCTCCGACCATCGTTACCAGAATCGCTGCAAATCTGGTCGTCCTAGAGCGCCACAGAAAGGGCGTGAACACCACCACCGGTAACAGCCAGATGAGATTACCATAGTAAAATCGCAGCAGAGTGAGCCAGTCCAATGGGCGATCGATGAAGAGGCGCCAGCTTCGCGCGCGTTCATATGTTTCCCGCGCCCTGGACTCAAGATCGAAATGCCGAAACGTTCGCGGCGTGGTGGAAATCGACATGACTGAAAAAGGCGGGACTATCTCATATTGTTCGTAATACTCCCGGTAAGGCAGACGCAGTGTGTGGCCCGTAACACGGTAGTTGTCATAAAGAAGCCAGGAAGCGCCCACAACCCCAGTGAGCACAATCGGTAGCCATACGCGCACCGTGCGGTTTGCCATGCCAAGTGCAATGAGTGCCGGAACAACAAGCAGTAACCCCTCAAACGGTCGGGCCAGAACGACGATCACCGCTCCAATTCCGAAAAGCCAGGCATAGCGCAATCGCTTCGCGCGAGTGATGCGGACCCATGCGCCGGTAACCAGCGCGCCCCCGATTGCGGTCACAGCGCCTCCCCAGTAGCTATTCATCCAATAGCTGAAAAGATAAAGATTCAAACCGATGAACGCTCCGAAAAGCGCCCAGCCCGGCGGCAGCCATCCCTGCAGCGCCCAGCAAAGCGCCGCAGCCAAGAAGCCGGCGCTCAACCAGACTCCAAACCAGGGATGCCCGAAGAGCACCTGTCCCGAGGCCATCACCAGCCCCTGCGCCGGTGGGAAGCGGGAGGCATAAGTGGGTTCCTGAAGGATGTAAGTGCTTTCAAAGAACCGCCAAAGCGGGTGCGCCGGATTGGCCAGACGACCATGCGCGAAAGTGTCGGCTTGAAGCAGGTAACTAAACTCGTCGTAGATCGTTGGCGCAGGGATCGGCCAGATCGGAAGAAGCGCTGCCCGAACCGCTAGAACCAACACGCCCAGTCCGATCCAACTGAAAGTCTTGTGGCGAGCAAGACTGGAAAGCCCGCGCACAAATCTTTGCCACAAATCCTGCCAGCCAAGCGGCACCGACTTCGCGATCAGGCCGAAAATTCCAATCAGAAAGGCGCAATAGACGAGCTGGTGGCTATGCATGTCGCGAAGGGGTCATATTTATCTCAGCGATATTCAGACACCAGCATCATTGGCGCTCTGAATAGGCTCGTGTTGCAATTAGAGAGTGATTTCTGAAGGTTGAGTACAGTAATTTGATCATGCTGAAGGAAATCAATGCAGTTCGAACGCCAGACTAAGGCTATAGAAGTGTCAGTGGTCATTCCCTGCCTTAATGAGGAGGATACTTTGGCAAGTTGCATTGAGAAAGCTCGGCGAGCTCTCTTGGAACATAACATCGCCGGTGAAGTTGTAGTCGCTGACAATGGCAGCACCGATTCGTCTCGAGCTATCGCTGAGCGTGAACAAGCACGCGTCGTAACGATCAAGGAAGCCGGTTATGGCAGCGCACTGATGGGAGGAATTGCGGCGGCGAGCGGCCGGTTGGTCATCATAGGGGACGCTGATGACAGCTACGATTTCCTTGAGATCCCGAAGATTGTCGAAAAATTGCGAGAAGGGTCTGACCTGGTTCAGGGATGCAGGCTTCCCGCGGGAGGTGGCTCCATTCGACCTGGCGCGATGCCATTTTTACACCGCTGGGTTGGCAATCCATTTTTTTCTTTTCTCGTCAGGAAATGGTTCCATGCCCCGATCAACGACGTTTACTGTGGTCTACGCGGTTTTACCAAGTCCATGTACAACCGGCTCGATCTGCGTTGCATTGGAATGGAGTTCGCCACGGAGATGATCATCAAAGCCAGCCTGCGCGGCGAAAAAATCGCTGAGGTCCCGATTACTCTGTATCCTGACAGACGCACATCGCACGCGCCACATCTGAAAACATTTCGGGATGGCTGGCGCACGTTGCGCTATTTTTTGATGTGCAGCCCCGGTTGGCTCTTCTTGATTCCAAGTGGTCTTTTCATTGCGTTTGGCCTGCTTGGTTATCTGATGGCCATGCCGGGTCTGCGCATCGGGCATAGCACCTTCGACGCTCACACGCTGTTATTCTCGAGTCTGGCTATCCTGTGCGGCTATCAGTGGATTCTCTTCGCCATTTTCGCCAAGACATTTGCCATCACGGAGGGATTCCTCCCACCAGACCGTCACTTGGAACGCTTTTTCGAATTGGTGAATTTGGAAAAAGGCCTCGTCGTAGCAGCGCTTGCGATCCTCGGGGGTGGCGGTCTATTGCTGACTGCTGTCCGGCAATGGTGGCTGACTGGTTTCGGTCATTTGGATTACGCCCACACGATGCGATTCGTCGTTCCCGGAGCAACGCTGGTCGCCCTGGGGTTCCAAACCGTCTTCTCCAGCTTTTTCGTCAGCATTCTTGGAATGCGGCGAAAATGAGCCTGGTCGGCCTGTCCACTGCGGTCCAACGAGAGTTCTGGCAGTTCGCGAGAATTGTGGCTGAGCAACATTACCGTGCGGTTAGTGTTGCAATACGACTCTCGCGGTGCGAAAAACCTAACCATCCAAGGGAAGGTTAAAATGATTCGCTGTATAGTTTTCATCTTTGCACTCCTGCTTCTGCTCAATCCGGTTTGGGCGCGTGACGAGAGATCGATCAAGGAGTTGAGCAAGGCGCTGGCAGGCCTGACGCATGACGTGGATCCGGGCGAGGCCGAACGCTTGTCGGTGACCGCACATACGACGGCGCGTAATCTTGCGCGCGAATACCATGTCGTGCTAAACCCGGAGTTTCAAGCCTTCCTGGTCAATGTCGGCGCGCGAAAGCGTGGCTGGTGCGGCCACTGGGCACAGGATATCGGGACGCGTCTGAAGGAATTCAAGCTCAAGACGCTGGTGCTTCATTGGGGTGTTGCTTACGATCACACATCGAGCGAGAACAATTGCCTGGTAGTGACTGCGCGTAACCAGCCTTTTCAGGACGGAATCATCCTCGATGGCTGGCGGAGGGCCGGCCGATTATTCTGGTGCCCCGTCAAAAAAGACGACGAGTACGAAGTGGAACAGCATTACGGCCATTCCGGAATCACCGCGTGGAAAGAGAACCTGCAATGGAGTGCCTGGCTGCAGGACTACGAACCAGGCGAGCAGAAATCGAAAACGACCACGGCAGCGCGCTGACCCTGCAGGCGTGAGCAAATTGGCCATCGTGCTTTACACGTTCGCAAGCGTTATGGATTCTTACGTTCAAGCGCCACAGCAAATGGATGCAGCTCCGCCGTCATCAGTCCACCCGCAACGGCAGGATCAGATTGCATAAACTTTCGAGCCGCCGCCTCATCGGACGCCTCGAAAGATCCCGCCTTTTCTCTTTCGGGATGGCGAAGGTTCTTCTCATTGGAACTTACCGATCTGCTTTTCGAGCCGATGTTGAAAATAGCCCTTCCAACTTTCAGGAAGCGAATCGACTCCGATGGCTCGGTGCAGCCCGTTCAGGTCGTTCTTCTCAAAAGCATAAAGACGAGTAATATCGGCCACGCTGATTCCTTGTTGCTCTCGTCCGATTAAATCGATTGCGTCGCCAGCACTTACCAACGCCTCGCGGGCAACGGCAAAATAAAAGCCGGTGCGACGGCTAGCCAGAAATCGCTTGATGATATCAGCGCGGCCAAATTTTATCCCGAGCTTGTAGCAGGGCAGTCGGGGTTCGGTGACCACGACTTCGGTTTCGCCGATTCTAAATCTGTCCCCAATGTAAACGTTTTCTTCAAGTAATCCCTCGGTGGTGAAATTTTCTCCGAACATGCTCCAGGGCAGATCGACTCCCGGCAACTGCGTTCGCCAGTAGTCGTAATGCTCCGACGGATACGCATAAATCGCTTTATTAACACCGCCGTGAACAGTGAGATCGGCTTGCTGATCGCCGTCGAGATTTAACGTGCGCGCCATCACCGGCGCGTTGACCGGCTCTTTGAAAATTCCCGTCGTGACCAGCTTACCTTGCCAGGTGACTTCCCTCGGCAATCCAATATTCACTGACAAGATTTTCATGTTTTGCAACTGTTCCACCTATGATCATGTCAGCAACCGAATCGCCAAACGGGCCACTTTTCGCATTGGATTCGTGATTAACCTTAATTGTGGCGATTTTTTCGCGCGACTGCTATTTCTTGGAAACCATCCACTCAAGGAGCTGCTGAAAACGTGGGTGATTCCGTAATGGCTGCCAAGCCGGATCTGTTTTCAAGTAGCCATACGAAATGTAGCCCGGCATGCCGAGCAAAGTCTGCAGTTCATCCAATGCGTGGTCATGATCACCGGTCCAAGTATAAACTTGTGCAAGTCCCTGCAGAATCAGTGGGCCGTCGTAAGCGTCCTTTGACACTGGCATAAGGGCAGCAGCTTTTTGCGCTTCCTGCAGCGCGAGTTCTTTATTCCCGAGATTGGCATCGACTTGCGCTAGCACCGCCAAGGTCCGCGGATCGTCCGGCTTGTTCTTTAATCGAGATTCGAGGATCACACGCGTTGCTGTGAACGCAGCAGCGGCTTTCGTTTTGTCGCCCTCGGCGCGGGCAATTAGCCCTTCGTACCAAGCACGGGGAAAGTAAAAGGTGAAATCGACGTCCTGAAAATCGTCGCGTGGTGATGCCTTTAGAACTCGGCGCGCTTCGTCGTAGTTGCGGTCAATCAAAGCGATCAAAATTCGCCAGGACGTTTCACCGCCACCCACATCCGTATCGGGAGCTGCGGCCAAAGCGGCTCGAAGCATTGTCGGGTCGCCAGTTTCCTCGTAGTCGAGCGAGGCCCTACGGATTAAGTCGATCGGTTCACGCATTCCCGCTGCGATTGCCCGATCGGAGACCAACTTGGCTTCGGGAAATCGGCGCTCCAGGATGAATGTGTCGGCCAAAAGATTAACCGCATTCGGGTTACGCGGGTCGAGCTTTACCGCGGTGGCGAAATCGCGCTCCGCTTCGGCCCAATGACCTTGTCGTCGGTTGATATAGCCGGACAAATTGAAAAACGGCACACTGTTCGGTAAGCCCGGACGCGCTATCGCCAATTCTTCCTGCGCGCGCTCATAATCGCGGTGGCAGCGAAAATAATGGTCGGCCATGGCAAGATGCGCCTCCGCGGAATTGGGCTGCAATCGCAGCGCATTGTTGACTGCCGCTTCACCAAGCAGATTGCGTTTGGGTGTTGGATCTAGGTCGAGGAAGTAGAGAAGATTGTGCGCGCGAGAGGCGTAACAGTAGGCTAAAACAAAATTCGGATCCCGCTCGGTTGCTTTGTCGAGCAACCGCACAGCTTTGAGCAGCGACGACCCGGGATCCTGAAGCTGCGTGTAAGTGTCAACAATCTCCTTGGCGTGTAGATACAGATCAAACGCCGCTAAATCTCGTGTAGGCGTTTCTTCCATTTCGGCCTTTTGTTGGGGCGAGAGTTTGGCCTGCAGCTGGTTAACGATGGCTTGGGCCAGATCGCTTTGAATGACAAACAGATCGGCCACATCACGGTCATAGCTTTCGGCCCAGATTTGTGAATCCGTGCGCGCATCAATCAATTTAGCATTCACACGCACCCGCTTCGGTGCGCGTTGCACCGTCCCTTCGAGAATGTAGGCGACCCCAAGTTGCCGACCGATCTCACGCGCGTTCTCGCCAAGTTGATTACGGTATTGCTGAACGCTAATATGGCTGATCACCTTCAAGTCGGAAACCTTCGCAAGGTTCGTCAGGATTTGATCCTGCACACTATCGGCAAAGAAAGCGCCAGCATTGTCCGGGCTTAGGTTTTGAAACGGCAGCACCGCGATGCTTTTTGTCGGAATACCGTTGTTGGACAGATCCGACGTTTTTTCGGTTGCGTTTTGCCAGGGGTGCCAGAACCAGTAGCCGGCAAGCGCGACAGCAGCGATAGACGTGCCGGCAGCACCCACCAGCCATAATTGTCGCTTACTGTAGACACGCAGACCTTTGGCGTTTGGAGTACGTCGAATACCTTCAGCCGTGATGTCGTAAAGCCAGCCCAGAATGAGGGAGACAGGAAACCCGGCCGCGACCAGCACGATAAATACCTGCTGGGCCCAATGCGGCGCCTGAAAAATCGGTAGAATGGTTCCGCCGATTTGAATCATGGCCGATGCGAAAATTCCATAGGCGAGCGCGACGCGGTAAACCTTGCGTCGCTTTAACTCTCTGAGGATGGAACTCATTGCGAGTTACGATACTGCGGATTTGCTGGTCCTCGCTACTCATGCCGACAATTTCGTCGGCATATCCAGCGTATTAGGCGACAAAAGCGTGGTCTGCTATTGAAGGTTAGACGTTGAGCGTTGGGCGTTGCGCGTTTTTGCTCTTACCATGACTGACCTTTCACGCGAACGTCAGGTATGTGTCCGCTAAACACATTTCCTTGCCGATGAAGCAAAGATTCACTCTCATCGGTAGCGGCCTCGCCGGTGGATTGCTCGCGGCGTATTTGGGCCGGCGCGGGTACGGTGTCGATCTTTACGAGCGCCGGGCTGATCCGCGCGAAGGCAATATTGTCGGCGGTCGTTCGATTAATCTCGCGGTTTCCACGCGCGGGATTCATGCGCTCGAGCAACTTGGGATTGCCGATGAGGTCTTGCAGCACGCAATCCCAATGAGAGGGCGCATGATTCACGATAAATCAGCCGAGCTGCATTTTTCGCCGTACGACGTTGATCCAAATAAACATATCAACTCGATCGGTCGGGCGTCGCTCAACACTGCCGTCATTGAAGCGGCGCAGCGTTATCCGAATGTACGGGTCCATTTCAATCATCGTTGCACCGATGTCGACCTGACCGAAGCGGTCGCCTATTTAGAAACGGAAAACGGTCAAGTGACTGCGCGAGGCGACGCGGTGATCGGCGTTGATGGTGCGTTCTCCGTTGTGCGGCAATCGATGCAGATGCAGATCAGCGGTTTCGAATACGATGAAAGTTATCTCGCCCACGGCTACAAGGAGCTGACGATTCCGCCCCGGCCGGACGGTTCGTGGCAAATGGAGAAGGAGGCACTCCATATCTGGCCGAGGAAGAGTTTTATGATGATCGCGCTACCGAACCCGGACGGCTCGTTCACGTGCACGCTCTTTTGGGAATTCGAAGGCCCGCGGAGCTTCGCTACGACCAAAACCGACGACGAGGTTCGCCGCTTTTTCGACGAAGAGTTTCCCGATGCCGTGCCGCTGATGCCAACGTTGCTCGACGATTTCAAAGAAAATCCGACCGGGTCACTAGTGACGATTCGCTGCGCACCGTGGTATTATCGCGACAAAGTTTGCCTGGTAGGCGACGCCGCGCACGCAGTCGTACCGTTTTACGGTCAGGGAATGAACGCCGCGTTTGAAGATTGCTTCGTGCTCGACGAATGTCTCGAAAAGTTTCCGGACAGCCGCGACCGCGCGTTCGCCGAATACTTTTCTCGACGAAAAGAGAACGCCGACGCGCTCGCCGATCTTGCGATCGGCAATTTCATTGAGATGCGCGATAAAACCGCACTGAAAATATTTCGAGCGAAGAAAAAACTCGATCACGTGCTCGAAGCGTTGTTGCCGGGTATATATTTGCCGCTTTATACAATGGTGACTTTTACAAGGATTCCCTATGCGCAGGCTGCGCAACGGGCCCGTCTGCAAGATGGCATTGTTTACAGCGGGCTAGCGTTTCTCTTGGTGATAGCCACAGCGGTGATGGTTCGATTAATTTTCTGAGCGAGCTCGCAACTCTCACTTTTACTTTGACAGATCGGTTATTTTGCTCAAGCATATATAGCTATAGCACATATGGCTTCACCCATGCTAGATCGCGAACTGAAGAAAGGCAGCGCCGAGTTGCTGATTCTTTCGCTCGTGCAGGACCGCCCCCGACATGGGTACGATATCGGTCAACTTATCGAGCTGCGTTCGCGCGGCACGCTCCGCTTTAACGTCGCATCACTCTACCCATTGCTTTACCGGCTCGAGAAGCGCGGCTGGATTCGCGGCCGCTGGGTGGAGAAGGCCGGGCAACGGCGACGGCGCTATTATCGGCTGACTCCCGCAGGCAAAAAGATTTTGGCCGCGCAGAGTGACGGGTGGCGCGAATTCGTCGAGGCGATCAGCCGAATAACCGGAATTCAACATGCCTAATTTCAAAGGAGAGATCAGAAAACGATTGGCGGCTTTGGACTTAGCGCCAACGCGCGAGGGCGAGATTGTCGAAGAATTGTCGCAACATCTGGAGGACCAATATGAGCAGATGCTCAGTCGTGGAGCAAGCGAAGAGGAAGCGTATCAGGCGGTGCTGTTGGAATTAAAACAGAACGACTTCCTAGAACGGGAACTGAAACGCGTGGAGCGGCGAGTGCGGCCGGAGCCAATTCTCATGAGAACGGAAAACAAATCCAATATCCTCGGCGATCTCGGACAGGACTTGCGTTATGGCCTCCGAATGCTTGCGAAAAACCCCGGATTTACAACCATCGCCGTGATTGCTCTGGCATTAGGAATCGGCGCAAACAGCGCGATCTTCAGCGTAGTCAACACGGTGTTACTGCGGCCGTTGCCGTACAAGAGTCCGGAACGGCTGGTGATGGTTTGGGAGGAGGCAGCGCACCTCGGTTTCCCGAAGAATACCCCTTCGCCGGCAAACTTTCTCGACTGGCGCAGCCAGAACACCGTGTTTGAAGCGATGGCCGCAATGGTGGAGCGCAGCTTTAACCTGACGGGTGTGGGCGAGCCGGAGAGGTTCGATGGCCGGCGCGTGTCGGCGAACTTGTTTGGTCTCCTCGGCGTAGACGCGCAGCTGGGCCGCACGTTCCGGCCTGAAGAGGACCAACCGGGCAGTCGCGTCGTTATTCTGAGTCATGGGCTGTGGCAAAGGCGGTTCGGTGCCGATCCGCGAGTAATTGGGCAGTCGCTCAGTTTGAACGGCGAAAGCTACACGGTCGTCGGCGTAATGCCGCCAAGCTTCCAGTTTCCCAGCCGTCGGGATCAACTGTGGGTGCCGATGGCTTTCAGCTCCAAAGAAGCCGCCAGTCGCGGAAATCACTACCTGGAAGTGATCGCGCGAATCAAACCCGGCGTGAGCCTCCAACAGGCGCAAGCAGAAATGGGCACGATCGCCGCTCGGCTTGCGCAGCAGTATCCGGAGGAAAATGTGCGCATTGGCAGCGTCGTCACTCCGCTGCACGAACAGGTGGTGGGCAACATCAAACCTGCGTTGCTTGTTCTGTTGTGTGCGGTGGGTTTGGTTCTTCTGATCGCGTGCGCGAATGTCGCCAATCTTTTGCTCGCGCGAGCCGCCGTGCGACAAAAGGAGATCGCGCTGCGGCTGGCACTCGGGGCAAACCGGGCGCGCCTAACGAGGCAATTTCTGACCGAGAGCGTCCTGCTCGCTGCTCTCGGCGGTAGTGTCGGGTTGTTGCTCTCCCTCGCCGGGCTTAGGGCGCTAAAGACATTCGTTCCGAACACGATCTCGCAGGCCCAGGAAATCGGCATCGACGCAAACGTGTTGATCTTTACAATGAGTGTTTCGCTGCTGACGGGATTGATCTTTGGGCTCGCGCCAGCCACGCAAGCGTCCAATTTCAGTCTCAACGAGACGCTCAAGGAAAGCGGCCGCGATTCCACCGGAGGCGCAAAGGGCAATCGCATTCGCGGTCTGCTCGTTATTGGCGAAGTGGCGGTCTCGTTCGTCCTACTAATCGGCGCAGGACTGTTGATTAACAGCTTCATGCATTTGCGAAATCTCGACCCGGGATTTCGTGCCGATCATTTGCTGACGATGAAGATCCCGTTGCCCGAAGTGAAATATCCCGATAAGGAGCGGCGAACGCGTTTTTATGCGGAGGTAACTCGACGGGTGCAGGCTTTGCCAGGAGTGCAATCCGTGGCTGTGGCCGGTAATCTCCCTCTCACCTACGACGGTGATTCAATGCCGATCGGCGTCGAGGGCGTTGTCGATCCTCCGCCTGATCAAAGACCGGACGTTGTCCTTCGAGTCGTGGGCCCGGGCTACTTCAGGACGATGGGAATCCCACTCGTGCAGGGACGTGATTTCACAGAGCAAGATAACGCTGACTCTGCCAACGTGGTGGTAATAAGCGAGAAAACCGCGCGTCATTTTTGGCCGGGACAGAATCCGATTGGGAAGCGTCTCAAGCCGGGGTCCAGTACGTATGACAGTCCATGGAGGCAGATCATCGGAGTCGTGAAAGACGTGCGGCAAAATGACTTCGTGGCCGAACCGAAAATGCAGATGTACCTTGTTTACCCGCAGTTCAGTTCATTCGCGCCGAACGCGCTTGTAGTTCGCACAAATGTAGAGCCTCTCAGCCTCGCGACCTCGGTGCGAAACGCAATCTGGTCCGTCGATAAGGACCAGCCCGTGTCTGATGTCATTTCGATGGACGAGGTCGTTTCCGAGGCGGTCGCGCGGCAACGATTCAGCATGTTATTGCTAGGCGTGTTTGCTACTGTTGCATTGATTCTGGCTGCGGTCGGAATCTATGGCGTGATGAGTTACTCGGTGACACAACGCACACACGAGATCGGTATTCGCATGGCGCTCGGTGCGCAGAAAAGAGATGTGCTGAAGCTGACTATTGGACAGGGATTAAAACTCGTATTGACCGGTGTGGCGATTGGCCTCGCCGCTGCGTTCGTCTTAACGCGCGTGATGGCGAGCCTGCTCTTCGGCGTTGGTGCCACCGATCCAATCACATTTGTCGCGATCTCATTTGTGCTCATTGCCGTGGCCATGCTGGCCAGTTTAATTCCAGCGCTTCGGGCGATGAAAGTCGATCCGATGTTCGCGCTGCGATATCAGTAATTTCTATCGCCAATTGACCCGCGCGCTCGGCGTGGCAGCATGGAGGCCGAACTGACTGACAGGTACGCGTATTGATGAACAGATTCAAACAAGCGATTCAGGATCTCGAGGAAATGCGGCAATTCTTTCCAGCAGAGTGGAAGCGACCGATCCAATTAGATAAACAAATATCCAAAGACTTCGCTAAAATCTAAAAACGGATGAAGCAGGTCCCAGCCGAGGGCTGAGTTGTCGGTTCAACTAGCCAAGAGAGGTTGGTACCTTTGGATGGATATGCCATTCCCATTGCTCTATGCCATTCGGCGAGCGCTCAATGAAAAACGCTTTCAATCAGTTGACGTTGCCTCATGGACTACTTCAAAAAAGAAAGTCGCCAGATCGAATCCATCATGCTGGAAACCTTTCCTAATCGCGCTGCAATCCTAAAACCCGCATTCCGAGCGCATCGTAAAAAAGAGTATTCACTTTCCGTGCCGGTGTTTCTGTCTCAAGCGGATGGTATCTGCTCGGAGCTCCTTGGGGTTGGATTCTACTCTCGAAGAAAAGGAAGTCCGCGAACAGCTTCCGCGACACAGCGCTTTACGGGTTCACATTTTATGTCATCTCTGCTGGAGCCACTCCGGATCGCTGGAGCGTTAAATGCATTCGAGGATGAGCGTCATCAATATCCCGATGTCTTGAATCGCCACGAGGTGCTTCACGGCAAATCTGTGGACTACGCCACGCCGATTAGCAGTTTTCGCGCTCTTTCTCTACTTGCATATGTCGGATCAGCTCTAGTCACCGCTAAAGCGTATCAGGCATGTCTCGATGAGCGTGATGCTGAAGGTAGTGCGGCGCCGACCTAATTTATAAATCTCATTCGTTCACATTTTTGATTCTCTGGTTTCCGCTCTGAGCCACCAGCCGAATCCAATTGTCTTCAGGCGCTTTGGTCATTAGTTTTATCATTATGAGTGACACGTACGTTCCACTGATCAGCTCCGGCGTTGCCGGTCCACTTGGCGTTATCCATCTCCCGCGCCTCTGGCAAAAAATCTCTCTGGAAGCGACAGGGAAACTTGCTTCCGGTTATCCGGCCGTTGGCAAAGGCTTTGACGCGATGACGCTCTCAGCGCTGGGACTCGAAGAGCAGGCGGTGAGAGATTACATCAAGCAAAATAAGCCGAGCTATTCCGAGTTCGAGGCGTGGGTGAAGAAGAATGCTACGTCGCTAAATCAAGAGGCGATCGAGAAGCATAACGCCGCGCTGCGCGGCTATAATCATGACGATGAGACCCGCAAGAGTATTCTGGGCGCGTGCGGCATCGCCGATCACGCTTCCGCTCCACGCGACGCGGTGAACCTGAACAATCTTGACGATTGGCATGAGTTTTACCAAGCCGTGTTGAAGTAAAAGCCAGAGGTCAGACGTCGGAGATCGGACGGGAAGAAGCCATCGATTTGGGAGCCAGGAATTTTTAAATCGGTATTTATCTGTATCGATCTGTGGCTAGGATTTATACCTCGCGATGATCACGGAATTTCGCAAAACGGTCGAGAGCTTCGCTGCTGGGGCTAAGACGCTCGGGCAAGAGTACTTTGTTTCACCGGAGATTTTTGCGCAGGAGCAGAAGAAGATTTTCTCGAAGCACTGGATCTTGGTGGGGCACCAAAGCAAGCTTGCTGAAGTTGGCGATTATTTTGTCGCGGAGGTCGCGAGCGAATCTTTGATCATCGTTCGTGATAAAGGCGGAGATGTGCGCGGCTTTTACAATGTGTGTCGTCACCGTGGCACACGACTTCGCGAAAACACAAGGGGGCATTTGTCCGCGATTCAGTGTCCGTATCACGCGTGGACGTACGGGCTGGATGGACGATTGCTCGGCGCGCCGCATATGGATGATGTTCCCGGTTTTGATAAAGCCGATTATTCATTGAACCCGGTCCATCTCGCCCTGTGGGAAGGATTCATCTTCGTGAATCTGGCGGATGCACGAAACACCTCGGCACAGCGAAGCGGCTACATCTCACCGGAGGAATGGTTTGCGCCGTTGGCTGCAAAATTTTCGCATTGGAATTTGCCAAAGCTGCGTTCGGCCAGGCGGATCGACTACGAGGTGCGGGCGAATTGGAAATTAATCTTCGAAAACTATTCTGAGTGTTATCACTGTCCGGGCGTGCATCCGATGCTTTCCAAAGTTTCACCCTATGATTCGGCGGAGAATGATTTAGCGGAAGGACCGTTCCTGGGCGGGTTCATGAAGATCAATCCAGGAAAAAGCCTGAGTATGAGCGGAAACGCCTGCGCGTTACCGATCGAGCACGATCATGAGCAAGAGCATGACAAAGAGAGCACGCAACGTGTGTTCTATTATTCGATTTTTCCGAACATGCTTCTGAGCATGCATCCGGAATACGTAATGGTGCATCAGCTCTGGCCGCAGTCGCCGGAACGAACACTGATCTTGTGTGATTGGTTTTTCCATCCCGACGCGTTCACCCGCAAAGATTTCAAACCGGAGGACGCGATCGAATTCTGGGACATGACGAACAAACAGGATTGGCACGTGTGCGAATTGAGCCAGCAAGGCGTTGCCTCGCGCGCCTATGAGCCGGGGCCTTACTCGCCGCGAGAAAGCATCCCCGCGGCGTGGGATCGGGAATATTTGCGACAGATGCGCTAGCATTCTCGCGTTCGCAGTCCTGGGCTCTTGCTCGTGATCGCAATCTAGACCGACGACGCATTTGTCTGATCACAAAAAGCAACGTTCATCTCGGCAAGCTGCCGAGATCAACAGGCTGGCAGCTTGTGCTCCCCAGGCATCGCCACTTTGACGCATGCACGGGCTGCGTTGAGCTTGCCGATATGCCGCCGCTGACTTACGCGAATTATTTGGACCTCGAAAAGCTGCTCACTCTCCAGAATCCGCGGTCAACTCCCCATGAGCACGATGAGATGTTGTTCATCATCATTCATCAGACGTACGAGCTTTGGTTCAAGCAGCTGCTGCATGAGTTTGAGAAAATCAAAACAGATTTTTCGGCAGGCGATTTGTTCGGCGCGATCCATTCCTTCAAACGGACCCGAACAATTATGAAGGTGCTGGTCGCGCAGGTGGACATTCTCGAAACGATGACGCCGTCGTCGTTCTCTAGTTTTCGTGATCGGCTCGAGACGGCCTCGGGCTTTCAATCGATCCAGTTTCGCGAGATTGAATTTGTGCTCGGTTACAAGCGCGAATCGACGCTGAAATACGTGAAGCCGGATTTCCCAGGGGCGGACCGGCTCCAAAAACGACTCGGCGAACGTACGGTGATCGATCACTTCTACGATTTTCTGGAAAAGCGGGGCGCGACGATTCCTGCGGGATTGAAAAACCGGGACGTCACGCAACCGAACGGACCGAACGAGCAGGTGCAACAGGAAATTCTAAAGCTTTATAAATCTTCACCCGAAGTTTCGATCCTCTTCGAGCTGATGACTGACTTCGACGAGGGATTGCAGGAGTGGCGTTATCGCCACATCAAGCTGGTCGAGCGAACGATCGGCGCGAAGAAAGGCACAGGCGGATCACCTGGCGTGCCGTTTCTGAAAGAGTCGCTGTTCAATCCAGTGTTTCACGATTTGTGGGCGGTCAGGCATGAATTGTGAGTCAAGATCTGAGTTTGTCATTCCGACCGAAGTGGAGGAATCTCTGATTTTCGCTGCTTGTCTGCGGGTCCCTAAAAATCCAGAGATGTCTCGACTCCGCTCGACATGACAAGTAAGCGAATGCCCGGACGTCGAAATCAGAGGCCAAGGAATTCGCTCGCAGTTCCAGAGAGGATTTGCGCCCTTTCCTTCATAGAAAGTTCCTTCATCGCTTCAATAAGTTTCCCGGGCTGCGCTTCACCGAGCGGGAACGGGTAGTCCGATCCGAATGCGACGCGCTGTGCACCAAATAGCTTGACCAGCATCCGTAGGGCATCGAGGTCGTGAACGAGCGAATCAACGTAGAAGCGCGCAGGAGTCACGCCGCGACCATCGTGGCCCGCAAGATACCTTCTGGGATTTGTCTTGCTCTCCGTCGCGACCAAGTCGGGACGAACTTGGAATGCGTGCTCGACTCGGCCAATCGTAAACGGGAATGCGCCGCCACCGTGGGCAAAAGCGACGCGGAGCCTGGGGAAACGTTCGAACACGCCCCCAAAGATCATCGAGCAGATTGCGAGCGAGGTCTCAGCCGGCATGCCAACGAGCCAGGGTAGCCAGTATTTCGGCATTCGTTCTTTGCCAAGCATGTCCCAGGGATGAATGAAGATCGCCGCATCGAGTTGTTCGGCTGCACTCCAGACCGGCTGAAGGGATGCATTATCGAGATTTAACGGCTCGATGCGCCCGCAATGCGGGTTTGCATCCACATGCGTCCCGATCTGCGCTCCGCGCAGGCCCAGTTCGCGAACACATCGCACCAACTCGCCCGCTGCCACCTCCGGGTCTTGCATCGGAATCATCCCCAGGCCAGCGAATCTCTTTGGGTAATCGCGGACGACCTCGGCAATGTGATCGTTTAATCGGCGCGAAAGATCCAGCGCATCGGATGGTTTTGCCCAATAACTGAACATCACTGGGACAGTCGAAAGCACCTGCATCGAGACACCCGCACGATCGCACTCCTCGATTCGACGCTTCGGATCCCAAACGTTGTCGGTGATTTCGCGAAAGACGCGATCACCGATCATCATTCGCGCGCAGCACGGTTTATGGTGATTAAGCCTGACAAATCCGCTGTAGCCGTATTTCGTGTCGAGATCGGGCCAGTCGTGTGGGAGAATGTGCGTGTGCAGGTCGATCTTCATGAAAATTGTAGGGCGTCTGTATCAGACGCCGTCCATTGAAACCGGCGTTTCACAGAAACGCCCTACAATGACTTCATCGGCTTCGGCTTCTCCACTTTTTGGCCGCACTTCTTGCATGTGCGCCGCACATCATCCTTCCAGAAATCAACCATCGCCTGGCTAAAATGCTCGACGATGTCCTTGCAATCGAAATGGATATCTTCCACTAACGCCCCGCAATTTTCGCAGTAGAATATGACATGTTCCTTCTCTCCCGGCGGCCGGCGACGCTCGACTACGACCCCAATTGTTTCGGGCGGTCGCTGCGGCGAATGGGGAACATTCGGGGGAATGAAAAACGTC
>WNGC01000919.1_pt1 | contig 17678 bp, 20 predicted proteins | sample 5400051 | NCBI WGS metagenome assembly WNGC01 (sample SAMN13153368, study PRJNA577476) | soil metagenome | isolation source: 20 cm soil or saprolite under grassland replicate 2 | place: USA:California | collected 2016-06-15
TGAAGCATCACCCAGACGGGCCTGATGCTGCAGCTGTGCGATGCACTGCACCGCTCTTCTTCGACGGGGTGGCTGACGCAGTGAAGGTCGAAGGTCTCGAGCTCCGACGCATGGATTACATCCCTGATCGAGATCTCTGCCGGTGGCCTCGCCAGCACGTACCCGCCGCGCGCCCCGCGAGTGCTTGTGATCACTCCCGCACGTCGTAGCCGGAGCAGAATCTGCTCGACATAGTCGGCGGGAAGACGTTCCTGGCGCGCGATTTCCCGGCCGTTGACCGGTCCCAGATCGGTCCGCTTGGCGAGGTTGAGCGCGCAAATTACCCCGTACTCAGCCCAGGTCGTTATCCGCATACCTTCACGATAGAGATCACCGCTCGCGGAAACAAGTGCCGACTGCGGCGCATCGTTCGGAACGCCTAGAAAATCGTGTAGATCAGGGGCGCGAGCACGGAACCCTGCGCGAAGATCAGCACGCCGCCGATGGCGACGAGCACCAGGAGCATTGGCAGCATCCAGAACCTCTTTCGCTCCCGCATGAACGCCCACAGCTCCCGGGCGATGTAGGTCTGACTCATGTTTCGATGTCCTCTGGAATGGTGAATGACGAAATCAGAACTGGCGCCACATGCTGCGCGACCGACCTTCCGCGCGCACGACCCAGAAACCATTAGGGCCGTCTCGAGCGGCGAGCGGATTCTTGCCGAACGTGCGCCGCAGCAGGGCGATGGGCGTGATCATCACGAAATACATGATCGCCATGACTATTGGCGTAGTAACGCGCGACAGGATCGCGGCAAAGCCCATCCACGCCCGATACAAGGGGACGAGCTGGCGTGGCACCACTAATCCCGCGAGCATGAGAAGCGCCCCAGTTCCAGCGATCGTCGCGACCAGCGCGATGGGTCGATGCCGGATTGTCGACACGAGCGCCAGCGCGAGTAGCACGCTACCGATAACGAGACCGAAATGGCGTCCATCAGTGGGGGTGAAACTTTTCTTCTGCGTTGAGGTGCTCATCGTCTGTGCGAGGCTCGGGTAAGTGATGCGGTGACGTGCTCGTTCCAGCGATTTATCAGCTCCGGCGCCGCCGCCGCCGCGGCGATGTGGTGACCCTGAGCGTTCGGATGGCCGTCTAGAGATCCGACCGTAATCGACGCAGTGGGATATCCATCGAATGCGTGTGAGATCGAGATCACCGGCAGTCCAGCGGCTTTCCCGGCTGCGACGAATCGTTCGTAACGTCCAAGAGTCGCCGTGTCGACCGATGTCGCAAGATCGATGGGCACGATTGCTGTCGCCGCGCCGGTTTTTTCCGCGATGGCGACGAAGCGCGTGAGATCCGCCAGGTGGCGACGCACGAGCGCGCTGTCGTCATACACCCTGAATGGCGAAAGAACGCGCGCCGCGCGTCGCTGCGAAACCGCGCGGGTTCGGGCGTACATCTCCTGGAACAGGTACGAGTTCGTGAACATCAGCCGCAGGGGGTTGATACGGTCAGCGATTCCGCTCGGCCCTTCGGCGACCATCGGTCGCGGCGTGATACTGGCGAGGTAGTCCATGTCGTTGAAGACGTACAGGAGGACAACCAAATCCGGTTGGAAGCGCAGCCCTCTCTCCAGAAATTCAAATTCCTGCAGTGTGTGCCTGTCCGGTTCGCTCATGTTGAACGATTCCCATGGAGGCCCGGCGCTAGCGAGGCGCAGCGCGAGCTGCTCTCCGAAGCGGTCCTCGATATCCGGCACTCCCCACCCGAACGCGTAGGAGTCACCTACAACCAGGAGCCGTCGTCGCCCTGGCGCGGGCGCGAGCGAGTGCTCCACGTCGCGAGCTCCATCGCGGTTGCGTACGACGAACCGTCGCTGCCACACCCGCGCAGCGTAGCCGAGGTGCGTGGAGCCAGACGCAAGAGTCCACAGACGCGAGCCGCCTTCCGCTAGCAAAAGCGTTAGGCTGAGTGCCGCCGCGGAGAGCAACGCATTGGGCCACGTTTTTCCTTTCGCGCCGAACGCCCATACGAGCAAGGCACTCGCAAACAGCAGCATTGCGACCCACTCCAGCGCCACTGGGCCCGGGGCTACAGACCCAAAGAGATTCGCATCCAGAAGTCGTCCGCCCTGCTGTCGGTCGTCGAGCGCCCCAATGAGATATGCCATCCCCCATAGAGCGACGCCCGTGTCGAACAGCGACCACGCCGCGGACACTGAGCGGCGTGCTCGGGACGCACGCCAGCCACTAACAACCGAGGCAAGTCCCGCAAAAATCACCAGCACGACGACGGAGAAAAACGAAACGGACCATTTCCCCATGACGGGCCGATTGGTGACCGACTCATAAAGCGCCATGCCCGCAGCGAGACAGATAAGTCCGACGCTACGGCCGAGCCGGGCGTCCAGTGCGCGGGCAGAAAGAGACGAGAGCATCGAGATCTGGCTCAGTCGAGTTGAAATTCTTTCTGCCAGTTCCCGGAGTCGCTGAACTCCGCCTGGCCTTCTTTCGCCAAGAGGAAGGGACCAAGCACCAGATAGTCAATGTGGGTGCGCATGAAGCAGCGGTAGGCGTCTTCCGGCGAGCACACTATTGGCTCGCCGCGCACGTTGAACGAAGTATTCACCAGCACACCGCATCCGGTTTGTCGTTCAAATTCACGCAGCAGCTGATAGTAGCTCGGATTGTGCTCACCATCGACGGTCTGCACACGCGCCGAATAGTCGATGTGGGTGACCGCCGGAATGTCTGACCGCTCGACGTTTAGTTGATCGATGCCCCACAGCCGGCGCTGTTCCGCGGTCATCGGGATCTGCCTCGCTTCGGCTACCGGCGCTACGAGCAACATGTATGGCGACTCGACGTCGAGATCGAAGTAGTCGCTGACTCGCTCTCGAAGGACGGCGGGCGCGAAGGGGCGGAAACCTTCACGGAACTTGATCTTGATGTTCATGTCGGCCTGCATCTTTGGCGAACGAGGGTCGCCGAGAATGCTGCGAGAACCGAGTGCACGCGGTCCGAATTCCATCCGTCCGTCGAACCATCCGACGATCTTGCCATCCGCGAGGAGCTCCGCGACGTGCTCAATGAGATCTGACTTGGGCAGGCAGGTGTAGTGCGCGCCTTGGGCTTCGAGAAAAGCCTGGATCTCCTCGGTCGTGTACTCCGGACCCAGGTAGGCACCTTTCATGGAATCCTTGTCTGGCACGACAGATCGCCTCTGCTCCAGCTCGCGGTGCCAGATCAGCTGCGCAACGCCCAATGCTCCGCCCGCATCTCCCGATGCAGGCTGGATCCATAAACGCTCAAACGGTCCCTCGCGAAGCAGCCGTCCATTGCCGACGCAATTGAGGGCAACGCCGCCGGCAAGGCACAAGTCCTTCATTCCGGTCAAGCCGTGTGCTGTGCGCGCCATGCGCAGCATGACCTCTTCGCACACCGCCTGCACGGAGGCCGCCAGATCCATTTCCTTCTGCGTGAGGTTCGTCTCGGGCACGCGTGGCGGTCCGCCGAACAACTCGTCGAACGCGTCGTTCGTCATCGTCAGGCCGCCCAGGTAATTGAAGTACTTCTGATTCAATCGGAACGACCCATCTTCTCGCAGGTCCATCAGCTCGCGGTAAATCAGCTCCGCGTACTTCGGCGTCCCGTATGGTGCGAGCCCCATGACCTTGTATTCACCGGAGTTCACCTTGAACCCCGTGTAGTAGGTGAAAGCCGAGTAGAGGAGCCCGAGCGAATCCGGCCAATGCAGCTCTCGCAATATCTTGATGTCGCGGCCGGTGCCGACGCCGATCGACGCCGTGGCCCATTCGCCCACGCCATCGATGGTGAGAATCGCGGCTTCCTCGAACGGCGACGGATAAAAGGCGCTCGCCGCATGCGACTCGTGGTGCTCGGCATACAGAAGTGGTCCGGAGTAGCCGCCGAGCGCCTCGCGGAGCTCGCGCTCCTGATACAGTTTTTCCTTGATCCAGAGTGGGCCGGCAGCCAGGAAGCTCCTGAACCCTTGCGGCGCGATTCCTAGATACGTGTCGAGAATTCGCTCGAACTTGAGAAGGGGCTTGTCATAGAAGCCAACGTGCGACACGTCTGCGAGAGTGATCTTGGCGGAGCTCAGGCAGTACTCCACCGCGCGCGTCGGGAAAGACGCATCCCCTTTCTTTCTAGTGAAACGTTCTTCCTGGGCTGCGGCGATGATCTCACCGTCGCGCAGGAGGCACGCGGCGCTGTCATGGAAGAATGCGGAAATCCCCAGCACGTAGGTCGGACTGCGAAGCAGCAAGTCTCTAGCTCTGGTCGGTGAAGTGCACACTGCGGGGCAAGTTCCGGGCGGTGCCATGAGTGGTTTCCCTTAAGCCGTATCGCCCGATGCTCCAAAGACTTACGGTCTGCGAAACGCAGTGACCGGCCTGCGTTGTGGCGCTTACGCTACAGCCACTGGTGTATGAACCACGCAGTTCGCGATCAGCCCGGAACGCCGATTTCCGTCATCTTCCGCAGGTCGAGCACCTGGTCGATCTCGGCATCGGGAAGGACCTTCTCCCGCTTCACGAGGTCGCGGATGAGAACGTTTTCCTGGACGGATTGCTTGCTGATCTCGGCCGCGCGCGCGTAGCCGATCTGCGGCGCGAGTGCGGTCGCGAGCGCGGCCGAACGCTCGAGCCAGTACTCGCACTGCTCTTCGTTCGCCTCAATACCCCGTACAGTCTTTTCCGCGAATATGCGCGCGGCATTTCGAAGAATTGTCATCGAATGCAACACGTTGTGCGCGATCACGGGCATCATGACATTCAGCTCGAGCTGACCGTGCTCGGCGGCGATGCTTACGCAGGCGTCGTTGCCGAATACCTGGAAGCAGACCTGGTTCACCATTTCCGGAATCGACGGATTGACCTTTCCGGGCATTATCGACGAGCCCGGCTGCACCGCCGGCAAACGGATTTCGTCCAGTCCGGTGCGCGGGCCGCTGGCGAGAAGACGTAAGTCACTCGCGATCTTGCTCAGGTCGAGCGCCAACACCTTGAGCTGCGCGCTGAACCCGGCAACGTCTCCCATGCTCTGCATCAGCTGGATGCGGTCCTTTCCCTCGCGCAAAATTACCTTCGCCGACTCGCGAAGATGGTTCACCATGAGCGCGGGATACTCGGGCTCGACGTTCACGCCGGTACCGACGGCGCTGCCGCCAATTCCCAGATCTCGCAGATAGTCGGCAGCTTCGACGACACGCTTCATTCCGCGGCGGAGCGACCCTGCGTATGCGTCGAGCTCCTGTCCGAGCCTGATCGGCATCGCGTCCTGAAGGTGGGTGCGGCCGGACTTCAATACGTCGTCGAATTCCTCGCCCTTCTTCTCGAAGTCTTTCGCCAAACCCTCTAGCGCCTTCTCGAGACCGGGGAGCTCGCTGAGACAGGCGAGACGGATCGCGGTGGGAATCACGTCGTTGGTGGACTGAGCCATGTTGACGTGATCGTTTGGATGCACGGGCGAATACGTGCCTCGCTTCGCTCCGAGCAGCTCGTTTGCACGATTGGCGAGGACTTCGTTGACGTTCATGTTGTGCGATGTGCCCGCGCCGGCCTGGTACACGTCGACCACGAAGTGCTCCCGATTCGCGCCGGCCAGAATCTCGTCCGCTGCCCTTACGATTGCATCCGCGATTTTCGCGTCGAGGCGTCCCGTTTCCTTGTGCGTCAGCGCTGCCGCGCGCTTGATCCGCACCGTTGCGTCCACGAACGCTGGCAGTGGCCGCAATCCGCTGATCGGAAAATTTTGTACGGCGCGCAGCGTCTGTACGCCGTACAACGCGTCGGCCGGTACTTCGAGCGTGCCGAGAGGATCTTTTTCGGTGCGAGTCTTGTCGCTCATCGTCGTTGCATGTGAGGAGTCGGTCAGCGTCCCACGATACGGGCAGTACCGTTCAGAAACGGATTCGACAACCGTTCTTCAGCGATCGTCGTCTCCATGCCGTGCCCGGGATATACCACGGTGTCGGGATCCAGCGCCGAAATTTTTTCCAGCGTTGCCGCAAGCTGCGGGGGATTCGAGAGTGGCAGATCGGTCCTGCCGATCGATCCCGCGAACAGACAATCGCCGACCAGCGCGATTCCGTTTCCGTGAATCACGACGTGACCGGGTGCGTGACCGGGAGCGTGCATCACTTTCATCTCGACGTTTCCGACTTTCAGCTCCTGGCCGTCGGCGAGCTCACGGTCGGGCGCCGGCGGCTCCTCGAAGGGAATCCCGTACACCTCGGCTTGCCGCGAGGCGGCATCGTACAGCCGACGATCGAGCGGATGCAGATAGATGGGCACGTCCCACTTTCGTTTCACCGCCGCGATCGCGCCAACGTGATCGACGTGTGCGTGCGTGATCCATATTGCTTCGAGCTCCGCGCCCGAGTCGTCGATTGCGCCGACGATTCGCTCCCCTTCGCCCCCGGGATCGACAACGACCGCGCGGTTCGTGCGGTCATCCATCACCAGGTAGCAATTCTCCTGAAACGCTCCGACGGTGATGGTCTGAACTTTCACGTGTAGCCACCAGCGCTGACATGGGAGCTCTGGATCGCCCCGTCGGTGGGCGACGGCGAGCCGTTGCGCTCCATCTCCTTGAAGCGGGAGATGTACTTGTCGGCCGCGATGGCCGCGGTAGTCGCGTCGCCAGACGCCGTTGTCACCTGCCTTGTCAGCTGCGCCCGCAGATCGCCGGCGACAAAAAGCCCGGGTATCGACGACATCATCGCGTTGTCAGTGAGCACGTAACCCATGACGTCGTGGTCGAAGTGTCCCGCGATCACACCGGTATTTGGACGGAACCCCACGAATATGAACAGCCCGTCGGCTTTGAGGAACTTCCGCTCCTGCGACACGAGGTTGTGCAGGTGAAGCCCCGTCATTCCCTTCTCGCCCTCGCCTTCGACTTTCTCGGCAATTGTGTCCCAAATCACTTCGATCTTCGGATTGTCGAAGACGTGCTGCTGCAGAATCTTGGAGGCGCGGAATTCGTGTCGCCGATGGATCAGGTAAACTTTCGTTGCGTAACGCGTGAGAAAATCGGCCTCTTCGCACGCGGCGTCGCCACCTCCGACGACCGCGACGACCTGCTGCTTGAAGAACGCGGCGTCGCAGATCGCGCAATACGAGACGCCTCTGCCGGCGTACTCCAGCTCGCCGGGAATCCCCAGCTTGATGGGCGTTCCCCCAGCCGTGACGATCACTGCGGGCGAACGAAAGATCTCACCCTGCTCGGTCTCGCTATGGAAGTAGCCATCCGGCATCTTCGCAACGGACGTCACGCTCGTGGTTTCGAAAAACTCAGCGCCAAACTGCTTGGCGTGCGCGGCGAATTTCTCCGCCAGCTCGTACCCCAGGACTTTTGGAAAGCCGATGACGTCGTCGAGATACTCGGTGTTGAGCAGCTCTCCGCCTGGAAATCCGCGCTCGAGAACCGCCGTGCGCAGCATCGCTCGTCCGGTATACAGCGCGGCGGTCATTCCGGCTGGACCGGCGCCGACGATGACAACGTCGTAGTCACGGACAGTTGCCAGCTTTTTCACGTCAGGGAGTTCCTAGCTGAGAACACACAACTGAAATATAACTGGCAACCGACGAGTGCCTTCTTCGCTCGTAGGTTCTCGCGCGCGCAGATGGAAGCGCGGTCAATACCTGATGTGGCGACCGCCGTCGACGATTATCGTCTCACCGGTCACGTAGTCGGCGCCAAGCAGGTACAACACCGCCTGCGCGACGTCGTCGGGATTGCCGAGCCTCCCCAGCGGCGTCGTCGCAATGAGCTTGTCAGCTTGCTCCTGCGTCCAGCCTTCCGGGAGAAGCACCGGACCGGGAGCGATCGCGTTGACGCGAATCTTCGGCGCGAGCGCGTGCGCGAGACCACGCGTCATTTGTACGATGCCAGCCTTCGTGATCGAGTGTGGGATGTAGCCTCTCCATGTCTCGAACGCGGCAAGATCCGCTATGTTCACGATCGCTCCGCCCCGATCCCGCATGACTCTTGCCGCCGCCTGACACAGAAAAAACGGCGCGCGCAGATTCAGCGCGAACATCGCGTCCCAATCTTCGACGAGAACTTCGCCGACGGGAGTGCGTAGCATTACCGCCGCGGAGTTTACGAGGACGTCGAACGCTCCGAAAACCTTTGCCGTGTGCTCGATCAGGCGCGGGCCAGTTGCCGGGTCGGTCAGATCCCCGGGTAGAGTTCGCGCATCGCTGCCGGCGGCAATTATCTCGTCGGCCGTTTGCCGCGCACCCTTCTCGGAGCCTGCGTAGTGCACACCAACACGCATCCCGGCGTTGCCCAGCGCCAGCGCGATGACGCGACCGACGCGAGTGCCCGCGCCGGTGACGAGCGCTACCCGACCCTCTATCTCCACAAGTTGATCCTCAATTCCCGCTCGACGACGAGGCCAACGAGGCGAGCTTGTCGTCCTGCCGCTCCAGCCATTCGATCGGCACATTCATTCTACCAAGCCGTCGCGGTCCCTCCGCAGCTCCGTGCCAATCTGAGCCGCCACTCGGTACGAGGTCGAAGAAATCAGCGAGCGCCTGCAGCCGCTTCATGTCCTCCGCGGAATGGCTGGGATGCTTTACTTCCACTCCGTCGAGGCCGGCCGCAACGAGAGGCTCGAGACGCTCGCGATTGCCACCATCGCCCGGATGCGCCCAGATCGCGAGCGCCCCCGCTGCGTGCGCGATGGCGATCGCATCCTCGACAGAGAGTCGCGCCTTCGGGACGAACGCACTGCCCGCGGCGCCGAGGTATCTCATGAATGCGTCGCGGAAATCATGAACCACGCCGCGCGCGATGAGCGCACGCGCCACGTGTGGACGTCCCACCGCCCCCCCATTCGACTGTTGCAGCACTTCCTCCAGCGTGAGGGGAACGCCTAGCGTGTTCAGCTTGTCGACGATCTGCTGCGCGCGCGTATGGCGCAGCACGCGCAGCTCGCCGAGCCGCGTTTCGAGAGACTGGAGCTGCGAAAGGTGAAGGGCCAGCAGGTGCACCTCGTTGTCGTCCTGGAACGCGCTGAGCTCAACTCCGGCGATGACGCGAATTCCAAGTCTTTCTCCGGCGACGCGCGCTGCCTTCACTCCGCCGATCGTATCGTGATCAGTCAGCGCGATCGCGGCCAGGCCGCACTGCCCAGCGGCTTCGACAACGCGGTCGGGAGGCAGAGTGCCGTCGGACGCCGTCGAGTGGGTATGCAGGTCGACGAATGCCAGCCGGCCCGCATCCGTGCTCACCGTCCGTAACCGGCCTCAGGCGACGTGAAGCTCGGTTGAGACTGTTCGAACAGCTCCCTGAGTTGTGCCTCGGACAGCTCGGCGAACGCCTGCTCGCGTGAGCGTGTGCCCTGCGGTGAATATCGAGTGACGCGGACTTCGCGCTCCGGACCCGCGCCCGCCGAAAAAATCAGCGCGTATTCGTCCTGCGTGTACTGCGTGATGTAGCCCGACGGGTGCACATCCCACTTCCGGCCATCGACCTGGAGAGAGCGCGCGGGCATTAAAGCTCGATCTCCTGGTAAACCCGCGACGGATCCAGCGTTTTGTGGGGCGCGTTGGCGTGCGCGATCGTGAGGGTCTGCTCGTCGTCGGCTTCGGTGAATTCGATGAACGCGCCGGGAAGCGATGATTCCTCGAACACCCAAAATCGGCAGTTCGCCGCCGTATAGTGCGAGCGGAGCGCCTTCAGCCGCTTTGTATAGTTTGCACGCTCAGCAGAGGGAACCGTCGAGCGCTGTATGGTAAGAGCCTTGGGCATTTAGAGACCGGTCTCGGGAAATGTTTCAATGGTTTTCTTGACGAAGGCGAGAAACTGGTCGGCGATTGCTCCATCGATTACGCGATGGTCGAACGAGATCGAAAAATAAGCACAGATCCGAATCGCAATCGTGTCCTCGCCGTCCGCGCCCGGCAGAATCTTCGCTCGCTTCTCGATCGCGCCAACCCCGAGAATGGCGACCTGCGGCTGATTGATGATCGGCGTTCCCATCAGGGACCCGAACACGCCCGGGTTCGTGATCGTGAATGTTCCTTCCTGTACTTCCTCGGGCGATAGCTTCTTCGATCTCGCCCGCCCGGCGAGATCGTTGAGGGCGCGCGTGATGCCTGAAAGCGAGAGATCGTCGGCGTGCTTGATGACGGGAACGATCAGTCCCCAATCGAGCGCCACCGCGATGCCAAGATTGATCTGCTTTCGGTAGATGACGTTGGTGCCCGCGACCGACGAATTCATCACCGGGAACGCCTTCAGGCCCTGTGTAACGGCTTTGATGATGAAGGGCATGTACGTGAGCTTCTGGCCGGTGCTGGCCTCGAACTCGGCGCGGTTCTTCGCACGAATGCGCGCGACGCGCGTGAAGTCGATCTCGATGAAAGAGGTTACGTGCGCAGAGGTTTGACGCGACGCAACCATGTGCTCGCTGATGAGCGCGCGCATCTTGGACATCGGCTCGACGACATCGCCGGCCCATGGCTCCGGCATCGGCAGCACATGCCGACTTGGCGGACCCGCACGTACTCCGGGGGCGGTGGCTGTGCCCGCGCCAGACTCGATGAAGCCCAGAATGTCTCGCTTGGTCACGCGTCCCGCGACGCCCGATCCCTGAAGCGACGCGATGTTCACTCCGTGCTCGGCGGCAATCTTTCGCACGAGCGGAGACGATTTCGTCCTTACTCGATCCTCGAACGAGTTGCCATTACCGGAGTGCGAGGCGGCGATGGCGGGCGCGGTTGGCTGCTGGCGGCGCGGCGGCGAAGTCGGAGTAGTTTCCCGTTGGGGGGCCGGCGGCGCGGGTCTCACCTCGGGCTTCGCTCCAGCGGCTGCCTCGGAGCCGACAACCGCGGCACTTCCAGCCGGTCGCTCGCCTGTTCCGACCGCCGCGCCCTTCTCGGTCTCCAGTCGAGCAACCACGGTCTGAACCGGTACGGTCTCTCCTTCTTTAACGATTATCTCAGCCAGCACGCCAGCTGCCGCGGCGGGGATCTCCGCGTCAACTTTGTCAGTCGAGATTTCGAAGATGGGCTCGTCACGCTTGACCTCGTCGCCCACTTTCTTCAGCCACTTCGAAAGTGTCCCCTCGGCGATGGACTCGCCCATCTGCGGCATGATTATGTCTACACGTGCCACCGGATCTCCCTGGTTGACCTCATTCGTTCGACCGCTTTCGATTCAACCGTCTTAACGCGAGAACAGGCAACGTCAGCGCGCCGACTAACGCCCCAATACCAGCATACACCCACCAATTGCACGCCGGAAGTCCCTCGGGGGGCCTGCAGCCCCGCGTGCTTCCAACGAACTTCGCGACCAGCACCGCGACCATTCCGCCGCTGAAAAAACCGGCGAACATCGTGACGCATCCGACGCCAACGTTCCTTGCAATGATCTCACCGCGATCCGGCGGCGGTGCGGCGAGCGGCGCCCGCGCCATCAGTATGCGGCAAGCCTGCGAAGGCCAAGGACAATGTCCGAAGTCTGCGGAAGAACGTAATCCTCCAGCGGCGGTGAATACGGGAGCGGCACATCGGCCGCCGTCACGCGAAGGATCGGCGCGTCCAGCCACTCGAACGCGTTCTCGTTTATCCGCGATGTGATCTCACCGGCCACTCCTCCCGTACGCGTATCCTCATGAACGATAAGAACGCGATTCGTCTTCTTCACTGTCGCGGTGATCGCGTCGTCGTCCATCGGCAACAACGTACGAAGATCCAACACCTCGACCGACAACCCGTCTTCTTTTTCGACCTGCTCGGCTGCCTCGAGCGCTTTCCAGACAGTCGCGGCGTAGGTGATGATCGAGACGTCCGTGCCCTCCTTCGCGATTCGTGCTTTGCCGATGGGAACGAGGTGATCACCGGACGGCAGTTGCTCCTTGATGCGCCGGTAGAGGTACTTGTGCTCGAAGTAGAGAACGCAATCCTCGTCGCGAATCGCTGATTTCAGCAGTCCTTTGGCGTCGCTCGCCGTAGCGGGATAGACGATCTTAAGGCCGGGGGTGTGCAAGAACGCGGCTTCAGGATTCTGCGAGTGGAACGGCCCGCCGCGCACGTATCCGCCGCTCGGTCCACGCACGACCATCGGGCACGGGAGCATCGCCCGGTAACGCGCCGTAGCAACGTAATTCGTGAGCATGTCATAGCCGGTAGAGATGAAATCGATGAACTGCATCTCACATACGGGCCGCATCCCCATGTGGGCCGCCCCAGCAGCCGCACCGATGATCGCAGCTTCCGAGATGGGAGTATCGATTACCCGTTGCTCTCCGTACTTCGCCGCTAAGCCTTCAGTGACCTTGAACGCGCCACCGTACGCGCCGATGTCCTCGCCGAGACAGAACACGTTCTCGTCCCGCTCCATCTCCTCGAATAGCGCCTCGCGAATCGCGTCCAGATAGGTGACCTCAGACATCGTGCGTGCCCCAGCTCGAGGGCCGCTCGTGAACTTCAACAGCCGACTTGATCCCCGCTCTGAACCAGAGCGGCGTCACTGCAGGTGGGTTGGCGTAGATACCGACCAGCGCATCCGTAGCTTCGGGCATCGGAGACGCCTCCGCCTCGTCGGTCGCGCGATCTATCTCCTCCTTGACACGCGAATCGATCGCCGCCAGCTCTGATTCCTCAACGCCCTCGCTCGAAAGTCGCCTCATGTATCGATCGATAGGATCGTTCTCCGCTGCCCACCGATCTATCTCTCCCGCCGGAACGTAGGACTGGTTGTCGTGCTCGGCGTGACCCTTCCTGCGGTACGTCATCAGCTCGATCAACGTGACGCCGCCACCCGCACGCGCGCGGTCGACGGCACGCTTCGTAACCTCGTACGTAGCGATGACATCGTTTCCATCCGCCTGCTCGCCGGCAACTCCGTAACCGATCGCCTTGTCGACGAGCTGCGCGGCCGCTGTTTGCTTGCTCAATGGCGTGGAGTAGGCATAGCCGTTGTTCTCGACGATGACGACGAGGGGACAGCGCTGGACGGCGGCGAAATTGATTCCTTCGTGGAACGCCCCGGTCGAGGTCGCGCCATCGCCGACGTACACCAGGCCGACACGATTTTCCTTTCGCATTTTGAATGACAGCGTCACACCCGCCATCACCGGTACCATGTCGCCAAGATGCGAGATCTGACCGATGAATCCTCGCACGAGATCACCGTAGTGGATGTTGAGCTCGCGCCCACGCGTCGGTGAATCGGCCTTCGCCATGTACTGTTTGATTATCTCGTTCGGCCTTGCGCCTTGCACGAGCATCGAGCCGAGGTTGCGGATGAGAGGCGACAGGACGTCACCCTTCGACCGGTCGAGCGCGTACGCGCTCCCGACGGCGTCAGCTTCCTGGCCGAGTGAGCGAAATAATCCGCCGACTACTTTCGTCTGCCTATACAGGTTGACTAGCCGCTCTTCGAGAGACCTAGTCAGTCGCATGTAGTAGTACAGCTCGAGCCTCTGCGCCCGAGAGAGATCACCGCTCTGACCCGCGCGCGTCAGCTTCGTCGGGTTCGATGCCGCGGTAGCGGGCCGCGCCATGCTAGTACGCCGCTTCGATACGGTGGCGCGGATCGCCCGCCTTGTGCAGCGCGACGAAGAATTTCTTCGCGTTGCGATCGAGGCGGCTCTCCCCGGTCTGGTCGGTCGCTATCTCGACGAACGTGTAATGACCGCCTTCCTTGCGCACGCTCAGCTGCAGGCCGCCGAGATCACCCGCAAACGTTCTTGAGCGTGCGGTATGGCCAGATCGCTCCATTGCGATTCCCGGAAAGAATTCGTCTGCAATGCGCAGGACTTCTACCGGGGTGAGCTGCGTTCGAAAAAAATGCCGCATTTCGGGCTCAGGTCCCTGGCTCGCTCGCCGGGCGTACAGTCTGAATCCAGTCGACGCGCTCGAGCGGCATCCGCGGGTCCTTCTCCCGCCGAAACTGAATTGCCGCCGCCCAGTCGCCGGTCGTCGCGAAGAACAGTCGTCCCGAGTACGTGCCGAGCTCTTTCTCTTTCTTGAATCCGTCGCTCGTGTTGGCGCGATCCGCGCTCGTCGCGAAGATCCGCCCTTCACCCATCTCGATCGGCTGGCCGGTCTTCTTGTCCTGCACGACCACCCGATACGCTGCAGGCTCGAGCGCCCGGGGTGGCATCGGGTCGACCGTCACTCGAAATGCGTAGGTATCGGACCAGAGGCGCAGCTCGGTTGCCTTTGGGTTGGACCCACAGCCCAGGAGCGCAACCGCGACAAGTGGGATGCCTGCGATGCCTCGCATCGTCAAGCGTAGTACTCCAGTCCGAGGTGCGTGATTTGATCTTCGCCCATGAGATGGCGGAGCGTGTTTTTGAGCTTCGTCTGCTGAATGAAGAGATCGTGCTCCGGCTGCAGTCCGGGCGCGGCCATCGGACTCTTGTAGTAGAAGGACAGCCATTCCTGAATTCCCTTCAAACCGGCGCGGTGCGCGAAATCTGAGAACAGTGCGAGATCGAGGACGATCGGCGCAGCCAGAATCGAGTCGCGGCACAGGAAGTTGATCTTGATCTGCATCGGATAATTCATCCAGCCGACGATGTCGATGTTGTCCCAGCCTTCCTTGTTGTCGCCACGCGGCGGATAGTAATTGATCCGCACGACGTGAGAGAAATCCTTGTACAGATCGGGATAAACCTCCGGCTGTAGAATCGTGTGCAGGACGCTGAGCTTTGACTCCTCCTTCGTTTTGAACGATTGCGGGTCGTCGAGCACCTCTCCGTCGCGATTGCCGAGAATGTTGGTGGAGTACCAGCCAGCGAGTCCGAGCATCCGCGCCTTGAGCCCTGGCGCGACGACCGTCTTCATCCACGTCTGGCCGGTCTTGAAATCCTTTCCGGAGATCGGTACGCCGCGGTCCTGCGCGAGCTTCAGCAGGGCCGGCGTATCGACGCAGAGATTGGGAGCGCCGTTGCAGAACGGAATTCCTTCCATGATCGCCGCATAGGCGTAGAGCATCGACGGCGCGATTGCCTCGTCATTTTTCTCCATCGCCTTCTCGAACTGCTCGATGGTGGCGTGCTGCGGCCCTGCCTTGATGAAGATCTCGGTCGAGGCGCACCACACGATGACGATACGGTCGCACTTGTTACGCGCCTTGAAATCCCGAATGTCCTGTCTGAGCTGCTCGGCGAGATCGCGCTTGGTCTTCCCCTTTTTCACGTTGGTGCCGTGAATGCGCGTCACGTACCTGTTGTCGAACACCGCCGGCATTGGCTTGATCGCGCGGAGAAAGTCAGCGATCGGATCGATGTCGCGGTCCTCGAGCACGCCCGCTTTTTTTGCAGCCGTCAGTGCGTCGTCCGGAATTGGATCCCACGCGCCGAAAACGATGTCGTCGAGCTCGGCGAGCGGCACGAACTCCTTGATGAGTGGCGAGCGCTTGTCGGTGCGCTTGCCGAGTCGGATCGTTGCCATCTGGGTCAGTGACCCGATCGGCTTGGAGTGGCCACGTCGAATGCTCTCGACTCCAGCCATGAACGTTGTAGCGACTGCGCCGAGTCCCGGCGTCAGGATGCCCAGCCGGCCGGTGGCCGGGGCAATCGATTTAGGGGCGTCACCGGAGGGTGATCTAGCCAATTTGTATCTCCGTTGTAATTAAAGTTGCGCGCGACGCGTAGCCGGCATTCCCGTTTTTTTTGGCGGGTTGCTCGCGGATGTTTCCGGAGCGAGGTCGCTAACCACGAGGTCGCTAACCACTCGGATTGGTTTGGTTTGCATGTGCTGAGTCGCACGACGGACGAACGCGATTCGTTGTACCGCGGTGATCCATGCGGTGACCGTGAGCAGCACGATGATGCCCATCAGCACCCATCCGTTCCAGAAAAGGCCGAACAGGGCTTGGGGAGCCGATAGCAGTACGATGCGCTCGGGGCGCTGCATCACGCCCACCTTCGCATCGATTCCAAGCGATTCCGCCCTGGCGCGCGTGTACGAAACGACGAACGTCCCGATGATCGCCAACAGGCAGACGACCATCATGTAAACGTTGTGATGCACCGGATTCGTCGCGTAGAAAACGGTGAGCCCGGCCATCAGGGCCCCATCGGCGATCCGGTCGAGCGTCGAATCGTAGAAAGCCCCGAACACGGTGGAGCGTCCGGTTCTCCTCGCGACTTCTCCGTCGACCACGTCGAAGAACGCCGTCGCCGACATCAGCCAGCCCGCGGTCATGATGTGTCCGCTACCGTAGACGATGCCGGCTGCCACTGTCAGAAGCGTTCCGACCGTCGTTATGACGTTCGGGTTGACGTTATTTCGCGCCAGGACGCTTATGGCCGGCTCGATGACGCGAAGCGCTCCATTTTTCAGATAATCCGTGGGAGTTGGCATTCAACTGGGGCCGGCGGTAAGCGGGAGCTAGCCGACGTGCCGGTTCACTGGCGGGCGGCGCACAAAAAAGGGCCGGCGTGTAACACACGACAGCCCCGTAAAATTAAGCCCATCAACGATCTATTTCCACCAGCGAGCCAACTGCTGAGACACTTTCTCCGTCACGGGAGACGCCAGTCGTACATGGTGGAGAGTGTCACGTTGTTCTTCGTGTAAGTGCGCGTTCCATCGACCGTGACGGCGCGGAGATTCACCGTCGCTCCAGCCGGAACGCCGGCAACCGGGATGTGCTCGACGCTGTTGGCCGCGACTTGTTTGAGAAAAATGTCGTTACCGCCGCTCACGACGTAAACGTTGACTGACTGACTCAGATTGTTCGTCAGGTGAATCGCGACATCGGTCGTCGGCTCCGGACCCGTGCGCACTTCGACTTGCCGCCCGCCGCACGCCACCAGCGCTACCATCGACAGCGAGATCATGAGAACGCGCATGCTTGTCTCCACACAAGTTTGACTGCTGCGCAGCGTTGCAAGAGATGTGCTTGCACTCGTAACTCAAAAGGCTGTCGCTTATCGGTTGCCAGTTGAACGGTCTCCGACGCGCACCTCACCTATATATGAGATACTGCCTCGTCGCCTGACGGAACGCGTACGCTGCTTTGTATTCCCTGTCGATCAGCACATCGGGATCGTCGCCCCGCAGCAATCCTTCCCGCACCGACGGCGAGCCGAATCTGAGATCGAACTCGTGATTTCGGACCGTGAGCCTGGTCCCCGCTGTTTTGTTGATCGCCCACAGCAGACTCGCGCCGACGCGTGCCGCCTGCAGCGCGCTACGATTGATTACGACGATCTTGATCCCTGGAATCGTCTGCCCGGAATACTTTCCATCCGTCGCTGCCTGCGGCGTAAACGTCTCGGCGTAAAATCGTACACCGGGAATCTCCCTGTCCCTCAGGATCGCGACCGTTGCGGCGGCGTTGAGCCACGGAGCACCTACGCGTTGAAATGCTTCGAGTGTTCCGCGTCCCACCGAAAGATTCGTGGCCTCGAAGGCGACGAGGCCGGGGTACAGCATCGCACTCTGCAGCGACGGCATGTTGGGCGACGGCTTCACCCACGGCAGGCCGGAGAGATCGAACCATACATCGCGTCTCCAGCCCTGGATCGGGACGACGTGTAGATCGGCATGGATTTTTAGTACGTCGTTGAAGTAGAGCGCCAGCTCTCCGATCGTCATCCCGTGACGAAGCGGCATCGGCCAGAGCGCGTAAGCCTGGCCCGGACGGCCGGGGGCCGGGTCTTCGGGATTCGCGAGCGCGCTGTCGAGCAGCGGC
>WNGC01003510.1_pt1 | contig 17674 bp, 14 predicted proteins | sample 5400051 | NCBI WGS metagenome assembly WNGC01 (sample SAMN13153368, study PRJNA577476) | soil metagenome | isolation source: 20 cm soil or saprolite under grassland replicate 2 | place: USA:California | collected 2016-06-15
TTACTTGAGCGACTCCATACAAATCGGAGTAATCTCGGCCGTGTGGAGAGGGGTCCACACCGGGATTGGGTCTCAAGAAAGGATGGGGAAACAGTGAAGCATCGAGCACTGCTCATCGTGGCAGGGCTTGTTGGTGCGGCAACACTCGCCGCGTCGCTGAGCGTCGCGGCTGCCGGGACGTCGCGTCCCGCGGGTCACGCCACACCAACAAAGTCCGCCGCGATCGCGCCGCCGGCTGTGCCAAATGCCGCGGCGATCAAAGCCAAGTACAAGGGTCAATCGATCCAGTTCGTCGGTGACGGCGCGGCCGGGAACAGCCATGTTCGCGACCAGAAGCTCGTCGCCCGCTTCCAGAAGGACACAGGGATGAAGGTTGACCTCGTGCCGCACCCGGCGGCCTCGGACGCGTCGTACTCGCAGCTGGCGCGTGCCTTCTCGTCGAAGTCGTCGAAGCCTGACGTGATGATGCTCGACGTCACCTGGCCGGGCGCGTTTGCGCCGTACCTCGTCAACCTGAAGCCGGCCCTCGGTAAGGCGTCGAAGCAGTTCGTGCAGTCGATCGTCCAGAACGACACGATCGGCGGCAAGCTCGTCGGGTTGCCGTGGTTCGGAGACTTCGGAATCCTCTACTACCGCACCGACCTGCTGAAGAAGTACGGCTATAGCAAGCCGCCGACGACCTGGACTCAGCTGTTCTCGATGGCCAAGAAGATCCAGGACGGCGAGCAGAAGACGAACAAGAACTTCTACGGCCTCGTCTTCCAGGGCAGCGCCTACGAGGGCCTGACCTGTGACGCTCTCGAGTGGGTCGCCTCGGCCGGCGGCGGTCACTTCATCGACGGCGGCAAGGTGACGATCAACAACAAGAACGCCGCGACGATCCTCGACGCGATGCGGAACCAGATCGGGAAGATCACACCGCGCGGAGTGACCTCGTACAACGAAGACGGCGCCCGCATTCCGTTCGACAACGGCGACGCCGCCTTCATGCGCAACTGGCCGTACGCATACTCGCTCAGCCAGGCCACCGGCTCGGCGGTCAAGGGCAAGTTCGCCGTGACGGTGCTGCCGCATGGCAGCAAGGGCTCCTCCGTCGGCACCGTCGGCGGCTGGCAGCTCGGCGTCTCGAAGTACTCGAAGCACAAGGGTGCCGCGATCGAGCTCGTGCGCTACCTGACGAGCCCGGGCGTTCAGAAGTTCAACGCGATCTTCAACTCAAACGTGCCGACGATCCCTTCCGTGGCGCGGATCAAGGCCGTTGTCAAGACGAATCCGTACCTCACGCCCGCGATCGCGAATGTCACGCGTGCGACGCGGCCCTCGAAGTACCTGAAGGCTTCCTACAACGAGGGCTCGAAGGACATCTACCAGGGGATCAGCCAGATCCTCAACGGCACGCCGGCAAAGAACGTGCTGCCGAGCATCGCCTCGAAGCTACAGCGCTTGGTGAAGTAGAGCCTGCAAGCTGGCGCGAAACGAGGGAGGATGGCATCTGTCATCCTCCCTCAGCTTTTCGCTTCACGCTGATTCGATGAGCACGGTCGCCACACCAGCACCCACGTCGCGCCGCCGCCGCCGGAGCCGGATGCAGCGTCGTCAGGCGCGTCTCGGTTGGCTGCTGCTCCTGCCGGCGCTGGCGGTGGTCGCGTTCGTCGCGATCTATCCGCTCGGCAAGACGATCTATCAGAGCTTCACGAACCAGGAATTCCTGGCCGGAATCGAGCCCACCAAATGGGTCGGTCTCCAGAACTACAGGGATCTCTGGCACGACACCATCTTCCGGCAGTCGGTCTGGGAGACGGTCAAGTTCACGCTGATCACGGTCAGCTTCGAGTTCGTCCTCGGAATGATCATCGCGCTCGTCGTCAACTCGAACTTCAAGGGACGCGGCGCGATGCGTGCGGCGATGCTCGTGCCGTGGGCGATCCCGACCGTTGTCGCCGCTCAGATGTGGAAATGGATGTTCGACGACGTCTTCGGCGTGATCAACGACGCCGGCGTGCGTCTCCACATTCTCCACCACTCGGTGGCCTGGATCTCACAGCCCAGCACTGCGCTCGCAGCCGTCTCCGCCGTCGACATCTGGAAGACCACACCGTTCGTAGCGCTGCTACTGCTTGCGGGCCTGCAAGTGATCCCACGGGACCTCTACGAGGCGGCCGACGTCGACGGGGCGAGCAAGTGGCAGCAGTTCTGGCGGATCACGCTGCCGTTGTTGCGGCCCGCGATCCTCGTGACGCTGATCTTCCGCACCCTTGATGCCCTCCGCGTCTTCGACGTCTTCTACGTCTTCTACGGCAACCGGCCGGACACGCAGACAATGGCGATCTACGCTCAGAGCACGATCGTGAGTGACGGTCATGTCGGCTACGGCTCTGCGATCAGCGTGGCGATTTTCCTGATCATCGGCCTCTTCGTCGTCATCTATGTGACCTTCATGCGGGTGACCGAGGAATGAGCGTCGCTCGCCTTGGGCTCGCTCCCGTGGGGGAAACCCTGTTTCCCCCACGGGCCCCGTTTTCCATAGATGCGGGGGAACCTCCCGGTTCCCCCGAGTCCCCCTCCACGGCTCATGAGCCAGAGGCTGGCCAATGAGCACGGTCGCCGAGGCTACGCGGACGGTCGAGCGGCCTGTCAGCCGCGGCCGCTGGCTTCGGCGAACGCCTCTCGGGCGCTTTATCACGAAGCTGCCTTTCTGGCTGCTGATCGCCGCGATCTTCATCTACGCAATCTTCCCCTTCTACTGGGCGATCCGTTCCGCGTTCACGCCTGAAGGCGAGCTCTTCAGGACGCCGGTCGACTACTTCCCGAAGCATCCGACGCTCGCCAACTTCCGTGAGGCGCTGAGCACCCCGACCTTCCAGCACGCGTTGATCAATTCGACGATCGTCGCCGGCTCGGTGACGCTGATCTCACTGGCGATCGGCTCCTTAGCAGCCTACGCCCTCGGCCGTTTCCGCTTCCGCGGCCGCTCGGCCGTCCTCTACCTGATGCTGTCGATGACGATCTTCCCCCAGATCGCGATCCTCGGCGCCCTTTACACGATGATCACGCGCTTCCACCTCTACGACAGCTTGTTAGCGCTGATCTTCAGTTACATGATCTTCACGCTGCCGTTCACGGTCTGGGTACTGACGAGCTTCATGCGCGGCCTGCCCGGCGATCTCGAGGAGGCGGCCTACGTCGACGGCGCAACGCCGCTACAGGTCTTTTACAAGGTGCTGCTGCCGCTGATCGCGCCCGGCCTGGTGACGACCGGGCTGCTCGCCTTCATCGCGGCCTGGAACGAGTACTTGTACGCCCTCTCGTTCATCCAGACACCCAACAAGTACACGGTCACATTGGCGATCACGACTTTCCAAGGAAAGTCGGGCTTCCAGCAGCCCTGGGGCCAGATCATGGCTGCGACCGTGATCGTGACGCTGCCGCTGATCGTCGCGACGCTCGTGTTGCAGCGGCGGATCCTCGCCGGCCTGACGGCAGGCGCGGTTAAGGGCTAGGCCGGGATTGTTTCCTTCGACGGCGTTTAGCGGCCGCGCCGCACAGGTCGGCGCGGCCTTTTAGGCGGCGTCGCAAGCGCCGCCTCGGGCGGGCGCGGTTAAGGGCTAGATCGCTTCGCGCGTTTCCGGGTCGAAGAAGTAGAAGCGGCTCGTGTCGACGGCGAGCTCGATCTTGCTGCCGACGGCGATCCGCGTGCGCGGGCTGACCCGGGCCACGAGCCGGGTTATGCCTTCGGGGGCGCCCTCCTCGTCGTCTCCACCGAAGTAGACGTCGGCGTCGCCCTCGGCAGCGTCCGCGGTGACGGCGCTGGAGATGATGCGGGCGGCCTCGACCGAGAAGTAGACGAGCACTTCGGAGCCGAGCGGCTCGGTCAGATCGGCGACGGCCTCGATCCGCCGGTCGGGAGGCGCGTCCGACTCGAGGCTCGCGTCCTCGAAGTCTTCGGGGCGGATGCCCAGCATGACCGTCCGGCCGACGTAGTCGGCGAGGCCCGACCGATTCCGCGCGAGCTGGTCGTCGACCGCGAGCTTGTAATCGCCGAAGGCAACCGTGAGGCCGCCGTTGCTCCGCTCGAGCTGCGCATGGACGAGGTTGATCGAGGGCGAGCCGATAAACCCGGCCACGAACTCGTTGACGGGGCTGTCGTAGAGCACCTGCGGTGTGTCCACCTGCTGCAGATGGCCCGTCTGCATGACCGCGACCCGATCGCCCATCGTCATCGCCTCGACCTGGTCGTGCGTGACGTAGATGGTCGTGACGCCGAGGCTGCGCTGGAGCTGGTGGATCTCGGCGCGCAGCGTCACTCGCAGCTTCGCGTCGAGGTTCGAGAGCGGCTCGTCCATCAAGAATGCTTGCGGCTCGCGGACGATTGCGCGCCCCATCGCGACGCGCTGGCGCTGGCCCCCGGAAAGCGCCCGCGGCTTGCGCTTGAGGAACTCCTCGATCTTGAGGATCTTCGCCACGCGCCGCACCCGCTCATTGATCTCCTGCTTCGGCAGCTTCCGGAGCTTGAGCCCAAAGGCGAGGTTCTGCTCCACCGTCATGTGCGGGTAGAGCGCGTAGCTCTGAAACACCATCGCAATGTCACGGTCCTTCGGCGTCAGGTCGTTGACGACCCGCTCGCCGATCCGGATCTCGCCACCGGTGATCTCCTCGAGCCCGGCGAGCATGCGCAGCGCCGTCGTCTTGCCGCATCCGGACGGGCCGACGAGCACCATCAGCTCGCCGTCGGTGATGTCGAGGTCTAGGTCGTGAACGGCCTGGGTACCGTCGTCGTAGATCTTCTGAACGGAGTCGAACTCGATTTCGGCCACGATCCTCCTCTGTCGGTGCGACTTTAACCCGATTTTGGAGCGATGACGCCTGCATGCGGCGCGAGCCATCCCTCGGCGAGCGGATCGGGGTGGGTCGTCAGCTCGGGCTGACTCGTCACGGGCGCGGGTTGGCGGCCGGCGGTGACGTTGATCGCGACGACGTGCTCGGGCCGTTCGAACGCGACGATGCCGTCGAAGCCCTCCAGCAGCCGGAACCCATCTCCCAAAAGCCGGCGGGCCTCGATCAGCAGGCGGTAGAGCTGCAACAGGGAGCCCGGATCGTCCCGCTGGGCCTCGACGTTTCGCCCGGCGGGATCGATCGTCGGAAGCCAGGGCTCGCCGGCCGTGAAGCCGCCGGTCGGGCTCGCGTCCCACTGCATCGGGTGCCGCATCGGGTCGCGCCCGGCCCGGTCGTATGGCGGCTGTGCTCCGGGGCCGTTCGCGAGGCCGATCTCGTCGCCCTGGTAGATGAAGGCGGCGCCCGGGAGGCTGAGCAGCAGCATCGCCGCGGCGCGCAGGTTCTCGTGCCCCACCCGGGTGGCCAGCCGGTCGAAGTCGTGGTTCGACATCACCCACGCGACCCGGCGCAGCTCGGCGGCCGGCCCGATCGCAGCTCGCAGCTGTTTTGCCTTCCAGGGCGAGAACAAGAGCTCGAAGGCGAAGACAAGGTCGAGCACCTCCAGGTAGCGCGCGTACTCGCTCGTCGGCTGGAAGACCTCGCCGACGAGCAGCGCATCTCCGGCAGCGGCGCGAATCTTGCCGAGGGCCTCGATCGCCTCGGGCCGGTTGCCGGAGTAGACGCGCTGGAACTGGGCGGCGTCCTCGCGCAGCGGCAACGGAAACGTGTCGGTGGCCGGCGGGTCGTCGCGCAATTGGTCGTCCTTGATCAGCTTGTCGATCGCGTCGAGCCGGAAGCCGTCGACGCCTCGGTCGAGCCAGAAGCGGACGACGCCCTGGAACGCCTCGATGACCTCCGGGTTGCGCCAGTCGAGATCCGGCTGCTCGGGGTAGAACGAGTGCAGGTACCAGCGGCCCGACTGCTCGTCGCGGCTCCACGCAGGCCCTCCGAAAGCGGAGACCCAGTTGTTGGGCGGCCCGTCGACCGGCGACCAGATGTACCAGTCGGGGTGCTCGCGGAACCACGGGTGCTCGATCGAGGTGTGGCAGGGGATCAGGTCGAGCAGCACGCGGAGACCGCGCTCGTGTGCCGCCGCGACGAGCTCGTCGAAGTCCTCGAGCGAGCCGAGCTGTGGATCGACCGCGGTGTAGTCCGAGACGTCGTAGCCGAAGTCGGCCAGCGGCGAAGGGTAGATCGGCGAGAGCCAGAACGCATCGACGCCGAGCCAGACCAGGTGGTCGAGCCGCTGCGTGATCCCCCCGAGGTCGCCGACGCCGTCACCGTCCGAATCCTGGAACGACCTGGGGTAGATCTGGTAGACGACCGCCTGCTCCCACCAGGGCATGGGTCCGGAGGATAGATCCTGGCCAGCGATAAGATCGACCGCGCCAACGAACCGAGGAGGAGTCCCGCCAGATGCCTGTCGAGCCCGGAAAGATTCGCAACGTTGCCGTCGTCGGTCACCGCTCCACGGGCAAGACGTCGCTGGTCGAGGCGATGCTCTTCCAGGCCGGTGCGATCAACCGGCTCGGCACGATCGAGGCCGGCAGCACAACCGGCGACTGGGATGACGACGAGCACAACCGCCAGATGTCGCTCGCCGCGTCCCTCTGCCACGTCGAGTGGCAGGGCCGCAAGATCAACCTGATCGACACCCCCGGCGACCCAGGCTTCCAGGGCGACATGATCGCCGCGCTCAGGGTCGTCGAGGGCGCCCTCGTCGTCGTCAGCGCCGTCATGGGCGTCGAGGTGCAGACCTCCCGTGCTTGGCAGCGCGCTGAGGATTACGACCTCTCGCGCGTGGTGGTCGTGAACATGCTCGACCGCGAGCGCGCCGACTACTTCCGGACGCTCGAGGCGCTCCGCGACCAGCTCTCGCCGCGCTGCGTCGCCGTTCATCTGCCGATCGGCGCCGAGCACGAGCTGACCGGCGTCGTCGACCTCCTGCACATGAAGGCCTACACGAGCCCTGAAGCCGAGCGCGAGGCCGCGCCGAGCGAGATCCCGGCGGAGATGGAGAGCCAGGTCGCCGAGTACCGCGAGAAGCTGCTCGACTCCGTGGTGGAGACGGACGAGGCGCTGATGGAGCGCTACCTCGACGGCCAGGAGCTCTCCGACGAGGAGGTCGCCCACGCGCTCAAGGACGCGGTCACGCGCGGCGAGATCTTCCCGGTCGCCTGCGCGGTCGCGACGAAGAACCTCGGGACGACCGCGCTGCTCGACCTGCTCGTCGAGGGCGTGCCCTCGCCAGCGAAGAAGCACATCGACCTCGGTATCGAAGGCGACGGGACGGCAGCGTTCGTGTTCAAGACAATTGCCGATCCCTTCGCCGGCCGGATCAACGTGCTCCGCGTCATCTCCGGCGAGGTGAAGTCGGACTCGACGCTCGCGAACCACCGCTCGCATTCGAAGGAGCGCGTCGGCCAGCTCCTCGCGCTGCAGGGCAAGGAGCACACGCAGGAAGAATCTTTCGGCGCCGGTGACATCGGCGCCGTCGCGAAGCTGAAGGACACGACCACGGGCGACCTGCTGCTCGACGCCGAGCGCGAGCTCGAGACGCCCGAGCTCGGGTTTCCGGAGCCGGTGATGAGCTTCGCGGTGACGCCGAAGGCGAAGGGCGACGAGGAGAAGGTCGGCACCGCGCTCCGCCGTCTCTCCGAGGAGGACCCGACGCTGGTGATTCGCCGCGACCCGCAGACCGGCGAGCAGCTGCTTTCGGGCCTCAGCCAGATCCACGTCGAGGTCGCGGTCGATCGCGTCAAGAGCCGCTTCGGTGCCGAGGTCGAGCTCCACCAGCCGCGGGTGCCGTACCTCGAGACGATCCGCAAGGAGTCACGCGCCCAAGGCCGCTACAAGAAGCAGACCGGCGGCCGCGGCCAGTTCGGCGACGCCGTGATCGTGCTCGAGCCGCTGGAGGGTCACCAGGGCTACGAGTTCTCGGACGAGATCGTCGGCGGCGTGATCCCGCAGGGCTTCCGCCAGGCCGTCGACAAGGGCATCCAGGAGGCGATGCAGCACGGCGAGCTCGCCGGCGCACCCGTCCAGGGCCTGCGAGTCCGCCTGATCGACGGCTCCTACCACTCGGTCGACTCGTCCGAGATGGCGTTCAAGATCGCCGGCTCGCTGGCATTCAAGCAGGCCTACGAGCAGGCAGATCCGGTGCTGCTGGAGCCGATCATGGATGTCGAGGTAACCGTTCCGGACGAGTCGGTAGGCGCCGTCAACGGCGACCTCAACTCACGGCGCGGCCGGTTGCAGGGGATGGAGCCGAAAGGCGGGATGACGACGATCAAGGCCGAGGTGCCGATGTCTGAGATCCTCACCTACTCCCAGTCCCTGACCTCGCTGACGGGCGGTCGTGGCGACTATCACATGTCTTTCGCCCGCTACGAAGAGGTTCCGACGCACATCGCGCAAAAGATCATCGCCGAGGCCAAGCAGGACAAGGAGGAGGCCGCGGTCTAGGTCAACTAAGGCGCTCGCTTGCGACGCCGACCCAAAGGATATCCCGGCTTTGCCGGCGCGTCCGTCTAATCCCGGCCCGGCAGCGCCGGCACCAGGTGTCGTGGCGAAAACAAAGCCAAGGTGGACGGCCTCGCTATAGTCGCGCGGATGCGGATCGCGAAGCAATCCGTGGCTCACAGATGTGCGGTCTGCGAGCGCACTTTGCTGATGGGGGAGCGGACGACCCGCTTCTCCACCGACGGCGAGAACTTCGTCGACGTCTGCCCGCTCTGCCAGGACATCGCGCTCGAGTACGGCTGGCTGAAGGAGGGCAGCCCGACGACGCCGACGGTCTCGACCGAGCGGCAGCGCCGGCGCCTCAGCCTCTCGAGTCTCTTCGAGGCACGCAAGGCCGCCGTCGCCGAGGCGCCGGTCGCCGACGAGCCGTTCCTACGGCGGTTGTCAGAGCCCGAGCGGGAGGTCGTCGAGGCGGCCGATCTCTTCAACCAGACCGATTTCCGGCGCACGGTTGCCGGGATTGCGAAGAGCCTCGGCGAGCCTCGGGCGAGCATCCGCTTGCTCTCGGGCGTCAGCGGCGAGGTTGTGATCACGGTCGCCTGGGACATCTCCTGGTACCAGTACCGGGTCACACCCGAGCTCGCCCAGCCAGTCCGACTCGAGGATCGCGGCCACGAGCTCGCGGAGCTCGACCCCCTCTACAAGGACTGGAACGCTCACCTCGACGAGCACGGCCGCGTGGTCCCAAACATCGCGCGTATTTAGGAGGGCTTGGCGAAATACAGTCTGTGCCGCCGGGCCGCGCTGCTCGCCCCCTGGCAGCGTCCTCAGTCGCGCCCATATCTACGGATATGGACGCTCCCTGCGTCCTCCCCAGGGAACGAGCATCGCACCCCGGCGACGAGCGGTATTCCGCCAAGCCCTCCAGCGCCGACACGGGCCCTCCCTACAATCCGACGCAAATGATCTATTGCGTGATCCCGCGGGAGCTCGCCGATGAGCTCTACGACAAGATGGTCGAGTACTACAAGGACAACCCGAACGTCGAGGTGATCGTCGATCGTCGGGAGGGCCCCGACCGGCGGGCGGGCAAGCCCGCCGACGAGTTCCAGGAGAAGCGGCTGATTCGCGACCGTCGCAGGCGCAGGCCCGGCAGCTTCCCGGATACAGATCCGCCGCCCGAAGCCGGCTGGCCAGCCTTGACTGCGGACGATCGCGGCCTCTGGCTTGGTGCTCGCGACCCAGGAAGCGGGCAACGTCACCGGCCAGGCCACACCGCGTCATTAGAATCGCTGCCGATGGCGATCCTCGGCGCGAAGAAGTTCAAGAACTACATCGACGGCGAGTGGGCCGACGCAGCCTCCGGCGCGACCTTCGAGTCGACGAGCCCGGCAAACGGCGAGACGATCGGCGCCTTCCCGAAGTCCGGGCTGGAGGACGTCGACCACGCCGTCGCCGCAGCCAAGGCGGCCTACGAAGAGTGGCGGCTCGAAGGTCAGGGCCGAAGCGGCCGGCGACGTCCAGGAAGCGATCGACATGGCCTTCTACATGGGCGGAGAGGGCCGGCGCCTCTTCGGCCAGACGACCCCTTCGGAGCTGCGCGACAAGTTCCAGATGTCGGTGCGGATGCCCGTCGGGGTCGTCGGGGCGATCACGCCCTGGAACTTTCCGATCGCGATCCCGTCCTGGAAGACGCTGCCGGCGATCGTCTGCGGCAACACGGTCGTCTTCAAGCCTGCGACCGACACGCCCGCGCTGGGTGAGCGCTACGTTGAGCTCTTCGCCGAGGCCGGGCTGCCGAAGGGCGTGCTCAACATCGTCCACGGCGGCGGCGGCGACGTTGGGCAGCGGCTCGTCGAGCACCCGGACGTCCCGATCATCACCTTCACGGGCTCGCGCGAGACCGGTGTCGCGGTCACGAAGGCGGCCGCGGAGAACCTCAAGCACGTCCATCTAGAGCTCGGCGGCAAGAACGCGATCATCGTCATGGACGACGCCGATCTCGAGCTGGCCGTCGACGGCATCGTCTGGTCGGCTTTCGGCACCTCGGGCCAGCGCTGCACGGCCGCGAGCCGCGTGATCGTCCACGAGGCCGTCTACGACCAGCTCGCCTCGCGCCTCGTCGCGCGCGTCGAGCAGATGCGGCTCGGCCCCGGCTGGGAGGACGACACCGACGTCGGGCCGGTGATCAACAAGGCGGCGCTCGAGAAGATCCACTCCTACACGGAGATCGGACAGGACGAGGGCGCGAAGCTCCTGACCGGTGGCGAGGTCGCCGGGGGGAACGGGCTCGACAAAGGCTTCTACTACCGCCCGACGGTCTTCGGCGATGTTCGGCCCGCGATGCGGATCGCGCAGGAGGAGATCTTCGGGCCGACCACCGCACTGATCCGCGTGCGCTCGCTCGACGAGGCGATCGCGGTCTCGAACGGCGTCGAGTACGGCCTCTCGTCTTCGATCTTCTCCAGTGACGTCAACAACGCCTTCCGCGCGATGCGCGACCTGAACACCGGCATCACCTACATCAACGCCGGCACGATCGGCGCCGAGGTTCACCTCCCGTTCGGCGGCACGAAGCACACGGGCAACGGCCACCGCGAGGCAGGCCAGGCCGCGCTCGACGTCTTCACGGAGTGGAAGTCGATCTACGTCGACTACTCCGGGAAGCTGCAGCGGGCCCAGATCGACACGGCCGAATAGGCCTACGCCGCGCAAACTTGACTGAACAGCGACACAAGCTCGTCTGGTTCGTGCCGGAGGAGGCGTTGGACGCGACGCGCGACGCCGTCTTCGCCGCCGGCGCCGGCCGGATCGGCGATTACGAGCGCTGCTCTTGGTACACCGCCGGAACCGGCACGTTCCTCGGCGGCGAAGGGACCGAGCCGACCATCGGCACGGCGGGCCAGGAGGAGCGGACGCCGGAGCTGCGCGTCGAGACCGTCGTCCCGGGCGACCGCATCGAGCCGGTCGTCGCCGCGCTGCTCGCCGCGCATCCTTACGAAGAGGTCGCGTACGACCTCTATCAGCTCGCGTGAAGGCCAAGCTCTCCACCGACGGCGGCGCCCGCGGCAACCCGGGCCCGGCGGCGTACGGCTACGTGCTGGAGGCCGAGGACGGCACCGTCCTCGACGCCCGCGGAGAGACGATCGGCGTCGCCACGAACAACGTCGCCGAGTACCGAGCCCTGATCGCCGGCCTGGAAAAAGCGGTCGAGCTTGGCATTGACGAGCTGGAGGTCGTCTCCGACTCGGAGCTCCTCGTCAAGCAGATGCAGGGCGAGTATCGGGTCAAGAACGAGGCGCTACGCGAGCTCAACGACGAGGCGAACTTCCTGGAGCGAAAGCTCGGCCGCGTGCGCTACAAGGCAGTCCGGCGAGAACACAACGAGCTCGCGGACAAGCTGGTCAACGAGGCCTTAGACCGCGCGTAGCCCGGGCTATACTTGGCCCCGCGCGGATGTAGCTCAGTTGGCTAGAGCGTCTGCTTGCCATGCAGAAGGTCGTGGGTTCGAGTCCCATCATCCGCTCTGAAAGTCCCTGCAAAATGGCAGGTGTGGTCGCCTGTGAAGACAACTAGGCAAGCCTCATGGCAAGGTTGAGGTATGAATCGTTGCGTCCGTCGGCGACGTGGCTCCTGGACCAAGCTCCCTCTCAGTCTCGGCGTTTCCCCGCGTGCGCTCCTTGCGTGTAGCTCGCTCTTAAGAAGGAAGCCTTAACTCAAGGCGGCAGCGTCTTCAGGCTCCCGCCCGCGGCTTATAAGCTCCGACTGCGAAAAGCGGCCGGCCGCAGACGGCCGAGACCAAGGAAAGGGGAGAGCTATGTTCCGAAGACTGCCCCTGCTGATCGCACTGACGGCCGGCGTCATCGGCTTTGCCGGCGCCGTCAGCGCAGCTGTCGGGCCGCTCACGCTCGTGTCGGCCACGAATCCGTTCGCGGCCTGCTCGACCAGCAACCCGGGCACGAACTACGTCAACGCCGAGGTCGAGCCGTTCGTTGCCGTCGACCCGACCAACGCGAACCACATGATCGGGGTCTACCAGCAAGACCGCTGGACGAGCGGCGGCGCGCACGCCGCGAACGGAGGAGACTTCGAGCGGGCTTCGGACCCGTGGGTGACGTTCGCGCCGAACGGTGACGCCTACCAGAGCGCGCTCACGCTCAACGGAAGCGACAACAGCACCGGCGTGCTCGTCAGCAAGTTGCCGCACGGCGGCAGCACGTGGAGCGAGCCCGTCACGCTGGCCCGCGACTCGTCGGCCTTCAGCTCCCACGACAAGGAGTCGATCACGGCCGACCCAACCGACTCGCACTACGTCTACGTTGTCTGGGATCGGGTTCGGAAGCCCGGCGAGAACGTCAGTCCTAACGCGGGCCACTCTTTCGCGTTCCGCGGCGACGCGATGCTCTCGCGCACGGCCGACTTCGGCGCGACCTGGTCGGCGCCGCGAAACCTCCTGCCGACGAACGCGAACTTGTTCACCAGCGGCAACATCGTCGCGGTGCTGCCGAACGGCACGCTCGTCGACGTTTTTGAGCTTGCCAACGGATCCGGCGTTCAACCTTCCGCGAACCAGTTCAGCGAGTCACTGATGCGCTCGACCGACAAGGGGTTGACCTGGTCGCGCGTGATCGACATCTCGAGCGACCGATCGGTGGCCGTGCGAGACCCGGACACCGGGGCACCGGTGCGGACCGGCGCGGGACTTCCTGCCGTGGCGGTCGATTCGAGCACCGGCGGGAACGGCACGCTGTACGTCGCCTGGGCCGACTCCCGCTTCAGCGGCGGCGTCCGCGACGACATCGCCCTGTCGAAGTCCACCGACGGCGGACTCACCTGGTCGACGCCGACCAAGGTGAACCAGACGACGGGCTCGGCTCCCGCCTTCACGCCAGCCGTCTCCGTTTCCGGTGACGGCACGGTGGCGGTCACCTACTACGACTTCCGCAACAACACCTCCGACCCAAACACCCTGCCGACCGACTCCTGGATCGTCTACTCGACCGACCACGGCGCGACGTGGGGTGGCGAGCAGCGGATCACGCCGGTGTCGTTCGACATGGACACCGCACCCGTGGCGCCTGCGGCCCGCGGGCACTTCCTCGGTGAGTACGAGGGCCTGACCCACAGCGGCAACACCTTCCTTCCGTTCTTCGCGCAGACGAACAGCGGGAATACGGTGAACCCCACCGACATCTTCTTCACCACGGCGACGCCGTAGGTCAGCCTGTGGAGCGGCCGTCTGGCAAGGCGGCCGCTCCCGCTGAGGCTGAGGCACCGCTCGCGGGCGCTGTGTCGGCATCCTCGTAACCGGGGTGACTGAGCTCGGGGCCAGCGCCGCCAAGGTCAGCATGGCTGCAATGGCTGCACCCACCGTTCGCTCGGGTCCCGTCGCAAAGCTGCAAGTGCTGTCGCCTGGAAGGGCAACGATTCAAGCCTCATGGCAAGGTTGAGGTATGGATTGTTGGGTAAGTGCGCACGCCGCCCGAGGCGTGGCAAGAATGGCAAGGTTCGGCGTTCGCTCGGGTTCGGTTGGGTTCGCTCGCTCGGACGAAGACGCTGCAAACAAGCGGCGAACATGCGCGAACGGGCGCGAACATCGCTCGCACTTGCCATGCAGAAGGTCGTGGGTTCGAATCCCATCATCCGCTTCTTGGAGAGTTCCACGTTCAGTTCCAACAACCGGAATGAACGTGTCACGGATCAGCCGGCATGCCGAAGCTCTCGACCGCTCCCGTCGTCGAGCTCGCAGGACCGACTCCAGCGGCCCGGGAAAGCGTCGATCGAGCTAGAACGGATCCGTACTTGAGATGATGACTGGGAGCTGGCATGGCGAGGACGCCGTCGGACGACGGTCAGGCCTACCGCTCCGGTCCCCGCGGAAGATCGTCGAGCACGCGCCGCTCGATCAGCTAGTGCGAGCAGGAATCCGCCTGCAGATCCTGCTCCGCTAGCCGTAGGATCGAGCCGATGCCGGCCTCGAGCGCTCTCGAGCGCGATCTCGGCTCCTTCCTACCGCGCGAGAGCATCGTCGTCGAAGGAAGGTCCGCGTATCTCGCCGACGAGACCGAGGGCCGCGGCATCCTCGGGCGAGCGGAGGCCGTCGTTGTTCCTTCGAGCACAGAGGAGGTCTGCAAGGTGCTCGCCTGGTGCTACGACCACGAGGTTCCGGTGGTCCCGCGCGGTGGTGGCACCGGGTTCGCGGGCGGAGCCGTCCCTCTCGATGGAGGAGTGGTGCTTGGTCTCGAGCGGCTGACGCGCATCCGCTCGTTCGACCCGTTGCTCTGGCGGATCTGCGTCGAAGCAGGGTTGCGGACGGCCGATCTCCGACGCACCGCCCGGGAGAACGGGCTCGTCTTTCCGCCGGATCCGGGTGCGGCTGAGCAGTCTCAGATCGGCGGCAACATCGCCACGAACGCGGGCGGGCCTCATGCGTTCAAGTACGGCGTCACCGGTGCCTGGGTCACCGGGCTGGAGGCGGTCGTACCGCCGGGCGAGGTCGTCTCGGTGGGCGGGCCCATCCGGAAGGACGTCGCCGGCTACGACCTCAAGAGCCTGCTGATCGGCTCGGAAGGAACCCTCGGGATCATCACCGCCGCGTGGCTCAAGCTTCTGCCCGCGCCGGACGCGGCGCTGCCCGTTGCCGCCTTCTTCGGTGGTGTGGTCGACGGCTGCGCCGCGATCGAGCGAGTGCTCGGGAACGGCTTGCTCGTCGCCGCTCTCGAGTACCTCGACGGCGCCTCGCTCGAGGCGACGGGCGCCGCCTTCCCCGCCGAGCGGCCCCGCGGCGCGGCCTTCCTGGTCATCGCAGAAGCCGACGGCTCGAAGGAGGAGGCCGAGAGCCTGAGCAAGGATCTTGTGGAGGTTCTCGGCGAGGGCGCGCTCGCCGTGCATGCGCCGACGGAGCCGACGGCGATCGCGGAACTCTGGCGCTGGCGCGACGGCGTCTCGATCGCCGTGAGCGCGAGCCGCGGCGGCAAGGTGAGCGAGGACATCGTCGTCCCCCTCGACCGCCTCGGGGAGGCGATCGAGGAGACGCTCGCAATCGGGCGGCGACACGGCCTTCCCGCCTGCAGCTGGGGGCATGCCGGCGACGGCAACCTCCACTCGACGTTCCTCGTCCCACCGGCGGACGAAGAGGAGCTCGCCCGCGCGAAAAGCGCGGCGGAGGAGCTCTTCGCGCTTGCTGTCCGGCTCGGAGGTTCGATCTCAGGCGAGCACGGCGTCGGCATCGTCAAGCGCGGCCAGCTCGCCCGGCAATGGTCGCCTCGGGCGCTCGAGCTCCACGCGGAGATCAAGCGCACCTTCGACCCGAAGGGTCTGCTCAACCCCGGCAAGAAGGTCGCTCGTGTAGGTTCGGGGCCCTAGCGATAGGAGGCGAGAGATGGCGCGAGTCGGCTCGTGAGTCCTCAGCCGATCGACCGGCCCGGCAAGATCGTCTGCGTCGGACTCAACTACCGTGACCATGCGGCCGAGCAGGGCGTCGCGCCGCCCGAGCATCCGATCCTCTTTGCGAAGTGGCAGACGGCGCTCGTCGGCCCGGGAGAGCCGATCGTGCTTCCGCCGGTCGCTCGGGAGGTCGACTACGAAGCGGAGCTGGGCGTCATCATCGGCGAGCGCGTCCGCAATGTCTCGGAGGGTCAGGCGCTCGAGGCCGTCCGCGGCTACGTCTGCGTCAACGAGGTCAGCGCCCGCGACCTGCAGTTCTCCGACGGCCAATGGACGCGGGCGAAGTCGATCGACACGTTCTGCCCCGTCGGCCCGCGCTTCGTCCCGCGAGAGGAGATTCCCGACCCCCAGGCGCTCTGGATCCGCTGCACCTTGAACGGCGAGGTGATGCAGGACTCGTCGACGGCAGAGATGATCTTCTCGGTCGCCGAGGTGATTGCGTTCGCAAGCCGGACGATGACGCTCGAGCCCGACGACCTGATCGCGACTGGCACGCCCGCGGGGGTCGGCTTCACCCGCGAGCCGCCGGTCTTCCTGAAGGACGGCGACGAGGTGACGGTCGAGATCGACGGTCTCGGCGCGCTCACGAACCCGGTTCTGCGCGAGGGCTGACCGGCGCCGGAGAGACGGCCGACCCAACGCGGCGGTAGTGCTCGACCGTCTCCCGCACCCCCTCGTCCAGCGGCCGCCAGGAGAGCGGGCCCAGGGCGCGCTCGAGGGTCTCGGCCTCGAACTCCTCCGGAAACGGAAGCTGCTCGTCGTCGAACGTAATTCTGCCCTCCACCTGCGGCGCAGCCCGCTCGATTGCAGCGATGCAGTCGCGGACGTGCACGCTCCCGCCGCCGAGATTGAAGACGCGGGCTTCCTCGGTCGCTGCACGCGCCGCGGAGATGAACGCCGCGGCCGCGTCCGCCGCGTGCTGGAGCATGATGCGGCCGCCGAAAGGGATGTGGTAGCCGTCGCCCTGCGCCGCGGCGGCCATCGCCAGGCTCGGCGCCGCTGTCAAGCCCGTATCGCGCCCGGGCCCGTAGACGATGTACGGGCGCAAACCGACGCTCGCCACGCTGTCATCGAGCCAGTAGATACGCGCCGCGCCTTCGTTGGCCTGTTTGTTGACCCCGTAGTGGGTCAACGGGTGGCCGACCGCGTCCGTCGGCACCGGGTGGCCGGGGTCGTCGGCGCGGTCGTAGGCGGCGATCGAGCTGGCGTAGGCGAGCCCGCGGATCCGGTCTCGCCGCTCCTTGACGGAGGCGAAGACGTTCAGCGTCCCCACGACGTTGACGAGCCCGCCGTAGGGCGGATCTGCCTTGATCAGAGGGATCAGCAGCGCCGCGAGGTGGACAACGTGGGTGATCTCGTGCGCGTCGAGCGCGTGCTCGATTGAGGCGCGGTCGGTCGTATCGCCCCGGACGATTGCCACCTGGGCGAGCTCCTCGTCGCTCAGGATCAGCCGCAACCGCCGGGTATCGTCGCCGAGGTCGAAGGCGACGACCGGCACGCTCGCGCGTACGAGTGTGGCCACGGTCCAGGCGCCGATGACGCCGAGGGCTCCCGTGACGAGGAAGCGCTCCTCGCTCATAGGCCGATCTTTGGACTATGAGCGAGGGGAGGGGGTGTGGGGGAACCGGAAGGTTCCTCCACGTTGGACTGTAAGAAGGGGGCTCGTGGGGGAAACATGGTTGCCCCCACGGGAGTGAGCCTGAGGCGAGCGACGCTCATACGTCCTGGTAGACGGTCACGACCTCGGTGTAGAACTCGAGCGCCGCTCGGCCCTGCTCGTGCGGCCCGTAGCCGGAGCCCTTGATGCCGCCGAACGGGACGTGCACGTCGGCGC
>WNGC01003012.1_pt1 | contig 17647 bp, 15 predicted proteins | sample 5400051 | NCBI WGS metagenome assembly WNGC01 (sample SAMN13153368, study PRJNA577476) | soil metagenome | isolation source: 20 cm soil or saprolite under grassland replicate 2 | place: USA:California | collected 2016-06-15
TGAGCGCGGAGGGAATGCGCCCCAAGCTTAATACGGGGAACGGGGTGGCTCAAGTGGTAGACTGCCCGCCCTCCATGGCTGCGCGCATCCTCGACGGGAAGGCTCTCGCCGCTGCGGTGCGCGCTTCGGTCAAGGAGACCGTGGCGCGGCTCGCGGCGCGCGGCGTGCGCCCAGGGCTCGCGGTGATCCTGGCAGGCGAGCACCCGGCGTCCGCGGTCTATGTGCGCAGCAAGGTGCGTGCGTGCGAGGAGACCGGCGTGCGCTCCGAGGTGCAGCGCTACGGCGGCGAGGTCACCGAAGGCGCGCTGCTCGATCGCATTGCAGCACTGAACTCCGACCCTGCGGTGCACGGCATCCTGGTGCAGCTGCCGCTGCCTGGCCGGATCGATGCGCGGCGCGTGCTCGAAGCGGTCTCGCCGGCAAAAGACATCGACGGTTTCCGCTTCGAGAACCTCGGCGCTCTTCTCGCCGGGCAGCCGAAGTTCGTGCCTTGCACGCCCGCCGGCGTGATGCGGCTCATCGAGCACGCCGGGGTGACGCTTGCCGGGGCTCGCGCGGTGGTGATCGGACGCTCCAATATCGTCGGCAAGCCGCTCGCGCTGCTCCTCTTGCAGAAGGACGCCACGGTCACCATCTGCCATTCGAAGACCATGGAGCTGCACAAGCTCGCCCGGGAAGCCGACGTGCTCATTGCCGCCATCGGGCGGCCGAAACTTGTCACTGCGGCAATGGTCAAACCGGGCGCCTGCGTCATCGACGTGGGCATCAACCGCCTCGCCGACGGGACGCTCGCCGGCGACGTCGATTTCGACGCCGTCAAAAACGTGGCGGGCTGGATCACGCCGGTGCCAGGCGGCGTCGGCCCGATGACGATTGCGCTCCTGCTCGAGAATTGCGTACGCGCGGCTTCCCAATGAACCCACTGCTGGATTTTTCCGCTCTGCCGCGCTTCCAGGATCTGAAGCCGGAGCATGTCACCCCCGCGCTAGACGAGCTCCTCGCCGAAGGCCGCGCCACGACCGCGGCGGTGATCCACGCACGCGCGAGCTGGGATGCATTCGTCGCCCCGCTCGAAGAGGCGAACGAGCGCATTGCGCGGGCCTGGGGCCAGGTTTCGCATCTGCACGCGGTGCTGGACAGCCCGGCGCTGCGCGCGGCCTACAACGCCAACCTGCCGAAGATTTCCCAATACTGGACCGAGCTCGGGCAGAACCTGGCGCTGTTCGAGAAATACAGGGCGCTGCGCGATTCCCCGGAATTCGTTCAGCTGTCAGAAGCAAGGCGAAAAATCGTCGACAACGCGCTGCGCGACTTCCGCCTGGGCGGCGCCGAGCTGCCGCCGGAGGGGAAGGCGCGCTTCGCCGCGATCCAGGAGGAGCTGGCGCGGCTGGGCGCGAAGTTCTCCGAGAACCTGCTCGATGCGACCAACGCGTTCTCGATCGTCGCCGACGAGACAAGAATTGCAGGGATTCCCGAGGACGCGCTGCACGCGGCGCGCGAAGCGGCGCAAGCCGAGGGCAAGGCAGGCTGGAAATTCACGCTGCATGCGCCGTCGTACCTGCCGGTGATGCAGTACGCCGATGACCGCAAGCTGCGCGAGACGATGTATCGCGAAAGCGTCACCCTCGCATCGGAATTCGGCCGGCCGCAATGGGACAACACGCCGCTCATCGCGCGCATCGTCGCCCTGCGCGGCGAGCTGGCGCGGCTGCTCGGCTACCGCAGCTACGCCGAGGTGTCGCTCGTGCCGAAGATGGCCGAGTCGCCCGAGCAGGTGCTGCGGTTCCTGGACGATCTCGCGCGCCGCGCGCGGCCCTTCGCCGAGCGCGACGTCGAGGAGCTGCGCGAGTTTGCCAGGAGCGAGCTCGGCGTTGCGCCGCTCGAAGCCTGGGACGTCGCCTACGCCGCCGAGAAGCTGCGCGCGAAGCGCTACGCGTTCTCGGACCAGGAGCTGAAGCGGTACTTTCCGGAGGATGCCGCCATCGCCGGGCTGTTCAGGGTGGCCGAAACGCTTTACGGCATCACGATCCTTCCCGCCAGGGCTGCGGTGTGGCACGAGGATGTGCGCTTCTTCGAGATCCGCGACAGCGCCGGCGCGCTGCTCGGGCAGTTCTATACCGACCTGTATGCGCGCGACACCAAGCGCGGCGGCGCCTGGATGGACGATGCCATCACGCGCCGGCGCAAGGGCGAGCAGTTGCAAACCCCCGTCGCCTACCTGAACTGCAATTTTTCCAGACCGATCGGCGGCAAACCCGCGCTATTCACGCACGACGAGGTGCTCACGCTGTTCCACGAGTTCGGGCACGGCCTGCATCACCTGCTGACGCGCGTCGACGATCTCGGCGTCTCGGGGCTCAACGGCGTCGAATGGGACGCGGTGGAGCTGCCGAGCCAGTTCATGGAGAACTTCTGCTGGGAATGGGAGGTACTGCGCCACATGACGCGCCACGTCAGCACCGGCGCGCCGCTGCCGCGCGAGCTGTTCGACAAGATGATCGCGGCGAAGAACTTCCACAGCGGGCTGGCGATGCTGCGCCAAATCGAGTTCGCGGTGTTCGACATGCGGCTGCATTCGGATTTCGATCCGGCGTCGGGGCAGACCCCGCTCGAGCTCCTGCAGGAAGTGCGCGCACGCGTCGCGGTGCTGCACCCGCCCGGGTACAACCGCTTTCCGAACAACTTCGCGCACATCTTCGCCGGCGGCTACGCTGCCGGGTACTACAGCTACAAGTGGGCGGAGGTGCTTTCGGCCGACGCGTACAGCTTCTTCGAGGAAAACGGCGTGCTCGACGCTCGATCTGGCCAGAAATTCCGCGACGAGATCCTCGCCGTCGGCGGCAGCCGGCCGGCCGCGGAGTCGTTCCGCGCTTTCCGCGGCCGCGAGCCGCGCGTCGAAGCGCTGCTCAAGCACAATGGTATGATTTCCGCATGATCCTCAAGCGCATCGGCGTTGTCCTCGCTCTCGCGCTGGCCGCGGGCGCCGCGGCGGCGCAGCAGCTCTATCGCTGGACGGACGAAAAGGGCCGGCTGCACGTCGCCGACACGCCGCCGCCGCCCGGCGCGAAAGATGTGCACCGCTGGCGCGTCGCCGCGTCGAGCCCCACCGAGGACGGCTCCGAACCGTACGCCCTGCGACAGGCGCGCAAGGAATCGCCGGTGACGCTCTACACGGCGTCCGACTGCGAGCCCTGCAACGACGCGCGCAAGCTGCTCAACGTGCGCGGCATCCCGTTCAAGGAAGTGAGCGTGACCGAGAAGGAGGTCAATGACCTCGTCAAGCTCGCAGGCAGCGCCTCGGTGCCGGTCATCGTGGTCGGCAGCGCGACGCAGAAGGGCTTCGAGGAATCGGTCTATGAACGCCTGCTCGACGACGCCGGCTATCCCAAGACGGGCATGCTCCCGCCGCGTAACCAGCAGACACCTACGCCCGGTGCGAAGCCCCCGCCCGCCGAAGAACCTCCGCGCGGGCCGTACGCGCCCGGTGCGCCGCCGCAGCGCTCGCAGATGAGGTGAGCTTCCGGCTCGCCACCTGGAACGTCAACTCGCTCAAGGTCAGGCTCCCCCACCTGCTCGACTGGCTCGCTTCGGCGCAGCCCGACGTGATGTGCCTGCAGGAGACGAAGCTCGAGGACGCGAACTTTCCGCGCGCCGAACTCCAGGCGGCCGGATACCAGGCGGCGTATTACGGGCAGAAGGCCTATAACGGCGTGGCGATCCTCGCGCGCTCGGCGATCAGCGAGGTCGCCCACGGCATTCCCCGGTTTCCCGACGATCCGAAGCGCGTGATCGCGGCCACGGTGAATGGCCTGCGGGTCGTGTGCGTCTACGCGCCCAACGGCCAGGCGGTGGGATCCGAGAAGTATGCCTACAAGCTGCGCTGGTACGAAGAACTAGCGCGCTGGATGCGAGAGGAGCTCACGCACCGACCGCGCCTCGCGCTCCTGGGCGATCTCAATGTCGCGCCGGAAGATCGGGACGTGCATGACCCGAAGCGCTGGGAGGGCGAGATCCACGTCTCGCCTGCCGAGAGGGCGGCATGGCGAGGCCTAGTCGACACCGGCCTTGCCGACGCCTTCCGCCTGTTCCCGCAGCCCGAGAAGCTGTTCTCCTGGTGGGACTACCGCCTGCTCGGTTTCCAGCGCAACTGGGGGCTGCGCATCGACCACATCCTGCTCTCGCGCGAGCTCGCGGCGCGCTGCACGGCGAGCACCATCGACAAGGAGCCGCGCAAGCGCGAGCGGCCCTCGGATCACGCGCCGGTCATCGCCGAGCTGAATTAATCGATCAGCGCGTACGCCGGAAGCGTGAGGAACTCGACGTAGTCGCCGGTGGTGAGCTTCTCGAACAGCCGCGCGCCTTCTTCGTAGCGGCCGGCGTTGTAGGCGACTTCGCCGAGGTAGGCCTTCACCTTCGGCAGCTCTTCGGCAAGCAGCTGCTTGAAGAGGGGCGCCGTCACCTTGCGGCCATCGGCCAGCACGCCCTTTGGCGAGCGCATCCACTGCCAGATCTGCGAGCGTGAAATCTCCGCGGTGGCGGCGTCTTCCATCAGGTTGAACACCGGGACGCAGCCGTTGCCGGCGAGCCAGGCGCCGAGGTACTGGATGCCCACCGAGATGTTGTTGCGCAGCCCGGCTTCGGTGATCGGCTTCTCGGGCTGGAAATCGAGCAGCTCCCTGGCGGTGACGCGCACGTCCGGGCGCTGGCGGCCGTACTGGTTCGGCTGGGGCATGTGCCGGTCGAAGATCTCCTTCGCGACCGGCACCAGCCCGGGATGAGCGACCCAGGTGCCGTCGCAGCCGTCGGTCACTTCACGCAGCTTGTCCTGCCGCACTTTTTCGAGCGCCGCTTCGTTGGCCTTCGCGTCGTTCTTGATCGGGATCTGCGCCGCCATGCCGCCCATCGCCGGCGCGCCGCGCCGGTGGCAGGTCTTGATCAGCAGCAGCGCGTACGCGCGCATGAACGGCGCGGTCATCGTGACCTGGGCGCGGTCGGCGAGGCAGAACTCCTGGTTGGCGCGGAATTTCTTGATGCACGAAAAGATGTAATCCCAGCGGCCGATGTTGAGGCCGGCGCAGTGCTCGCGCAGCTCGTGAAGGATCTCGTCCATCTCGAACGCCGCGACGACGGTCTCGATCAGCGCGGTGGCTTTGATGCTGCTGCGTGGAATTTTTAATTCCTCTTGTGAAAACACAAAAATATCGTTCCACAGCCGCGCTTCCAGGTGCGACTCCATCTTCGGCAGGTAGAAGTACGGGCCCGAGCCGCGGGCGATCAGCTCTTTCGCGTTGTGGAAGAAGAACAGCCCGAAGTCGAACAGCGCCCCCGATACGGCCTTGCCGTCGACGTGCACGTGCTTCTCATCGAGGTGCCAGCCGCGCGGGCGCGGAATCAGCACCGCGGTCCTGTCCTGCAGGCGGTATCGCTTGCCGCTCTGCTCGAAGCTGATGGTGCGCCGCACTGCGTCGCGCAGGTTGATCTGCCCATCCACCATGTTGTGCCAGGTCGGGCAGTTTGCATCCTCGAAGTCCGCCATGAAGGTGGAGGCGCCCGAATTCAGCGCGTTGATCACCATCTTGCGGTCGGTGGGGCCGGTGAGCTCGACGCGGCGGTCGAGCAGATCCTTCGGCTGCGGCGCTACGCGCCACTCCTGCTCTCTTATTTCCCGGGTGTCTGGAAGAAAATCAGGCAGCGCGCCGCGGTCGAATTCTTTTTGCCGCGCAGCGCGGCGCGCGAGCAAGTCCTGGCGCCGCGCCTCGAAATGCCGATGCAGATTCGCTATGAAATCGAGCGCTTCCCCGGTGAGGATCTCGGCGAACCCGGCGCTGACGCCACCAAGGACACTGATGTCCCGCGAGCGAGGAACAACTCTTTGCATCGCAGCATTTTACGTGATGAAATGCGGCACTGCAAAATGAAATCGCGCGGCGTTTGGGAGTAGCCTCGCCGTCTTTTATCGGAGCTTTCCATGCCACGCCAAATTCTGATTTTCGGCGCTTCCTACGGTTCGCTGCTGGCGATCAAGCTGCTGCTCGCTGGGCATACTGTCAAGCTGGTATGCCTCCCCGCCGAGGCCGAGCTGATCAACAAGGAAGGCGCCCGCGTGCGCATGCCCGTCAAGGGTCGAGAAGGGCTGGTCGAGGTCGACTCGCGCAAGCTGCCGGGCAAGCTGTCCGCTTCGCTGCCGGCCGAGGTCAAGCCGGCGGACTACGACCTGGTAGCCCTCGCCATGCAGGAGCCGCAGTATCGTTCGCCCGGCGTGCGCGAGCTGCTCGAGGCGGTGGCCAAGGCCAGGGTTCCGTGCATGTCGATCATGAACATGCCGCCGCTGCCCTACCTCGCGCGCATTCCGGGCGTCTCCGCCGACGCATGCAGAAGCTGCTATACCGACCCCACGGTCTGGGACCGCTTCGACCCCGCGCTGATGACCCTGTGCAGCCCGGATCCGCAGGCTTTCCGCCCGCCTGAAGAAAAGCTGAACGTGCTGCAAGTCAGGCTGCCGACCAATTTCAAGTCGGCGCGCTTTCCTTCGGATGCGCACACGGCGATCCTGCGCCGGCTGGAAGCCGACATCGAAGCCGCCCGCTTCGAGAACATCGAGCTGCCGGTGAAGCTGAAGGTGCACGAGTCGGTCTTCGTGCCGCTCGCGAAGTGGGCGATGCTGATGGCGGGCAATTACCGCTGCATCACGAAGGACGGAATCCGCTCCATCAAGGAAGCCGTGCACACAGACATCGAGGCCTCGCGCTCGGTGTACAACTGGGTGGTCACGCTTTGCCAGTCTCTCGGCGCCCGAAAAGACGACCTGGTGCCGTTCGAGAAATACGCTGCCGCGGCACAGGGGCTCACCACTGCGTCTTCCGCGGCGCGGGCCTTGTTCGGCGGTGCGCCCAATATCGAGCGCGTCGACCGCCTGGTGAAAACCATCGCAGCGCAGAAGGGCACGCGGTCCGACGCCGTCGACGAGATAGTTGCCCTAGTGGATGCACGCCTGGAGGCGAATCGACGCGCCGCTGACCGGTCCGCTGGCAAGGCTGCTGTGGGACGGTAAAAGTGGTTTAGCTTTCCGGCTCGGGGTCGTCCTCGATGCCGAGCTCCTGGATTTTTCGCGTGATGGTGTTGCGCCCCATGCCGAGCAGATTCGCCGCTTCGATGCGCCGGCCGCCGGTGCGCTGCAGCGCCTTCGAGATCAGCGTGCGCTCGAACTGCCGGCCCAGATCATCAAGGATTCCCGTCTGCCCGCGCGCGAGCCGGCGCTCGGCTTCCTGCTCGAGCGCCGAGAGCCAGTCCGAGGCGACGGCGGTGGACTGATCGCGGAACTCCGCCGGGAGATCGCCCACCTCGATCACCTGGCCCGGCGCCATCACCGTCAGCCAATGGCACAGGTTTTCCAGCTGGCGGACGTTGCCGGGCAGCTCGAGCCGCGACAGGTGTTGCAGCGCCTCGTCGGCGAGCCGCTTAGGCTCGACGCCGAGCTGCTGCGCGCTAGCGGCAAGAAAATGTTTTGATAATAAAGGTATGTCTTCCGCGCGTTCGCGCAAACTCGGCAGCCGCAGGCGAATCACGTTCAGCCGGTGAAACAGGTCCTCGCGGAACGAGCCGTCGCGCACGCGCTGCTCCAGGTTCTGGTGCGTGGCAGCGATGACGCGCACGTTCACCTTTATCTGCTGGTGGCCGCCGACGCGGTAGAACGTGCCGTCGGAGAGCACGCGCAGCAGCCGCGTCTGCAGCTCGGCCGGCATGTCGCCGATCTCGTCCAGGAACAGCGTGCCGCCCTCGGCCTGCTCGAAGCGCCCGCGCCGCTGCTGCTGCGCGCCGGTGAACGAGCCGCGCTCGTGGCCGAACAGCTCCGACTCGAGCAGGTCCTTCGGGCTCGCCGCGGTGTTGATCGCCACGAACGGCCGCGACGCGCGCGCACTGTGCCGGTGCAAGGCGCGCGCCACAAGCTCCTTTCCGGTTCCTGATTCGCCGGTGATCAGCACCGTCGCGCTCGATTGCGAAAGCCGCCCGATGGCGCGGAACACGTCCTGCATGGCAGGGGCCTGCCCCAGGATCTCGGGCGTCTCGCCCATGGGCTCTATTACTTCGGATTCCCTTCTGCTCTCGTCGAGCGCGCGGCGGATGAGCTCCACCGCCTGGTCGACGTCGAAGGGCTTGGGCAGATATTCGTAGGCGCCGCCCTGGAACGCGGCCACCGCGGAATCGAGATCCGAATAGGCGGTCATCACGATGACCGGCACCGCGGGATGCCGCTGCTTGACTGCCTGCAGCAGCTCCAGCCCCGAAAGCCCGGGCATGCGGATATCCGAGACCAGGACCTCCGGTGCACCGCCGGAGAGCGCATCGAGCGCCTCCTGCGCGGAGGAGAACGAGTTGAAGGCTATGCCTTCGCGGCTGAGCGCCTTTTCGATCACCCAGCGGATGGAGCGATCGTCGTCGACGATCCAGACCGGTTTCATGTTATCGGCAGCAGGATCCTGAATGTAGTGCGGCCCGGACGGGACTCGAACTCGATCACGCCCTGGTGATACTGGATGAACGTCTGCGCGAGCGAGAGTCCCAAGCCGCTACCGCCTTCCCTCCCGGACACCAGCGGACTGAAGATCCGGTCCTGGATCTCTTCCGGCACGCCGGGGCCGTCGTCGACCACCTGCAATTCTAGTGCCAGCTTGAAGCGCTGGCGCAGGATGGTGAGCTGGCGCACGGCGCGCGTGCGAAAGACGATGTTCCTGCCGCCCGCCTGGGCCGCATTGCGCGCGATGTTGAGGACTGCCTGGATCAGCAGCTCGCGGTCACCGAACATCTCCGGCAGGCTCGGGTCGTAGTCCTGGCAAATTTCAATTCCATATTCCGATTTGACCAGGATGCGCACCCGCTCGAGTACCTCGTGGATGCCGAGCGGCTCGACGCGCGGCGCGCGATGCGGCGTGAGCATGCGGTCCATCAGCGCCTGCAGCCGGTCGGCTTCCTTGATGATCACCTGCGTGTATTCGCGCAGCTCGGGCCGCTCGAGCTCGCGCTCGAGCAGCTGCGCCGAGCCGCGCAGGCCCCCGAGCGGATTCTTGATCTCGTGCGCGAGATTGCGGATCAGCTCGCGGTTGGTCTGCTGCTCGAACAGCATGCGCTCTTCGCGCGCCTGGCGCAGCTGCCGGTCGAGCGGGCGCAGCTCGGCGAGCAACGCCAGGCCCTGCGCTTCGATGCGGGTGACGACGCACGAAAGCGGCAATCCGGTCCGGGCGTAGGTCGCGTCCTGCGCCGAGTAATCCCAGTGCGTGACGCGCGCCTCGTCGAGCGTGCGCTCAAGCTCGGCGCGCTCCGAGAAAAGGCCGAGAAAAGGCTGGCCGATCAGGCTGCGCGCGCCCGTGGCCAGCAGATTTTCAGCCGCGGGATTGGCGTAGCGCACGACAAAGCTGTCGTCGAGCGCCACCACCGCCGTGGCGAGCAGATCCAGGCCGGGGAACGAGGCCACCTAGCGGTTGAGGTTGCTGAGCTCTCGGCGCAGCGCTTCTACGTTTTTCTGATGGACTTCGAGGCTGTCTTTGTACGGCTGGAGCCGCTCCAGCACGCGCGCGTAATTGCGCTCGTCGCCCGAGCGCACCGATTCCTGCTCCGCCAGGTCCTGCTGCGCCTTCCCCAGAAGCTGCTGCTCGGTGGTGAGCTCCTTTTCCAGGATTTCGCGCTGGCGTTCCTTCGCGCTGGCGCGATCCGAGGCCGACTCCCTCGGGAAGCCGGCTCTGGAGCTGGAGGCCGACGGCCTCTGCACCGGGATCTGCTGGGCCGGGACTACATTGATCTCGCGCGACACAAGGTCGCACTTCTTGCCCGCCGTGTCGCGCTTGTCGCTGGTGTACAGCGACCGGCCGGTCCCATCGACGCACTTGTAGATTTCCGTGACCTGGGCGTAGGCGGGCGCGGCCAACACGCCGATTACCATCCATCCCAGCGCCCACGGGCGGTGCATGAGCTAAGTCTATCAAACAAAAAGAAAAGGGGCGGACAAACCGCCCCTTTCCTGCACCGGAAACCGTCAAGAAGAGTAATACATGTCGAATTCGACCGGGTGAGTGGTCATGCGGAAGCGGGTCAGCTCCTCTTCCTTAAGGGTCATGTAGGACTCCAGGAAGTCGTCCGAGAACACGCCGCCCTTGGTCAGGAACGCGTGGTCGTCGCGCAGGCAATCGAGCGCCTGCTCGAGCGAGGCGCAGACGTGCGGCACCTTGGCGGCCTCCTCGGGCGGCAGGTCGTACATGTTCTTGTCGATCGGGTGAAGCCCGGCACCAGCCGCTTGTACGAGTTGGTGCCCGGGTTGGTAATGGCGTTGAGCGCGTTGGCGTGCTTGATGATGCCGCCGATGTAGTAGACGGCGAAGTCCGACAGCCCGGCGTAGCCGTTGCCGGCGAATAAGTTCTTGCCGCCCTTCCATACCGACTGGTGCACGTGCATCCCCGAGCCGTTGTCGCCCACCACCGGTTTGGGCATGAAGGTCGCGGTCTTGCCGTAGGACTGCGCCACGTTCCACACCGTGTACTTGTAGATCTGCATCCAGTCGGCGCGCTGCACCAGCGGCGCAAAACGCGTGCCGATCTCGTTCTGGCCCATCGCGCCCACTTCGTGGTGATGCACCTCGACGTCGACGCCCTGCTGCTCCATCGCGAGCGCCATCGCGTTGCGGATGTCGAGCAGCGTGTCGGTCGGCGGCACCGGGAAGTAGCCGCCCTTGACCGGCGCGCGGTGGCCCATGTTGCCCGACTCGTAGTCGATGCCCGAGGACCAGGGCGCTTCTTCGGACTTGATCTTCACGAAGCAGCCCGACATGTCGACGTTCCAGGTGACGCCGTCGAAGATGAAAAACTCGGGCTCCGGGCCGAAGTACGCCACTTCGCCGAGGCCGGTCGACTTCAGGTGGGCCTCGGCGCGCTTGGCGATCGAGCGCGGGTCGCGGTCGTAGGGCTTGCCGTCCATCGGCTCGTACACGTCGCAGGTGATGTTGAGCACCGGCTCATCGGTAAACGGGTCCATGCGCGCGCTGACCGCGTCCGGCATCAGCAGCATGTCGGAGGACTGGATGCCCTTCCAGCCGGCGATCGACGAGCCGTCGAAGGCGTGGCCGAGCTCGAACTTGTCCTTGGTGAAGTGCTTGACCGGGACGGTGACGTGCTGCTCCTTGCCGCGCGTATCGGTGAAGCGGAGGTCGACGAACTTCACCTCCTTGTCCTTGATAAGCTTCAATACGTCATCGGGCGTCGTCGCCATCTGCGGTTCTCCTGGCTTGGATGGATTGCGAGTAGGTGTAGTAGGTAAGTCGGCGGTGAGCAGTTTCCATGCCTAATGTCACCGCCCGGAGCCGGGGCATTTTACCCGCCCGCGGCGCACCGTCTAGGGGCATTTTGAGGGCTCGCGCACTATAATGCGGCAGCACATGGACGACATCAAGAAAAAAGCCGCCGAGCGTGCCCGGAAAATGGGGCTGACGTACGCCGGCGCCCTGCTTCCTTCCGAAGCTCACGCGCTGATGAAGGCCGGCGCCAAGCTGGTCGACGTACGCACGAAGCCCGAGCTGCTGTACGTCGGCCACATCCCCGGGAGTATCGCCCTCGAGTGGCAGACCTATCCCGGCAGCCGGCCGAACCCCGAGTTCATCGGCGAGCTGGCAGCGGCAACGAAAAAGGACGAACCGGTCATGTTCATCTGCCGCTCAGGAGCCCGCTCGCACGGCGCTGCTGAAGCGGCCATGCAGGCCGGATGGCGCGAGACCTACAACGTGCTCGAAGGCTTCGAGGGCGACAAGGACGACCAGCAGCATCGCAACACCGTCGGCGGCTGGAGAAAAGCCGGCCTGCCCTGGGTGCAAGGCTAAGCCCTCCAGCTTACCCATCCGAAGTAAGCCGTCAACAGCACCACCGCGCCGAACACGATCCGGTACCACGCGAACGGCCGGAAGTCGTGGGTCGCGACGTAGCGGATCAGCCAGCGGATGACGACGAAAGCGGAGACGAAGGCGGCGGCGAGGCCGAGCGCGAACATCGGCAGATCCCGCGCCGCAAAGAGCGCGCGGTTTTTCCACAGGTCGTAGGCGCCTGCCGCGAGCAGGGTCGGCACGGCGAGAAAGAAGGAGAACTCGGTCGCGGCGCGGCGCGACAGGCCGAACAGCATGCCGCCGATGATCGTCGCCCCGGAGCGCGAGGTGCCGGGGATCAGGGCGAAGCACTGAGCGACGCCGACCTTGAGCGCATCGAGCCGGGTCATCGCTTCGGTGCTGTCGACCCGGGAGGGGAGCTTTTTTCTTTCGACGAGAAGAATGATCAGGCCGCCGACGATGAACGCCGAAGCCACCGGCACCGCGCTGAACAGATGCGCCTTGATGTACGCGCCGAAGGCAAGGCCGAGCACCGCGGCCGGGATGAAGGCCACGATCAGGTTCAGCCACAGCTTCGGGTCGACGCGGAAGAGGCGCGCACGGTATTCCCAGATCACCGCGACGACGGCGCCGGTCTGGATCGCGATGTCGAACACCTTGCCGCGCTCGTCGTTCGCGCCGAGGAGGTCGCTTGCCAGGATCAGGTGCCCGGTGCTCGAGATCGGCAGGAACTCGGTCAGCCCTTCGACGATGCCGAGGATCAGCGCGTCAAGAATTTCCATATGTTTTCCCAGAATGCGGGCGCGCTGTCCGTGCTATTGTGCCCGGCGCCCTGCAGTTCGATCCACTGCTTGGGTCCCCCCCAGGCCGCATACAGCCGGCGCGAATGCTCGGCGGGAATGATCCGGTCGTCCGCGGCGACAAGGCAGAGCAGCGGCACGGCGATCTTCGGCGCCCGGCCGATCGAATCGAAGCGATGCTTTAGCATCCAGTCTACCGGGAGGTACGGGTAATGGCGCTTTGCCACTTCAACCAGGCTGTCGAACGGCGCGACCAGGATCACCCCGGCCAGCGGGCGCTCTGCGGCTAGCTGCACCGCTACACCGCTGCCCAGGCTGCGGCCGAAGAGAAACACCTTGCTCGCTTTCAGCGTCCCGGTGGCGTAGTCATACCAGGCGAGCCCGTCGGAAGTGAGCGCCGCCTCGGAAGGCGAGCCCTCGCTCGAGCCGTAGCCGCGGTAGTCGATCAGCAGCCAGCCGACGCCCGGCGCGCGGCGCGGCGCCTCCTCGAGCATCCAGGAGACTTCCTCGGCGTTGCCGCCGAAGTAAAGCACCAGCGGGGATCCGCGGATGTGCCAGGCGTGCAGGCGCACGTCGGCTTGAATGAAGACGCTTTCAACGGCGGGAAAGCGCCGCGCGATCGAGTCGCGTTGCGCTTCGTGGACCGGCTTGCGGAAAAAGATCAGCGAGTCCTGCATCAGGTACATGAGCACCGGAAACCCGACGACGACGGCGCCTACGGCAATGAGCGAGGCGACCAACTAGGCGCGTCCGAGGGCATGCGCCACGGCTTCGAGGATGCGCGCGCGCGAATCGCTCTTCAGGAGCCAGTCGACGACCCCCACGCGCTGCGGCTCCCTCACGTAGGCTTCATCGCTGCGCGTGCTCGCCAGCATGATGATCGGCGTACCGCCCAGGCGCGGTTTCACCTCGGCGATCAGGGCGAGCGGGTCCTCGGCGTCGCGCAGCCTGCGGGCAAGCAGCCACACGGCGTACTTCCATCGTCCGAGCAGCTCGCGCGAGGCGCTCGCGTCAGGCGCGGCGTCGACGCGATAGCCGCCTTTCTCGAGGACCATCGAGAGGTATTCGGCAGCGACGGTATCGTGCTCGGTGAGCAGCACCCGGGGGGCCGCCTTGGCGGCGGTCTCTTCCGGCGGCATGACGGGCAGCTCGAAAAAGAACGTAGTGCCGCCGCCTTCCCGGTCCTCGAAGCCGACGCGCCCCTGCATCATTTCCACCAGCCGCTTGCAGATGGCGAGCCCCAGCCCGGTACCGCCCTTGACGCGCGAATCGGCCGAATCGGCCTGCGCGAAGCGGCCGAAGATGCGGCCGCGAAAGGCCTCGGGAATGCCCGGCCCCCGGTCGCTCACCTCCACGCGCACCACCGCCTCCTTCTGCGCGACGGTCACGTCGACGGCGCTGTTCGGCGGCGAGAACTTGGCGGCGTTCGACAGCAGGTTGGTCATCACCTGCATCAGGCGCTTTCGGTCCGCCCGCACCACGACCTGGGGGACCTCCCCGTGCAGCGCGAGGTTGGCGCGAAAGCGGTCGGCGTAACCCTGGTTGAGCCGCAGCGACTCGCCCAACAGCGCATCGAGCAGCATGGGCTCGGGCACCAGCGTCAGCTGCCCCGACTCGATCTTCTCGATGTCCAGCACCTCGTTGATCAGGTCGAGCAGGCGCTGGCTGTTCTTCTCGGCGATCTCGACCATCTCGTCCTGCTCCTTGGAGACCTCGCCGATCGCCCCGGCGCGCAACAGCTGCAGCGAGCCGATGATCGAAGTGAGCGGCGTGCGCAGCTCGTGGCTCAAGGTGGAGGTGAACTCGCTTCGCATGCGCTCGGCCGCGCGCTGCTGGGTGATGTCGCGGCCCTGCAGGATGACCGAGATGACCCGGTGGTCGTCGTCGACGAGCGGCGTCATCGTCCACTCGCAGGCGAGCTCCAGGCCGTCGCGCCGCAGGCAGCGCTCGGCGACCACGGTGGCCGGCCGGCCCTGCGCCACGAGCTCGCCCCACCACTTGTCGGTGCTCTCGCGATCGTCCGGATTGAGCAGCATGCTGATGCAGTTTCGCCCTACCATCTCCGGCGCCGCGTAGCCGAACAGGTTCTCGGCCGCCGGATTCATGTCGAGGATCGTGGCGCGCGGGTCCACCTCGAACACCGCGATCGGCGCGCGTTCGGAAAACAGGGCGAGCTTGCGGCCGAAAGCCTGCACCTCGCGATGCGCCTCGAGCAGGCTGTCGAGCTGCTCGCCGAGCTGAGCCTGGGTAGCAGCGTTGTCGGCCGAGAGCCGCTCGTAGGCGCTGCGCAGCCCGTAGGCACTGCTGAACGCCTTGCCGAGCTGATACGCGGTAGCGACGTTCGCGATATAGAGGAGCGGCACCGCGGCGCCGAGCAGATGAAAAAAATCCGTGCCGTACGCGAACAGCACGCCGTTGAACGGGATCATCACGCCTGCCGCGTAGAGGGCGTAAATCCACCAGACGGTCGAGAACATCGGCAGCCCGCCCGCAGTCACCAGCGCCACGACAAAGGCGATGAAGACCTGCTGATAATCGCCGCCCGGGAAGAACACCGCCGTCGCGAACCCCCAGGCGGCGCCGAGCGCCGCCGCGCCGAACGCCGCCCGCCGGATCCACGGCTGCGGATGCTCGCGCGCGTCGCCGCTGCGCTGGTAAGCGAGCGCCAGCGCCCAGTATCCCGCCGCGATGAGCAGGATTGCGGTCTGCCAGAACAGGATCAGCTCGACCGGGCTCGATGGCCACAGGAAGGCGCTCAGCAGCAGGCTCAGCACTGCGGTCGCCCCGACCGCCGGCAGGATCCTGCGATAAATGTACTCGCAGCGCTCCTTCAGCACTTCGGGCGCGTCCGCATCCTGAAGCGGCTCGAGCATGCGGTAATCTTACACAGATGAAGAAAAGCGTTCCGGTCGCTGAGTTGAAAATGGGCATGTACGTCGCGGAGCTCGACCGGCCCTGGACCGAGACGCCGTTCATGTTCCAGGGGTTCTACCTGGAGACCGACGAGCAGCTCGAGACGCTGAAGCAGTACTGCAAGACGGTATTCGTCGATCCCGATCCGCCCAAGCTGGCCGAGCCGATCGCGCTGAGGCCGCGCGCGATGCCGCGGCCGGCGGCGCGCAGCGGGGCAAGCCAGCTCGACCTGTCGCGCATCGGCAAGGTGCGCTACGTCGAGCAGGCGCCGGTGGAGCGCGAGGTAAAGCAGGCGGAGGTCGCTTATAAAAGCACCACCAAGCTCGCGAGCGAGGCGGTAGAAGCGGTGCGCGCCGGCCGCACCCTGGACGCGCCGAGCGTCGAGCAGGCGGTCAGGAGCATGACCGAGAGCGTGCTGCGCAACCCGGACGCGCTGCTCCTGTTCTCGCAATTGAAGGAGAAAGGCGACTACACGACGTCGCACGCGGTCGACAGCGCCGTGTACATGACCGCTTTCGGCCGCTTCCTGCAGTTGCCGGCCGAGGACATCAGCCTGCTCGGCTACCTGGGCCTGCTGCAGGACGTTGGCAAGACCAGGCTGCCGACCGAGCTCCTCAACAAGCGCAACCGCCTGAGCGAAGCCGAATTCGCGCAGGCGAAGCAGCACGTGCAGTACTCCGTCGAGATCCTAAGCAACACGCCTGGCCTGCCGCCTGGCCTGGGCGAGCTCGCCCTGCTCCATCACGAGCGCCAGGACGGCAGCGGCTACCCGAAGGGCCTCAAGGGCAGGGACATCGGGCTGCTCGGCTCGATCGCGGGCATCATCGATACCTTCGATGCGCTCACCGCGCGCCGGCCCTACGCCGAGCCGGTGCCGCCGTCGGCCGCGCTCAGCATGCTGTACAAGTGGCGCGGCAGCTTCTTCGATCCGGTGCTGATCGAGCAATTCATCCGCTGCATCGGCATTTTCCCGCTCGGCAGCACGGTAGAGCTCAACAGCGGCGAGATCGGCATCGTCATCGCGCAGAACCTGGAGAAACGCCTGCAGCCGCGCGTGATGGTGATCCGCGACGCGGCCGGCAACCCGCTCAAGCCGCAGAAGCTCCTCGACCTGTCGCGCGGGCTCAAGGCCCCCGACGGCGAACCTTACCGCATCCGGCGCACCCTCGAGTACGGCCGCATCCCGGTCACCGCCGACAGCCTGTTCAACGACTAATCAGGGACAGACCACGTTTTCGTCAACGGCGGAGACGATCCCTCGTTGATTGGACATGCCACGACGCGCCCGCATCATGCTCGCCGGCGTGCCCGTACATGTCATCCAACGCGGCAACAACCGGGGGGCGTGCTTTGTCAACGACGAAGACCGCAACTTTTATCTGTTCCACCTGGCGCGTGGCCTTGGCCGCTGCGGATGCCGGCTGCACGCGTATTGCTTGATGACCAATCACGTGCACTTGCTCCTGACTCCCGAAGGCGCGGAGAGCTGCGCGGTACTGATGAAGCATATGGGACAGCTGCACTCGCAATATTTCAACAAGCGCTACGGACGCACGGGGTCGCTTTGGGAAGGGCGTTTCCGTTCCTGCCTCGTCCAGTCCGAAGGATACGTGCTCGCCTGCTATCGCTATATCGAGCTTAATCCGGTGCGTGCCGGCCTGGTTATTCACCCCGGTGATTATCCGTGGTCGAGCCACCGCAATAACGCGTTGGGCGAAGCGGCGGCCCGGCTCGTCATGCCCCACTCTGAATACCTTCGGCTCGGCGAAAGCACCCAAGAGCGCCAGAAAGTGTACACAGGGCTATTTGGCTCGACTGCCGCCAACGAGCGGCTTGAGGAGGAGATAAGAGCCGCAACGAACGGTGGTTATGCGCTCGGCGACGAGCTTTTCAGGAGGACGATGGCCCGCGCGCTTGGGCGTCGTGTGGACAAGGGAAAGCCGGGAAGGCCATTGCGCGATGCGGCACCCGGAGACTCTCAAGAAGAGCTCCCGTTGCCGCCCGCGGAAAACGTGGTCTGTCCCTGATTTCAGGTTTTGGTGTAGAGCTCGCCGCCCTTCTTCACGAACTCGACGGA
>WNGC01001834.1_pt1 | contig 17645 bp, 13 predicted proteins | sample 5400051 | NCBI WGS metagenome assembly WNGC01 (sample SAMN13153368, study PRJNA577476) | soil metagenome | isolation source: 20 cm soil or saprolite under grassland replicate 2 | place: USA:California | collected 2016-06-15
GCGCCGCTGCGCAATGGCGTCGAGTTCCGCCAGTGTCTTGCCCGCGGTCTCTTTGTCGCCGGCCCACGCTTTTGCCGCTGCCCATTGCGCGAGTATGATCGGAGCATCGTCGGCTTGTTTCGCCTTTTCGAACTCTGCGATCGCATTGCGCAGGTCGCCTTTCGCCTGATAAGCAATGGCGAGCGTTTCGTACGCATATCCGAAGCTCGGGTCCATTTCGACTGCTTTGCGCAAGAGCGGAATCGATTCGTCGTAGCGCTTTGCATAGAAAAAGATCGAGCCGTAATCGACCATCATCACGGGCGACAATGGGTCGAGCTCGACCGAGCGCTTGCAATGCGCGATCGCTTGGTCGAAGCGAGCGAGGGAAACAAGCGGACCGGATCCGAGCCAATGATGCGCGCTGGCGTCATTCGGGTTGAGCTCGATCGCGCGCTCAAATTCGCGAATCGACCCCTGCATGTCGATGTCGGCGAAGTTGCGGATCTTTCCAAGCGCGGTGTGTGCCTCGGGCAAGTTCGGGTCGATTTGCAACGCTTTCAGCGCTGCTTCACATGTTGTCGCCGGAGCGCTTTGCCCAAAACGAGCGGCCTTTGTGATAAAGCTCGTACGCCGCCGTGTCATTCGTCGGCTGCGCCTCCATCAACTGCTTCTCAGAACCAGTGAGCTTCGCTTGCAACGTGTCGGCCACCGTTTTGGCAATGTCACTTTGCACCGCAAAAATATCGCTTAGCTTGCGATCGTAAATCTCGGCCCACAGATGCGCGTTGGTAAGCGCGTTGATCAATTGCACATTGACCCGCACCTGATCGTTCACCTTTTGCACGCTGCCTTCGAGGATGTTCGCGACACCAAGCCGCTTCGCGATGTCGGGTAGATTTTCCGGGGCACTTTTGAATTTTTGCGTCGATGTCCGGGCAATGACTTTCAAATCTGCGACCTTCGCGAGTCGGGTGAGAATTTCGTCCTGAACGCCTTCGGCGAAAAACGCATTGTCCGGATCGCGACTCAGATTGTCGAATGGAAGAACGGCAATCGATTTTGCCGGCAGTTCGGCGCGAACCGCACTGGCGTTATTCCCAGCTGAGTATCGGCCGACGAAGAACAATCCGATGGAGAACACGGCTCCAATCACGACGACATAAATCCATGTGTGTTTCTTTGGTTGCTTTGCCGCCGCAATAAGGTCGACATCCTCCGTGCGCTTGATTCCTTCCGGGGTTGTTTCAAATGCCCACGCAATCACCAGGGCAATTGGAAATCCAATCGCAACCAAGGCAATGACTAATCGGATGGCCCAATTTGGGATTTCGAGGAACGGAAAAACCTGCGTCGCGACTTGAACGAGGAGCCAGCCGACAATCGCGTAGGCGACGGCTACCTTGTAAACATTGCGCCGCTTCAGCTCGGCGAAGAGGTTCAGCAGGTTCATGGCTTGGCGTTCGCCAGCTTTTGGAAGCGCGAATCGTTGCGCACTCCGTCCCATGCCGGGTCCAAACGCAAGGTGGCTGCAGTCGTCCCGTTCGGCTTTGAGAGCGAATTCTGCAGCAGCGGCAATGCTCTCTCCAGATCGCCCAGCACTGCGTATCCGCGCGCAGCATTGTATTCTGCACTGGGTAGTATCCATTGATTATCTCGGGTGTAGGCGAGAATAAACGCGATCTCGTCCTCGACTTCGGCGCGATCTCCTAATCGGGCAGCAAATTCAATCGATGGGCGATAAAGTTCCGGCAGAACGATATTCTGTGCCTGAAGTTCTTTTATCGCGCGACGCACCTTTTCCCCGTCCGGGGTCGCGAGTTCTCTTTGCCCTTTGAGCAGACGGGGGTTCCCAAGGGCAACCCGAACCCACGTCACGATCATCGGTGGAAGGTTCTTGTCCGCGAGATCGAAGGACTCAAACTCCGCGATTAACTTGTCGTAGTCCCGCAGCAAGTAATACTGCTGGTAGTAGATGAGGCCGGCCCACTCGGTTTTCGAGAAAGGGTGTCGACTAAGCAATCGCCCGGCTGCGCTGAGATCGCCCTGCGCCTGGTAAAAGCTAGCTTTTCCGGCCAGCGTATCGAGATCGTCGGGCGTGATCGCCAGGACGCGATCCACCATCAAGTGAGCATCCTCGAATTGTCGCAAGCCGGCGTAGGTTAAGGCCAGCTGACTCCAGATCTCCGCATTGAGCGGATCAAGGTCCGCCGCTTTCTTTAGCGTAGCCAGCGCATCCTGAATCGTGCCTTGCGCTCGCTGTAGAAGCCCGATGGCCTCGAGAACGCCCCCATCGTTTGGAGCTCGCTCGCGTGCTGTCTCCAGTTCTGCCAGGGCCGCACGATTATCTTTAAGGCAATAGCGGTAAAACAAACCCATGGCTTTATGCGCATTGGCGGAATTGGGAGCCAACCGAAGAGCGGTTTCAGCCGCGGTTCGCGCGCGTTCTTTTTGCTCTTCGCTCGTCCATGGGGTTTGGCTCTTATAGATCTCCGTTAGCGCAAGATTCGCCCAGGCGTCAGCGTAATTGGGATCGAGCTCGACGGCGTGTCGAGAGAATTCGATCTGCTTTTCCAAATCAACCCGACTAGAGCTGTTTCGAAGAGCCAGGGCACGAAGCAGTGCGTCATAAGCTTGCGGATTTTTCGTGCCGGCAAATTGAATCTCTTCTTTTTCGCGACCAGTAAGCTTTGCTTCGAGGGAAGCAGCAACCTTCTGCGCGATGTCACTCTCGGCGGCGAAGATGTCGATCAACTTTCGGTCGTATGTTTCCGCCCAAAGATGTGAATCATTCAACGCGTTAATAAGCTGCACGGTGACGCGCACTTGATCGTTCGCCTTCTGGACACTGCCCTCGAGAATGTTTGCGACTCCGAGCCGTTGGGCGATTTCCCGCAAATCGCCGGGCGTGCTCTTGTATTTCTGTGTCGAAGTTCGCGAGATCACCTTCAGATCAGCAATCTTGGCAAGGCGCGTCAAAATCTCATCCTGAATGCCCTCAGCAAAGTAAGCGTTGTCGGGATCGCGACTGAGGTTGTCGAACGGCAGCACCGCGATGGATTTGTTCGCGAGGTCGTTAGGCGAGGGCGCCTTGTTTCCAGCGGTGTAGCGCCCAACGAAAAACAACGCCACCGAAATCAAGGCCCCGGCAACAACGATGTAGATCCACGCGTGCTTTGTGTGTCCTGAGGTCGCCGTCGGCATCGCGTCGGCAACTTCTGTTCGTTTAATTCCTTCCGGTGTCGCTTCAAAAGCCCACGCGATCACGAGTGCGATCGGAAATCCGATTGCGATCAACACGATAACCAAACGGACAACCCAATTCGGGATTTCCAGGAACGGAAATATCTGCGTCGCGATTTGAGCGATTAACCAGCCGACGACCGCGTAGGCGACGGCGACCTTGTAAACGTTGCGCCGTTTCAGCTCTGAGAAGAACGAGGGCTTCTCGCTCATGACGTCGCGGGGAAGGCCATTCTCGCGAGCAAGTTTTTGTAACGCGGATCATCGCTCAAGCTGCGTAAGAGCGGATCAACTAAAAGGGCCAGCATGCCGGTGTCGTGATTATCAAACGCGATTTGTAACCACTCGAACGCTTTCTCCTTTTCGCCGCGCACGGCGTAAACTTGCGCGACTTGATAGTCCAGGCCTCGGCCGTGGGCGATTAGGTCGGCCAAAGCTGCATCGGCGGCTTTTCGATCTCCGCCCGCATATTGCGCAACCGCAAGTTCGAAACGGCGGTAGCTCTCGTCCGGTTCCGATTGTGCTTCGCGTAGCGCCGTTTCGTTGTCGCCGCGCCGGATTGCAACCAGAACTTGCCAGCGACGGCTGGAAGCGGATGACGGTTGCAATTCAGCTGATTTGCGCGCAGCAGCATCCGCTTCGTCAAGTTTGCCCTCATACCAAAGAACGCGGGCCAGGTTGTTCTGCGGCGCACTCGCAAGCGGATCCAATTCTACTGCCTGTCGAGCTTGCTTCTCGGCGTCATCGAGTCTTCCGAGATAAACAATGACCCGCGCGAGCAAATCGTTCGCGGTCGGATTCGCAGGCGAAAGTTCTTTGGCGCGCTTCAGTTCGCTCAGACCTTCGGCAAATTTCCATTCTGTAAAAAAGCGAACCCAACCAAGGGCCGCATGGGCCTCTGCCAGGGCCGGCGCGATGGAAACGGCTTTTTCCGCATCACTCCGCGCTTTGGGCCATGCCGTCTTACCTTCACCGGTGAGGTCCCCAATCAGAGTCCATGATTCGGAGCGCTCGGCGTAAGCGAGAGCGTAATCAGGATCGAGACGGATCGCTTCATCGTAGCGGCTGACAGCTTTGCGATAATCCTCGAGATTGCGTCGCTGGAAATAATAATGACCTTGGAGATAGGCGTTGTGGGCTTCTGTGTTCTTGGTTGCCGGATTTGCGGATGACCCTTGCTCTGATCCGAGCAACGTAGTTTTCAGGGACGACGCTACAGCCGCGGCGATTTCCTGCTGGACGGCGAAGATGTCCTTGAGTTCACGATCGAACGTTCGCGTCCAAAGTTCGATTCCGTCGGCGGCGTTGATCAATTCAGCGACGATTCGGACCCGATCGCCTTGTTTGCGCACCGTGCCCTCGAGCAATGTTGCGACGCCCAATTTTTCGCCAATCGTTTTGCTTTCTTCTTTTCTCTCCTTAAAGCGAAACGAAGAACTTCGGCCGATGACTTTCAGTTCTCTGATCTGGGCAAGGGCAGCGATCAATTCCTCCGAAAGGCCGTCCGAGAAATATTCATCCTTCGGATCTCCGCTTTCATTCAACAACGGGAGAACCGCGATCGATTTGTTGGTCACGCCGAACGTGGTTGTCAATCTTGGCGTACGAAAGAATTGGTAGGCGAATAATCCCGCCGCAATCATCGCAACGCTGATGATAAATGCGGCGAACTTGCGCCTGCTCCAGTAGGGAAACGATCGCACCTCGTCGGCCGAAACGTCCGCCGTTCGCTTCATTCCTTCGGGCGTCATCTCGAAAGCCCACGAGATGATCACCGCAAAGACAAAGCCAAGCGCGATGATCACGACGAGCGCTTTCATCACCCAGGATGGCGCTTCGAAAGTCGGCAACAAGATCGATGCTGCCTGGAGCCCCAGCCATGCGACGACGATGTATGCGACGGTAACCTTGTAAACGTTGCGCCGCTTCAGCTCCGCGAAGAAATTCCCCGGAATCATTGCCCTGTCTTGTGCCACACGACGCAGTTGCGAACAAGAAATGGATTCAACGCGAAGGTAGAGCTTTGTCTGCCGTCATCGATCCTTGGAGCGCTCCTCGCGACTGGCAACGGAGAGTCCCGCTCGATTCACCCAAGCGCCGAATTATTTTGCGTTCGCGCTGGAAATGGATAGAAGCGGCGCATGATCTGCCGCCTACCGCGCGCAAACATGAAAAAAACGTTTTCAGTAGTCGTTGCCCTCGTCGTGTCCCTGATTTGTCTTTCGGTCGCAAAAGCCGGGGACGTCAGCGTTAAAGTTAAAATGACGGCGGGGCCGCAAGATCCTCCTTCGACGACGTTCGCGTCGAACACTCCAAACCTCTATGCGATCTTCAAAACCGAAGGCGCGAAAGCTGGCGACAAGATCCGTGGGGTATTGATCGCGGAAGACGTCGGTGATGTGGCGCCGGCGAACGCGAAAGTCCTCGAGACAATACTCGACATGGAGGGCGACACCGAGGCCGGTGACTTTAGTTTTAGCAAGCCGACCAACGGTTGGCCGGTCGGAAAATATCGGGTGGAAATCTACGTGAACGACAAACTCGCCACGACTGCGAAGTTTACGATCAAAGCCGCCGCTAAGAAAAAATCGAGCAGCGACGAAGAAGAATCCGGCGACTAGTCCGAGCCGGACGGGCATTTACTTCAACTTCGGACTCAGCCAGAAAGCTGAGATGTGAGCGTGTATCTCATGCTTTCGGTGACTGAATGTGTTCGGGTCGCGGGCCGATACCCACGAAACGCGCGGGCAACGATTGCAATGCGGGAAACCATTGCAGCAGTCGAATTAGAAACGGACAGGAGTCGGCGCTTTTTGATTCGCGACCGGTCACCACGTTGCGATGAATGAATGCCTGCATGGCTTGAATCAACCGCGTGGGCCATTCGCGCCGTCTTTGCACTTGCGCCATATCGACTAGTGACACTGGACCGCGTTTTAATTTTGCTGCCAGCAGGTTCGCAGTCGCGACTGCGTCCTGGAGCGCGAGGTTGATGCCCACGCCGCCGGCGGGAGACATCGCGTGCGCACTGTCTCCGATGCAAAGCAATCCTTCCCGACACCATTTTTTCAGACGATTGATTTGCACGGTAAGCAGTTTGATTTTCGACCAGTCGTCCAGCTCCGCGATGCGGTCCTCCAGGAACGGCGCAAGGGAAACAATCTCGCGATGAAGAGCGGGGAGTCCGCGTTCTTTGGCCATCTCGATGCCGCCCTTTGGAATCACGAAACCAGCCTGAAAATAATCGTCGCGATTAATCAGAACCAGCAACTTGCCGTGCCGAAAGAAACCGAGCAGCTGCTCCGGATCGCCTTCGCGTTTCGAAATATGCATCCAAAGGGCGTCGATCGGCACTCCGAGTTCCTGAATTTCGAACCCCGCGCGCTGGTTTGTGATCGCGTGACGCCCGTCGGCGCCAATGACGAGATCAGCATAAATGTTGCGCTCGCCTTCCGGCGTTTTCGCCCGCGCACCGGCAACGCGGTTGTCTTCGAAAAGAAGATCGACAACTTCGTGCTGCATGCGAAGCGCGAATGACGGAAGCTCTTTCGCTTTAGCCGCAAAGAAGTTGAGAAAATCCCATTGCGGCATAAAACCGATGAACTTGCACTGCGTCGGCAGGCGCGAGAAGTCGGCGATGCTGACATAATGGCCGTTGATGACTCCTCTTAACCTCGGCAATTCCTGATGCGGCAGTTTTAAAAATTCATCGAGCAGGCCGAGTTCGTGCATGACTTCGAGGGTGGAGGGATGGATCGTGTCGCCGCGGAAATCGCGAAAAAAATCGGCGTGCTTCTCCAGCACGATCACGTTCACACCGGCGCGCGCCATTAAATAGCCGGCCATCATTCCGGCCGGCCCGCCGCCGACGATCAAGCATTGGGTCCGGACCTCGGGCAGCGTGCTCATTGACGACAAATTAAGAGGTAAGAAGGAGGAATTAAGAAGAAAGAATTACCCCTGTCTTTTATTGGACGTTGAGCGTTGAACGTTGAACGTTCTCAAATGAACCCGCGCTACGATGTTGTTATTCTTGGTGCAGGCCACAATGGTCTGGTGGCGGCCAGTTATCTGGGGCGCGCCGGGCTCAGCGTACTCTTATTAGAGAAGAACGATTACATCGGCGGGGCGACGACTTCGCAAAAGGTTTTTCCCGATTACGACGCCCGGCTGTCGCGCTATTCGTATCTGGTCAGCCTGTTTCCGGAGAAGATCATTCGAGACCTCGGGCTGAGGCTTGAGCTACGCCGACGGGCGACCGGATCGTTCACCCCTTATATTAAGAGCGGCCAGCACGACGGCCTCTTAATCAGTAACGTCGATGAAGAGCAAAGCCGGCGGTCGATGGTCGATCTTACCGGGAGCGAAGCCGAGTTTGAGCAGATGAAAAAGTTTTACGTGCTCTCGCGAGTGTTCGCGGAGCAGGCCTGGGACAGCATGGTCGAGCCGCTCGTTTCGAAAGACGAGATGAAACGGCGATTCGACGTCGATGATGTCTCTCGGGAAGCATGGCGAAGCCTGGCCGAAGAACCGCTCGGTCGCTCGCTCGAGCGTTATTTACAAGACGATCTCGTCCGCGGACTTGTGCTGACCGACGCAAAAGTCGGGATTTTCACGCGCCCGCATGATCCTTCACTCGTGCAGAACCGGTGTTTTCTTTATCACTTGATCGGTAACAAAACCGGCGAATGGAAAGTGCCGGTCGGCGGGATGGGCGCAGTTGCGCGCGAGTTGGAACAAGCGGCGCGGAGTGCCGGCGCGGAGTTTCTGACGAATGTCGATCTGACACATGTCGATCTTACGGCGCGCGCGGTCACGTTCGAGATCAACGGAAAAAAGCAAGCCGTCGAGTCGCGGTTCTTGTTGGTAAACTTCGGGCGCAACGTGCTGGCGAAGTGCTCGGACGAAACGTACGCGCCCGAAGCGGTAGATGAGGGGAGTGTATTTAAGATCAACATGCTCCTGCGCCGCCTTCCGAAATTAAAGGCGAAGAAATATCCGTCGGACCAGGCATGGTGCGGCACATTCCATAGCGATGAAGGATACGAACAGATGAATACGAGCTACGAGCAGGCTGCGAAAGGTCGATTGCCGGACAAGACGCCGTGCGAGGTCTATTGCCACACCCTGACAGACGAGACCATTCTTTCGCCGGAGCTGCGCGAAAAAGGCTTTCACACGATCACGCTGTTTGGACTCGATGCGCCGTATTCGTTGTTCGAGAAAAACAACGAGACGATGCGAAAACAAGCGGAGAGAAAATTTCTCGAAAGCATGAATCAATGGTTGGAAGAACCACTGGAAGATTGTCTCGCAGTCGCGCGCGACGGGAGTCCATGCATCGAAAGCAAGAGCCCGGTCGATATCGAGAATTCGTTAGGCATGTATCACGGGAACATTTTTCAAGACGCGCCGACGTGGCCGTTCGCGACCAAGAAAGAGCAAGTCGGCAAATGGGGAGTCGAAACCGAATGGGCAAATGTGTTTCTTTGCGGGTCAAGCGCGCTTCGTGGCGGAGCGGTCAGCGGAATTCCCGGACACAACGCCGCGCGCAAAGTTCTAGACGTCATTAGAAAAACGCCGACAAGCGCACATGGAAAAGACATTGAACAGCCTGAATTGCAACGGCACTAAGCAAACATGAACAAAACGATCGTTCTCGCGGCGGTTTTGTCGCCCCACTTACTCCTCGCCCAGACTCCGAGTCCCAGACCTGACAAGCCGGTTCCGGTCAAGCAATACACGATCGACCAGTTCATGGCCACGACGCGGGTTGGTGGCGCGACGTTTTCGCCGGACGAGAAGTCGATTCTATTTCACAGCAACAAGAGCGGAATTTTTAATGTTTACAGCATGCCGCTATCGGGCGGCGAACCGAAGCAGCTAACCAATTCTACCAAGGAGAGCACTTACATCGTTTCGGCGTTCCCCAACGACGCGCGGTTCCTTTACCGCTACGACAAGGGCGGGAACGAAAACGAGCACATCTATTTAAGAGCGCTCGACGGGACGGAGCGCGATCTGACTCCGGGCGAGAAGACGAAAGCGAATTTTCTCACGTGGAGCCAGGACCGGAAATCGTTCTTCTTCTCGACCAACGCGCGCGACGCGAAGTTTTTCGACATCTATGAAATGGCGCTTGTCGATCTTACGCCGAAGCTCGTTTACAAAGACGAAACCGGATTTCAATTCGGCGACATCTCGAACGATCGCAAATTCATCGCCTTCGGTAAACCGGGCAAAACCACGGCCGACTCCGATGTTTATCTATTCAACATCGAGACCAAAGAGATGAAGCATCTCACGCCGCATACCGGCGACGTAGAGAACGATCCACAGACGTTCGATGTAAATTCGAAGTATCTCTACTTCCTTTCAAATGAGGGCGGCGAATTCAAATATATCGCGCGCTACGATCTCAAGACCGGCCAGCGGGAGGCTGTAGAGAAAGCGCCCTGGGACGTTTCATTCATGGCATTTTCACGCAACGGCAAATATCGCGTCGTGGCAAGGAACGAAGACGCGCGCACCAAGATCAAAATCCTGGAGGAAGCGAGCGGCCAGATTGTCGATCTTCCATCGTTACCGGAAGGCGATATCAGCGGCATCAATATTTCCGACACCGAAACGAAGATGGCATTCTATCACGACGGATCGCGCGCCCCGGCCAATCTTTACGTTTACGATTTTAAAACCAAGAAGCTGGCGAAGTTGACCGAGAGTTTGAATCCAGAGATCAATGCGGCGGACCTGGTGGATGGACGCGTGGCGCGTTACAAGTCTTTCGATGGTCTGGAGATTCCGGCGATTCTCTATCAGCCGCATGGCGCGAGCGCGCAGCAGAAAGTTCCGGCGATTGTGAAGGTGCATGGCGGCCCGGGCGGACAGGCGCGCATGCCTTATAGTGCATCCACGCAGTTTTTAGTGAATCATGGCTATTGCGTCATCGACGTGAACAACCGCGGTTCGGGCGGCTACGGAAAAACATTCTATCTGGCCGACGATCAAAAGCACGGGCGCGAGCCGTTGTGGGATTGTGTGGAAGCAAAAAAGTATCTCGCGTCGCTCGGTTACGTGGATGAAAAGAAAATCGGCATCATGGGCGGATCGTACGGCGGCTACATGGTGTTGGCGGCCTTAACGTTTAAGCCGGATGAATTCCAGGCCGGCGTGGATTTGTTCGGCATTTCAAACTGGGTGCGGACGCTGCAAAGCATTCCGCCCTATTGGGAATCGCAGCGCAAATCCCTCTACGCCGAGATCGGCGACCCGGAGAAGCAGTTGTCGATGTTACGCGAAATTTCGCCGTTGTTTCATGCCGAAAAGATCACGAAACCGCTCATGGTATTGCAAGGCGCGAACGATCCGCGCGTGATTAAGCCGGAGTCGGACGAGATCGTGGCCGCAATTAAAAAGAGAGGCGGCGTGATCGAATATGTTCTGTTCGATAACGAAGGTCACGGCTTCACAAAAAAGGCCAACGAGGTTCGCGCCTACAAAGCGATCCTCGATTTTCTCGACAAGCATCTGAAAGATGCTGAAGCGGTGAGAGGGAAGGCTGGGTAAGCCCAGTAACAAACGCCAATGTCGAAGGCAGTCGAAAGACCGGCGAATCCCGCTGACGTCGAATCAATCGAAGCGATTGTGGCCGCGGCATATGATTCGATCTCGGGCCCGGCCGGCAAAAAGCGCGATTGGGATCGCATGCGATCGCTTTTCATTGCCGGCGCACGACTGATTCCAACGGCGAAGGACGCCGGCAAGCACGATGTCGATCTCGCCGCGGGACGAGTCCGTCCGAATGGCGGACTTGCGCCGCAGATGTTGGATATCGAAGGCTTCATCGCACGAGCCGAGCAGGCTTTCGAGAAAACCGGATTCTACGAAAAGGAAGTCGCGCGGCGAACCGAGCAGTTCGGCCAAATCGCACATGTCTGGAGCACGTACGAGTCGCGCCACGATCCGAGCGAGGCCGTGCCGTTCATGCGCGGGATCAACAGCATTCAACTTTTCACCGACGGGAACCGCTGGTGGATCTTGTCGATCTACTGGCAACAAGAAAGTCCGCAGCACCCGGTTCCGGAAAAGTATTTTCAAGGTTGAGACTTGCGCGAGTGCAGATGCTTCTTCTCCATCTGCACCGGCGGCCGCGGATGGGTATCGCGGTAGCATTTTGTGCCAACTCCTAAAACAAACGCCGCTATGACGAAGCAGATGACGCGTTTCTCTTCGGGCGTGAGAACGAGCTTGTGTCTCAGTTCGTCCCATTGCCAACGTTCGGGGAGTTTCAATCGGATTACTGCTTCACTCGCGGACGGACGCGCACGGACGGATAATTGCCTTTGATGTTCGCGTCGTAATAGCGCGCTTTGGAATCCGCCGTCATCAAGTCCCGGTGAACTGACGGCGCCACTTGGAGGTATCGATAGACGGCTCCATTCACAAATTCGATTTCGAGAATGTGCAACCGTTTGCTGTATCCAATCGACGCGATGCCCTTCGACACCACTGATTGGTGTGGAATGTGCGAGGTGACGGCAGTCCGCGCTTGCGGCGGGACGAGTCCGTCCGATTGGCGGACCGGCATATTGTTCTCGAGCGAGTCGGCGATCGATAACCGCGACACGGACAGAAGCAAAAGCAGATAAAAAGAGTTCGCGCTCATTCGGGGGAACGACCACGAACCGTTACCACGCCGCGAGACATCAAGTCGAGCGAAAACCTGAAGCCGAGTGAGATCGATTTTTGCTCCGTTTATACGGCCAATTTTTTTCCAAAACCGATTCAACCTTCAGCATGAAGACTATCGTTTTACTTTTTGCCTGCGTGATGATTCCCGCACTGGCGTTCGGCGGGAAACTTCCGAAGAGCTCACCGTCGCCGACTCCCGCTCCGACGCCGGTAACTGTCGGAGCTGACGGAAATGAGCCGCTCCTCGCGGCCGCGCCGGATGGCACACTTTACATTAGTGCGTTGCAACACATTTACAGTTCGACCGATTCGGGCGCGACGTGGACGGAATTGTTGGGACCGATCTATGCCTCCAGCATCAATCTCAATTCCGACAGCTCGATCTCGGTCGATCCCGGCAATCGGCTTTATTTCACATTCGATTATCCCTACGCCGGCACGACCGCGATCTGCACGAGCGATGATCGCGGAATCACCTGGAATTGTAATCCGGCAGTGGTGCCGGGCGGAACCGATCGCATGTGGACGCTGGCCCCGACGCTGACCGACGACTACGAAACCACCAATGAAGGCTTGTACGAGACGGCGTTCCTTCACAGCACTGATCGCGGATCGACCTGGACGCCGACGTCGATCGGCGCGGGCCTGCTCGAACCTCAGACCGGACCGCTGCTCCAAGTTCCGGGAAGCAGCAACGTCCTCCAGATTACAAAAATTTTCGGTACGTTGCCGCAGGAAGTGCCGGAGCTGAAGCTGTATGTTTACTCGCCTAATTCAACCGGCTCGATCATTGCGGCGGTTCGCTCGACCGGTCTTCCAATACCGGTCGCGTTGCCGAGCGCGGCTCTTGGCAAGAACAGCGATTTCTGGGTAGCTTCGGAGGAGCCAAATCCGGCAGGTGGCGTTCAAGTTGTCCTCGCTCACTCGACCAACGAAGGCGTGACTTGGAGCAAGCTTCCGCCAATTCCGGGAACAACCACGGGCACGGCGACTTTCACCTGGGTAGCCGCGGGAAGTCCCGGGCATGTCGGCGTCATCTATTATTATACGCCGGACAACGGCCGCGACCCTGGTTCGATGACAACCTCAACTTGGGCGGCGGTATGGGCTGAATCATTTAACGCGACCAGTCCGACCCCGACTTGGACGATCAGAGTTGTGGAACCAAACGTTCATACTGGCGCCATTTGCGCGGCCGCCGGTTGCAGCGGTGATAATCGTTTCGCGGGCGATTTCATCAACTCGCTCATCGACGCGAACGACGTCGCCCATTTGACTTGGATGATCGAAGACATGGCCACTCAAGCGACGACGATTCGCTACGAACGGATCAAATCAGCAGCTCCTTCGCCCACACCCACTCCCATCGAGGCCGGAATCGCCGCCCGCGTTTGATTCGAATATGTCGTGACGATGTGATCGCCATTTGGTTGCCTCATCTCGGTCCGTTCGGCAACGAGGTCGTTGTTCAAACGCAGATCGAACTTTTGGAACATTCGTTTCATCGACGCGGAACGCGGCAACAGCTGCAAGTCGTAGCCATTGTCGATCTTTGCGCCACTGATTCGAAATGTGTTCTCAACATTCTCCAGATTCAGCGCGGTATTGATCGCAGCGATGGCTGCGTCTACCGGAGAACGTTTGCCTAACGAATAATGCTCGGCTGATTTGAAATTCGGATAATAAATCCAAAGGTCGCGGCCGTTGCTGACCGTGACGCTCGGCGAATTGCCCGTAAACTCGCGGCGGAATTTGTTTGGCGCGTGAAACCAGATTTTTCCCGAACTGACGATCGGCCTATTCAGGAGATGCATCGTTTTTTGTTCCTGGAAATCAGCGTGGACATCCGGGGACGACGCGCGCCGTTCGGCGATGCGGGCGAGAAGATTTTTGACCTCCGCTTCTGACAACGATTGCGCGCGAACGATTGGCGTTAGCAAAACTAAACTCAGCAGGAGAGGGGATAATTTCGAAATGGCAAACATTGTCGCTCTGTTTAAGGGCCGCAGTCCTACACTACTCGATCTTTATATCGGCTGCGGCGCCCTCATTGCCCGCTCCAAACTTTGGGTTTGGCTGCCGCCATCGCCGGCAACGCGAAGAAAATTGTCGCGAGCAAACTCCAGAAAATTCCAATCGCGCAAGCGATGCCGAGTCCGCTCAACGACGGATTACGCGCCCAGCCTAACGAGCCGAACCCGCTGACCGCCGTCAGTCCGGCGAGAATGACCGGTTTGATCACACCCGCTACGTCGTGCTCCAGCTCGCGTGTCTTTTGCCAGACGAGCACGACATAGATTCCGTAATCAACGCCGATCGCGAGCACCAGCCGGAACGAAAGCACGTTGAGCAAGTTTAAATGAAGATTGAGCAGTTTCATCGTTGCGATCATTGCGCCAATTCCAAACGCGAGCGTGACGATTTGGATCAACCATAGCCGGAAGTCGCGATACAAAATCGCGAGCAGCCCGACATCGAACAAGGCCATCAACGCACTGATGATCAGTAACTGCCGCTGCGACCATGGTTGTAAATCGGCCAACGTGTAACTCCAACCCGAGAGAATCATCGGCACACCTGGCACGGGCAGTTCGCGGCTCAACTCTTCGCTTTGCGCGTGATTCGCCACGGGCTCGTTTGTGGTCGCAAAGCCCGTCGTCAGCAGGGGGTTTTTCGCAAAATAGCGATCCACCAAAAACCACCAACCCGCTCCCTTCGGCAATTGGTTTCGCCAGTCCTGGAGCGGTGACTTTGGGTCGGCAACCGCCCGCAAATCGTCCAGCAGTCTGAAGGCGGAGGCGAACGAGTCAGTGCTGAAGCCTTCTGCCCTCAACGTTTCTTCAAGAGTCCGTCGTACGGTCGGAAGATTCACTGTTCGAAGGCGTTCCCGATTTTTTTCCATCCAGACCGGAGAAAGACACAGCGCCGCCGGCGTCGAGAAACCTTTGATTTTGCCGGCCTGTTGGAGCTCGGTCCAGTGCGCAGTGATTCTTTGCCAATCGTCATGCAACTCCTGAGCGTCGCGCGCATGCACGATTGCAAGCACCGGTTCCCAGCGCGTCGGCATCTTTGCCATAATCGCTTGCAGCGCTTCTGCAGCCCGGCTGTTTTTCGGTTCGAGCGAACGCACGCTGGCCTCAAACCGCAGCGGAGGCACCGGCGAAAACCCGATCACGCTTAGTAATAACAGGACTCCGCCGGCGACAATGATCATGGGCGCAGGTCGTTGCACGCTCCACCGCACATATTTTTTCACGATCTCAAAGACCCAATCGTGCTGTTGTGGCGCCTGCCCCGGTCGAACGAACAAAAACAAAATCGTGCACATGAAGAGTCCGGCGAAGAAAATGCCGATCGCGATCAGGACGCCGAGCTGTGAGAAACCCATTGAACCGCTCAGGATCAGAGCGAGGAATCCGACCGCGGTCGTGAGCGCGCCGAAAAACACCGCGCGACCGAGTTTCGCCACCGATGTAGCAATTGCTGACTGATATTCCTCGCCATCAATTCGCGCCTGCTGGTAGCGACCAAAGATCAGGATCGCGAAATCGACACCGAGTCCGACCAGGATTGCGCAGAAACCTACCGCCACCATGCTGAGTCTGCCGAAGACGAGCAGTCCGACCGCGAGCGCGACGAAGCAGGAGAGCAAGAGCGAAAAACCCATTCCGAGGAGCGGCAGCCATCGTCGGAAACCGACGAAGAAAATAATGCCGACGAGCAGGACCGAACTGCCGAGCGTGGCCACGATATCGTACCGCATGCTCAACGAAATCTCAGCGACATACGCCGAACGGCCGGTGACCAGAACTTCCAACGGCCCGCCGTCCCAGCCATCTCCTGCCCGCGCACGAAAGGCATTTACCTGACGCATCAACCGCTGACACTCGAATGCACTCAGTGACGGCTGATTCGTGACCACGAGAAAAACGCGCATCGTGCGATCCGGCGACGTGAGCGGTTGCTCCTGCTCGATCGCGTTCGCTTCGGCAAACGGTTTCAGGGCTGGCGCAATGATGCCCAACGGATCGAACCCGAGTTCAAATTCCGGTCGGGGTGAGCCGGCCTCTATTTCCTGATGCAAACGATGGAGCCGCTCTCGAATTCTCTCAGGCTGCAAGATCGACATCGTCTGGTCGAATGCAGCCGGCTCCAGATTCAGAAGCAGTGGAACCGCTATCGATTGCAAATCGCGGATGCCGTCCGGCGTTTCCATTGGCGAACCGGCCAGCACGCGATCGCACCACGATTGCTTTCGCAAATTTTCCACAAACGTCGGCGCGAATTCTTCAAGCTTGTCGACGTCCTGAGGTTGGCAACGCAGGCCGAACGTCAGCTCGCGCGTTTGTTCGAAGTCGCGATCGTAAATTTTTAGGCCTCCGACCGATTCGAAACCCTTCGGCAGCATATTAATAACGTCGGAATCGAGTTCGATCCGCGTGAGGAGGATTCCGAGGCAGGCTGTGGCCAGCGCGGCCACGCCAAACCAGACAAGTACGCGCCGTTGCGCCATGACGCGCGCGATCAAATCACTCAGCCGCATACCTGAGCTTCCGTGATTGGCGCCGCGTTTAAAATCGGAAAAGAAAAGTTTCCGATCCCGAAACATGCCGCACCTGATGCCGATCTTCGCTGTGAATCACCTTCTCGCGCAATTCCAGCCAGCCGCGCAATTGCTCCGGCGCGCGATCGATCGGGCCAGACCAGCCGCGTCCGGAGAAGGGACCGCTGACTTCAGCAAAGCTCGCATCCTGTCGCAAAAATAGAAGATTTACGCCCGGCCCTTTCGAGAACGTCAGTTCGAAATCGCCGTTCCCGGAAAAACGAACGAACACGTCGCCGATGACCGTCGTTTTCGGATTGCGATAAAGAAGTTGTCCACTGCGTGTCTGCCAATCCCGCGCTGGTTCGGCGAATTGATGCGTTGAAGTCGTTGCGCAACTGGTTAGAGCTACGATGCACACGACTAGGTAGGGGCGGTTCACCCGAACCGCCCGCGGGCGATTGACCTTGCCAGTCCGGGTCGGACTTCCCCGGGCGGTTCGCGGAATCATCCCTACCATTACGACGCCGTGCGAACCGGTTCAGACGCTGTTGGCAAACTCTGCGGTTTCGGCACCAGCGTGAGCCGCGGCGATAACGCGAAAAACCTCTGCATGTAAACGAAAAAGTAAAACAGCCACATTCGCCATTTGATGGCCAGGCTCTTGCCCTCGTTGCCGGCGAGCACGGCGTTGACTGCCGCCGCTATTTGCATCGTGTCGGTCGGATTCAAGAAAACTTCGAGGAACTCCTTGCTCCGGCGATACCATGAATTCACGAACGTCAGATAGATGTCCATGATGCGATTTACGCTGCGCGAATATTTGTTGAAAAGGCGACGTCGTTTTGATGCATCGCGCAGGGCTGCGTCCAAGGTGTCGGCTGCTTTCTCCGCAGACATGATCGCCAGAAACACGCCGCTGCTAAATACCGGGTCGATAAAGCCCGCGGAGTCACCGGCCAACAGCCAACGTTCCCCGGCCAAACGCGTGTTACGATAGGAAAAATCGCCGGCGGAATAAACGGGTGAGACACGGATTGCTTTTTTCATCCGCTCCTTCATTAAAGGTTGTTCGTCGATAAATTTTTCCAGCGCAGATTGCGGCGAAAGTTTTGCCGCCCGAAACGTGGCCGTGTCCATAACCACGCCGATGCTGGTGCGCGTTTCGGTGAGCGGAATCATCCAAAAC
>WNGC01002535.1_pt1 | contig 17629 bp, 13 predicted proteins | sample 5400051 | NCBI WGS metagenome assembly WNGC01 (sample SAMN13153368, study PRJNA577476) | soil metagenome | isolation source: 20 cm soil or saprolite under grassland replicate 2 | place: USA:California | collected 2016-06-15
TCGGACGCGCGTTTTGGCGAAGTCTTGAGACAAGCACGGTGCTCTTCGCGCGTTCGATTAAGCCGTTAGAAGGAAGCCGTCCGTGGTTGCGGCGGACGCGGGCCCTATGGAGATTGAATGGGGGGAGACAGCGGTGTGGAGTGTTGCCGAGGCTGTGCGGTAGAGCACGGCAGATAACAGCGGGGACTGGCTACTGCTACTGTCCTCAGCGGAGGTTCCTTGCGGTCCACATCTCCGGTAGGAGACAGTTTCGATCGCGGAGTTGGACTCCGCTATTTCGCCACGAACTTGGCTTCACCGACCCAGTCATCAATATGGCTATCATCAGGCGCGGGATGAAAAGTTTTCGCGACAATTCGATACGTGCCTGTGTCCCTATAAGTGTGCGACAACCCTTGTCCGTAGTCGGCGCCGATAGGGCCCGCTTGCGATTCCGAGCCGTCGCCCCATTGTATCGAATAGCTGCAGCCCACCCATTTACCGTACTTGCGTTTGCCGAGATCGGTGAGACTCTTCGGACCGGTGATCCGCACGGAGCGGGGAGTGTCGCCCGCCACAGCGGAAAGCTCAGTTCTTTCGGCGGGAGCGGCGGACGATATCGGAAGCAACGTCAGCAAGGCGAATGTGAACTTGATCAGGATCATGGCGCCGCCGATTGTATCGTATATTAGGGGATAGCCGGAATGAGCGTCGTGCCGGAGTGGAGGCTTGCGCGTTTGTTGTTTTGCGACAAACGAGCTTACCAATACTCGACCCGTCCTGAACCCCCAAGAAACGCATTCACGAAGGTTGACGGAGAAATCGACTTTCACGAGTAAGATCGTACCCATGCGATTGCGCCGAACACGTGTCGAACCAGAACTGTACTTAGCCTATGCTGGACGACCCACGATTGGTGCGGAGTCGGCGGTTTTCCACACCGCGCGAGCCAGTTTGCGGCAAAATCCGCATTGATTTTGAAGAGGTTATGCGATTTTGAATTCTCGGAGGGCCATTTTTTTAGCGATAGAGTTCAGCAAGAGCGTAGCAGGTAAACTAAGAGACTGTGGTAAACTATTGAAACCAAACCGCGGAGAGGTGGCAGAGCGGCTGAATGCGGCGGTTTGCTAAACCGTTGTAGGGGCTAAAACCTCTACCGGGGGTTCGAATCCCCCCCTCTCCGCCATACTTAAGGTCAATCTTTCTCAGAGCTTAGCGCTCATTTTCAGAGCGGTGAGCGTACTAGTCTTTTATCCCAATTATCTCAATTATCCCAATTTATCCCAATGCGAGTACAACGGTCCGCGAAACCGTTAGGCATGAGAGGACATCGAGGTTCGAGCCATTCGCCCGTCGAAGCCGACATCGGTGTTTCAAACGTAACTGAAGAACTACAGACCGCGCTGATCTGCGCGCAAGAGATCCTGCGTACATTCACTGCATCGTACGGGGACATGTGTCGTTCTTGCTACGGTGTCATTCGTTGAACACACTCTGAATGAGCTCCCGTTTCCAAACTCCTAGTTCTTAGATAGGTTGTCATTCAGTTGAAAGCCTTTGCTTGAACAGTGACCTTGGCAGGCGAGTTGCTGGTGCGGCAGGTGTGGTCGTACCCGATGTGCCAACGACCTGCGCTTACAGCGAACGAAAAAGGTGGGTCGGTGAAAAGGATAGTAGGTGTCGGCTGCATCGTAGTGACGTCCTGCGTTTTGACGTGCGTCTATCGCGCACAATTTGCGGCGCGCGCCGCTTTGGCGGGAACGCGCGCAAACCAGTCGGCAGCCATGCGGGAGGATGCGCAGGACACTTTTCACGACGGAATGCCGGACTTCCTGCGCCTGGAAGACAGGGCCGATCAGGAAGCATTTCGGAATTGGTTCACGCTTATCGCGGAGTATCAGGCGCTGCGTCCTGCCGAGGAAGTCCCTACCGAGATAAATGATTGTGCAGCTCTCCTTCGCTTCGCGTATCGCAACGCGTTGCGTGTGCATGACGATACGTGGATTCGGGAAAACCGGCTAGAGCCACCGGCAGCAATCCCTTCCGTCGAGAAGTATCACTATCCGTACACGCGATTACGCGCGTCGCTGTTTCGCGTTAGAGCCGGCTCCTTTCGGACGACCGACATTAAAGACGGAACATTTTCTGAATTCGCTGACGCGAAAACCCTGCTGGAACTCAACACCTACTTGCTATCGAAGGATGTCGCTGTTGCGGCGCCAGGGGACATTCTCTTTTTCCGCCAGCTCGAACAAAACACACCTTTCCATTCGATGGTGTTTGTCGGCCATAGTCAATGGTCGAGCGATGTTGACGCGAAAGCTGCCGACAACGTGGTCGTCTACCACACGGGGCCGATAGGTCGTAGTCGTGGAGAGATGCGGCGTCTGAGACTTGGCGAGTTGCTGCACCATCCTTCGCCGAGGTGGCGTCCCCTGCCGGGCAACGGCAATTTCCTTGGCGTTTATCGCTGGAACATTTTGAGGGAGACAAACTAGTGCAGCCGAGACGACTCAGCGTGTGCAGAGTGTTCTTCTGTTTCCTGGTTTTGTTCACCCTGCCGGTGCGCGCGCAGAACCCGAACGCGTATTTTTCCGTTTCCACCAGCAAAACGTTCTCGCCGGGTGAAAAAGTCAGCATTCACGTTTACTCGACAAACGTGCCAGCCCTGGAATTCCGAGTGTACCGCGTTAAGGATCCGGTCGCCTTCTTTGAACATTTGGAGAACCTTCACGGATTCGGAATGGGGCGGTTTGCACCGAAGGAACAGATCGAAGCACCGAATCCTACGCTTATAGAACGATTCCACGACTGGAAGCACGAAGTGTGGGTGCAGATTCGCGATTTCATCCGTATGCAGTTCTCTCCAGGGTCGCGCGCGCACATACGAGAATCACACGCGGAGACCCAGAAGAGCAAGTCGGTCACAGCAGACGTGTTTGCGCAGGTTCCCTTGCTGAACAGCTCGCAACTGGTTGCGCGTTGGCGTCAGGAGATCCGGCCCGGCTTCTATTCCGAGACAGCCCAAGTGCCTCTTCCTTCTTTGGACAAGGGCGTGTATGTCGTCGAAGCCACGGACGGCACGTTGCGCGCGTACACCATCGCGATGGTCACGGAGCTGGGGCTTATCACGAAGACGGCTCCGGGGCAGGCGCTGGCATTCACCGCAAACCGTCGCACCGGCGCTCCTATCAGTGATGTGGATGTGCGCGTTTGGTCCGACCAAAAGCAAATCGGCGAACTGAAAACAGATTCTTCCGGTTTGGCGCAAGTGGTTCAGCCGGAGGCGCGGTATCAGAATGTGCGGATCCTGGCAGTGAAGGATAATGACGTCGCGGTCCTCGCGCCATACTCCTATAACCTGAGCAGCAATCCGCAAGCGGACTGGACCGGTTACGTCTATACCGACCGCCCCGTTTATCGGCCCACCCATACCGTACATTTCAAGGTGATTTTGCGAACACGAAGCGGAGAGCACTATCGAGTGCCCGCGGGAGAGCAGGTGCAGAGCTTTATCGAGGATCCCAACAGCAAAACCGTGCTGCAAAAGAACTTCACGCTTTCTAATCTTGGGACGATTCACGGGGAGCTTGAGCTTCCACCAGATGCGGCGCTCGGCTACTACAGCATCAGCGTGCGCGGACCGGGCGGCGAGCCGTACGCTGCCACAGGCGGATTTCATGTGGAAGAATACAAAAAGCCGGAGTACCAGGTGACTGTGACTCCCGTGAAACCGCGGGTGCTTCAGGGCGATGCGATCGAAGCAACCATCGAAGCACACTACTTTTTCGGAGAGCCGGTTGCGGGTGCGAACGTGAAGTACGTCGTGCACACCTCTTCTTATTGGTCTCCTTTCATCGCGCGGGACGAAGAGGAAACAAGTGGTGGCGGTGAGGAACTTGAGGGAGAAGGCGGCGAGGGGGGCGAAGCCTACGACTATGCGGGTCAACAGATCTCAGAACAAAGCGGAAAATTGGACGGGGAAGGAAAACTCAAAATACGGATACCGAGTTCTCTGAATGAGCGCCACAACGATGTTCGCTACCGCATTGAGGCGCGTGTCACGGACGAAGGAAACCGCGAAATCGCGGGATATAACGCGGTCATCGCGACCTATGGCAGCTTCCTGGTCGGCGTGTCTACAGAGAGCTATCTCTATGAAAAGGGCGAGACCATCCGCGCGCATGTCGTCGCACGAGACTACGATGGGAAGCCAATTCAAACGCACGTAGACGTGACGCTGCAGACAAACCGTTACTGGAGGCAGTCCGATAAGGAACGGGCGATTGCTTCGCAGAGTGTGGAAACGGGCCCCGACGGCAATGTCATGGTGGAACTACCCGCCAAGGAAAGCGGAAGCCTGACGTTGAAGGCGACGGCACGTACTCCGGAAGGCCGCGAAGTGGTGGGGAGCAGTTGGCTGTGGATACCGAGTTCCGATGCCGGCGGGTGGGGCGGCCAAAGCCGCGAAATCCGCATGGTGGCCGACAAGAAATCGTACAAGGTGGGCGAAACGGCTCGCGTCGTGGTGATGACGGGCATGCCTGAGACCTACTTGATGGTCACAACGGAAGCCAGGACGATCCAATCCAAGCGCGTGGTACACGCCACGAGCCCATCCGCGACGATCGAAATTCCAATTCGAAGTGACAATCAGCCCAATGTGTTTGTCTCGGTGGCTTTCTGGAAAGACAATCGTTTTTACACATCGAATAAGAATCTTAAAGTCCCTGCGGTTCAACAGAAACTCCAAATTCAAATTGAGCCCTCGCAAAAACAGTTTCAGCCGGGGCAAAAGGGAAGCGTGATAGTTCAGGTGCGGGATGTTGATGGCAAACCGGTCGCGGGAGAGTTCAGTATTGGGGTGGTGGACGAGGCCATCTACTCGATTTATCCGGACAGCAGCGGCGAGATTCACGATTTCTTTTACGGCTCTGTGTACGACCGGGTGACCACGGAATCTTCATTGGCGTTCTATTTCAGCGGCGCGGCCGGAAAGAAAGCGATGTTCCTTGCGTATCAGCGGCAGAACACGCCGCGGGCCCTTGCACAATTGAAGCCGGAGATCCCGGTTCAGCCGAAAATACGGAAACTCTTCCCGGACACAGCGCTCTGGCAAGCTGACGCGCACACAGACTCCAGCGGGCGGGCGACTGTTCAGGTGCAATTCCCGGATTCGCTTACGAGTTGGCGAGCGACGGTACGGGGCGTAACGCTGGATACGAAGGTGGGAAGCGCGACCAGCAATGTAATCGTGCGCAAGAATCTGATGGTGCGACTGGCGGTGCCGCGCTTTTTCCGCCAGGGTGATGAGGTTACCGTCTCCACCATCGTTCACAACTATCTGTCTGAAGGAAAGACAGTGCAAGTATCCCTCGATGCAAAAGGGCTGGAACTGTTGACGCAGTCGAACGGGCAGATCGAAGTTCCCAGCAGAGGAGAAGTGAAATTCGATTGGCGGGTTCGGGCAAAGTCCGTCCGTGAATCGGTTCTGACCACGAAGGCGCTCACTAATCAGGAATCGGACGCTATGGAGATTACGCTGCCGGTGATTCCTTTCGGTGTGAAGCAAACGGAAGCAAAATCCGGTTCGTTGGTCGCGGCGGATCAGGAAGCAAAAGCGCAGATCACAGTGCCTAACAATCTCGAACAGACTGCGCCGACTTTAGACATCACCCTGAGTTCGTCGTTCGCGGGCAGCATCTTCTCCGCGCTGGATTATTTGACAAGCTATCCGTATGGCTGCACGGAACAGACGATGTCGAGTTTTCTCCCGAACGTCATTGTGGCCAAGGCACTGAAGGAATTGCGCGTGCCGCAGACGGTCAATACGCCGGAGCTCGCTAAGAAAATCGAAGCGGGAATGGAACGCCTGAAGGACTTCCAGCACGAGGATGGGGGCTGGGGTTGGTGGAAGGAAGATGAAAGCCAAGTCTTTATGACCGCTTACGTGGTCAGCGGCTTCGCCCAGGCCCACACGGCGGGATACGACATCGACGCGAGTTCTTTGCAGCGGGCTGAGAAGTGGCTGCACGATTCACTCGCGCAGCACCCGAACATGCGCAATGACCTCCGCGCTTATGTCGTTTACGCCTTGGCCCTGAATGGCGTCGCGAAACCCGAGGAGCTGCAAGCGGCGTGGGAGCAGCGCGGTTCCATGACGACGCAAGGCTCGGCCATGTTGGGTCTAGCGTTTTACGCCACCGGCGATGAGAACCGCGCAAATGAAATCGCCAAGAAGCTCGAGTCCGACGCGGTGGTAGCCGAGTTAGACGCGTACTGGCCTTCTACGTATGACTACTTTATGGAGTTCGAAATTGAGGATAGCGCGGAAACTACGGCGTATGCTGTACGGCTTTTGAGCCTGGCCGCACCGCAGAGTCCGCTGCTTCCCAAAGCGGCGTTCTGGCTAGTGAATCATCGCGACGGCGGCTACTTCTGGCTCAGCACTAAACAGACCGCAATGGTTGTCTTTGGATTAACCGAATATCTCAAGGCCAGCCATGAACTCGAGGCCGATTTCCAGACGGAGCTTTTCGTGAACGGAAAGCAAGTAGCCGCGAAGAAGTTTGCCGCAGCCGATGCTCTGAATCCGGTTCAGCCAAAATTCCATCTGGACGCTTCACAACTGCAACCGGGACCCAACGAGATCCGTGTTCATAAAGCTGGCAAAGGCCGGCTCTATTGGTCCGCAAGCGCGGCCTATTATTCGAAGGACAAGCATCTCGTCCAAAACGAGAAGCTTTCTCTCAACATCACGCGCGACTACTTCCGTTTGTCGCCGGAACAGTCGGGCGGCAAGATCGTGTATCAGCTGAACCCGCTCGCGGGCGAACTGCACGTTGGCGACGTGCTCGCCGTCCGGATGACCGTGGCTGGCAGTGAATGGCGGTATCTGCTAATAGAAGATCCGATCCCTGCGGGTGCGGAATTTCTCCAACGCGATGATCTGTACGAGCTGAAGGAAAAGCCAAGCTGGTGGGAGTATTGGTTTACGCGCCGCGAATTTCACGACGATCGCGCCGCCATCTTCCAGGAATACTTCAAAGGCCTGCACCAGTACGTCTATTTGTTAAAGATCGTGAACCCGGGAACATTTCAGGTGAGTCCCGCGATGGTTCAACCGATGTACCGTCCTGCCATTTTTGCAACGAGCGATGCCGCACTCGTGGAGGTGAAGTGATGCCGAGTTTTACGCCGGCTGTAGATGCGTTGAAAGCATGCTTCCGCGATTGGCGGCTCTGGGTGATCCAGTTCGTAGGGAACGCTTTGTTGTTCGCTCTTTTCATCGGATGGCTGTTCGTTCCCGTCGCGACTGCTTGGCATTTGATTTTAAACGTTCTCCTGGCGTTGGCTCTCCTAGCAGGACTCCTCGTGCTTCATGGGGGAACGCTAAACTATTTTTACGCACAGGATGGCGAGAATGAGAGTTTGTACGAAGTGTTCATCCGCGGAGTGTGGAATCTTCTCGCCATCGCGCTGTGTGCTGCAGTTGTGTATCTGTTGTGGTTGCTAGTCGGACAGCTCGGCAGCTACGAGCAATCTCTGCCGCCGTATCTTCGCTCGATAACTCCCACATTTGTCAGACGGTTTGCGGGACTGCCGCTATTTCAGGGAATCATTAGCGCGCTTTTCTTTGCTATACGGGGGATTTTGGTACCGGGATTGGCTCTGCCGCTTCTGGCAAGCGCTGCGTATTTTGGCTTTCGCGGACTAGGGCGTGACGGCCTGCAAATTTGGAAGAGGACCGTGTGGAGTTTTTCCTATTGGTCCATTGTGATTTCGGCAGTCCTCTTGGGCTTCTGGGTGACGGAGAAAATCATGGGATGGACTCCCAACTTCCGCAGTTCGACACTTTCGCAGGAAACTGTCAGTTTAGTGATTCGGAGCCTGGTGTCCTATTTTCTGGCGCTGTTCGCGTGGATGCTGGCCTGCTCAGAGATTGGCCGGCAACGCCAGATGTTCACTGATACTTCGGGTGATTCCAGCGGGAAGGCCGCTGCTTAGCCACGAAAGCACTTCTTGCTTTCCGTGCTGCGCGATTAGATCCGACATGATTCTGTGCGCAGAGGCATAGGCTAGTCGTGTATTTTTCTGGGTATCGCCGTGCTTTAGAATCTGCTCAATCTGCTCGATGGTCATCGGCACGTATGCCGCCGCGGGGAGTTCGGAGTCAGAAAGGTACAAGACCAGCCCCTCCCGGAACCATAGCGGTGTATTGGCCGAGGCTCGCGCTTCAATCAGCAGATGAAAGAGTTCGTGCTGGAGCGTGGATTCCAAGATGGAGCGGCGCCGCAGTTCCTTGATCGGCTGCAAGCGAATTGTAAAGCTGCGAGTCGAGGCCGCAACCCATCCCGGCTGGCCTGTCGTATCGCGATAACTTTCTAGAGTCGGGAATACTTGGAGCTTCACGCGGGTAGAAAGAGTCCATCCCACGGAGCGTTCATTGCGCTCCAGAATCTGGTTTGCCACGGGAAAAATTTCGGAGTCGACGTCAGGATTTGTGCTGATGAGATCAAAACGTTCATCCGAGCGTTGTTGCCAAGGCTGCTGTGTCGCGCGCGACAACTCAGTGTTCGGGTAATAAAAGGCGAGGATTTCTCGGTAGTTCTTGCCTTCTCGCGCCATCTCGTCCGCGCCCGCCTGGCACATTCCAACGCCGTGCCCGGCTCCATGCCCAGAGAAGACGACTTGCTGCCCGACACTGCGGACTTCGTACAAGTCGCTTCGGATGTTATTCCAGCCGAACAAACGGTTGACGGCAAAACGAAGGGAGGAGGCGGAAACCGAGAAATGGTCCGGTGTACCGCCCAAGAGAACTGCTGAGTGCGCACGGCCACTCGCGCTGCGGTGGTTGACCTCGAAAGTTGTCCAACTCTTGGGCGTCTTGATACCCGATGCCCGCAGGGCCTCATCAATCTGTCCCACAGACAGAGTGACCTGCCATCGCAATCCTCCTGACGTAACGCAGAAAGGATCCGAATGGGCGACAAGGTATGGCGCTGTAACTTGGGGCCAGGCTTCGGCAGCGTTCGCGAGCGATCCACCACAATTCTGGTGGTAGTAGGTTGCTGCGAGCTGCCTGTCGTATAGCAGGATCTCTCCCTGTGTTGACGTAACGGCAGAGTGCACCGCGAAACTGGGGTTCCTCCAGTGCAGTGCCTGACAGTGAGTGGTATCGCAAAAGTCGAACCCTTCTAGAGCATGCTGGCCCGCAAACCTCTCTGCGTAGGTCCGGGCTGCCACCGCCATTGCCTTGAGCGCTTCCTCATTCTGAAAATCGCCACTTTCGGCCATCAAAACGCGTTCTACATAGCCTTCCAGGGGCATCGTCGCGATCACCACAAGATCGCTGGGACGATCCTTGAGAAGGAGGGGATATTCGCCCTTGAACACCGGGCCATCGGCTCTATGTAACTCGTAACTACCGGTTAGAAGCACCTCTCCCTTGCCAGCAGTTCCGCTTGCCTTGGCCTCCGTTGCGGGCAAAGGAAATATCAGCTGCTGGCCTGTTTGCTGCTCGCAATCGCGGCAGGTCTTCCAATGAAGCTGTCCTTTCACTGCGGTGATGATCAAAGCCTTCGGAGGATGCGCCGAATAGATGCGAACACGAACCTCACCTGCTAATGAGGGGCAAGCACAAAATAGGCTAAGCAACAACAGGGGAGGAGCGGCTCTCATCGTTTGTTCACGAAATTCGCGTACTCAGCGAACACGGGTTGGGCCAGTTTGGCCGCATCGAGCCCGTGTCCTTGGGGGAGGTACACAACGAGTGCGATCTCCGGTTGATCTGCAGGAGCGTACCCAACAAACAAACCGTGTGTGCGCGCTGTGTTCGGCGCAGTTGCGGTTCCTGTCTTGCCAGCGATATGCATGCCATCGATATAGGCAGCATGCGCGCTGCCATACGTGATGGCGTGCTCCAGGCCCTCGAAAACTGCCTTGGAGAGCTGGGTATTCTCCGTGCGCTTGCGCAACGCTAGCTTGCGATATGCCTCAAGCAACTCCAAAGGCGTCACCTCGACTCCACGCTCGCCCAAGGCAGCAAGTTGGATCTCTTCCGAGGTAGTCAGACGGTTTACGTGGCCTGCGGCTTCGGGCTTCCCCAAGCCGGTTGGAGAATCCAGACCCGCCCGCCGCAAGGCTTCCACAAGTTCGCGCGGACCTAGGCGAGAAGCAGCTTGAGAGATGTAGGAATTACAGGAGTAGGCGATGGCATCATCAGCGTCTGGCTCGACGATTTCGGTCGTATGGCTGCAATCCATTCGGATGCTTCCAATGTAAAGAGGGCGCTTGCATAAGAAGTGCTGACTTGGGTCGAGTTTCCCGGAGTCCAAAAGTGCTAAGAGAACGAAGGGTTTGAGAGTGGATCCTGGGCGGACGAGCTGTGCGGAAGCGAGTTCCAGGTTGTGAGAAGCAAGCACTTGCTGTGAGGTGACGCTGACGACGACGATAGTGCCCGGCTGTCCCGCTATGGCTTCATTGATCGCACCCTGCAGCTCGCGGGATGGTGATTTCGACTGCCGTGGACAATTAGCCAGACCGAGAGTCGTAGATAAAACGAGTACCAGTGAAAGTCTGTGGGACACGAGTCTATCTTAAACGCTTGGTTTCTTCCCAATTGAGGCATCTTTAGGCGGTGTTCAATCTCAATCAACGAGGGGCGTGGCGATGGCGGCTTAGTTTGTAGACGGCCCGTTGTCGTCGATTCCCGCGAGCACAGGCGGGAACTCTTCGGCGAGCATCTCCCTACGGACCGACGCAAGCATCTTACAGACGACGAAACCATCGATACCGGAGCAGCGACGGCTCTCGTGGCTTCAGCATTATCCCAACTTATCCCATGAAACTGCCAATCGTGCCCAAACCATCCAGAGCGAGCCGAATATCGTCGAAGAGAATCGCAGTGGCGCAGAGAAGGACGATGGAGCCGCGAGTTGTAAAATCCTTTATCCCAATTTATCCCAATAACCTGCCAACCGTGCCCAAACCGTCCAGGGTCAGCCGAACGGCGTCTTTAGTTTTCAGCAACTTACCAGCGAGCCAGAGCGCAATCACCCGTTTGCTAAACCGTTGTAGGGGCTAAAACCTCTACCGGGGGTTCGAATCCCCCCCTCTCCGCCAGATTCTGTATCTTGTTCTAACGTCGATTCCGACACAACTTGAAAAAATCTGCTGACCATCTGCTGGCCTCACCGTCGAGCGGTGCGGAAAACCGTTGGCGGTTGAGCATTCGGATGCCGCCGTCGCTGGTTGCCCATCGTCAAATCTCAACTCCAGTTGTTGGCGATCTCCCTTCGCCTTTCTTAATTCTTCGATCTGGGCCTGCATCCTTTCGACGGCTTCCACCATGGTTCGATCAAAGACTTTGATGTAATGTTCCTTGGTAACGTGTGGTTTTGAGTGGCGCAAGATGCGCTGCACCACCTTATCGGGAGCTCCCATCGCATACAAGTTCGAGGCGAGTCCTCGGCGGAACGCGTGCCATCCGTACCACGGCAGACGAATAGCCTTAAGAGTTGACCGAATCACCCGCCGCCCGACTTTGTCCGCGTTGATCGGAAGCCTGTTACCGGAGTGAAAAACGACACCGGTTTCCGGATTGCCTACGGACCTGCGGTATTCGCCTAAGATTTCGGCTAAGGCCGGAATTACCGGCACGGAATTGCGGCTGGCACGCGTCTTCGGAGGGTTGACCACAGATCTCCAAATCGAACGGTTGATCGCCAATTCGGTGCCAGTGTAATCGGTCCACTCGAGTCCACGCAGCTCACCTAGGCGTAACCCGGCAAAGGCCGCGGTCGCGACCAGACTCTTTATTACGAGGAGAGGCAGCCGATCGAGCATTTGGAGAACTTGGCTGAGATCGTAAGCATGCGTCTCTCCCGGCTCTCTGGCATCCCAGGGGATCAAGACGCCATCAACTGGGTTTGCTCCATCGAACGCTCCGTCATTTTTGGCGAAGGTGAAGATGGTGCTGAGCACTGACTTGATGTGTTGCAACGTGGTTTTCGTAAGATCCCGCTCTTTCGCGATCGCGCGTAGCATTCGGCTGGCGTCCACGGTGCGGAATTCTCGCAAACGAAGCTCCCCGACACGATTGCGGAGGTAATTGATCCAGATTTTCTCATGCCCCTTGCTGGTGCTCGCTCGACGCTCTTCCTTGGTCCAAGGCAAGTAAGCTCCCTCGACAAAGGCGGTTAACGTGATCCTTGAATTTGCACTGAGCCGGTCGCGATTGACGGTTTGTATGAAGGATTCCCGACACTGCTCGACTTCAAAAATATTGGAGAAGTCATTCGAGCGGCCGAGATACTTGGAGACACGCTTAAGTTGGCTGGATCCGTCTGCCTGCGAGATTCGCTGGCGGTATTGCACGTACCATGCGTCGTGGTCTTCATATAGATGGCCCTTTTGATAATGGAAATTTACTTTCATGGCTAGCTCCCATCTGCGGCCTAGGCCGCGCACCAATCATTTGTTGGTAGTAACGGGGGATAGTCAAAAAACAAACCTAGCCTGGCGGATCTTGCTTGGATCAGGGTAGGTGCTACTGAGCCATCCAGAACGGCTTCGTGACGCTCTTCACCACCGCGGCGGAACTCATCGAGGATCTCTCCAATGCTAGCAGGAGAGGACACCTCCAGGAGTCGCTCACGAACTATACCCACCCTCACGTTTTGGTAATCGTTGAGGTCGGCTATCTGACCTACGGTCCGGACGCTGCCAACGTACTCTTCCAAGTGATGAACGATCGGCACCTGAAGAAACTGCCGATGATTTTCATCACCAACAAGCCACTGAATGAGTGTTTTGTTCAGTTCAGGGCTCATCGCGACTTCCGAGTAAGTCATATCGAAGGTCATATTGTTTATTTCCGTCATGTTGCGGCAAGGCGGCGAACGCTCGTCTGCCAGTGACGTCGGGGAGGAATGGGTTCGACAACCCAATCTAAGCCTTTTCCGGTAAGGGTTGCGACCAAGCTTTCAAAAGCTTCTCGTGATGATAATTCAGCTGGTATGAGTTCGATTTCGGCGAGTTAATTCTATTTCAGTAACTTCCTTTTGAGGCAACTAGGACTGGGCGATAAGGAGCGTGACTATTCTTTAATGCCGAGCGCAACGTTGAGCCCCTTCAGCAGCTGTTCCCTTTTGTCGGCGCTCAGCCTTGCCAGGTTCTCAAGCTTCCAACGCACGGCCGGAAGATCTCTAGCGTGGGATACGTCGAGGAGCGCCCAGTCAGGCTCACCGCGCTTTACAGAAACCAAGAAGCGTTTGTGATGCTCCGGCATTTTGCCGACGATTCTGGCAATGAGGTCCTGACGCGCTTTAACCAGTTCGTCGAGAGTCACCGGATCGTGAACCATGCCCTCGAACCCGCGCTTATATTCTGTGGAAATGTCGAGCAGCTGCGGCGCAAGAACTTCGGCCATTGGCCGGTCGTGGCTGATGAGATAGACGATGAAGGCTTTTCGCAGTTTGTCGTCGATTCCTTCGTGGCGGAGCAAGTCTCGCACGTCATACAGATCGCGAGGATGCTGACGATCCAGGGCAGCGACGATCTTGCCACCGTAGAGGTCGGCAAAGCTGACTACGGACATTTCGGCGAAGCCGAATTCTGCCTCGACGCGCTCCGACACCGACCTGACGGCGGGTTCGTAAACGCAGCCGCGTAGAACCGGAGTGACTTCGATCTTGATTTGCGCGTTGTCAGCGCGGACGATCAGCTTAGTTATGGCTTTCTCGCCCTTCGGCGCGCTCGCGCTGACTTTGGCTCCGTGAACACCGCGCTCGACCTCTTTTGCGATCCGCCGCATCGCAGCGTCGATCTCCTTGAGCGAAGATGTGCGGTCCTTGACAGGCAGGTAGGTGAGGTCACAATGTCGACGGAAAGACGGGGCATGTTTCGCAGGAACAGGTTGATGGCCGTTCCGCCCTTGAGCGCAAAGACTGTTTCCTTAGCGACAAGCGGAAGAACCTTCACGAGCAGAGAAACTTGCTTGCGGTAGCTTTCATCCACCGGCATCGATTGACTCCGGCACCGTTATTTTGAATTTCGGATCAAGTTTGCCGCCACGCACGAGCATGCGCTTCCCCTTCCCAAGGTCGATACGGCTGGAGTCCAGTTTTTTGAGCCACGCGTGCTGATGTCGTTCTGCGAACCACAGAAATAAACGCTTCACCTTGACGCTGCGGCAGGCGGTCAGCAATCGCTGAAGCCGTCGCGGGCTGAGGTTGCGCAGACCTTCTATCAGAACATCGGCCTGGTGAAAGGTTTCGCGTTGCGGAACTTCGTCCAGCAATTCAAGGATGGCCCGTTCGGGGGATGACATTACCATCGGCCATTCCCACTGTCCCCAGGATTGCTGTATGTAGCTGCTTTGCTGAAGATCGTTTTCGCTGTGGCCCTTGCTTCCGTGCGGGCGTGTCTTTTCGCTCCTGAAGAGCCTGTCGGCGTTGTGAAATGCAAACCGGTCGTCCAGCTTTAGCTTGTAGATCCAGCCCGGAAGTTTGCGAGTTCCGTAGAGGTGGATTTCACGATGTCGCGCGGACAGATAATGCGCGAAGCCTTGGAGTTCGAGCGCTGTTCGGCCGCCGACTGCGTATGAGTATCCCAGGAGAGTCTGAAGGGATATCACGACGGACTGCCACCGTACGCCCTCGTGAGCTTCACCTTTCAGGGTCGGAGCTGGGCGGCGGTATACCCCCCGAGCCATTTTATCGAGCCAGCCGCGGGCAACATATTTATTACGCAAGGCTCTGGAGTAGCCGTGCCTTTCAAGCCAGGCAGCATCGGCAACTAGCCCTTCTGGAAGGAAGCGCTGCAGCCAGTTTAACTTATCCTGTGTTCGTACACCCACGGTTGACAAAATAGCACAATCATAAACCAAAAGCCAGTTTAGAAAGGGCGGACTTTGTATACCGAGGCTCTACAAAATGGGCAATTCTCAAACCTCTTCTCATCGAGACAGATGGTGTCTCTGCTTATTATTGTCATCGCGCTGCGCCCAACCATCCTCGTCGCCGTCGTCTCCGCAATCGTTGTCGCGCTCGTAGTTGTAGTAGTGATCGTTGCTATAGTGGCCGTAGGATGGGTGAACTCGGTCCAGTGAACGGTTAGACGGTCGCCAGGAGGTAATACACCTGAAAGTCCAGTACGAAGCCGGATGGATCCTGAAGATGTGATATGCCTGTTCGGCATCCCGCCGAGCTTGCTGGTAATCGCCCAATATCACATTCAACTTGCCGCGCTCGTGGTAGACGGGCCGCGTCTCCGGCGTAAGCGACACGGCGCGATCAAGCTGGACCTTTCTCTCTTGAAGTTTGCGCTCCTTCAACAAGAACCGGCCGTAGTTGTAGTCAAGGAAGTAATCGAAAAGCGGCACACCTCGGATACCAAGTCTCGCCGAAAAGCACGAGACCAGCCACGATTGCTGTGTTCTTCGCGGTTTCGATTTGGACGGCGTGGCAACCTTCGGCGGATTGAGCAAGTCAAAGGAATTGAATTCTCGCCGCCCCAAGCAGCCCACGTGATGGGGGGACATATGCGACTTCTGCGACGCTCTCTGATCCTGCCACTTCTCATCAGCGGATTCTCTCTCTCCTCCCTCGCGCAGCAGAATCTCACCGACGCCCAACGCGTGGACCTCGCCGGTCGGTGAAATCCGTTTCCACGGAAACCACTAGGACGGATGTTGTCTGGAGTCAGCCCGGCGGCCCCACTCTGGCCATCCCAATCTGGTGCCAAGAATGCGAGTTCGATCCAAATGGAAACCGCACGAAGTTTGGCCAAATGATTGATGGTCGCTTCCAAGGGGAAATTGTTCACCTTTTGTTTGACGGACAGGCGCACGTGACGGAGCCCATTGCGGACGACACATCCACGGGTGAGACCATTCGCCGCGAGACCGTGGGGCCTTTTGGCAACACCGAAGAATCTTTCTACAGGAATGGAGAACTGCAATCTCGCGCTCTTTTCTCCTACGACCAATATGGACACAAGATCGATGAGCTTCCCCTTGACGGCTCTGGCAAGCAGCAATTCCACACCGTTAGTGAACACGGACAAGGACGGGAACGATACCGAGCGATGGGACTGGGGAAAAGGGGGAGAACTACGGTTGCATTTTCGGCAAACATTCGATCCGAAGACCAAGGTCGAGCAATTCGCTAGCTTTGATCCATCCGGTGGCATGAAACTGACATGGACCGTAATCGGCGGAAAGCTAAGCTCCTATTGGCAACTGCCGGGAACGCCCTCGGAGTTTGGCGATGGTTTCTCGGAAGACATCGGCAATGACACGTACGCGGCATATCAGTGCCACAGTGACGGGAGTTGCGAGCAAGCACGCGTTCGCTACGTTTATTTGGACGCGAAGCGCCGGAACCCGCAGAGCGTGGAATGGCGGGACGAGTCCGGAGAACTCCTTTACGGCGCATATTACGAGTACGAAATCGACGCGCATCGCAACTGGACGCACCGGGCAATCTGGGTCTGGTCCCGGTCACTCGGCGAACGCAAGGTGTACGAGACCGATTCCCGCACGATTTCCTATTGGCCCCAGTGATCTTCGGCGAGAATTCCTCCGCACGGCCTTGCTCACGCATGCGGGTCGCAAAAGTCTTATCCCACCTTATCCCAATAAGGCGCCAACAGTGCCCAAACCGTCCAAGGCGAGCCGAACGGCGTCTTGGGTTTTCATCAACTTACCAGCGAGCCAGACGCAATCACCCGTTTTGCTAAACCGTTGTAGGGGCTAAAACCTCTACCGGGGGTTCGAATCCCACCCTCTCCGCCAAGGCTAAAATCATCAGTAAATATGCGGCCATTTGCAATTTGCTACTATTTTTGTCGATGGTTACTTTATTTGTATTAATCGCTCTTGGGATTCAAATTTAGAACTGGCTGGAATTTTAGTTGGAGGATACGCCTCACGCGTGTTTTTGGCAGTCCCAGTTGTTGTAGGAGCCATAGTCTCTACCTTAATAAGGTAGGGGTCCGGAATGGAATCCATATGCAGAACGGCTTTCGCAGGCTACAACGGTCTTGGAAACCGTCGTGCTCGGACTAACCTGCTGGTCGCACGCAAGAGATTGGCTAGCCCAAACCCAGTGATTGTAGGGATGCGCGGAGGTCCTTCATAAGCAGCATGAGTTGTTTGGGATCAAGCGGAGAGGGTTCAAATCCGAATTTTCTGTAGAAGGTCACAGCGTCTTCATCGATGGCGTGAACCAACACCGCCCTAGCGCCGATAGCATCGGATGCGATCATAGCTCGCGACAAGGCGTCAACCAGCATGGTCCTGCCAAGCCCCGCTCCGTGTTCCGTGCGGTCAATCGCGAGACGCGCAAGCAAAATGACGCCAATCGGATGCTTTGCGAGTCCTCTTGCGATGCGAGCCGGTGACTCTTCCCTGCGGACTGAGCCTGCTGAGAGAGAGTAATAGCCGACAATCTTGCCAGCGCGATGAAGGACGTAGGTGCGAGCTGAATCATTCTGTTGGTTCGTGAGGGCGAATCGGCGGAGCCAATCATTAAGAGACGCTTTTCCGCAGTCGAATAATGGAAGGTCATGATCCTTCGTCAGCTTTTCAATAACGGAGAGAGGTTATCTATTTTGGTTCGGAGAACTGCTTGTCACTTCCGAGACC
>WNGC01001996.1_pt1 | contig 17586 bp, 15 predicted proteins | sample 5400051 | NCBI WGS metagenome assembly WNGC01 (sample SAMN13153368, study PRJNA577476) | soil metagenome | isolation source: 20 cm soil or saprolite under grassland replicate 2 | place: USA:California | collected 2016-06-15
TGTCAATTTCGACACGGTGCCGTTCCAGTGTCGCCGCGCTTCGATAGAAGGAGAAGTCGCTTATCACACACCAAGACGGTATGCGATTGGCGGCAAAAACTTAAGGATAACTTTGATTCCGTCGGATTGGACACGCGTCGGCGCATCCAGAAGCTGCCGCCGCCCCACCCATGAAAAGTGGGTAACCATGACCTTGAGTTCTTCCATGAAGCGTGAGCTAAATATGCATTGGTCACCAACACGTCGAACTCGGAATTAACGTTCGGAAACGCCTGCAGTCGGTCTGGTTGTTTCCGTCTGATTCACTCCTAAAGCAAGATTAAGCCGCACCTGTGACAAGCAGTTCCGGCTCGGCAACCGGCGGTGATTTCCCCAAGTATTTCAGGTGCTCATCACCAAACAGAAGTTTCAGTTTTTCGCGCGCTGCCTCAATAGAATAGAGAGCGCGTGTTTTCCTGATGCCGTTTTCTGAAAGGTTGTTCCAAAGTGCTTCCGATTTGTATAGCTCAATTAATGCGTGCGCAAAATCCTCCGCCTCGTCAGCGACGAGAATATCCCTGCGATTAATTAGCGGCATTCCCTCGATGGCGAGAGTAGTAGCGACAACCGGCACACCAAATCCCATGCTTTGATTGATCTTGCCTTTGACGCCTGCCCCAAAACGCAGCGGCGCCACAGATAACTTCGCGCTATCAAAGAACGGCCGAATATCTCTCTGCCATCCCGCTATAACGATCCTCTCAGTCGCCAGAGCGACGATTTCCGGAGGCGCCTTGTCACCAATGATGTAGAATTTCGCATCCGGCAGATGTTCGCTCACCAGCGGATAAATCTTCTGCACAAAAAACAGCACAGCATCGATGTTTGGCGTGTGTTGGAACCCGCCGATAAAGAGGCAGTCTCGCCGCAGTGCGAACGGAGTCTTCGAGCCGGGTACCTCGGCAATCGTTGAGACGATCTCAACAGACTTGTGCGGCCTGGCTTCGCGGAGAAGCTTCTGCTCCACGTTGCTAACGACCCAAGTCTCATCGGCTTGGTCAATAAGATCGTATTCCAACTGTTCTTTCTGGCGCGCCTTTTCTCGCGTCTCCGAGTCGCTGGTGATCTGGGCCTCCCGCTCGGTGCGAACAAAGTGTAGATCGACAGTATCAAAAATGATGCGGCTTCGCGGCGCGTATAGCCGAGTGTCCGCGATATGTTTGCGAGCAAAGTCGCACCGACTTAAGAGCACTGCGTCGAACTCGGAGCCGTGCGAAATGAGATAATCACGCACTTTTTTGATATAAGGATGGTAAATGATTTCAATTCCACGGCGCTGCAATTCTTCGCCGTACGGCGGAATATTCGCGAGATTATCGGGAATAAATGTCACGCGATGGCCCAACTCGTGAAGGGTGTTAAGGATATGGAACATCCGGACTGACCCCGCGTCCTTATCTGGCATTGGTAGATGATGGTCGATGACAAGAATGTTCTTGCCGGAAGAGTTTCGGGGCTTTCTCAAGAAGCTCACGTCGCCGCTGACTGGCTTCGTTGTCAACTGGTCAGCCCACGCCTTTGCGAAATTCGAGCGGTTGATGTCCTGATATTTTTTGGTGCCCGCTAAAAGATCAGTGCCACCCGTTGCCCCCTCGTAATGAATCACCTCGCTTAGCGGCTGGTATAAGACCTTGTAACCCGATTGACTGACCTTAAATGCCAGATCGGTATCTTCGTAATATCCGGGGGCATAACGCGAATCGAAACCGCGTACATTTTCAAACAACGCCTTCGGAATCATCAACGCTGCCGCTGAGCAATAATCTACCTCCCGGAGATAGTTGTATTCAGGTTTTTTTGGGTCATCGAACTTGCCGTAGTTCCATCCAGATGCGTCCTGCCATATTATTCCGCCTGCTTCCTGCAAGCGACCATCTGGATAAACAAGTTTCGCTCCGACGATCCCTGCTCCTGGCTCTTCGGCGAAAGTATCAAACAGGGCCTTCAGCCAGCCTGCCCTTACAAGCGTGTCATTGTTCAAGAAGACGAGATATTTTCCCCGCGCTTTTTCTGCGCCACAGTTACAGGAGGCGATAAAGCCTGAGTTGATCTCATTTCGCAAATAAATAACTCCTGGCAATTGTGAAACAGCTTCCGGGGTAGCGTCGGTTGAGCAATCGTCCACAACAATGACCTCAAAACGCTCCGCTCCCTGGTGTTGTTGCAGCGACGCCAAGCAGGCCTGAGTGAAGTGGAGCTGATTGAACACTGGAATAATAATTGAAACGTCCACCTGCTCATGACTTGTAAACTCAATCGGACGGGTTGGTGCCGGAGGCGAAAAAGTGGAAGCAGCCGTGGTCATTGCTGAATGTTGCCTGGGCGCCGGCGCTATACCTGAGAGCAGGCTTTGGATTTCATCGTCGATCGCTGTGATCTCAGGATGGGTGACCCGCCATTTCTCGTAACTGGAGATTGCCTTTTCCAGATGCCCATAGCCTAACAAGTCCTTTGATTTTTCTGGAGAAATTTTTGCTTTCAACGCGGCAACCGGATTTGCAATCTGCCAACGCAATGAAGAGCGGAGCAGGGCAGCTGCGTTGCTGGCGTCGTCTAGTATTCGGCTTAGCCTCTTCGTCGCCTGCAACTGTCTTCGCAGGCGGTTTTGCAGGTCTTGTGCGCGGCTTTCATTCTCAGCCAAACTGATGCTTCTGGTGCGAAGCAGCTCATTGATTTGCATGATGCGATCCTGCAGTTGCTCAACTTCGCCCGTATAGTGAGCACTGATTTGTTCGATCTGTGTTTTGTAGTGTACGCTGAGTTTCTCGATTTCAACTCGGTGTCGCGCTTCGGTCTGTGCAAGTAGCTCGCCGTAGAGATGCTCTATCTGTGCAAGACGTTCCGGAACGAAAGTATTCACCCGGCTGACGGATCCGGGAAGCAAGTCGGGCTCGCTCGATGTATCACGGCCGGATGTAGCCTTTGCGACTCGCGTTTTGCTTGGTGATGCCTCCGCAATCAAATAGCGATAGAGTTCGATCACTTCATCGGAGACGCCGGCGTCGATCAGGTCGTCAATTGTGAAATGGGTGTGGCGTCGTCGCGTGGATACAAGCGCGGCGGCACTGCGTAATTCCGTATCCTTCAAATCTGCGAACTGCAGAATTTTGCGCAACTCCGATTCTGTGTCTTCGAAAAATGCGTCGTAGCGCGTTACAAGGCGGTCTTTTTCATTTGCCACCTCGACTAGCCGCCGGTTGTAGATTTCCCAAAGGCGCAGAGCAAACGAATAAGAAGTTCCGTTCCGTTCCCGCATCGAATGGGCGACTTCCAGCGGATTACGTACAACGATGAGAGTTCTCAGCCCGGGCAAGAGATCCTGCCAGAACGGCAGGGTCAAACTATTACGGGGATCCTTCCAGCCCCAGACATTTGCCGGGGCAAAGCCCTCAATCAGGAGCCGTGCTTTAAGAAGCAAAGGATTCATTTGCGGGCCTGTGAAACTCTCATCAGGCCGGGGTGGCAGGTCCCAGGCGCCGCCAAGCGATGCCAGTAATTCGTCATTCAACGCCACGAACCTCAGATGTTCCCAAAAACCTTCGGGGTTGTCAGCCTGCGGCGGCATCAAGTCTGATTCGAGCCCAAGCTCCAAGCCGCAGCGATGAAGCAATCGCGTGACCATACTTGTTCCCGAACGGTGCGCACCGGCAATGCAAATCGCCGTCTGGGTCTCAGCAATACTTTTCACGCAAAGGCTTTATACAACGATGACCCGCTCGACGCGTCAAGCCCATTGCTGCCTCCGTGCAACAGAGCCACCGGCTGTTATCCTAAATTTGCCCCGCAAAATCGTCGTCGCACAAATCCTGCTCTACATTTACGTTCTATTGATGCAGCGAAGTGACGGCCGCGCACCAGATGAGATTCGTCCGCTCAATTTCGAATTGAACGTGGCGGTGCATGCGAGCGGGTCGGTACTCGTGTCGATGGGTAACACGCGCGTCATCTGTGCTGTTACGATCGAAGACACCGTGCCGCGCTGGATGAAGGAGCAGGGAGTCGCCGGCGGCTGGCTTACTGCCGAATATTCAATGCTTCCGTATTCGACCCAGCCACGGAAACCTCGCGATGTTGCAAAAGGCCGCGTCGACGGTCGGAGCGTGGAGATTCAACGTTTGATTGGCCGCTCGCTGCGAGCGGTCGTGGACCTTGAAAAGCTTGGGCCGCGTACAATTTGGGTCGATTGCGATGTATTACAGGCCGATGGCGGAACACGCACCACCGCGATAACCGGTTCGAGTCTCGCGCTGGCCATAGCCTGCCGGAAATTCGTGAGGGAGAAAAAACTCGACGCGCCTCCCATGAGAAAATTGGTCGCCGCGGTGAGCGCCGGAATTCTCGATGGGCGGACCATACTCGATCTCAATTATGACGAGGACAAACTCGTTAGCGTTGATTTCAATCTTGTGGCTACCGAAGACGGCGAATTCGTGGAAGTACAGAGTTCGGGTGAAGAAGCGACGTTTACTGCATCACAGCTGGATGAAATGCTCGCGCTCGGACGGAAAGGCATCAGCGACCTGATTGGTGCCCAGCGTGCTGTCTTAGCACGCATCATGGTGACACCGCCGGAAAGTTAGTGCTGTGCTTGCAGGGCGTCCGCGGCGGAGGAGACCACCTGGATGTTCTTGGATTGGCGTTTCACGGAAACGCCCTACAATTACTGCCCAATGAAGCGGGCTCTCATCACCGGCATTACTGGCCAGGATGGAAGTTATCTGGCCGATCTGTTGCTTGAGAAAGGGTATGAAGTTCACGGGATCATCCGCCGCGCCAGTACGTTTAACACTTCGCGCATCGACCATCTTTATGCTGATCCCCACGTTAATGATGTGCGACTGTTTTTGCATTACGGAGACCTCAGCGACTCCGTGAATCTCGTGAAACTGCTTTACGAATTGAAGCCGGACGAAATTTATCATCTGGGCGCTCAAAGCCACGTGCGCGTGAGCTTCGATATTCCTGAATACACCGCCGATGTCACGGGCGTGGGCACAATCCGCATTTTGGAAGCCATCCGGGAAGTAGGGCTGCGTTCGCGTTTTTATCAGGCATCCAGCAGCGAAATGTTCGGCAAGGCGCAAGAAGTGCCGCAAACGGAAAAAACGCCCTTCTGGCCACGCAGCCCGTACGGCGTAGCCAAAGTGTTTTCATACTGGGCGACGGTTAACTACCGTGAAAGCTATGGCCTTTGCGCCAGCAATGGCATTTTGTTTAATCACGAAAGCTCGCGACGCGGCGAAACTTTTGTCACCCGTAAAATCTCACGTGCAGTCGCCGCGATTAAGCACGGGCTACAAAAAGAATTGTTTCTGGGCAACTTGGACGCAAAACGTGACTGGGGATATGCGCCCGAGTATGTCGAAGGCCTTCTAATCGGTGACGCCTCAAAAGCAAAAAAAATTCTCGGTTGGGAACCAAAAGTGCGATTCAACGAGCTCGTCCGCATCATGGTTGACGCGGACATGAAATTCTTTTCCCGCGAAACTCCGAGAAGACATCTCGGTCAGATGCCGTGAGCCACGATCGCCGTGGCTGAGCGCGGCCCGCCGTCAGCGACGGCGGCGGCAAAAGACCACATTGGAGCCGACCGTTTGGCTTTGGCGTGGTCGAGTGCATTATCTTCCATCTGGCGTTTCACCTGTCACCCAGCGGTCGTGTCCTATTGGCGTGAATCGATCGCAGCGAGCTCCGCCTCAACCATTTCGCGCACGAGTTGCGCGAAACTTCCAGTCGGCTTCCAACCAAGTGTTTTGCGAATCTTCTCCGCACATCCGACCAGGCGGACCGGCTCGGTAGGACGATCGAACGAAGGATCGTGCTTTACGTATTTCTCCCACGGAAGATCGACAACTGCGAAGGCTGCTTCGACAAATTCATGTACGGAATGTGTCTCCCCCGTCGCCACTACATAATCATCTGCCATCTCGTGCTGCAGCATTAACCACATGGCCTGTACGTAATCTTGGGCACGACCCCAATCTCTTCGGCTCTGCAAGTTCCCCAGAACAAGAACATCATCGAGATTTCGAGCGATCCGCGCGGCCGCGCGTGCGATCTTGCGCGTCACGAAATTTTCGCCACGGCGCGGTGACTCATGGTTGTAAGAAATGCCATTACAAACAAACAGTCCGTACGATTGTCGATACACCCCAGCCAATTGTGTTGCGAATGCTTTGGCGCAACCATACGGGCTCGTCGGCCGCAGCGCCGTGTTCTCGGTTTGCGGCGAAGTCGATGCGGCTCCAAAAATCTCTGCGCTCGAGGCATGATAAAATTTCAGCGGCGACGGATGTGCGCGCGCCATTTCGAGTAACCTCAGCGTGGCCATGCCCGTCTCCTCGCATGTCGATTCGGGAATTTCGAAGCTCAGGCCAACGTGGCTTTGTCCAGCGAGATGATACAACTCTGTCGGGCAAACATCGCCGAGAATTCGACGCAAGGTCGTGCTATCGGAGAGATCGCTGTAATGGAGGAACAACCGTCGACCGTAAATTTTTTCATCGCGCCGTAGATGCTCGATGCGGGATCGTAGCAGATTGCTCGTGCGCCGGACGATTCCGTGCACGACGTAATCTTTCTCCAGGAGTAATTCGGACAAATATGAACCGTCCTGGCCAGTGATTCCGGTAATCAGGGCAACTTTCTTGGATTTTTTCATCTAAGATCGAACCGCGTCCTGCCGAGCTTCGTAATCATCAAAACAAGATAATCAAGCTTTATCGCCGTTCGGGAGTCAAACGTACGATTACCTTGGTCGTGCAAAAGATTGTCCAGCGACGAACAGCGTATGCTGGCCAGGCAACCCGTACGGCGTGGCCAAGGTTTTCTCATATTGGGCGACCGTCGATTATCGGAAAAAGCTACGGTCTTGCGCTAGCAACGGCACCCTGTTTAACCATGAAAGCCCGCGACGCGGCGAAGCGTTCGTCACACGCAAAGTCTCGCGGGCGATTGCTACGATCAAGCCTGGTCTGCAAAAGGAGTTGTTCCTGAGCAACTTGGACGCAAAACGCGACTCGCGATAGTGGCGATTTCGCAGCTTCGATAAGGAAACGACTTCGTTCTGGCTACCGGTGAAAGCCACACGGTACGCGAGTTTGTCGAAGCGGCATTCGCCTACGCTGATCTCGATTGAAAGCAATTCGTAAAGCACGACCCGCGATATGAGCGGCCAGCCGAGGTGGACGTTCTGCTTGGTAACGCAAGGCGAAGAAAATTCTCGGCTGGGAACCAAAAGTCCGATTTCAGGAACTGGTACGCATCATGGTTGATGCGGACATAGACTTACTCTCGCGTAACACGCCCCGAAAACATCTTGGCAAATTGCCGTAACCGTCCTGATAGACACCGTGGCTTTAGCCCGGTGGATTGTAAACAACTATAGCCGCAGCCGTTTCAACGGCTTACTTGCACGAGAAAAAGTGTTAAAACAGTTTCATCATTCCTTCGTCGCTTCCCCACCGGGCTAAAGCCACGGTGTCAGTGAGAGTGCGAATGCGGCCGCAGTCTACCGCATCACGAACGGCGCCGGATTGGTGTCCGCCATTGAATGGGCTGACACGAGAGAGGGAATGGCCGTGGCCAACGGTGCATTCACGATCGTTACTGCGGCACCGAGTCCTACGATATCGTAGAGGTATATGATGTCGCCAGAGCGCATCCGGATGCATCCGTAACTCGCAGGCGAACCAATTTTCCATTCCTCCGGCGTGCCATGGATGTAGATGTCCCGCCCAAACGCATTCGCGTTTTGCGCTTCGAGACCGCGCAGCCAGAGGATACGCGTCACGATTGGGTCGCGACCGGGCGAGTTTGCCGAAACGATTTCGCCAGTGCGCCGACGGTCTTTGAATACCGCGCCGGGTGCCGCATTGCCGCCAATCTTTTCCGCGACTTGCAGTTGGCCTAGTGGCGTGAATCTGCTGCCGCGCAAATCGCCAAGACCGAACTTGGAGGTGGAGACTGGAAAGATGGCCATCACGTTATTGCGATCAAGAAGAGCCAACTTTTGCTCACGTGTGCTGATCACGATGTGATGGCGGGTATCGGGCGCCGCGCACGAAGCGATAAAAAGCGCGAGTACCAGGAAGCAAGCACGGATCGTCGCCCCGTCTGTCTTATTACCTGTTCTGGACGCGCCCGCCCGTCGGGCACTAGCATCGTTTGTTCTCATGCCCGATTGAACCTGAAAAACCCGTCCGCAGTTTCGGTCGTCACTTCAGCAATTTCTTCCAACGGCACGCCCCGAGCTGTTGCGATCGCTTCGGCGACAATACGCGTGTGCGCCGGTTCGGCACGTTTTCCACGAAAAGGAACGGGCGCCAAATATGGGCAATCGGTCTCGACCATAAATTTCCAGAGCGGGATTTCTGCCGCGACTTCTCGCACGGCTGCGCCGTTTTTGAAAGTGACAATTCCGGTGAACGAAACGAGATGGTCAAGGCCAAGAACTTCATTCGCCTGATCGAGCAAGCCGCCGAAGCAATGAAAAACGCCACGCAATTTGCCCGCGTAAGGCTGCATGATTCTCAGCGTGTCGTCCCAGGCGTCCCGTTGATGGATCACAACATTGAGCCCCAGCTCCACGGCAAGATCGAGCTGTTGTTGAAATAAACTCGCTTGTTTCGATTTGTAAGCGCCGTCGCGAATTTGTGCTTCGATCTCTTCATCGGTCTCAGTTCGTAGCGCGGTCATTACCTGGACCTGCTTTTCCTTTGCTACTTCTTCGCTCGGCAAACGGTGATAATCGAGCCCGGTCTCACCGATCGCCACCACGCGAGGGTGCTTTGCGAGTTCGCGCAGCGGCGTAAAAACATCTTCCTCCGCCTCTTCAACGTAGGTTGGATGAACGCCGATAGTCGCGTAAACGGCTGGATATTTATCCGCAAGATCGATCGCGCGCCGGCTGCTCTCAATCGAGGTGCCAATGGTGATAACGCGCGTTACCCCAGCGTCGACCGCGCGACGCAGCACGTCGTCGAGGTCATTGGCGAAATCAGGATAATCGAGATGCGCATGAGTTTCGATTAGCATGGGTTGATTGTAGGGCGTTTCTGTGAAACGCCAATTTCTGGTCTGGCGTCTGATACAGACGCCCTACAGTTTACCATTCGAGGATCGTGCTCGCCCAAGTGAGACCACCGCCAAACACGACCATCAGAACGTAATCGCCGTGTTTGATTCGACCGCTGCGATTTGCTTCGTCGAGCGCGATCGCGACGGCCGCAGCGGACGTATTGCCATAGCGATCCAGATTCACAAACATTTTTTCGCGCGCTATGCCGAGCCGGTCCGCGATGGCCTCAATGATGCGCAGATTTGCCTGGTGCGGAATGACACAGGCGATGTCTTCAATGGAAAGGCCAGCTTGGTCGAGGGCCTTTTTGGCTGCGTTCAGCATCGCGATGACCGCCTGTTTGTACACTTCCTTGCCGGTCATGTGGATCGTTGCCAAATGCATGTCTGCATTTTCACGAGTGATGGGGCACCGCGATCCTCCGCCCGGCATAAACAAGATGTCGGTGTAGCGACCATCGCTGCCGATATGAGTGCTGATCACCCCGTGGGCGCTACCCCGGTGCCGCAGAACAGCAGCGCCAGCGCCGTCGCCGAAGAGCACACAGCTGTTGCGATCGGTCCAGTTCGTGATTGACGTTAACTTCTCGGCCCCGATTACGAGCACCGTGTCGTGTGTGTGTGAAGTAATGAATTGTTGTGCTATCTCCAAGCCGAAAAGAAACCCGGCGCAGGCTGCGGAAATATCGAGGCAAGCGGCGTTGGTTGCACCGATCTTTTTCTGAACGAAGCAGGCGGTGGCCGGGAAAAGCATGTCGGGAGTAGCCGTTGCCACAAGGATCAGATCGATTTCCTTCGGTGAAATCTTTGCCTGCTCAATCGCCTTGAGTGCCGCCTTCGCCGCCATGTCACTCGTGTTTTCGTCCTTAGCCGCAATCCGACGCTCCTTGATGCCGGTTCGCGTAATGATCCAATCGTCGCTCGTATTGACCATTCGCGAGAGATCCGCATTAGTCAGAATTTTGTCGGGCACGTAGCTGCCCGTGCCGATGATTGAGACTGTGCGCAGCGCTTTAGTGGAGCGCGGGCTCAAGCGGGGCTGTCGTTTCATGATACCGGCGAATCTCCTCGACGATATGCGGGTTCACCTGCTGTTCAATTGACTCAGCCGCCACTCGCAGTGCGTTTTTGACCGCCAATGGCGTGCTTGCTCCGTGCGCGATGATGCAGATGCCATTGACGCCGAGAAGGGGACTGCCGCCGTACTCTTCATAATTCGTCTTGTCCTTAATCGTTCCAATAGCATTCCTCGCGAGGAATGCGCCGACTTTTCGCATCCTTGTGCGCATGAGCTCATGCTTGAGCCATTGAAACATCGCCACCGAGATCGATTCGCACGTTTTCAAGATCACATTGCCGACAAAACCGTCGCACACTACGACCTCGACTGGATCTTCGAAAAGATGGCGGCCCTCGATGTTGCCGACAAAGTTGAGCGAGCTCTTCTTTAGCATCTTGAATACTTCTTTGGTCAGTTCGGTGCCCTTAACATCCTCGTCGCCGAGCGAGACCAGGCCAACGGTCGGATTCTTGTAATGCAGAACATGCCGTGAATAAACCGAGCCCATGAACGCATATTGAAGAAGATGTTCTGGGCGCGCATCGATGTTCGCGCCTGCGTCGATTAAAACAAAGACGTTAAATTCGGTGGGAAGCACTGCCGCGATGCCGGGGCGGTCGATCCCTTCCAGCGTGCGCAACTTAATCATGCTCGCGGCGACGGCTGCGCCCGTGTGTCCTGCGCTCACCACCGCGTCCGCATCACCGTGCTTCACCAGATCGACAGCACGGCTGATTGAAGAATCTTTCTTTCGCCTAACGGCGGTCCAGGCGCGATCGCTCATTTCCACCACCTGAGTGGAATGCACAATCTCGATGCGTGAATCGGTGCATTGGTGTTTGCGCAACTCGTTTTCGACCTTGCCGTAGTCTCCGACGAGATAGAGCTTGTTGATCTGCGGGTGATCACGCAGTGCCATAACGGCACCGGCAACAAGGTTAGGCGGGCCAAAGTCACCGCCCATCGCGTCGAGGGCGATCTTCATCAGGGCGAAAATTTGCGAACTTTACTCGCCGAATGCAAAGCGAAAATAAAGAACCTTGAAGCGTTCAAGCGTTTAAGCGGTTTAGTGCTGACGCTTGACGCTCCAACCCTTCAACGTTTTCGCGTCTTATTTGCCCTCGAGCGTCAATACCTGTCGACCGCGGTAATAGCCGCACGATGGACAGGCAATGTGCGACGGGACGCTGCTTCCGCACTGGGCACATTTGTTCAGATGCGGCGCATGCCAGCGGTTCGCTGCTTTGCGCATGCGTAACCGCATTTTGGATGTTTTGCGTTTTGGGACTCCCATGGGTGCGCGTTAGCAAAGCATCCCTCATCGGAAAAACAAGTCGCGCACAAGTGATTCGTAAAAAAGTCGCAACACTAAAGGGGTACCCTTGTAACGCTTTTTAACGCTTCAACTTCAATTGATCCAGCGCGCTCCAATCTGATTTCTGCTTTGTTTCCTGCCGGGCATTTTCAACTTGTTTTCCTGTGCAAATCCGACTGCCGTCCCTGTCGCAATGCGGATGAACGGGGAGATTTAGCAAAATGTCTTCGCGTACGAATGGGGTGAGATCGACAGTCTCCGGTCCGCCGAGTTCCAGGTGCACGGCGAATGCGGGGACCCGGACCTCGTAAGTGAATTTTTCCAGGCACGACACGCAGCGCAATTCTACTGGTTGTGAGAGCGAGCCATTCGCCCATAGCCCTCCGCTTGCAACTCCCAAATCGATATCGTAACGCAGACGGCCGGCGCAACGAATGCCCTCTGATTCAAGTTCACGGATTGGGCAATCCTCCTCACCTTCCAGATGCAGACCTTGGGGTGGAATTTGTTTCAAATGCACTTTCATTGCCACACCTCCATTTTGTTATCTCGACCGAAGTGCGGAAGGCCTCGATTTCGCTCGACATGATGCTGAGCGGGTCAACCGCCGATAGCGATCATCTTGCGATTCGGCTGGTAATTATTGCGAAAGTCATGTTGCTGAGGTTTTCGATCAACAACATCTAGAAAGAACTGCCTAAGCTCTTCATCACTCGCACCCGCTCGCAGCGGTTTCATGACATCGAACTCCAAATAACTGCCGAGGCACGGGCGCAATTTACCGTCACACGTGAGACGAAGTTTATTGCAGCTCTCGCAGAAATGCAGATTTGTTATCGCCCCGATAAAGCCAATGCGCTGTTTCCGGCCTGGGATTTGATAGTAGGTGGCCGGACCGTTCGTTCGGAATTCCGTCTCTGGAATCAGACTGCCATAAAACGACTCGATCGATCGTTTCGCTTCAAGGATCGACATGAAATTATGTTCTTCGAGAACGTCACTCGTGCTCACTGGCATCATCTCGATGAAGCGCAAGATCAAATCGCGCGCCCCGGCGAATTCTATCAGCGGGACGAGTTGGTCCTCATTGCGACCCCGCATCAGTACTGTGTTTAGTTTAATCTGGCCGAATCGTGCTGCAACGGCCGCCTCGATTCCGCGAAGGACTTCTCCGTGTAAATCCCGGCCCGTGATTTGCGAATAGACTTCCGCGTCGAGCGTATCGAGCGAAATATTCACTGATTGCACACCGGCATCGCGCAACGCCGTCGCCATTGTCCTGCCTGGCAGTATTTCGCGTGCAAGCAGGGTCCCGTTCGTAGAAAGACCAATGCTCTTGATTGCGGCGATCTGAGGGATTTGCTCAATAAAGCTGATTACGTCACGGCGTGTTAGCGGCTCACCACCAGTAATTCGCACCTTTGAAACGCCCAGTTCCGCAGCGACGCGAATCAGTCGCAGCGTTTCCTCAAAAGTCAGAATTCCGTCGCGGGGCAGCCACTCCTGCAATTCCTGCGGCATGCAATACGTGCAGCGTTCATTGCAGCGGTCGGTGATCGAGACGCGCAGATACGAAATCCGATGGCCGTAGCGATCCTGCATCTGGCGACACGTTACCGGGAACGGCCTAGTGAATCAACCGCCGGCATTGATTGACTCAATACTGCGAAGTATGATCGTCACCGTATGCAGCGTCGAATCCTGGCCGTCATGCTGATATTCGAGATAGCAGCCGGGACGTTGATTTTAACTGGTTGTGCAACCCCGGATGCACGCATCTCGCAACATCCCGAAATGTACCAAAGTCTCTCGCCGACAGACCAGGCGTTGGTGAGCCAGGGACAAATTCGCCCTGGTATGACGATGGACGCTGTGTGGCTGGCGTGGGGCGCACCCGATCAAAAGATCCCTGGCAACGCGCGTGGCCGTGCTACTGAAACGTGGGTCTACATACGTTATGCGACACCTCCCAGCTACGGCGGACCCTACTATTACGGCCCGTTCGATTGGTCGTACATCCCGCCAAAGTTCGTCTACCCGTCCAAAGGGGTCACGTTCTCAAACGGCAGAGTTGTGTTCTTCCGACACCTGCCGTCGCCACCGCCGCTGTAACGCTGACAAACAATTCCTCCGCATTCTGCAGGGATCGAATCAGCTATCGGCGACGCCGCGTCGAATCAAACGTTGCACGGTTTCGCTTGCCAAGTTCATGGCCGGTATGATTTGCTCGCGGCATGAAGCGTCGGTTCTACCTTGGCGCATCGACGCTCGGCCTCGCGACGGGTGCGCTCATTCTCACGAGTTGTTCAACACCACAGACGCGAATTTTTGATCATCCCAACCTTTACCAGAGTCTCTCCGCAAGAGACCAGGCGCTGGTAAGCCAGGGCCAGATTCGCCCCGGAATGTCTCGAAACGGTGTTTGGCTCGCATGGGGTTCGCCCGATCAAAAGATTCTTGGAAATATGAGGGGCCGTCCGACAGAAACTTGGGTGTACGTGTATTACTCCAGCTACCCGTATTACCCCTACTATGGTCCCTATTATCCGTACGGTCCCGGTATCGGATACAGCCTCGGCTATACGACTGTTAGCACCGCAAACGGTACCGTCCGCCATCACGGCGACCGTTGTTACATGTTCTTTGGAAGTCCGTTCTACGATCCATTCTTCTACTCGGTTCCGGTGAGCATCCCGTATCCGGGCAAGGTCGTTACTTTCTCCAATGGCAGAGTCATGTCGTTTCAATACCTCGCGTCCAATTAGCCTCCGCGAAAAATTCTTTCGCGTTCCGTCAGCGGATGAACCACTGTAGCGGCACGCCTGACCGATGGCTTACCGCTCATTTCGGAAATTTCTGAGCTCTCTTGAAAAAGAGGGAGAGTTGAAACGCGTCACAATACCGGTCGATACAGATCTGCTTATCGCCGAATGGGCAGACCGCGAGATGAAATCGCCCGGTGGCGGGAGGGCTCTGTTGTTCGAGCAACCGATTGTGGATGGAAAAAAATCAGACTTCCCGGTTGCAATTAACACGGTGGGATCGCGCAGGCGCATGGCGCTCGCGCTACAGGTCTCAGACATCGCAGATATCGCGCAGGAAATTCAGCTTATTTTGAAAGCAAAACCCCCAACTGATTTGCGCGAAGGGTGGAGCTTACTGAAGCAAGGAATTCATTTGCTGCATGCGCGCCCGAAATCAGTGCGCGAGGCCCCATGCCATGAAATCGTCCATGAGATAGGCAATGGAGACACTTTTTCGTTGCGGGATCTGCCGATTCTCAAATGCTGGCCAAAAGACGGCGGGCGGTTCATCACTTTGGCAAACGTGCACACGCGCGACCCGGAGACAGGCACGCGCAATGTCGGCATTTACCGCATGCAAATTTATGACGAGCGCACGACGGGAATGCACTGGCAACTTCACAAGGTCGGCGCGCGCCATGGTAAACGCTATTACGAGCGCGGTGAGCGGATGCCGGTCGCAGTTACACTCGGCGGTGACCCCGTTTACACATTCGCCGCAACTGCGCCGCTACCAGACGGATTGGATGAACTGTTTTTCGCCGGGTTTCTGCGAAAAAAATCAATCGAACTAGTTCGCTGCAAAACCATCGATCTCGATGTGCCCGCCGACGTCGATTTTGTTCTGGAAGGGTATGTGCAGCCGGGTGAGATGCGCCCGGAGGGACCCTTTGGTGATCACACCGGCTATTACACAGCCATCGAGGGATACCCTGTGTTCCATTTAACGGCAATCACACACCGACGCGACGCGGTTTATCCGACAACGATCGTCGGCAAACCGCCGATGGAAGATTTCTACATCGGCGATGCGTGCGTTCGAATTCTCCTTCCGGTGTTCAAGATGAATTTCCCGGAAATCGTAGACATGACGTTGCCGCCGGAAGGCGTGTTTCACAATCTGGTTTTCGTGAGCATCCGAAAGCAGTACCCGTATCAGGCTTTTAAGGTGATGCATGGCCTCTGGGGCATGGGGCAGATGATGTTCAGCAAATACATCATCGCTGTGGACGAAGATTGCGACGTGCACAACACAAGCGACGTGCTTTTCCGCTTGTGCGCGAACACTGATCCTGCGCGGGACACGACCGTCATCAAAAACCCTAGCGACTCACTCGATCATGCGCCGAGCGAACAGAACATCGGCTCACACATGGGGTTTGACGCAACGCGAAAGTTGCCGGGTGAAAACTATCACCGCCCCTGGCCGGAATTACTCAAGATGACAGGCGAAGCGCGAACGCTGGTTGATGAATTGCAGCGGAAAGCGGGCCGCTAAAGGTCAAACATCAAGCTTCAAACGGTACGAGCTTGGCTGCTGGGATTTGGAGCTTTCCGTTACGGTTTGCGGAAAAGCCGACCCGTATCAACGTCGCGAGTAAGTCCCCCGGGCGGGACTCCGCGAAGATCGTAAACGCGCCCCGTGTAAGGACTGTAGTAAAAGCCGGGCCTTCCCGCCCACCGTGCGTATGGAAAACCACCCGGTGGCGGCGGCCCATACTGCGCAGCTTGATTCTCCTGGACGATCCTACCGGTTAAAGCGCCAGCGGCGGCTCCTGCGGCTGCGCCAATCGACGCGCCACGGACATTACCGGTCGCTGCGGCGCCGATGATCGCGCCAGTGGCAGCGCCCCATCCTGCGCCTTGGCCGGTCGGCGTGTCACAGGAACTTAGAAAAAGAGAACTCAGCGAAATACCCGAAACAATCAAGACAGCATTCGTTTTCATAAAATTAGGTTTCCCAGTGAAGTAATTAAACGCACCGGTGCTGATTGGTTGCGAACCAAATCTGCACAAGCCGTGCGCCCGCGAACGCAGCTCAGATGTAGCGACTTACGGCCTTACGAATACTTTGTTTGCTTTGGGATCAACGGCCAATCCGCCGTGTGCAACTTTCGAGCAATTATACTTTTCATTCGGCGGATATGGGCTCACGACAACACCCGAAGGATCATGAGGATTTCGCGTGGCCACAGGGTAGCTATTTCCCTTCACCGGATACTTCTTCTGAGCCTCTGCCTGGGTGATCGGTTGCGCTTCAGTCGCCCCGTGGTCAACTCGCTCGCGGCCTATACTTCCGATCCGCGAGTCGTTGCCTTGCGCGAAGACAGTGGTCCCGAGGCAAAAGAACGCAATCGCGATCGCCGATACAATTTTCACAGATTTCGTTTTCATAGATTTACCTTACGTAAGATTTCGCAGCGAGGAACTCAGACGGATGTTCGCGGCGGCAAATTCAAAAAAGATTTGAGAAGTTGCGTCGCGACCCGGCCTGCTTTCTCCAGCTTGCTTAGCCGATATTCTTTTTCGAAAACTCGAAATTTGTCCAGCTCGATTTCACGAAGCAGGCCGCGATAAATCGAGGCCATGATTTCGGCAGGCGTCATCGCTCTGCGGTCTTCAGGTGGAAGTATAGCCGCCGCGCGGGCGAAGAATTCCCGTGCACGCGCCGTCTCAAACTCCATCAGATGGAGGAAACCTTCGTTATATTGCCGGGATTGCAGCTCTGGTTCCGAGTAATTGAACCGAGTCAGATCTTCCAGCGGGAGATAAATTCGGCCATCCTCCAGATCCTTTCCCACATCGCGGATAATGTTTGTCATTTGCAAGGCCAAGCCGAGTTCGATTGCATACTGTTTACAGCCCGGATTGTGATATCCAAAGATCTCGATGCTTACGAGGCCAACTGCACAGGCGACGCGGTAGCAATAAACGCGGAGCTCTTCAAATGTGGCATAGCGCAGGATGCTCAGATCCATTTCCACGCCGGCAATAATGTCTTCGAACATGCCGATCGGTATCGAATATTTGTCAATTAAGCGTCTTACGTCTTGTGCAAGAAATGGCTCGCCCGGAGCGTCGGTCCGAAGTATCTGGCGCCATTTGGCCAGGCGCGTTCGCTTCTCTTCAGGGGTGAATTCCGCTGAATCGGCAATGTCATCAATCACTCGGCAAAACGCGTAGAAGACCGTGATGTCGCGTTTGCGCTCGCGTCCTAATGAAATAAATGCCAGGGCCAGATTCGATTTGCTCTGGCGGGTAATGGTCGTGGCATTCACATCCGCCCTCCT
>WNGC01000924.1_pt1 | contig 17582 bp, 16 predicted proteins | sample 5400051 | NCBI WGS metagenome assembly WNGC01 (sample SAMN13153368, study PRJNA577476) | soil metagenome | isolation source: 20 cm soil or saprolite under grassland replicate 2 | place: USA:California | collected 2016-06-15
CGGCGCAGACCCAGATCGTCGAATGGATGGTTGCGCACGGCTTCGGTGTCTCAACACTCCAAGCGGCCAAGATTCTGTCTGACGGCTGTCGCGTCCGAGCGGTCGCCAATTTCTATCGGCGCAGGCTCGAGCGCGCACGGCCGCGATTGGCCTTCGTTGTGAGCTTCTATAGGGTCGAAGGAATGGCGTTCGTGCTGGCATGTCGTGAGTGCGGTATCCCCGTGGTTGACATTCAACATGGGGTGCAAGGCGATATGCATCCGGCCTATGCGGCGTGGCCGGAACCGCAGGGCGATAGACACTCGCTGTTGCCGGACCACTTCTGGGTTTGGTCCGATTGGGAGGCGGATGTCATTGCGCGCTGGAGCCACGGGACCGGCCACTCTGCTATCGTGGGCGGCAATCCGTGGATGAACGTTTGGCGCGCCGGTTCCAAGTGGGAGGGGGTCACCGACGCGCTGGCCCGCGCACAGGCGCTGAAACACCAAGCCGGACGACGGTGTGTAATCCTCGTCACGCTGCAGTTCGGGCTTAACGCTGCGGAGCAGTTACAGGGGCTGGCTGATCTGCTGCGCATGACCAGCGAGCGATTTGCCTTCTGGGTTCGTTTGCATCCAGCTATGTTGGAACGGCGCGAGGAAATTCGCGGGTATCTCGCCAACGCCGGACAGTACGAATTAGACGAGTGCACGGACCTGCCCTTGCAAGCGTTACTTCCCTACACCGACGTCCACCTAACGCACAGCTCGACCGCCGTGATCGATGCGGCGCAGTACGGCGTGTGTTCGGTTGTCACCACCGCGTACGGTGCAGAACTGTTCGGACCGCTTCTGGCAGCGGGAACGGCACATGTGGAAACCGGCGGTGCGTCACGGTTGCAACGGATACTCGGGCGCATGGTCGCTGGTGGTCGTCATCGTCCGCCGATTGCTGTGCCGTCGGCCGAGGCGGCCTTCAGTAAACTGCTCGCGGATGCCTGTTCTGCACGGCGAGGAACAACTTGATCACCATCGTTGACTACAACATGGGCAATTCGGGATCTATCCGGAACATGCTCAAGAAGCTCGGCGTTGAATCTGAAATCACTTCCGACCGGCGCCGCGTCGCTAGCGCAAGCAAGTTGATCCTGCCCGGGGTGGGCGCGTTCGATGCTGGAATTGAGAGCTTGGAGCGCAGCGGGTTGATACCGTTGCTCAATGAGCGTGTGCTCGAAGCATGTGTCCCTGTGTTGGGTATCTGTCTTGGCATTGCAATTGATGGGTCGCCGTAGCACCGAGGGCGAGCGCCGCGGCCTCGGTTGGGTCGATGCTGAAGTTCAATTCCACCCGAAAAGAGAGTTACAAGTTCGGTATGCCTTTGTTGCCTAATTTCGCGGAGCGCTGTTGAAACGTTACACACACGAACGAATGCTTATATGCCCGTTGGAAAGGCGCACCGCAGCCCCAAGCTGGGGCCGAAAATCTCATCAGCCAATTTCGGGAGCTACGCACCTTCCACGGTGCGGCTACCGCCGTAAGACACAGATCAGATGAACACACCGCGAATGCTCGACCAGAATTCCCTGTTTGGATCCGCTGTCGTTTACGCGTTGACCAATGCTATCAGTGCGGCAATTTCGTTACTGGTGCTTCCGGTGCTCACACGTGTTCTGACGCCTGAGGAGTATGGTCGGGTCGCCATGTTTTCGGTGGTCCTTACTCTATTCGGAGCTTTTACCGGATTGAACGTGCATGGAGCCATCGGAATCCGCTATTTCGAAAAAAAACAAATCGACTTCCCGCGCTATGTGGCCACTTGCTTGATCATTCTGGCAGTTAGTACGCTGGTAGTTCTGGCTCTGGTTTGCCTGCTACTGCCCTGGCTGGAATTGGCAGCCAAATTGCCGGCACGGTGGCTGCTTGCGGCGGTGCTGGTTTCGGCCGCGCAGACCCTCATTCAGGCGCAACTTGCCATCTGGCAGTCTGCAAGGCAGCCATGGGCGTATGGTGCACTGAGGCTAGGCCAATCCATCCTGGATGGTTCGATTTCACTGGTGCTCGTGCTGGCGCTGGGGCTGGCCTGGGAGGGGCGCGTCGCCGGTATCGCGTCGGCAGCGGGGCTGATTGGCGTAGTAACGCTACTCCTGTTAGTGCGCCATGGATGGGTGCGGTTCCCCGGCAAAAGAGACTATGCACATAATGCCTTGCGGTTTGGCATCCCGCTAGTTCCGCACGTCGTCGGCGGAATGCTGCTCGTTATGATCGACCGCGTCATGATCAGCAATGTTTTAGATATTGCAAGTACCGGAATTTACATGGTTGCGTTGCAGGTCGGCATGGTGCTGGGACTCGCAACTGACTCATTCAACCGCGCCTATGCGCCCTGGTTACTCGCGACGCTGACTGAGCGGCAGCCTGGCAGAGATGCAGCGATTGTCCGGTTTACCTACGGCTATTTCCTCGTAGTCTGCGTGATTGCTGTTCTGCTCGGTGTGTTTGCCCCCGCCATACTGGGTATTCTGGTCGGGGACAAATTTCGCGCAGCTGCACCGATCGTTGTCTACATCACTCTTGGTTTCGCCTTCGGCGGCATGTACTACATGGTGACGAACTACGTATTCTTTGCCGGGCGAACGGCGAGCCTGGCGGCAATAACCACGATCTCGGGAGTGTCCAACGTGGCGCTTACGTACTGGTTACTCCATCGCAGTGGCGTGATTGGGGCGGCGCAGGCTTTCATGCTTGCGCAGGCATTGCTGTTTGGAGGCACGTGGTGGCTTGCACATCGATCTCGGCCGATGCCATGGGGCAAAGCGTTGCTCGAGCTACGAGCAGCATGACGGGGAGCGAACTTGCACTCGATGACGTTGCGGAGCTGTTGTCGTTGAAGGGACACGGTTGGCGAGTTGTTGACCCGCAGCGGATCGCATCGGCCGCCAAGGCACTGCTGCTGGAGGTGGGTGCCTTCGACGCCGGCATGGGAAATCTCGAACGCTTCGTTTTTTCCAGCAATGATCGGACCTAAATCGGGACCAATCTCACGTTGGCGTCGAGAGTCTCCAAACGGTTCACTGTCCCTGCGCACCCCGTCATTTGTCGATTTCCGCAGGATCAAGACGGCTATCGGTAGTGGAGTCCTTGCGGCCCTTCCGGCGGCCGATGTCGCGGCTTCGGGTAGTCATCTATACTTTCACAAGATGCTTAGACAAGTGCTATTCGGGTCTATGCTCATTTACGCATGGGCGCTGTACACATTCATCGACCGCGGCGTTGAGGAGAGCGCCTCCGTGCAGTTGTACGTCGCGACCGTTGCGCCAGCGGTTTTGTTCATACTGTTCAGCATCCCCTGCTGCATTCGCTTTAGATATCAGAAGCCCGCCTTTGCGCTGCTGATCTTTCTGATTCTGACGGCCAGCTGCTCGCTTGCCAGAGCGGATTTTGCCACCTTGATCAGTGTTGGCTCCCTGTGTGCCATGCTGATCGCTATGCGCCATTCCAAAGCATCCGTTGGGCCTCGCCTGATCAATATCTTGTTTCTTCTGTCTATCGTGACGTGCGCGACCATGCATTCCTTGGGGATAGGTCAGTACGGTATTCTGCCCGGACAAGCTGTTGATGAAAGTATCCCGTGGCGGGTATCTCTCTTCACATTCAACGTGACAGTGAGCTGGATGCTTTCTCTCGTCGTCATCGGACTCAACTATTTCCACAACCGCAGCATCGTATCCAAGACTCTGTTTATCTCGGCAGCGCTGTATTTCCTGATCTTCAGTGCCTCGCGAACTGGACTGATTGTTCTCGTGCTATGGATTGCCTTTTTGGCAAGCATGAAAGTTGTCCCCTTTCGCGAGCGCGCGTTCTACAAGTTGTTCATACCATGCGCCGTGGCGTCGTTTGTCATCGCTTTGAATGCTGAAGGAATTTTGGTGCTACTGACCGACAGCAGGAATCCTATTGCGAACGCCCTCCTGTTCAAATCTACGGAAGGCGCTGCAAGTGTTGAGCAGGCCAGCACATCAATAGAGCGAACCATGCTGTGGTCGGCGCATGCGCAAATATTCATGGAGAATCCGTGGATCGGACGCGGCACGTTCAAGCTTGAAGACGTGGTGCCTCTCGCCGAAGCAAGTACTACCACCGGTTCAGAATCGTTCATGACTGCGTTATTCGCGAGGATAGGCACGCCGGCGGTTCTGTTCGTGTATTTCATTTATCTGTTGGCCGTCAATGCGGCCAGAGAAAGGGACAGGTTCTCATACTGTCTCGTGATTTTTTTTTCCGTGTCCTCTCTGGCATACGGAAGCTACATCGTCCCTTACGATTTCGTGTTCCTTGCGGTCTTCGGTGCAATAAACTATTCACGCTCGGCGTGCATGCCGCTTAGAGCTTTTCCACTACGCGCTTCGTGATGTAAAGTAAGGATATCCAGCCGGTATTTCTGGCCCGAACGTTTTCGCAGTGCTGGTGGTCTCGTAGGGGTGGCGGCCTTCATAATGATGGGCGGTCGGCTATAGGCAAGGTGTATAAAATCCTGGAGAGCTTAGGCGGCGATGCCCACGCTCGCATCAGGGCAACCTACTTTCGCGTCTACGTCCTCGGTTGGCTGACGGCGCAAGCGTGCAATTATTCCATATTTCACTGTTTGATCGGCATTGGTGGCGCACTTTCGATTCTAACCGTCATGCGCCGTCGTTGGGTCAGTAGATGTCTGACTGTCTGCACCCGAACCCGCGCGTGTGCGCGCCTGACGCTTATGTTGCGAGTATTGTATGTACACCGGTTCGCCGCTAGAGGAGGCGCGACCAAGCGCTTGGTCGAGATGGCCCGCGCGTTGCCGCCTGGTAGCGTGCGCGGCACAGTCATCACTCCCGCACGAGCGGTGGCGGCCGCGCAGGGGGTGAATTCGTATTATTGTGGAACAATTGCCAGCTGACAGACCCCTCGTGGCGCACGGTCTACACCTTGGCGGTCAAGGAGTTAGCTTGCGCCAATTGACGGTCCTGTACATTCACGCTTCCGCAGCATTCGGCGGAGCGTCCAAGAGTCTCTGCGAGCTGCTGCAGGCCATCCCGGCCGGATGTGTCAAAGCGATCGTGCTGTGCCCCCCCGGTTCGGCCGCGGAGCGGTTCCGCCGCGCAGGCGCGCAAGTCGTGGGCGCGTGGGGTATCCCCAAGTGGGATCACACGCGTTACGGCTTCTATCGGGGAATCCGCTGGCTGCTGCTGCTTCGGGAATGGCTGTTTGCGGTGCCGACCTGGATGGCCCTCGTTCGTGTGCGCAAGCTGATCGGACGCGTCGATCTCATCCATGCAAATGACATCACTGTACTCCTCGCGGGCGCGGCGGCGGGCCGCCTGTTCCGGGCACCGCTCGTAGTGCATGTGCGCTCGCTCCAGAACGATGATGTCCGCCTGCGGCGCACACGCTGGCAGAACCGGATTCTGGAGCGCACGAAGGCACATGTAGTAGCAATCGATGAGACCGTCCGGCGCACGCTGCCGGCCTCGATGAGCATTTCCGTCGTCCACAATGGATTACGCATCCGCAAGGACACCCCATACCGGCAAAGCCCGGATGGGACGCCTCGTCCGTTTCGCGTCGCGATCGTGGGCGTGTTGTTGCGCCTGAAAGGCGTGTTTGAATTCGTCGAAGCCGCAAGACTTTGCCGGCTCCGCGGAATTCATGCGGAGTTCTGGATCGTCGGCGAGAACGTCCGGGAGGTGAGTGGACTGCGCGGCAGATTGCTCGCGGCACTTGGATTCGCCGAGGACGTGCGTGCCGCACTGAGCGCCGAAATTCGGGCGCAGGGTCTTCAGGACGTCGTCAAGCTGCTTGGCTTTGTCGACGACGTGCAGTCGATCTATCGTCAGATTGACGTGCTGTGCTTCCCGTCGCATCTCGATGCCGCAGGAAGACCCGTCTTCGAGGCAGCCTGGTTTGGCGTTCCGAGCATTGTGGCCGTCAAAGATCCGCTGCCTGACACGGTCGCGGACGGGCAATCGGGTCTTTGTATCGGAGAATCCGATCCGCAGGCGTTGGCCGCAGCCATTGCAAGGCTGCACGATGACGCGGCCGAACGCGATAGACTCGGAACAGGCGCCCGGCAACTCGCTGAGACTTACTTCGACCAGGAACGCAATGCGCTTCGGATGCTGGAGATCTACCGTAGCGAGGCGCAAGACCGCGCTGCCGGCGGCGAGGTCACTTTGACCCATCCACACCACCTGTGATAGTCAGCCGAAGCAGGAATGACTGACATTACGCAAGAGAGTCTGGTTCGCTTCATTGAAGCCCGCTTGAGCGAGGACCTGGCGGCACTGCAGAGTGCCTACAAACCGCAGACATGCGCAGTCGGCACGCGAGCATGCAGTATTCCGAATCTGCTACCCGAGGATGTCGCGACAGAGATTTACCGCGGCTTCCCGCCTGTGGAGGTGATGCGTCGGATCTCGAGCCTGCGCGAGCACAAGTACACGTTCAAGAAGTTGCGCGAATGCGCGCCCGTCGTCGAGGGAGTCACGTTCGCCTTCCAGGACAGCCGTATCGTTACATTGATCGAGCAAATCACCGGGATGCGCGAGTTGATTCCGGACAGCCGTCTATATGCCGGCGGCATCTCCTCTATGTTGCGCGGGGATTACCTGCATCCGCATATCGATAATTCGCACGACTCCGAGCGCAAGCTGTATCGAAGGGTCAATCTACTCTACTACATAACTCCGGGATGGGCGCTCGCTAACGGCGGGAATCTAAACCTGTGGGACCCGAAAGTGCGGGAATCGGTTACTTTGCCGAGCAGCTTCAATACGCTGGTGGTCATGGAAACCAACCGCCAGTCGTGGCACTCCGTCGACACCGTCGTCGGCGCGGGTCCGCGCTGCTGCGTGTCCAACTACTACTTCTCGGGGCAGAGTCCCGATGGCAGCGAATACTTCCACGTCACGGATTTCAGTGCCCCGCCGGACAAGCCTCTGCAACGTCTGATCGCGAGAGCGGACGGCCGGTTGCGCATGGCAGTGCGATTCGTCAAACGCTCGGGGTTATCCCGCCGCGACTATTTCCGTTGAGCGTGCCGCACGATGTTTCCTCCCGGGTTCTCCATGAGGGGCTAATACTATGTATCGGTTCCTGGTGCGATGCCACTACGTGCTGACCGTGCCGATCAGCATCTTCTTCATTCTCAATTCCGCCAGTATCCATTCGAAGTACGGCATGACGCCGCTGCGCAAGTTCGTGCTCGGTTGGCGCATGTTTCTCAACACCGTGCGGATCCGCACCGGCACCTCGTATAAGACGCACCTGGCGATGGCCCTAAAGATTCTCGAGACGCCGCCGGAGGTGCTGGGTGATGTGCTCGAGTGCGGAACGTGGAAGGGGGGGTCGGCGGCGAACCTCTCCCTCGTTTGCCGAATCACGGGACGGCGGCTGAAGATCTTCGATTCGTTCGAAGGCCTGCCCGCAGGCGAGATCGGAGACCGTGAGGCTCCGTTCTACCGTAGCGGTGACTACTGCGGTACCCTTGAGGAAGTGAAGCGGAATATCGGCCGCTACGGCGCGATCGAGACCTGCGAGTTCGTACAGGGGTGGTTCAAGGACACACTTCCGCACCTGCAATCACCGGTTCTGCTCGCATTTCTCGACGTAGACCTCGAGGCGAGCCTGCATACGTGCGTGCGCTACATTTGGCCGAATCTCGTGGACCAAGGTTATATCTTCATCGACGAGTGCGTCGGCGTTAACTACTGCGCGCTCTTTTTCTCCGAGCGCTACTGGGAAAAATATTTCAACCGGACCCCTCCGGGCATGATCGGCGCAGGAACGGGGCTACCGCTGGGCGAGTACTACATCGGCCCGTGGTCTGAGAGCGAGAGTCATCCGCTCCAGCATCCGAACGCAGGCTCCTATACGCGCAAGGACATGTCAGGGTTCTGGGCGTACTACCCGGAGGCTTGAGCGGCTCATTGGGCTCGCCCGGGCCCCAATCGGCGGGCAGACCGAGCCTCAGGGCCGGTCGTCTATACTTCTACGATATGCTCATACAGGCGCTATTCGGGTCCATGCTCATCTACGCGGACCGGGCTGATCGTTCTCATGCTGCGGATCGTCTTTCTGGCGAGCATGCAAGTCGTTCCGTTTCGCGAGCGCGCATTCTACAACGAGCATCGCGGCATGTTCCCGAACGGTCTGCTTTCGGGGAGCCGCCCTACGGTCGACCAGTCGGTGCGGATGCAACGTCTTTCGACCTTGGCAGCGCGGTGCCGCGACGCGTTTCGTGATGAGAGTGCTGATACTGAGCCAGTATTTCTGGCCTGAAAGCTTTCGCATCAATGAGGTGGCGCAGTCGCTGCGCGATGTCGGTTGCGAGGTCAGCGTGTTGACCGGACAACCCAACTACCCGGACGGCGCGGTGTTCAAGGGGTATCGCGCACTTGCAACCGGTCGTGAGGAATTCGTCGGCTGCCACGTGTACCGGGTTCCGCTCGCACCGCGTGGCCGTGGGAGCGCGTTCCGGCTCGCAGCTAACTATCTCTCGTTCGTGTTCTTCGCAAGCACTGCGGGATGCTGGCTGCTGCGAGGCCAGAGATTCGACGTCATTTTCGTTTACGGAATTTCGCCGATTCTGCAAGCGGTGCCTGGGTTCGTCCTGCGGCGCTGTACGGGCGCTGCACTCGTCGTGTGGGTGCAGGATCTGTGGCCGCAGAGCCTGGAAGTTACCGGCTTTTTGCGCAATCGCTGGGCGCTGGCGATGGTGACGAGCGTCGTGCGCCGGATCTATCGCCGCAGCGATCTGCTATTGGTGCAATCAGAGGGATTCCTTCCCATGGTGCGAGCGATGTCGGGTAAGACCCCCGTCGAGTACCATCCCAATCCAGGCGAACTGGCATTCAACGCGCAGCCCGAAGGGAAGCCGGCTCTCGTGTTTGAGGCGGGCTTCAACATCGTTTTTGCCGGCAATCTCGGTACCGTCCAGGCGCTCGATACAGTGCTTGCGGCCGCACAGTTACTGCGAGACTTACCGTCCGTGCGTTTCGTGCTGATCGGTAGCGGCAGTCGGGGAGAATGGCTGCAGCGAGAGGTGCAGCGCCTCGGGCTGACGAATGTGCAGCTGCCGGGCCGATTAGCAGCTGAAAAGATGCCCGCCATCCTAGCGCAGGCTTCAGCGCTACTGGTGACCTTGGCTCGAAGTCCGATCATGAGCCAGACTGTACCGAGCAAGATACAGGCTTACCTCGCGGCGGGACGCCCAATCATCGGCTCGCTGGACGGCGAAGGGGCGTCAGTCATCGACCAGGCGGCAGCGGGTGTGGCTTGCCCGGCCGAAGATGCCGGGGCACTGGCGGATGCGATCCGTAGGCTCTACTCGACACCTGCACCAGAACTGCACCGTATGGGGCAAAGTGGCCGGTTATATTACGAGAAACATTTCGAGCCGGGCGTGCTCGCCACGCGGCTCGCACAACGGTTCACGGACCTAGTCGCAGCGCGGGGTCAGCCACGAGCGAATCGCACCCCTGACGAGACACGAACAGGTAATGGCTGAGACAAAGGCCACCGTCTTGGTACTCGGCGCCTCCGGCATGCTGGGTAACGCAATGCTACGGCTCTTCGGCAGTAGCAACACTCATGATACTTGGGGCTCCGCCCGGTCGGCTTCTGTGTGCGGATTTATGCCGCCCGCACTTCGCGAGCGTGTCATCTGCGGCGTGGATGTCGACAACAACGATGCCCTGATGCGGCTGTTCGCGCAGGTTCGGCCGCATGTCGTGATCAACTGTGTCGGCCTAGTCAAGCAGCTAGCGGCCGCCGCCGATCCTTTGTCGGCGATCCCAATCAACTCGATGTTGCCTCACCGGCTGGCCCAGCTATGCCGGGTAGCCGGTGCGCGGCTAGTGCACGTCAGCACGGACTGCGTGTTTTCGGGAACGAAGGGCATGTACCGAGAGGATGACCCTGCAGATGCCCAAGACCTTTACGGCCGGAGTAAGTTGCTCGGCGAGGTGGATTACCCTAATGCGGTGACTCTGCGAACCTCGATCATTGGCCACGCAGTGGCCGCTGCCCACGGCCTCATAGACTGGTTTCTCGCGCAACCCGGCCCGGTTAGGGGTTTTACACGGGCGATATTTTCCGGCCTACCTGCCGTCGAGTTGGCTCGGGTGATTCGCGATCATGTACTGCCCCAGCCGCAGCTGCGTGGAGTTCATCACGTATCGGCCGCGCCGATATCTAAGTACGATCTATTGCGGTTGGTGGCGCAGGCCTATGGCAAGCACACGGAAATTATGCCCGATGACAAGCTAGTGATCGACCGCTCGCTCGATTCGAAGCGGTTCCGTGAGCTCACCAACTACGTGCCACCGGCGTGGCCCGAGCTGGTCCGGCTCATGTACGAGTTCGGGTAATTGACCACAATCAGCCACCACCCACCCACACACACCCATGTTCAAAGACAAGATCCTGCTCATCACTGGCGGTACGGGTTCGTTCGGCCACGCGGTCCTTGAGTACTTTCTGGATTCGGAGCTGGCGGAGATCCGCGTATTCAGCCGCGATGAAAAGAAACAGGAGGACATGCGCGTCGCCTACAAGAACGACAAGCTGAAGTTCTACATCGGTGACGTGCGTGAATACGACAGCGTTCATGACGCGCTGCGCGACGTCGACTACGTGTTCCATGCCGCGGCACTCAAACAAGTCCCGTCGTGCGAGTTCTACCCGATGGAAGCGATGCGGACCAACGTCATAGGTGCGGAGTACGTAATGCGCGCCGCCATCGCGAACGCCGTCAAGCGCTGCGTGCTGCTCAGCACCGACAAGGCCGTCTACCCGATCAATGCGATGGGGATGTCCAAGGCGATGATGGAAAAGGTCATGGTAGCCAAGGCACGTCTGTGCGACCCGGCGAAGACCGTGCTCTCGGCAACGCGGTATGGAAACGTGATGGCGTCGCGCGGTTCGGTTATCCCGCTGTTCTTGAGCCAACTGCAGAGCGGGCAACCGCTGACGATCACCGATCCCAAGATGACCCGTTTTCTCATGTCTCTGGCGGAATCGGTCGAGCTTGTGCTCTACGCGTTCGAACACGCCCGCCCCGGAGACATCTTCGTCCAGAAAGCGCCCGCCACGACGGTCGGAGATCTGGCTCAGGCTTTGCGCGAGCTGCTGAACCGGAACAACGAGATCAAGATCATCGGTACGCGACACGGCGAGAAGTTGTACGAGTCGCTTGTGTCTCGCGAGGAAATGGCGCGTTGCGAGGACTTGGGAAGCTACTACCGTATCCCGGCGGATTCGCGGGACCTGAACTACAACAAGTATTTCGTCGAGGGACAGACTCAAATCTCTCGGACTGAGGACTACACGTCGCACAACGCGCGGCGGCTCGATGTCGAACAGGCGAAGCAGGTGCTCATGAAGCTCTCCGTCGTCCGCGAGGCCATGGATGCTTAAGGTGTTGACGATCGTTGGTACGCGACCGGAGCTCATCCGGCTGTCGCGCATCATCGCCAAGCTCGATCGGTACTGCGATCATCTGCTGGTGCATACCGGTCAAAACTACGACTATGAGCTGAACGAGATCTTTTTCGAGGATCTTGCCATCAGAAAGCCCGACCGGTTTCTGGACGCGGCGGGTGCCAGCGCTGCCGAGACGATCGGCAAGGTGATTATCGCCGCAGACGCGGTGCTGGCGGCGACTCGACCCGATGCGGTGCTCGTATTGGGAGACACCAATAGCTGCCTGGCGGTCATTGCGGCGAAGCGGCGGAGGATTCCCATATTTCACATGGAGGCCGGGAATCGGTGCTTCGACATGCGCGTGCCCGAAGAGATCAACCGCCGGATCGTCGATCACACCGCCGACATCAACCTGACTTATAGCGATATCGCTCGCGAGTACCTCCTGCGGGAGGGCATCGCGCCGGAAATGGTGATCAAGACTGGCAGCCCGATGTTCGAAGTGCTTACTTACTATCGCGACGCTATCGCGCAGTCCGACGTCCTCACTCGATTGGCGCTGCAAGCTGAAGGATATTTCATCGTGAGCATTCATCGCGAAGAGAACATCGACTCCCAGCGAAACTTCCTCAAACTGGTTGATGTCTTGAATGAGGTTGCCACCCAGTATCGCCTCCCGGTCGTTGTGTCCGTACATCCGCGCACGCAGAAGAGAATCGACGAAGCGGGCATCAAATTCGATCCGCAGGTGCGGTTGCTCAAGGCACTGGGATTCAAGGACTATGTGCATCTGCAGATGCACGCACGGGCCGTCCTATCCGACAGCGGAACGATCACGGAAGAATCATCGATTTTGAATTTTCCGGCACTCAACTTGCGTGAAGCCCACGAACGGCCGGAGGGGATGGAGGAGGCGTCCGTAATGATGGTGGGTTTGGAGACTGAGCGGGTTCTACAGGGGTTGGCCATCGTAGGCGAGCAGTCGCGCGGTGAGCAACGGCTGCTACTGGAAGTTGCCGACTATACAATGCCGAATGTATCCGACAAGATCGTTCGTATCGTGCAAAGCTACACCGACTATGTCCGGCGTACCGTATGGAGAGAATATTGAACGAAGAGTCGTAGATGCCGTTTTGGCGCTCTCAATTCTCCGGCAGACCTCTCTGTGATTCATTCGGTCGCTCAGATTGCAAGCGCGCTAGCAAGTCCTTTAGCGGTGGCATTTTTGCTCGGCGTTGCGGCCTTCATAGTTTCGGCGCGTGGCTGGCTGCGAACGCGGAGTTGGGTGCTGACGCTGGCTGGGCTCATCGCCTATCTTGCCACCATCGTTCCTGTTGGCGACCGACTGTTAAGTCCGCTTGAAAACGAATACCCTCCGCTGGGTGCAAACGAGGCTTTGCCGCGTGTGGACTATGTTGTTGTGCTCGGCAGCGGTTACGCGCCCCACGGTGAACTTCCCATTACAGCAGCACTCGACGAGGATGGACTAGTGCGTATCGTCGAAGGCGTGCGATTGGTGAGGAGGCTCGGATCAGCGCGCCTTGTCCTAACGGGTGGCGCACCGACCGGTCGCGCGCGTCCTGCGCAGGGGTACGTGCGACTCGCGCGCGAATTTGGAGTACCGGATGCGTCGCTGGTGGTTTTGGATACCGCGCTTGATACCGCTCAAGAGGTACGTGCCATAGGTGCACAGGTCGGGAGCGCACGCTTCCTGTTGGTGACGTCGGCATGGCACATGCCTCGCGCCATGTTGTTGATGAAAGGCGTCGGCGCGAACGCGATTCCAGCCCCGACAGGCCAATTGACGGGCAGGCCGATGCACTGGAACAGCTGGATCCCATCTGCGGCAGGCCTGGGTAGAAGCGAGCGGGCGCTACACGAGTACATGGCACTCGCAGCACTGACTGCGCATGTCTCTGACTGACGATGCGCCTCCTGATTACTGGTGCGAACGGATTCGTCGGGAGCGCGCTGTGCCGTACCCTTGGACAGTCGGGACATATCCTGCGCGCCGCGCTGCGAGACGAGTGCTCCATCCCGGAGGGCGCCGTAGAGAAGGCGATCGTGGGGGATATTTGCCGGGCTCTCGACTGGGGACCGTCATTGCGCGGCGTGGATGCCGTCGTGCACGCTGCAGCGAGAGCGCATGTTCTGCGCGACCCACCTGCTAACGGGAAACTCTACCTTGAGACGAATGCGCACGCGACGCGACGACTCGTCGAGGCAGCAGCACGAGCTGGCGTCAGGCGATTCATTTATCTAAGCAGCATCAAGGTCAACGGCGAGGAGACGTTGGGTAGAGGGTACACGCCCTCGGATGCGCCGAATCCACAGAATGAGTACGGGATGTCGAAGTTACTCGGAGAGAAATCCGTGCTCGAAGTGTCGGCGCGTACGGGCTTGCAAGTCGCTATCGTGCGTCCGCCGCTCGTTTACGGACCCCGGGTACGGGCGAACTTTCTACGCCTGATGCGTTGGATCGAGGCAGGATGGCCACTGCCATTAGGATCGGTCGACAACCGCCGGAGTCTGGTGAGCATCTGGAATCTCTGCGATCTTGTCACACGACTGTTGAACGATCCGCTGCCATCCGGCCGTGCGTGGCTTGTCAGCGATGCGGAAGATCTGTCGACGCCTGATTTGATCCGTCGCGTCGGGATTGCAATGGGGCGCACGGTGAGACTGCTCCCGGTCCCCACGCTACTGCTGCAAGGCGCTGCGATGTTGGCAGGCAGAAATGCAGAATTCGCAAGGCTATGCGGCTCCCTTACCCTGGATGTCTCCCAAACACGGAATGAACTCGGCTGGTCACCGCCCGTCACAGTGAACGAATCTCTTTCGCGCACCGTACGTTGGTACTTGTCGCGAAGCGGCTCAGCGTGAACGTCGACACCATCACTACGGCACTCGGTGCGCTCGTCATGTCTGCGGTGCTTACCGGGCAAATACGCAAGTTCGCCCTTATGCACGGCGTCCTTGACGTCCCCAACGAGCGCAGTTCGCACACCACAGCTACGCCGCGGGGCGGAGGGCTGGCGATAGCGCTTATTGCGACGTCGGCAATGCTCGTGCTGGCGTCGCTGGGTGACCTAAAACCGCCTCTGCTCGTCGCGCTGCTCGGTGGGGCCGTCGTCGCGGCCGTCGGTTTTGCTGACGACAGGCGCTCGGTGCACGCAGGGATCCGTCTTGCAGTCCACACAGCCGCTGCACTGTGGGCGGTCTTCTGGCTCGGCGGTCTGCCGCCCTTGCGCATTGGTGACCATCTGGTGCAGTTGGGCTGGCCGGGCTGGCTGCTGGCGGTTCTGGGAATCACCTGGACTGTCAACCTTTTCAATTTCATGGATGGAATCGATGGCCTCGCCGCCGCCGAGGCGGCGTTCATCGCATGCGCGGGGGCGACGCTGGGGCTCGCGAGCGGGCACGCGGCGGAGGTATCAGCGGTCGCCTTCGCATTTGCTGCAACCTGCTCCGGATTTCTGCTGTGGAACTGGCCGCCGGCAAAGGTATTCATGGGCGACGTCGGCAGTGGCTACGTCGGATACGTGATAGGCGTGCTCACCCTGGCTGCTTCGCGGGACAATCCAGTGGCGGTCTGGATCTGGCTGCTGCTCGGAGGCGCGTTCTTCGTCGACGCGACGGTGACTCTAGTGCGCAGGATGCTGCGCGGTGAAGCGGTTCACGAAGCGCACCGCAGCCACGCGTACCAATGGCTCGCGCGTCGCTGGGGAAGCCACTTGCGAGTAACGGTTGCCATCATGAGCGTGAATGTCCTGCTGCTGTTGCCTTGTGCGCTGCTGGCGGCGCTGCGCCCACGTTTTTCCTCCGGTATTGTCTTGGGCGTCCTCATTCCAGGCGGCGTCGCTGCATTTGCTGCGGGTGCAGGGCGCCGCGAGAGCCTGCGGTAGGCTCCGTTGCCTTGTGCGGTCTCGTGGTCGCGCGCTGCTATGATCCAGATACAAGGAGATACGTGTATGCATCGCCGCGACGTTGGGAAGGCGTTACTCGCCTCGGCAGCCGGGTCAGCGATGGACGCGCAGCCACTACCGAGCAAGAATGCATGCGATCCACCCTGTTATCCGGCAACCGGGCGCGAGGTTGCTGCCGGAATCGCGCCGGTCGTCGCGCATCCGCCCGGGAATATAATGCGATACGGCGCAAGTTCCTCGGCTTCGAAGGCGAGCAACAAGGCCGCCCTTCAGATCGGCATTTCCCTGGCCGCAAGGGAAGGCTTCACCGTTACCGTGCCTGCAAACATTGACTACGGGTATCAGGTAAGCGACGTAAGAACGTACCCCGATTTTAAGGGAATTGAGTCGACCGTCATCGTGATGGACTACGGTCCAGGCAGTAGCTATGCGGGGTATCCGACTGCCTATGACGGCTCGCAGCTGAGGGTCTTCTTTCACACACCACAGACACCTAGCCCCGGAAACCACGATGGGAACGGTCTTCGCATCCACGGCGCGTGGCATCCGTACTTCTCGATTAACAATACAGCGAGCGTCTCTGCTCCCGGTGACCGAAGCCGCACCGCTCTGGACAACCGGCGCGCGAGCATTTTGTTCCTCAACGATGGCCGGGCCACTTATCGTCTCGGGCAGGGCACATTGGCGGGGAAGACCCACACTGACGACCAGCTCTCCAATTTTGTGCTGGAGATGTGGCACTCCCCCGCCGCACCGAAGGGCGGAATTACCGTATTCCTCGTCGACCGGCAAACCGGTCATGTCTATTTCAACACCGATAGCAACGGTTCCGACGCCGCCTATCACTTCAAGACCCGAACCGTGGGGAGCCACGCACACCTGATTGAGTCCCTGGGTACTACGTGCGTTTCCGTTCTCAGGAACAGCAGTGGGCCGGCTTCGGATGTGCAGATAAAGAATGTTTCCGGCGACTACGTGGTGTCGATTCCCTCAGTTGGCGATGCGCTGACGGTCTCAAAATCGGACGGGCATGTTACGGTACCGGGCTATCTGGTCCTGGGTAAACACTATCTGTGGGTCGACGGTGATGGCAGGCTGCGCATAAAGGACGGAGTGCCTGCGTCCGAGGCCGACGGAACGGTCGTCGGGACCCAATCGTGACATATAACCGGGTGGGACTTCGTCTCCGGCGCGGGCGGACGCGAGAATCCACGGTTTCTATTACAGGTGACACTGCGCGCTGGATCCAGGTGGCGTTTCTGCCGCCCGGATGCGCTGCTCATCGCGCTCGAGGGCGCGGCGGGTGGGCCTCTGGGCGAGAAACCCAAACCATGCAGCAGCCGACTGACGTGCGCGGGATGATAGTGCACACCAAATAGTGCAACCAAACTGACGCTGGGATCAGCCAGCTGACCCGCGGGCAGGTGCACAGCTCAGTCGGCAAGCCGACGACCAAAACGCGCTTCATGCCCAACAGGCGCCAGTCCGCGCAAGCGCCGCTGTTCAAGGCCTTGTGGAGTACCAGAAGGTCGGATCGTGCTTCATCTCCGAGACCCGGGAGAATCCCGTTGCGCTCTGGGCATGGCTGGTCCTGGGCGGTGTGTTCTTTGTCGACGCAACCGTGACCCTGCTCCGGCGCTTGCTGCGGGGCGAACGGGTCTACGAGGCGCATGGCAGTCATGCGTACCAATGGCTTGCACGCCGCTGGGGAAGCCATGCCAAGGTCACGTGCGCCGTCCTGATTGTGAACGTTTTCTGGCTGTTCCCGTGCGCAGTGTTTGCGACGCTGCGACCGGGCTTCGCTGCCGCGACCGTGATCTTCGCGTTTGCTCCGCTGGTGCTGCTCGCCATCGCCACCTTGGGCCGCCGCGAAGCCAACGACCGGGAGCAGCGCCGACAGGTGCGGCGGCGCGTCAACCACCTCACGGGTTCTCCGTTAGGAGTCACATTGTCGTTGCGCCCCGACGCTTTGCACTAAAGCCATGTAACGACTATCGGTTGCCCCGTTGCTTGCTTTACACTTGCTGGACGTTTGGCGACGGACCTGCTGACAGCGCTCTCAGGATGAGGGACGGGTTCGCGTCCATGTGGGAGATGGCATGAAGAATAAACACGCGGCCGGGAAGCCCGCACCCCTGGGTGTCTCGGCAGCCGAAGCCCTTCTCGCACTTCCCCGTGAAACCAAACGTCTCATAATGGCGACAGCTGATGCGGTTGCGAT
>WNGC01005570.1_pt1 | contig 17567 bp, 15 predicted proteins | sample 5400051 | NCBI WGS metagenome assembly WNGC01 (sample SAMN13153368, study PRJNA577476) | soil metagenome | isolation source: 20 cm soil or saprolite under grassland replicate 2 | place: USA:California | collected 2016-06-15
ATGCCTGGTCTGGCTCTGTATCGCATCAGTACCGCCATCTCGCGTGGAATGAAGGTGATGCAGCACGACATCTACTCGCGCGGGATGACCGAACCAATTGCAACAACACTCGCCTTCCTCCTTGCGCTCGCCGTCGGCTTCAAGGAGTCCTCGCCGGAAGTGGCTGCAATCGTTGGGACGGCAGCATCAGGACTCATTGCGCTCGCGCTCGCCTCAACATTGTTTCGCCATATGCCGGCACAAACGGACGTTGTGTCGCCTCTCGGCGAAGCACGGTCCCTGCTCGCATATGCTGCGCCGATCAGCATTTATCAGCTGATTAACGCGTTCATCGCCCGGTTGGACCTCATCATGCTCGGCTACTTCGCTGGGCGCGCGCCCGGTGTAACGCTTGCAACCGTCGGTGTTTACAGTGCAGTCATCGGTACCGCGAACGGCCTGCGAAAAGTTAATCAGGCTTTCAACCCCATTTTCGCGCCGGTCGTAGCCGGTATGACCGCGACGGGCGATCACGAAACTGCCGCCGCAACTTACGCTCGGCTTGCTCAATGGATGCTCTGGATCCTGTTGCCGCTCGTAGCAGTGATGTCGCTCGCGGGCGGCACGATTCTGCTCATTTACGGCCCAGCGTTTCGGCAAGGCGGTGTCTGGCTTGGCATCGTCGCTCTCGCCAGTGCCATCAATGCGTTTGTCGCATTGGGCGAAACGGTAATCATGGTCCAACGGCCACGTTTGAATCTTCTGCATTCGTCGATCACATGCACCGTCGCTGGTGCCGGGCTTCTCTGGTTGATTCCACGGTTCGGAGTAATGGGCGCGGCGTTCGGCATTCTTTTGCCCTATATCGTCCAGGGCATCCTACGCTACGCAACGCTGCGATGGGTGTTTCGCTGGAAAGACTCCTGGAGCGATATTCGCCCACCACTGATCGCCGCAGCGATCGCCCTTGTTCCTGCGCTCGTCTGCCGCGTATTCCTGGGCGGAATTGTCGGACAAGTCACCAGCGCTGCGGCTTTCTTGGCAGTTTTCGGTGTTCAGTGGTTGCGGCACCATACGCATCGCAAGGACGAGCGCCCTTAGTGCGAAGCGAAGACGTCCCAACTGTCGCCGAAAAATGCGATTGTTTCGTTGTTGTTGTATTGACGCCCTTCGGGAACATCGTGCAGCGATAAGGTCCGGCGCTGCCGAAACACGCTGCGCATCATGGCCGATGCAGGCACAACGTATCTCTTCACGTTGCGACGAGTGAGACACCCACTGATCCAAATATCGTCCATGTAAAATGCTCCTCGCGGTGCTCTGGAATAATCCCAGAGCGATTCGTCGAAGAACCTCGGTTGGATTAAGTAACTTCCACATCCTGTAATTACCGCTGCAGGTTGCGGCTCGCGAAGCTCGCTCGCGCGAATCATTTTGGCGTTACGCCAATCCAGGTTTTGCGGCATTGCTGCACCGCGAAAACAAAGAGCCGCGTCAGGTAATTGCTCGTTGTAATGGAGATACGTTTCGAGCGCATCTCGCGGATAAATCCGGTCATCATCCATTACCATTATCAATGTATTTCCCCGGCCCGCCGCCAATTCTTCTCGAACGATGGGGATAAACTTTGTGGCTGGTCCCCAATCCCTGCGACAATGCAAAACACGCAGCCGCGGCAATCGCGAAACATACTCGGGCACCGCGTAAGGCCGTTGTTCCCGAATCGAAAATTCCGGAATGGCCAGGACAATCTCATCCGGCGGGCGTGTTTGCTTTAGAAGGGATCGAATCGTCGGCCTCAAATTGTTGATCCGGTCGGGCACGGTCGAAAGTGAAGCAATGACACGGTGACGATCTGATTTCCTGTTGCTTGCCAAAGTTTCACGGATGAAACGGACTTGTCGCCGATGCTTTCTAGCGCCAGGAAGCAGACGCTTAAGATCCAGCGCACTCAAGATGGCAAGGACAACCGAATTCACGGTAACATTGGGACAAGATCGACACCTTAAGGTCGGTCGAGTTCAAGACGAGTCGGACAATACTGAGCTTGCTTCGCAGGACAGCCTTGCATCGGAGCGACCATTAAAATAGGACTCAATGCGGTAGCAATACGCAATGCGTCGTGCGACGCGAAGCCATTTTCCAAATTGTGAAGAAGATTTTTATCACCGGCGTCAGTGCTGGCATTGGGAAGGCAATCGCGAAGGTTGCCACGGAAAAGGGACACGAAGTCTGGGGGACTTCACGCGATATTTCGCGGCTTGCGAGCCTTCCCCGTCTTCATTGCGTGCAACTTGATTTGTCTAATCCTGACTCAATCGACGGCGCCTTTAACACCGCATTGGCCGAAGCGGGCAATTTTGATGTTTTAATTAACAACGCTGGAAGCGGGCATTTTGGTCCGGCCGAAAATCTTTCCAAAAGGGAAATCACCAACCAATTTCAAGTCCTCGTTTTCGGGCAGTTGCAATTAATGCGCCTGGCATTGAAAGCAATGCAAATGCGGGGAGAAGGTTTGATAATCAATGTTACATCACTTGCTTCGCGCCTGCCGGTCCCGTTCATGGCTGGCTACAACTCAGCAAAAGCGGCTCTCGCTGCTTTCACCATGTCGATCCAGCTCGAGCTGCCAGATTCACGAATACGCATTATCGATCTCCAACCGGGCGATATTTGCACCAACTTCAACGCTGCTGTCACGAAGGGCGAGAAGCAGGATTCGCGATATGAGGCAAAGGTCGACAAAACTTGGAGGTCAGTCGAGCGTAACATGAAGAACGCCCCGAAGCCCGATTTGGTTGCGCGTCGTGTTTGCGAACTGATCGATCACACGAATCCCCCGCCGCGGGTGACCGTTGGCGACGGATTTCAAACAAAAATTGCGCCGTTGATTTTTAGATTTCTTCCCCAGCGCGTCAGAATCTGGGGTCTCAAGAAATATTACGGCATATGACTGCTATCTCCGAAGCAGTGATCTTAATGGCAGGGTCGGGTTCGCGTCTACGCGGCTCGGACGAGACGTTCTTGAAGCAATTCGTTCCGGTGCTTGGCCGTCCCTTAATTTGTTACACGATAGAAGCCCTCGTTCACGCCGGGATCAAAAAGATCAATTTTGTCGTTGGCTACGAAAGCGACCGCATGATCGCTAAGGTCAAGCCGTTGATTCCGCCTGGGCTCGAGCGCTGTTTCATCGAAAATCGCAATTGGCAAAAACAAAACGGCGTCTCACTCCTCACCGCGGCCAATCTGGTGACGTCGCCCTTTCTCTTAACAATGAGCGACCATTTGTTTGACGAATCGATTGTCGAGTTTCTGCTTCGCAACGCCGTCCTCGACCAACTCAATCTCGCGGTCGACCGAAAGCTGGATTCAATTTTCGATGCCGATGATGCGATGAAAGTTCAGACTCGGCAAGACCGAATTCTGAAGATCGGAAAAGATTTAATGGTTTACGATGGAATCGATACTGGTCTTTTTGTCTGCCCACTAGACATTTTCGATTACCTCGAGCGAGTAAAACGTGACAGAGATTGCAGTCTTGCTGACGGAGTCCGATCGATGGCGTCAGAGGGCAAGGCCCGCGCCGTCGATATTGGAGATGCCTGGTGGCAGGACATCGACACGCCCGCGATGCTGGCATGCGCCGAGAAACACTTACGATCGCGGCTCGCGCGTCACGACATTGCCATGGCCAATGCTAGATCTGATCGCGGCAATCGCGCTGAGAATTAGGCTCGCGCCGGCAACAATCATCCAAAGATGAAGGATCCAGTCCGCCAGGCCCAGTGTCGCAAGCATGAGAAAAACGAAGACAGCCACGTCGCGTTTGGTCAGCTGGAAGAGCCACCACACAAATCGTTCGCCGAGATTGAGCAAACCGGAATGCCCGATCATTCCGCGGTGTCTCGCGTAAAACGACTCATGCAACGTGGACGAAGCGACCGACATTCCGCTCTTGCCAGCTCGTAGGAGCCATTCGTTGGCCGTAATCAGGACGGCACAGACAATTCCTTCACTCGAACGATGAAGCCCCCACCCAAGAGCGAGAACGTAGAAAAGGCTTGCTAAAAAATCGCAGAATTGATCCAAACGTTCCCCGAATTTCGATTCCAAATTCTTGGCGCGCGCAATTTCGCCGTCGCAGCCGTCAAGAATACTGAACGCTTGAAAAATACCCGCGCCGATGACGACGCTCACGTAATCCCCGCGCACAAAGAACACACAGGCGATTAGGGGCAAAACAAAGATCGACATCGTCCAGACGGTCGGATTGATCGGAAATTTGAGCAGAAGACGCGTTATACGGCGCGAAATCGGCCGATTCAAAAACCGTGAAACGAAACCATCCTGAGGCTTGCTCATTACGTCGGTGTTCTTTTGAAAATTCGGTATGTCTTGTATCGCTCCGCCCCAATCGTCTCGAGGAAGCGGTTGATCGTGAAATTGTCTTCAAGCGTAAGACTGAGCTCTCCCCTAAATCCGCGTTTGATCATTGCGTCTTCGATAATCTGCAGCACAAGCATTTCGGCAATGCCGTTACGGCGATATTTTTCGATCACGCCAAGCGCAATCAGCCGCGCGGTTCGCGTACGGCTTTTGTGATAGAGAAGTTTTACAAGGCCGATTGGCAACCCGAAAGTCGTAAGCCGGCCATTGATATGGCGGAGGGCGACGTTGATATCCGGCACACATAGGATGAAGCCGGCCGGCTCGTCGCCGATTTCCGCGATGAGTGTGAACTCTGGAATGACGAGCTGCTTGAGCTCGTGCGTCATGAACTCGAACTCCGCCTCGGTGAACGGCACAAAACCCCAATTCTTTTCCCACGCCTGATTGTAAATCTGGCGAAGTCGCCTGCTTTCTTCGCGAATATTCTTGAGATTACCGGCGCGGATCGTGACCGGCCAGCGCTTCCGGAAACGTTCTGCCAGTGGTCGCAAACGCGTCGCGGCTTTTGCCGGATCGGCAAACCACCAGGCGTACCAGTCTTTGGTCTTTGTAAAACCCCAGCTCTCGATCAGCTCCCGGTAATACGGCGGATTATGCGCGGTCAAAATCATGGGTGCGAATTGGAATCCGTCGATCAAGAGACCGCAGACGTAGTTGGTTGAATAATCGATCGGCCCCATCATCTCGGTGCGACCTTTTTTGCGGAGCCAACTGGCCGCAGCCTCAAAGAGCGCGGCGGCGACGTTGCGATCATCAATGCACTCGAAGAGGCCAAAACAGCCGACGTTCGATTGATGCAGCGAATTATAGTTCGGATCATCGCTCACCATGATTCGCCCAGCGATTTCGGCGTTCCGTCGGGCCAGAAATAATGCAGCGTCGCCGTGCTCGTAAAACGGATGCCGCTTGCGATTGAGGAATGCCTTGCGTTCGATGATTAACGGCGGCACCCACGCCGGATCGTTTTTGTAAATTCGCCACTGAAATTTGATGAAGGAATCGCGGTCCCGGCGCGAACTGACTTCTGAAACTTCGATCTCGGACACGAGTGCAGAAGCCGTCTATGCCGAATTTTGCCACGTCACCGCAGCTTCCTCCAGCGATTCGGCCATGTTTTCCTGGCGGAGAATGAGATAAACGAGCAGCAGATTAAGCAGGGTGAGTTCGAACCAGAAGTACCAAATCGGCTGACCGATAAACAGCAGAGCAAACAACACCAGCATCCGCGTGTTTGTCATCAACAGACTCCACCACTTAAACATTGGGCTGGCCAAATTTCGATAACGCGTTCTCAGCCAGTTCGGGATGTCGCGGTGGAACAGTTGACCGGCTGTATCGCGCAATCTTTTCAGATGTGGCGAGAGCAGTTCCTGTTGACGCGTGAAATTTAAATACAATGCGAGCAGAAGCTTATTCCACCGGTTGGTGCGCCAGCCAAGGTCTCGATAACTCGATCGCAGGGCAGAAGACGAATCCAATCCCACCCCCCCTCGGTCTGTTACAAAATAAAGATAGCTACTGCGATAATAATCCGCCGCCGCACCTTGCAACGCATGACTGATCCCTGCCGCAAGTGCGAGAAGACAGATAGCAGACGAAGAGCCTTCAACCAGGTAACGAAGCGTCAAATGGACGTAAATGCTTACGAAAACAAGGTGGTCGGCGATGCTGTCAATAATGCGGCCATCCTGGTTTTCGCGGTGAGTCAAACGCGCGAGCTGACCATCGGCGTTGTCAAGCGCATTGGCGCAAACATGAAACGCCATGCCGATGATGTTCGTGCGTAAATCACGATAATAATACAGGTGCCCTGCAATAACTCCAAGGAGACCGCCAAACCAGGTCACGCCTGCAGGCGTCATTTTGAGCTTCGCGAAAAGCCGGGCCAGCCGAAATCCGATTGGCCGGTAAAAATAAAGATCGAGAACTCCTTCGACCTCGCGCGCCTTGTAGGTGGCTTCGATGGTAGAGGGCCGTTGCTCGCTTTGTTCCGGCATCAAACTCAGACGGTCCCAAACTCAGGCGTTCTGTAGCGCCGCCGGAATGAGTGTGTCCTCGAGAATGTTGAGCGCTTCGTCCAGATCCGCTCGCGTATGTTTGGCCGTTACGCAGGCACGAAAACAGATTCGATCTTGCGGCACGGCCGGATAATCCACCGGTGCGACCCAGAGACCACGCGTCCGCAATTCGTGACCTAGTCGATACATCCGCTCCCGATCGCCAATGACAATAGGCATTACGTAAGTTGTCGATGCCCCGGTGTCGATCCCGAGACTGCGAAGTTGCGTGTGGAAGTAATCGGCGTTTTCCCAAAGCTGCGCGCGGAGTTCTGGTTGACTCGTGCCGAGCTCAAGGGCTTTTAGAATCGCCGCGATCACTACCGGCGGCAGCGCACAGGAGTAAACATACGGATGCGCATAGAAACGCAGATATTGCAGCGTCTCTTTCGAACCAGCGACAAATCCTCCCAGCGCTCCGAAAGCCTTAGAGAACGTCCCGTAGACGAGCGGAATTCGGTCTTCTACGCCGAATTTCTCAGCCGCGCCGCGACCATGTTCGCCACAGGCCAACATGGAGTGAGCTTCGTCAACAAAAACGCTGGCGCCGTGCGATTCCGCCACGTCAATCAATTCCTTTAAATTGCCGAAGTCGCCGTCCATAGAATAAATGCCTTCCACTATGACGAGTTGACGCCGGCCTTTTTGACGGCTGAGTGCTGTATCGAGTGAGCCTGGATCATTGTGCTCGAATTTCTCCGTGCGGCATCGGGAAAGCACCGCTCCGTCTCGAAGGCTAAGGTGTGAGCGGTTGTCGAGGAACGCCACATCGGTTTTGCGAAGGAGCCCGGAAATCGTGCCAAGCGCGCCGCCAAATCCACTATTGAAGAGCATCGCATCTTCACGGCCGAGAAATTTCGCGACGCGGCGCTCGAGTTCCCGATGAAGATCGGTCATCCCGGAGAGCATCGGTGAGCCACATGCGCCCAGTCCATGCGTCCTGAGCGCTTCGTGCGCGCCCGCAATCACCTCAGGATGATTGGCCAAGCCGAGATAATTATAGGAGCAAAGATTAATCACAGCGCGCGGCTTGCCGCCGTAGGTGATAGTTGTTCGCGCGTCTGCGGTGGCGAGAAGCTCAGGCTCATATAGCTCGACCGCCCACGCACCCATCCGTATCCAATTTGTAAAGCTCGCTGGAGCTTGCAGCGGGTCGTTGCTTGAAAATTGCTCAGACTAAGTTTTGCCGGATCCTCGTTCGTCACGCCGTCCGTTCCCTTTCCGCCCCTCCCGTCTCGGCGAGTGGCGCTTTCCAACAAAAGTGAGATTCTTTCTGCTTCACTAGATTCCTTACGAAGTTCTCGGCTGCACCTACATGCCATGAAGTTCCGTGTCGGGGCAGCTATTCTACCGATTTTCGGATTTGGAACAAGATTTTAGTGAGATCGGCTGCGCCGCCTCGAGCGCACCAATTTCGCAGGACGCCCGCTATTTTCTTGTCGTCCGAAAAACGTAGTCCCAAAGCGGCGAGCTGATGCCATATCCAACGTGATCATCCTTGTAGTGATGGCGCAGATGGTACTGCTTCAGCCAGAGCCACAAACCCCGTTTCATGGAGAAATGGTGCGTCGCATAATGGAGCATGTCGTAGCAAACGTAACCGAAAACCAATCCGGCAAATATAGTCGATGCTAGGCGCCCGAAAATTAGCAGAAAAAGTCCGTAGAATAAAAACGCAAGCGGGATGCTTATGCTTGGCGGCATGACGAGCCGTCGAGCATCGTTTGGATAATCGTGATGAACCCCGTGAATAATATAGTGCAGGCGCTTCCCTAAATGGGTCTTCGGCTCATAATGAAATATGTACCGATGGATGAGGTACTCGAGGAGCGTCCAGAGTAGAACGCCGAGCAAGAATAGCCCGGCTACGGCTAGGATCGACAATTTTTGGTGCCAAAGTGAAACGTAAAGCATGTAGGCGATGACTGGCACGTACAACAGCAGCGGGATCGCCGGATGCACACGCGAAAAGAATTCGATGAAATCGCTCTCGAACATCCGGACCGTTTCGTTTTTCTTCGAGACGTAATGCCGCTCTGCCATAATTAAAAAGTAATCGGCCTCGCGCTCAGATCAACGCCGCTCATTCGACCGGTTGTTACGTCTGGAATCGCCGGAGCACTGGTCCTTTGTTTCATTCGTTCAATCCGCGAATATAAAGTGTAACGCTCGTCGAAAATGAACTGGAAGAGCAGCCGGGTCCATGACGAGTGATACTTCAGATTGTCGTAAAATTCCGGGGCCATTGCGCGCAGCTTCGGCAGATTATTCCACGGGATCGACGGCAAATCGTGGTGCTCATTGTGGTAGCCCATGTTCAGGGCGACGAGGTTGATCGGTCCGTAATAGCTGAACGTTTCCTGGTCGAAATCGTACGTGTAGTGCTCCTGAATCCAGCGAGCGCCCACCGGATGCAGCCCAATCGAGAAGAAAAAGGCGAACCCGAGATAAAGGAGTCCCGGCCAACCGCAAAAATAAACGACGGCTGCATCGTATGCTGCCGCACACATGAAATTCATGAAGAACCACCGGTCCCACATGGTGATCGCTTTCAATCTGGGCGGCCGGGTCAGTTGAAAAAATGGAAAAAGCATCATCCACAGTGCTTTTCGATGCCATTTGTTGCCCACCAGCCGCGCTTCCCAATGATTTGCGAGGTCGGCGTCATATTCGTAATCGCCCTGATGCGAATGATGCTTCAGATGATAAACGCGAAAGCCCATCGCGCCGGGCGCGAGATTCGGCAGATCGGCCAGGATGGCCACCATTTTGTTCCAGCTTTTGTTCCGGAAAATCAGATTATGTGTCGCATCGTGAATGATCACGTAGTTAGCATGATTGGCGAACGCGCCGACGCAATAAGCGATGAGCAGACTGAGCCACCAATAGCCGAATCCCAGCGTGCCCATCCAATACGCGATCGACGTTTGCATGATTACGATCGATAATACAATAAGCGCAGTGTACGGGTTGCGTACCATCAACTGGCGAACTTCCGGATGTGCTTTGACGATCGCTCTCGCACGGCCTGGATGCGGTTGATCAAACTCGGATTGGTGGAAGAAGGGCTGCATAGACGAGCCTATTTTCTAGCACAAAACTCGTGAAAAGACCATCTTTCGCCCGAGCTAAAACTTTTCGCAAAGATTGGCTGATTCACACAATCTGTCCCACATTGGCCCTCTTAGGAATCGCCAGAGAATGGATCTCCCGGCACGCATTTCAACTTTGCAACGCACCGATCGCTGGATTGGGGCGCCGCTTTGCACTATTTTAACCCTTCTCAGAAGAATCTTTGAATCCGCGAGGCCGCCAGGACCGCGCCAAGTTCAATGCATTCTCTTCGTCAAGTTTGCGGAGCAGGGCTCAACCGTGCTCGCCTATCCCGCAATTCGTCGTGCGACCGAAATGGTCGGCCGTGAGAACGTTTACTTCGTCGTATTCGAAGACAATCGATTCATTCTCGACGCGATGGAAATTATTCCCGAGGGAAATGTGATAACGATCGCGACACGAAGTCTTTTCGGACTGGCGGCTAGTGCGCTGCGAGCGGTGCTTCGGATCCGGAAAATCGGCATCGACGCGGTCGTTGATATGGAATTCCTGACACGCTTCTCTGCGATGCTGACGTTTACGACCGGCGCCAAATCCCGTGTTGGCTTTCATACTTTTTTTGGCGACGGACCGTACCGGGGCGACTTAATGACGCACCGGCTTTTATACAATCCTCATCTCCACACAAGTCAGATGTTCGAAGCCATGGTTGAAGCATTGACCCGCGATCCGGCCGTGCTCCCGACGTTCGACTTTAAGCCTTCTGCAAACCAGCCACTCCCAAGATTTCGGCCCTTGCTGTCCGAAGTTGCCGAAATCAATGCCCTGCTCCAGCGAGAAAATCCTCGCATCGGTTCTGCGCCACTCATCCTGCTCAACCCGAACGCGAGCGACTTGCTGCCGCTGAGGCGGTGGCCATCCCTCCGTTATGTCGAACTTGCGCGGCGGCTGCTCGAACGTTACCCGGATCTGTTTATTGGGTTTACCGGTGCGCCGGCCGAGGCCGCTCCCAATAACCAGCTTGCAGATGAGGTTGGTTCAAGCCGCGTCATCCGGCTTGCAGGAAAAACGACTCTGCGGCAAGTGCTTGTCCTTTACACGCGCAGTGAGATTTTGGTGACGAATGACAGTGGCCCGGCTCATTTTGCCTCGATGACGCCGATTCGCGTCGTTACATTGTTCGGGCCGGAGACTCCCGCGCTATTTGCCGCGCGATCGCCAAACGCGACCGCCCTGTGGGCAGGCATCGCGTGCAGTCCGTGCGTGAACGCCTACAACAACCGGCAATCGGTCTGCCGCAACAATCTTTGTATGCAAGCAATCACAGTTGATGATGTTTTTGAAAAAGTTACGCGCATTTACGATTCTCTTAAGAGAGGCACATCCGGAAATTAATTTGCATAATGACGGGTGCGCCAACTCATAGGTCGGGGCAATTTCGCTTCGCCGCGCTTGGAATTATTCTCCTCACAGTCGCGATTCGCCTTCCGTCTCTTTTGCATCCTCAGCCAATTGACAGTGAAGCAATGTATTCCGTCGTGGCGAACGAGATCATTGACGGCGGACGGCCTTACATTGACGCGATAGAGCGCAAGCCGCCCCTTCTCTTCTGGACGTACGCCGCAATATTCAAAGTAGCAGGCGAGTTCAACTGGAAAGCGCTTCATATAGTCGCGCTCGTATGGACGCTAAGTGCGATGGCCGGCCTCTATGTGATCGGCCGCGAGTTGTTTGATCGCAATACCGGTTTGATTGCCGCCCTCTTCTACGGTGTTTTCCAACACTGGTGGACGTGGAAGAACCTCACATTCGACGGCGAGATGCTAATGAATCTCCCTATCATCTGGGCGTGGGCAATCGCACTCCGCCGCACTTCATCGCGACTGCGACCCGAACTCTTCCCGGCAGGCGCGCTCCTGGGGGCGGCCTTTCTGCTCAAGCAGCCGGCTGCGATAGCAGCAGTCCCCCTCGGCATCTATGTACTCCTCCCGAGCTATCGAACTAGCCGCAGGTTGACGCGAACGAATTCGATCATTCAGGCAGCTATACTCACGGGAGGATTTTTCGCAGCCCTCGGTCTGGTTACGATTGTACTTTGGAAGCAAGGCATTCTCCATGAGGCGTTCTACTGGACAATTGCCGATCATGACGTGCCGCATGTGTTCTGGCAGAAGGGAATCGTGATTACGCTGGTTTTCCTCGGGGTCTGTTTGCCTCTGGTAATCGGGGCGATAATGGCGTGCCGGGATAAGAGTGAGATTTGGACTGGGAGGACGGCAGAACGAACAGCGCTTTTCGGGCTACTTGCCGCCTCGGCGATCGGCGCTGCAGCGGGCGCTCGCTTTTACCCTCACTACTACGTCCAATTGATCCCTCCGCTCGCACTGCTCGCGGCACCGTACTACGCACGACTTTGGTCCCGGACGATACAGCCGCCCCACTGGCTACTACGACCTGCGGTAACGTACGCGTGGCTGGGTCTCACGGTTATTGCCTTCTCAATCGAACACTGGACGGGGCTGGCTCCGCGACGCGTCCCGTCTGAGGCGGGACGATATTTGTCCACGCATTCGAGCCCCGACGATAGAATTTTCGTCTGGGGTCAAACTTCGGAAATCTATTTGGACGCTCACAGACGTCCTGCCTCTCGTTACATCACAACATTTCCCCTCACGGGTTATGTCTTCGGCGGACCGATCCCGGGTTTCGATACTCGCAGCCGGATCTTGCCCGGCGCCTGGACCAAGCTCGAGCAAGATTTTGCCAGGCATCCGCCGATCTACATTGTCGATATTCAAGCCGACCCGAAAACCGCGCAGCATCCAGTGAAGAATTTTCCGATTCTGGCCAAACTTTTAGCGGAACGGTATCAGCCAGTGGCGCACACTGCCGAAGGCGTGATTTATCGAATGCGCTAGGTTTGGCCAGTTTGCGAATACCAACCCTTGGCCATGGCATTTTCCTCTGGCCCGGCCTCGCGTTAGTCGTGCTTGCTATTGCGATCATTGTATGGGGAAGAAAATCGCTCCAGGCCTCATCCACGAACATCAGTCCCTTTCGCCCAACCACGTTCATTGTCCCCCCGGCCCATTTCGGTTCTCTCGAAATCCTCTTTACGTAACGCTGACGCTCCTATATTGGGGTTCGTCTTGATGTTCAATACATGGTAGGGCATTGTCGTGCTCGTCCCGCTCCTTATCACTATGCATGGCGGAGTTGTCCTGCCCGAGGAGAGCTACTTCGAGCAGAAGTTTGGTGAGACCTGTCCCCAGTACCGTTCCAAGGTTCGAAGGTATGTTTGAGCAGGGAAGTCTGACAATCATCGAAATCAAACCACACCGTAACGGCTGGAAAGTTTTCGAAGCGCCGGGAAGAATCCGTGCCTGGGACTAGCACTCGCTGAGAATGATATCCCGGCGACCTGCGGCGACCACCACGGCGCTTGCTTTACCAGGCCGAGGCCGAGCGTTAACGCGGCGCATGGCCGATTATTTTGGTTTGTCCTACCCACACGAATTCACTTCTGCGGCCTCGCTTCTCATTGCGCTGATCCTCCTGAGGGTCATTACCATCATGCACTACAGGTTTGGCAGCGATGAGCCGCAACATCTGCATGTCGTTTGGGGCTGGGCTCGCGGTTTTGTTCAGTATCGCGATCTGGCTGATAACCACATGCCGTTGTTTCAGATTCTATGCGTGCCGATTTACAAGCTGATCGGCGACCGCGGAACGATTCTCTATTGGATGCGGAGCGTCTTGCAACCGCTCTACATTGTTGCCTTCTGGTGCACCTATCGGATCGGATCGCTGCTTTTTTCTCGGCGGGTCGGCGTCTGGGCGGCCATTCTAGTGGGACTTTCCACCGATTATGTTTTTTGTTCGGTTGAATTCCGGACGGACAATCTTTGGGCTCCGCTTTGGTTGTTATGCATGTCGGTGTTGCTCAATCGCGCATTGACAATGCGGCGCGCGCTGATCGCGGGTTTCCTCATAGGTCTTTGCTTTGGCGTCTCCATGAAGACATTGCTCCTCGTCATGTCGATCCTGATCGGGGGCTTCGTGACTCTGATTTTCGTTGGTCGCGAGCGACTGGGTATCGGTTGGGGGCAGATTCTCGGCGCGTTGGCAGCGTTCTTCGCCAGCGCGTTGATTGTTCCTGCTACGATCGTGGCCGCGTTTGCGCTCTACGGCATTTGGCCGCAGTTCCGCTATTGGGTTTTCGATCACAACGTCGTGCCCGGTTTGAGAAATCATCCCGCATGGTGGATGATTATCTTTGCGGTCGGATTCTTACTCGTCACTCTCGGGGCGCGTCGGATTGTTGCCGCGACGCCCGAGGCCGCGGTGGCGGCGCGCCGGAGTTTTGTCTTTGTCACGGCTGGCTTCTTTATTACCGCACTCGTTTCCTTTTGGCCTTTCCTGTCGCGGCAGGACTACCTCCCTTTCTATCCGCTCGCCTTTGTCATTTGTACGGGCGCATTTCTGACGATTTCGGACCGTTGGGCACAGTATCGAAATATCGCGAAGATCTGGCGTGTCGTACCCATGCCCGCGTTGATCGGTATATGCGAATTATTGGTGGCCGTGTTGGTTCATCCTTTCTGGGAAGACAAGGCGAAACTGGAGTGCGATCTTTTGCGCGCCACGCTCAAACTTACTGAGCCGGGTGACTTCGTTTTTGATCGCAAAGGAGAAACCGTTTTCCGGCAGCGTTGCTTTTATCCCGTTATAGAAACGTTTACCGAAGAACGTATCCGGCGTGGATTGATGGCGGATAATGCGATCCAGCGTTGCATCGATACGCGCACCTGTGTCGCCATTTTGCCAGACAAGATGCCGCCGGCCACGTTCCGGTTCGTCAAACAGAATTATTTGCCGATTGGAAACAGATTGCGGGTGGCGGGCGTGTTGTTGCAATCATCCACCGACGGGAAACCGTTTGAGTTCCAAATTGTCATTCCGGCTTCGTACAAAATCATCGCCCGCGACGTTGACATTGTAACGGGTATACTCGACGGCGAGCGGTACGAAGGAAAGGAGCGCTTTCTTTCACGGGGCATCCACACCTTTGTCCAAACGTCTACCGGACACGACCTCGTTGTCTTTTGGGCGCAGGCTGTGGATCGCCACTTCAGACCGATCGAGTCTAATACCTCGCCTGAGAGCTGAATCAGATTGCGCTGTCTTGCTTTCTCTTCTACTAACCAAGGTGTCCCTTCTAACTTTAACCGCTTCGACGTTCGATATCCGCTCGAAGTTAATGCTGATCGCGCCACACCCGGACGATGAGGCGTTGGCTTGTAGCGTCGTTCTCCAGCAAGCGGTTCGCGCTGGAGCGGCCATCCGCATTGTCTACGTCACAGATGGGGATAATAATCCCTGGCCACAGCGAGCGCTCGAAAGAAGATGGAGCCTAAGCCCATCGGATCGAAAACGGTGGGGAAAATTGCGGCGCGCAGAGGCCCTAGCAGCGCTGCGCGTCCTCGGTATCCGCCCGGCTGACGTTCAATTCCTTGGCCTGCCAGACCAGGGCCTGACCAATCTTTTGTTGCGTGATTGCGACAGAGCGCTCACGCGAATCACTCGAGTGATCGACGATTGGTCACCCACGGACATCCTTGCGCCTTCCCTCTTCGACATTCACCCAGACCACAGCGCCGTTGCCGTGATGATGCGGCTCGTGTTCGCCGACCTTTTGGCACCGCGAACATCGCAGTGGAATTATTTGGTGCATGGCCGCAGCCCCGCGTTTTTCGACCGCGCCGCGGAATTACCATCATCCGAATTAGAGACGGCCACAAAACGCGAAGCAATTCGCTGCCATCAAACGCAAATCAAACTATCGAGGCGACGTTTTCTTAGATACGCCGCACGCCCGGAGCGCTTTCTTCGTGTTGAACGCGAGAGCGCTGTCCAGCGCGATGGCGCCGTTTATTCCGTTTCTCGAGCGCGTGACAACCTCGATGTCGATCTTTGTTTTTCAGCCGATCCGTTTCGTATGCAGAGGAACAAGTTTTTCGTTTTGGGTCGCGATTCCCTTGGGCGAAAACGCGCGTGCCAGATCCGTCTTCCCGGCTGCTCGGCCGATCTTGAAATGTTGGATTGCGCTACGAGTCGCAGCATTGGCATCGCCCGTTACCGGGGTCATCCATTTGCTGGCAAGTTCACGCTTCCATTGCATCTGTTTTCGCCGATCCACGATTTGTTCATCAAGGTCGACCGGCGTTTGTGGTTCTTCGATGAGGCCGGTTGGACCGAGATTCCGGGTGTGCCGAGCCTAACAAAGGTCCCTCATTCCATGATTTGCGCTGAGGCATATTCGCTTGCGGTTCGTTAGGACTTTCGCCTCGCTAGGCCCAGTGTAAGATCGGGTTTTCTCCGGCCTAATCCGCTTGCTGGCCTGGGGCAAGAATCCGATAAAAGCGGAAACATGGGAAACTCGTTTTAGCGGGAACTGCAACGTGATGCGAGTAAAACCGCTTACCACTCTTTGAAATCGCCAGCTTCAGGTGAACACGCCTGAACTTGTTAAGTGGCGACCCTAACGGGATTCGAAACCGATTTCAACGTTTCGCAACTTCGCGCAATTCCGCCGCAAACATGCGGTAGGCTGCGCGTTAGAGGGGAAAATGCAAATCGGGGAGTTTGCACGATTCGCGCAGAATTACGCAGTTCGACTGTCCGAATTTGTCCGAAAACGTCAACATGCCCTCAAGAACCTCGCGTAAGCGGCAAGGGGAATAGCGTAAAACCATGTATTGACTGACACGGAAGCATCTCTCTCTTTGTGGTTTGGCAAACGTGGTCTCCTCATGTCTCCGTCGGGCTCTGCCCGAGCAGATTCAGCTGTATCATACCGGCATCGCCGCGTTCGCTAAGCTGCAAATCTGCAATCTCAAATGCCTGCGGTCCGTCGGCTGGGCTTAGTCCGGCACCAGGCAACTGAACGAGGACTTGCTTGGAACTAGAATCCAGGACAACGGACGCAATCTCAAGCAACGGGGAAAACTCGATCCTACTAATCTGGCACGGGACCGTCACGAAGACAGCCGCTTCGTCCTGCTGTGATGGCGTGAGTTGGACCGGCGTAGCCTCCCCATTCGGCACGAATTGCAGTCCGGCGACCGAAGGCGAACGCATGATTGGCCTCTCCTGTTGAGACGGAGTCACCCGAATAATGCCAAGGGTTTTCCCTACGGGCTGGATCTTCGCAATCTCGAAACTCACTTCGGGTTGCGGCCGTTGAGAAGGAGCCAGACGCATCGTGACGATCTTGGATATGGGCCGCACTTCCAAAACGCCCATCTTGAATGTCGGTGTCAGTTGCACAGCAGCGATCTCGAAGGAAAAGGTGACCTGAACAGAAGTCTGCGTCGTACCAGACGGCTTGGCCGTATTTACTGGAGCGGTTGGCATTTGGGTTAGTTCGGGCATGATTGCCGGTGCGGTTGTATGCGGAAATGCGGGCTCAGGAGAAATGGCATTTGGGCAATCGGACGCGGACTCAGTTACAGCCTCAGCTGCGGGGGATTGAATCGCAGTGAAAGTCGTCTCGTACGGCATAGGTTCGCCTCGTTCGATCGATCCAACTACAGTCTCGGCTGACGTTACTACGGCGGGCAGTGCGATGTCCTCCGTTCGTGCGGGAATTTCACTCGGTGCTTCTGTCGTTATCGTAGAAAGTCCGCTTAATTCAGCTGATTCGGAGATGAGCCGTTGCTTGGCTTCGCGCCAATCCGAATCTGCGTCGCCCGGCAGGGCAAATCTGCGCCGGTGTTCGGAAATGAAGTAGGCGCAGAGACGAATCTCCTCGTCAGACGGGTCGGTAAGTCGTGCCGGTTCAGGAGCCATTGGAACGGCTGCCAAAGCCGGAGCTATTTCAGGCGTCTGCGGGACCCTTGGCCCCAGGGTTTTCGCCGTTTGTTCGACAGCTGGCCTCACTGGCGCCTCAAAGACTGGCTCAATTGTTCGCATCGAGCGCAGGGAACGCTTTGTTGTACATTTCCTTCGGTTCCGATTTCGTCGGAG
>WNGC01000925.1_pt1 | contig 17565 bp, 10 predicted proteins | sample 5400051 | NCBI WGS metagenome assembly WNGC01 (sample SAMN13153368, study PRJNA577476) | soil metagenome | isolation source: 20 cm soil or saprolite under grassland replicate 2 | place: USA:California | collected 2016-06-15
CCAAACATTGCCTGCAGCTGGCGATCGAACACGCCAATTCGCGTCAGCAATTCAAAAAAACCCTGGGCAATTTCGATCTGGTAAAAAAGAAAATCGCGCGCATGGCGGCCGACGTTTACGCGATGGAAGCAATGACCAATGTAACCGCATCGCTGATCGATCGCGGTCTCGAGGATTACATGATTGAGACTGCGATGCTGAAAGTTTTCACCACTGATCGGCTATGGGAAGCGGTCAACGACGCCTTCCAAATTCACGGCGGCTCCGCTTACTTCGATGATAATCCGTTGGGTCGAATGTTGCGCGACGCGCGGATCAATCAGATCGGCGAAGGGTCGAACGAAGTATTGACCTCGTTTATCGCGCTGGTCGGAATGCGTGGGCCAGGAATGGAGTTCAAGGAAATTTACGACACCATGACTTCGTTCGCGTTCAACCGCATGAGTAAGGCTTGGAGCGCGGGCTTGCATCGCCTTGGCGCGGCGGTCCGAACGCCGAATGTGCCGGTGCAAAGCGCTGAGCTGCGTGGTTTCGCCGGGCAATTGGGGAGATTAATCTGGCGGTTCAACGTCGCGGTTAATCGCTGCCTCGTCGTTTATCGCGAACCGGTGCTGGACATGCAGTTGATCCAGGAGCGGATTGCGGGCGCGGCGATGGAACTTTTCGCCTCGACCTGCGCCCTTAGTCGCTGGGACTCGGAGTTACAGGCGCGCGGCCGAAATGGCGGAGCGCGCCCACCCGATTTTGGCGCGCCCGCTTATTTCCTGCGCAAATCGATTCGGCACGCCAAGAAATTGTTGGCGGAGTTGAACGATAACGACGATCACGCGTTGCTCGATACGGCAAACGCCGCGTTGCGGGCGACGAAATAGCGGTCGCGGCGGCTGCTGGCACGCTGTTTCCTCATTTGCGACCGCGGGAATAAGCGGCACGAATCAGGCTCCCTGCAACCCGTGACCGAAGGTTCCGGAAATCACGACGCAGATGGAAGCGAAGGTGACGGCGAGCGGCGCCGGCCTCTTGGCCTGCTTCTAGCTGCTCCGGAGGCATGGCCTCCTCCCCACTGGTGGATTCCGCGCCGTTCGATTTTCACGGCAAACGCGTGCTCATTTTCATCGTTGCCTACAACGCCGCGCGCACGATTGAAGAAGTGCTCAACCGCATTCCGTCTTCGCTGCATTCGAGCGCGGTCGAAGTGCTGATTATCGATGATTCGTCGGCGGACGATACTTTCGTCGAAGGGTTGCGCTTTCAACATCAACGTCCGCCTTTCCAAATCACCGTGCTCCGGACGCCGGAGAACCAGGGTTACGGCGGTAACCAGAAGCTCGGTTATCGCTACGCCATCGATCACGGATTCGATATCGTCGCCCTCCTGCACGGCGACGGCCAGTATGCGCCGGAAAAACTGCCGGAGTTGCTTGCTCCGCTGGTTCGGGACGAAGCCGATGCCGTCTTCGGTTCGCGCATGATCGACAAGAAAGCGGCGCGAACGGGCGGGATGCCGTACTACAAATGGATCGGCAACCAGATCCTGACCACTTTCCAAAACTGGATGCTGCAAACGAACCTGTCGGAGTTTCACTCCGGCTATCGCCTGTATGCCACCCACGCGCTCGCGCAACTGCCGTTCGAATGCAATAGCGGGGCTTTTCACTTCGACACCGAGATTATCATTCAGCTGGTTCTGAAAAAATTCCGCATTCTCGAGCTGCCGATTCCAACCTTTTACGGCGACGAAATCTGTCACGTCAACGGACTGCAATACGCCCTCAATGTTTGTAAAGCGATGGTGCGGGCACAGCTGCATCAAATGAATTTGTTTTTCGATCGCAAGTTCGATGTCGCGCCGCCGGAAGAAACCTACGACCTCAAGCTCGGGTTCACCTCTTCCCACACCATGGCGATCGATGCCGCGCGCAGCGGCGCTCACGTGCTGGATGTCGGCTGCGGACGCGGGTATGTCGGGGCCGAGTTGGTGAAAAAGGGGTGCGCGGTCACGGGGATGGACCGTCTGGTTCCGGCTGAAGGCCAGGAGAAAATGCAGTTCATTCACTGGGATCTCGATCGCAAGGAATTTCCCGTCAACGTTTCCCAGTTCGATCAAATCTTCATGCTCGACATTATCGAGCATTTGAAGCGGCCGGAGGATTTCATGGACGAATTGCGTTTCGCGACCGGTTGCAAGCGCCCCGAAGTGATTATCACCACCGCCAATATCGGATTTTTCGCGACCCGCCTGATGCTACTCCTGGGCCAGTTCAATTACGGGAAGAAAGGTATCTTGGACGCCACCCATACCCGCCTCTTTACTTTTCGTTCGCTGCGCGAATTGCTCCGGCAATCCGGTTACAAGATTCTCGAAGTGCGCGGCATTCCCGCGCCCTATCCCAAGGCGCTCAGAACCAATTTCATCAGCCGGCTTCTGGTCTGGGCTAACGAGAAGTTGATTTCATTTAGTCGGTCTTTCTTCTCCTATCAAATTTTTGTGCGCGCCCAGGCCCTGCCGACGGTAAACAATCTGTTGTGCGAGACTATCAACACCAGCCAGGAATTGCGGCAGAATGCGCTGCCCAATTTACTTCAAGATCTGGAGCGCCCGCAGCAAACCTTCGGGCACAAGCTCGTATAATCCGAATTTGACGAATAGAATCTGGTACTGCCGCAGATCGAACGCGCACAGCGCCATGATGGAAAGAGCGAGCCAAAGATCGGCTCGGCGGAAGCGGGCAAACAGGGCCACCAAATAGCTCGCGGCCAGGAAGCACAACGGCAGATCCCACATGTTGGCATAGCGCAGGTTCATTCCGTAGCGGACATTGCACATCACGAGGAAGCTCGCGGCCAGGAAGGCCGTCAGAAAGATCACGGCGGAGTTGCTTCGTTTGAGCGTGAAAATGGCGCCGAATGCGAGCAAGAGGACAATCGGACTAACTAACGATAAATCGACAAGGTAGCGATACCAGGGTCCGTCCCCGGTTTTGAGGGCAAAGGGCAGAACGGCGGCCTTGCTTACGAGCAACTGATAGATGTGGGTCGCGGTGCCTAGCGACCCGCAGAGATTCACCAGGATGGCAACTCCGAGGAGTGGGCCGACCAGGGTCGTCGCCATGAGAAAACGCGTGACTATGCCGATTCGAAACCAATAGCTCGCGGCCAAAACTGCGAGCAGGCCGAAATAGGCGAAGAGTGCATTTTCCTTGGTCAGGACGAGAAGGGCGAGCGCGATCCCATAGCCGGCGAGCCAGCGCCAGTCGTTCGGCCGTTGTAAATTTTCCCAGAGCAACCAGAGACAGGCCAGGGCAACGCAGGCAAAAACACCATCAATCAGGGCGTGCTGCGACATGTGGATTTGAGTTGGCGCGAACGCCATCAGCGCGCTGGTGGCGAGGCACAATCGGACGCCGCCCAGGTGGATGGAAAAAATCGCGGTCAGCACGAGAGTAAGAATGCTGAACAGGCTGGAGATATTTTTCAGGGCGGCGAGGGCGTCGGCCCCGGTGGTTTGATGCCAGAGATAAGCGCAAAAAATGTAGAGAAAGCGGGTCGGTGGCAGGATTGCGCTCGGAAGTCGGGTTTGCAGATTAACGTATCCTTCCGCCAGGTCCGGATACGAGGAGAGTCCCGCCTCGGAAAGGGTTTTGACGTATTCGCGATAGAGATTTTCGTCGAAACCGACGCCGGTATAGCCAGGTTGGGGATGCAGGATTTCCAGGAAATGTAAGGGAGCGCGCTCAACGAAAAGAGCCGGTGGCAAACGCAAGAAGATCCCCACTGCGAGGACGGCGCATATTCCGATCAGGGGAAGGGCGCTGGGACGAAGTCGGGCCGGGTCGGTCACGAATCAGGTTCCGGCCACTGGCGCCGGAGAGAGAAGTTTAAGGGCTGAGCTTTGTTGAGGCACGTTGTTTCGCCAGATGAGGACGGAACCGATGATCAGGGTCAACCAGGGAAGAAGGTTCCAGGGAGCCCAGACCGCGCTGAGGGCATTAGTCGAAACACCAAAATACCAGACCCAGGAATGTGAGATGGTGCTGTAAAAAACAAAGAGGAAAATGGACGCCGCGGCGGTGAAACAGACAAAGAAAGTGGGCGAAAGGAACAATAGGAATGGCGTTAACCAGACAAAGTATTGCGGGGCGACGCCTGGGGCGAAGATGAAGAAGCTCAGCCAACTCATGGCCAGCGTAACGACAAGGCCTTGAGCATCGCTGCCACGTCTGCGCCACGCCAGGAAGAGAACAAAGGAAACGACTACGACCTTAAGTAGGTTGCTGATAATGGTGGCGGCCGGCGCCAGCCCATAAAAGCTGATCCGGCTTAGATGCTGAAAATCACTGATGCGGATGAGATACGTGATTCCCCAAAGACCCCAATAGCTTCCGTAACTCAAAACATTCTTGGCGTAAGCGATGGGGGAGAAAATAAGCGGTTCCAAGGCGAGGAGCACAGTAGTGACGAGAAAGGCCGCGATAAAAGGGCGAAGCTGACGACGATTATGCCAGAACAGAGCGAACACTGGAATGAACAGGAGCGGCACAATTTTCACCTGCCAGCTCAAGCCCAGGAATAGACCGCAAAGAATCGGTTGCTGCCGCGCCGTCATCAGGCAGGCGATAACAAGGAGCATCACCATGACTGAATCGGTGTTGCCATGAAATCCGCTGATCATGAGCGAAATTGGATTAAGCGCAAAAAGAATGAGCGCCCAGAACGGAGGGCGACGATCGCCCATTGCGTTGGCCAATTTCCAAACGACCAGGCTCGAGACGAGGTCAGCGATAACTCCCGGCAATCGGAGAAGAAACGCAAAAGTAATGTTGTTATGGGTGAAGAAATAGAGACTTGAGAGGTCGTAGATCGCACGCAGGTAATAGGCAACCAGCGGCGGATGATTGAAGAGAATGACCCGGCGATACGTTTCGGCGAGACCGTGGATGCTCAGTTCCCGGCCGAACAGGAAAAAAAAGACGGTGTCATTGGTGCCGATGGTGTTCCAAGCAATGAGAAGCTTGCCCCCGGTCGCGGCCAGGGCAGCAAGCAAGAACCAAAAGCCCGGCGAAAAATGCGTGGTTTGGTCGCTGTTCGCAGGCCGATCGACCTCGGTTATCTCCCCGATTTTCATTGGCGGTGGATTTCTTCGCGCAACTGACGGAACTCGGGTTGCTGTGGACTTAGGGCAACAGCGGAGTCGATTTCGGCGCAGGCATCGGCGCGGTCGCCCCTGGCGGCATAGGTCTTGGCCAAAAGAAAATGAGTCTTGGCGCTGCGAGTGTTGAGATCGAGCGCGCGCCGGAACCAATGTTCGGCCAGTTCGAATTGCTTGTGGTCCAGGGCGATTACGCCAAGATTATTGAGCGCGCCGCGGTGACGATCATCGAGCTGTAGAGTGGTAAGATAAAAGGTGGAAGCGGCCGCAGAATTTCCCTCCGCCAGCCGCAGGTTTCCGAGAGCGAAATTGGTTTCCGGATTCGTTGGGACATAAGCGCGGGCGAGCTGCAATTTTCTTTCCGCCAGGGGAAGATTGCCGGATTCGAGCGCCTGCCAACCGCTGTTGTAGGCATCCAACGCCCAAAGTGATGGATCGCGTTGCGGCCAGGAAATAAAATAGGAAGAGACAATTAGAAACGCGGCGTAGGCAACGGCCCAGCGAAATTTGCCCGCCACGACATGATTAAAAAACGCAACCAGGCCGAAGGCGGCGAAAATAAGTAGGCCCGGAACAATTGGCAGACGATAGCGTTCGGTGGTGAATACCGGCAACAAGGCGAGGACATGCAGGGCGATGGCGACGGCGATCCAACGTGAGAGCGGCGCTGTTTTCCAAACCAGAAAGATCGCTGGCAACGCCAGGGCCGCGACCAGGCCGAAATAAATTCCGGGCAAGGTGACGTTTTGCTCACGCAAGATCGTGATAATACTGAGATCGTCGTATTGAAATGCGCTCCAAAGATTGCGGAGTTTGAGCGCAAGCAGACGAAGCCATGCTACCGGATGACTCGTTATGTAGTTGCGCGCCTTCGCAGCCCAATACTGTGAGACCTGACCGCGTGGGAGAGCGTGTCCAGCGGCGGACTCAGCCGCGTCTATAGAATCCTGTAACATCGCGGCCTGCCCAGTGTGGAGACCAGGCGGAAAACGCGGATAACCAATCGCGCCCGGATTATTTCCAATCCAGAAATTAATACCACTGTGAGCGGACAGAAATACGCGGTCGTGGGCAATGAAACAATTGTGCACCCAACAGGGCGAAGTACCGGCAGCAGCGCCAAGGAAAAGCAGAACGAGGGCGTTGATGCGCGTGCGGAATTGGGAATGAGTGGAAATCGCCGGTTTGAGAAGGATTGCGCCGATTACCAACGGGATGAGGAAGAGAATCGTCGCGATCGCCGTCGCGGCGAGGCCAACCAGCAGACCGAGAATTAATGCCCCCCATTTTGTCGGCGCGTTCTTCCGGCTGACAATGCGCCAAAGGATGAGCCAAAAGATAAAGACAAACCAAGCGGTAGGCATGAGAACGACGGCGTAGGTTTGCGCCGGGACAAAAAAGGCCCAGCCCACCGCCGCGAGCACACCAGCGATTTGGGCATGGCGCAGGCCGGTTCCCGAAAAAATGCCGACCGAAACCTTATAGATTAGCACCGCCGTCCCGGCATCGAGTAATGCCTGCAAGAGGGCAGGAATAAATGGACCGTAGCCGACAATCTTATAGAGGGCCGCGAGCAAGTAAGCGTACCCCGGCAGGCCGTAAAAGGCTAGGTGATCAGTAAGCTGGCCGTTAAGAATCCGCTGTGCCCAATCATCGTAAAAATGCATGTCCCCACGCGTCGGCAAGAGGTATGGCGAAGCGGTTAGTCTAGCGAGGACAACGACCCGGATAAGCAGAACACCGCCGAAAACGTAGTATGCCGGACGCAAGTGAAATTGGCTGAGGAGTTTACGCGAAGTCACGATGTCGGATCAATCGGCAAGTGGCGGCTGCCGTAGTGTTTGCACAGCGAGAATCACGCCCGAGCCGGGCATCTAAGCCCAAAATGAGGGCCCATTTTCTAGAAATTCTAAAACGACCGCCGCTTGGCATCGCGAGTGCTCATTAAGACGGGTATTCCGAGGCGGGTGCTTCGGAACGCAATCAAACAAACAATAGAGAAACAGAAAGCAGTTAGCAATGTTGAACAAACTTAACAAACGCCGCGGGGGCTTCACCCTCGTGGAAATTATGATCGTCGTTGCGATCATCGCGCTCTTGGCGGCGATCGCAGTGCCCGGATTCCTCCGTGCTCGTAAACGTTCCCAAGCCAGCCGAATCCTTAATGACCTGCGTATGATCGACGCCGCCGTCGACCAATACGCCATTGAAACCAACCGCAGCACGGGGAATCCCGTAGCTATCACCGATTGGACGAACTACTTGAAGAAGGGTTCGTCGCTCTACCTAGGCGGCAAGAGCATCCTGGGGAGTACCTACGGTTCTCAGACCGTCGATACCATCCCACAGGTGCCTGCCTCGGATCTAGCGGTGTTATCCGACGTCGCCGGCGCCGGTTTTTGGTCGCCCTACGGGCCGTAATCGAATCTGACGATTCATTCGCCTGCCATTCCCCAGAACAGGAGTGGCAGGGAATGAGTTGTGAGGTCGCAGCCGAAAGAAGCCGCGCTATCGCAACCCAAACACAAACAAACAGTAAACCAACGCAATAAGAAGAATAATGTTAACTAAATTGAATCGAAAACATGCCGGCTTCACGCTGGTGGAAATCATGATCGTGGTCGCAATCATCGCATTGCTGGCTGCGATAGCCGTTCCTGGATTCCTGCGCGCGCGCAAGCGTTCTCAGGCTTCCAAGATCCTTAACGACCTGCGTATGATCGACGCTGCTGTCGACCAATACGCAATTGAAACCAATCGCACTACCGGTAACACGGTTGCGATCACGGATTGGACCAATTACGTCAAGAAGGGTAGCATCCTGTATAATACAGGTACGAACCTCTTCGGCACCTCTTACGGTCAGCAGACGGTTGATACCATTCCTCAGGTCAACGCGTCTGACTACGCTATATTGTCGGACGTTGCCGGCCCGGGCTTCTGGTCGCCTTACGGTCCCTAGTTAGCCGATAGGAGTTCTGAAAAACTTCGGGCGTCCTCTCGTGCAAACCGGGAGGACGCTCGTTTGTTTAACGATGCAGCTTCTCTCTCGCAACCCTGCTCATGGATCAGACTTCGACCAAGGCGCCGTCTGACCCCAGTTTTCGCGCGCGCTTCATCGCGTTTTGCGGCAAGCAATGGCCGCGGTATTTTTTTCTCGGAGCCATCGGCTTCATCATTCGATTACCCGCGATCCAGGGACAGCTCATCTGGGATGACATTCACCTCGCCCGAGACAATCCATTCATAAAGAGCCCGCTCCTCGCACTGGAAGCGTTCCGGCACTATCTCTTTCTCGACTCGTTCTCGGGTCACTACCGGCCGGTCCAGAATCTGTCCTACATGTTGGATTACTTTTTCTGGAATACGGACCCAGCCGGGTTCCATCTCAGCAATATTCTCCTGCACGTAGCCGCCGGCCTGCTGCTTTATCGCCTACTTACCCACCTGTTTGGCAAACAGGCCGGTCTTTGGGAGAGTGATGACCCAAGGTCGGCGCGCGTGGGAGCCCTTGCCGCTTTCGTTATTTCCGGCATCTGGATGGTGCATCCGGTTCATTCCGCTGCGATCGATTACATTTCCGGACGGGCCGACAGCCTGGCCTTTGTTTTTTCAGCGGGCGCATGGTTGCTGGTATTGCGCGCTCGAATAGCCAAAGGGCGATGGCTAAAAGGCATCACCTATCTTCTGGCGGCGCTGAGCGGCGTCCTGGCGCTCTGCTCCCGTGAGATCGCTTGTATATGGATACTCATTTTTCTGGTCCACACCCTTGCCTTTGCCAGGGACATTGGTAAAAAAGCGAAGATCACGACGATCTTGTGCTGTGCGCTGGTGTTTGGCACATATGCCGAATTACGCCGGCTTCCAGCTGCGCGAGCGGAACCGGGATTTACCGAGAACTGGTCGGCCCCGGTTCGAGGCACCCTTATGCTCCGTGCGCTGGGTGACTACGGGCGGTTGATGGTTTTTCCGGGGAACCTGCACATGGAGCGCAGCATTTTTGATCCGGGCAATTATCTAAGCCGCGAAAGCTGGCGCAAAACAGCTGCAACTGAATATCTCTCGATTCTCGGTCTGGCTGTCTTGACGGCATTTATCTATGGCTGCGCGAGACGCGGCATAGGTCAGCGAATGCGCATCATGGGCACGGTCTGGTTTTTTGCCGCCTATCTGCCGATCTCGAATATTGTGCAGCTTAACGCGACCGTGGCGGAGCATTGGCTTTATCTGCCAAGCGTCGGCTTCCTGCTTTTCCTCGGCGGTTGCGCATTGGACTTGCCACGGAGATTCGCGGCCACTCTAACTGCCGTTACAGCGATCGCAATCCTCGCTTTGAGCGTTCGCAGCACGATTCGGAGCAGTGACTGGAGTAACGAAGAGAAATTCTACAAGCGTACGCTGGCCGCGGGCGGTACAAGCTGCCGCGTCGGCGTAAACCTGGGGCAGATTTACGCGAACCGTGGCGAATATGCGATAGCAGAGAAAATGTTCCGCCACGTTCTCGAAACCAACCCAGACTATCCGATTGCGCGCAATAATCTCGCTAATGTTCTAGTGCACGAGGGAAAAGTTGCCGAAGGCGAAGCCTTATTTGCGCGGGATGCTCAACATGCCAAGGAAGCGAGAGTTCAATATCCTCGTACCTGGATCGCTGCGTTAAATCTCGCGCACATGCGCTCGCGAGCGAACGACGATGCCGGAGCCATTGCGATCCTCGAGCGGGCACGCGCGGACTATCCCGAGATATGGGAGCTGATCAGTCTTGAATCAGAACTGCTGCGCCGAACACAAGGCCCGCTTCCGGCGCTTCGTCTAATCGAAAATTACACCCGTCAAAACTGGTGGCACCACGCTGCCTGGCTGGCAGAAGGCCGGCTATATGCGGAGAACAATGACGTTGATCAATCGACCCGTGCTCTCCGCTACGCTGCTTTACTCGACGTGCACGACGTCCAGGCGTTGAATTTGCTCGCCGCAATTTCGGTTGGCCAAAACCAGCTCGAACAAGCATGCGCTACCCAACGCCGCGCCATCGCACGCGAACCAAATCAGCCCCGGCAATATCTCATGCTCGCGGAGATCCTGGACAAAATGGGACGCACGTCGGAGGCACAGACCGCGCGCGATGACGCCACGCGATTGAAGGCGATTGTGACTTCGCCGCGGATAGCGGCCAATTAAATTGAATTTGGCGTCGGGGGCCGCTTCAGCCACTCTTCTCCGGCGATGCCGGTGCGAATTTATCGCGACAAGCAGATCAAACTTGAGCCACTGCGCGGCAAAATTTGCGGCGTGATCGGGTTTGGCTCGCAAGGCCATGCCCACGCCCTAAATCTTCGGGACAGCGGGTTCGAAGTCGTCGTTGGATTGCACCGCGCTAGTAAGTCCCGCCCGGCGGCGCGAGCGCACAAACTTGCGGTTCTGGAAACATCGGAGGCGGTTCGGCAAAGCGACATCGTTTTTCTCGCGCTGCCGGACACAAAGATGCCGAAGATTTTCGTCAAACAAATCGCGCCGTATTTACGGCGTGGACAAACGCTTCTCTTCGCTCACGGGTTCGCCGTCGTTTACCGGACTGTCATCCCTCCGCGCAATGTGGATGTGATAATGGTAGCACCGAAAGGATTAGGGCAAATGGTGCGGCGCGAGTTTAAAGCTGGCCGCGGCGTGCCGGCCTTGCTCGCAGTGGAAAATGATTTTAGCGGGCAGGCACGCGCGCTCGCATTCGCATGGGCCAAAGCAATCGGGTGCGCCCGGGCCGGCGTCATCGAAACAACTTTTCGGGAAGAAACGGAGACCGATCTTTTCGGGGAGCAGGCGGTATTGTGTGGCGGAACAACCGCGCTAATTCGAACCGCGTTCGAGACTTTGGTTCGCGCCGGTTACGCGCCGGAGCTGGCCTACTTCGAATGCCTGCACGAACTGAAATTCATCGTCGATATGATCCATGAAGCAGGAATCGCAGGGATGCGCGACTTGATTTCCGACACCGCAAAGTGGGGCGATCTCACCGTTGGACCAAAAATTGTGGATAAGCACGTCCACAAAAAGATGGCGATGGCACTGGGACAAATCCGCACCGGAAAATTTGCGCGCGAATTTATTCGGGAGATGAGAACTGGAGCGAAACGCTATCGTGCGTTACTGCAAGAGGGGCGACGTCACCCACTAGAAAAAACCGGACGTCGATTGCGTGCCTTGATGGATTGGCGAAAAAAATGAACTTTCCCGACGCGCTTTTTCAAGCGCGTTGCTCGCGGCGAAAAATTCTACTGCCGCTTACTCGCCACTGAAATTCCCGAACACTAGCATCGGGGACGCAGTGGTTGGAATTGGCCCGCTCACGCGGTCGATTGGCTGGGGAATTGCCGACCCGCCGGTAAATACGAAGTATAGCTTTTTGGCGACCTCCTGCTGGGTCACCGTTTGCATTTTGCTTGCCTGTACTTTAGGCGTTGCAACTACGTTCTTACTCGGATCTGCGATTGCCGATGCGCAAAACGCCAGCGCGATAAGCGCGACGCCGCATCGTCCCATCCAACCAACCAGGCCGAACAGCCTGAATGGTGTTTTCATATCTGAATTATGCGGCATTTCTCGGAACAACACAATGACAATCGCAATTAATTTCCTCCCGTTATTGCCAGAGAAAATGCTCCAGACGCAATTGCCCCAGGCGCGCGCTCGCTTCCTCACTGCGCGGCCCATTGGCCGCCACCAATTTTTCGTAAATCCCCGCGGCCGCTTCCCATTTTTGCTGCTCCTCCAGTAATCGCGCCGCATTAAATCCGGCTTTGTAAAACCAAAAAAACTCCGGCGGCCGGTCGGGTGAAGGATTAAATTCAAGAATGCGATAGAAGGTCGCGAGCGCGCCGTCGCGATCCGATTCCTTCTCCAGGCAAACACCTTTTTTGAACAGAGCCTGGTTGCGCCAATGCGGCTGGTTCGCCGCTTCATTAGCAAGCTGATCATAGATCCCGACTGCGCGATCGAGGTTGGCGGCATTGGCATTGGCTTGCTCAAAAAAAATGTCGGCTTTCCCGCACAAAGCTTCGCGCTTTTCCACCCCACGCGCGTCTCCTTTGAGCACTTCATCATAGAGCGCTTGAGCGTCCTGTGATTTTCCCAACCGGCGTTCGATTGCCGCCTGTTCATTGCGCGCCGCCCATCGAAATTCGCCGTTCATTGCTACAACCTGCGTCAGCAATTCCAAGGCGTGGTCCAGCGATTGGCTGGCCATGCTTGCCATCGCCGATTGCGCGGCCAGAAAGAGTGCTTGCTCGGTCAGCGCCGATTTCGGGTTCTCTTGTGCCAGGGTTTCGAATTCTGTTTGCGCGCTGGCGAAATCCTGCCGGCGAAAATGCGATTCGGCCAGTTTCAAACGTACTTCCGCCACCAGTGGCGAGTTGGGATGTGCACGAAGAAAATCGCGGGCCGATGCGATGACCCGATCGCTGTCCGCACCGCGAGCATCCGCCAGCCAGATCGCGAGATAATCGGCATGCTCGACGGCAAGCTCTGTTGGATGAGTCGCGCGTGCCGCCGCCAGATTTTTTTCTGCCTCATCGAGCTTGGGTGGGATGGAATGATACGCCATCTCAGCCAATGCTATCTGCGCTTCAGAAACGCGCGGATGATCCGGAAAACGGCGAACAAAATCCTGCAGCAGCGCGCCGGCATTCTTTTCACCTCGCTCAGCTGATATGACCGCCTGCTCCAGCGCCACTTCTGCTGCTTCATCGACCTGACCGCGCCTGACCAGCTCTGCTTTGTCGCGTTCGGTTTTTGTCTTATCGTCCGCTCGAAGCGACGCTAACGAAGCATTAACAAGGGCTGCCGGCGCCAGGGCGGAGCGCTCGTTTCCCAGAGTCTCGAAACGATCAGCTGCGTTCTGAAATTTCAGCGCCGCGTACATTGCGCGTCCCGATTCGAAATCGATTTGCTCGCGCACTTGCGGCGCCGGGTTCGTTTTTCCCGCTTCGCTGAGGATAGCGAGCGCTTCGTTGATTCTCCCCGCCTCGATTTGCAGCCGCGCATATTGCAAGAGCGCGGGTGCCAGCACCGCCGGCACTGGCGTTGTCCTTCGAATTTGTTCGAACTGCCGGACCGCTTCTTCGCGGCGGCCGGCGCGCAGGTCGCTTTGGGCCAGATACCACCGCGCAAATCCGCGTCTCGGCTGCGTCGCATCGCGCGCCCATTTTTCCAGTTCATTGCGTGGTGGCTTGCGCTCGGCGCGGTAAACCTGATCCAGCTTGGCGAAAACCTGCGGCAGTGCGGAATCAATCGGATGCCGATCGATAAAATCTTCCAGATAATCATCGCCCGCTTCCGGCGTATTCATCTGCAAATGCGCGTCAGCCATGGCAAAAAGCGCGGCGATCGCCGTCTCCCGCGATTCGCCTTCCGCTTTCTTCACCAGCGAATCGAGCAATCCGACTGCTTTCTCCGGCCTTTGATTGAGCAACTCAATCCGCGCATGCAATAAGCGTTTTTGCCTTTTATCGGTCGCGATTTTGGTCTGCGTGCCATCGAGAATACGTTTCGCCATGACGCTGTCTTGTTTCGCGATAAACAATTCCGCCTCGCGCAGACGCGCCGAAATACCGAAGCGCGGATCGTTTTCGAGCGCGTGATAAGCCCGAATGGCTTCGTCGGCTCGATCGAGCGCCCGCAGCATTTCCCCAGCTCCGAACGCGGCAGCAGCCCGTTGCGGCACGCTGTTGTTATTCGCGACCTCGCGATACAACTGGAGCGCTTCGCTGGATCGATTCAACGCTGCGAACGCCTGAGCGCGGAGAAATTTCCCGCTGGTCGAATCGCGCAGCACCGGCTCGTCCAGCAGCCGAAGTGCCTCGGTCGAGCGCCGCGCCGCAATCAGGGCCTCTGCCAGTTTCTCTTTCGCCTTGACCGCATCCGCTCCGCTGAGTCGACTAACAAGGTTTTGTAACTGGTACACGGCGACTTCCGGCACCCCTTCGTCAACGGGCCGCGCCGCTTCCGCGATTTCCGTGCCGCCACCCGCGCCTGTCTTGATTTGCCCGATGGCCGGAGCCGCCAATGCAATTGCGGCGATAGAAATCGCGCGGCCGAGATTCCGCGAAAGACTCATTGCAGCAACGGACGCAAAAATTGTCCGGTATAACTTCCCGCCGTTTCCGCGATCTTCTCCGGTGGACCGGCATCGACGATTTTGCCGCCCCGTTCGCCGCCCTCCGGTCCGAGATCGATCAACCAGTCGGCGCATTTAATCACTTCGAGATTGTGCTCTATCACTACCAGCGTGTTGCCGGCGTCGCGCAGCTTCATCAGCACGCGCAATAAATTTTCGATGTCGGCAAAATGCAAACCGCTGGTCGGTTCATCGAGAATGTAAAAAGTGCGTCCGGTGGCCTTCTTCGCCAGTTCGGTTGCGAGTTTTACCCGTTGCGCTTCGCCGCCGGAAAGAGTGGTGGCGGCCTGGCCCAGCCGAAGATAACCGAGCCCTACATCCAGCATCGCATTTAATTTATCCGACACGCTCGGAACATTTCGGAAAAAACGCGCCGCCTCGTCCACGGACAGATCGAGCACGTCGGCAATGTTCTTTCCTTTATAAGTAATTTCGAGCGTCTCGCGATTGTAGCGCCGGCCATGACAGACTTCGCACTCGACATAAACGTCCGGCAAAAAATGCATTTCGATCTTGATCAATCCGCCGCCCTCGCAGTTTTCGCAGCGACCTCCCTTAACGTTGAAGCTGAAACGCCCCGCGTCATAGCCGCGCACGCGTGCGGCCGGAAGTTGGGCAAACAATTCGCGAATCGGGGTGAACGCACCACTGTAAGTGATTGGATTCGATCGCGGCGTGCGCCCAATTGCACTCTGGTCAATGACGATGGCCTTGTCGATTTGATCGACCCCGCGCAGACCGCGAAATGCGCCCGCCTTTTCCTTCGCGTTGTAAAAATGCCGGAATAATGCCCGGCGCAGAATATCGTCTACCAGAGTAGATTTGCCGCTGCCGGATACGCCAGTCACACAAATGAGACAACCGAGCGGAAATGATGCGTTAACGTTCTTGAGATTATTTTCGCTCGCTCCAACAATCGTTAGCCAGCCTTCGGAAGCATGGTTGATGGAGCGTGGGGCAACGCGCTGGCGGGGAATGGCAATCCGAGCGCGACCGGATAGGTAGTCAGCGGTGATCGAATTCTTCGCCCGCAAGATTTCGCCCAAGTTTCCTTGCGCGACAATTTCCCCGCCGCGCGGGCCTGCTCCTGGTCCGAGATCGATGATATGATCAGCCGCGCGAATCGTTTCCTCGTCGTGCTCGACCACAATGACGGAGTTCCCCAGATCGCGTAACCGGTTGAGCGTCCCAAGAAGGCGAATGTTGTCGCGTTGATGCAAACCGATGCTCGGTTCATCGAGAACATAAAGCACTCCAGCCAGGCCGGACCCGATTTGAGTGGCGAGCCGGATCCGCTGCGCTTCGCCGCCACTGAGGGTGCCGCTCTCGCGATCGAGCGTGAGATAGCCCAGCCCGACCTCGAGCAGGAATTGCAAACGCGATTCAATTTCACGCACCACTTCCGACGCGATTTGCTTCTGCTGGGTCGAAAGCGCGATCTGGGAAATAAACTCCGACGCCGCTTCGACAGTCAGCTCGGTAAACTGATGAATATTCAGTTCGCGTCGGTCATCCCGAGCAATACCGCCAGTCCGGCTCGGACCGAGGGATCCCGTTGCGTTACCTTGAAGCTTACTTCCGCGGGATCCCTCGACTTCGCTCGGGATGACGGAGCTCTTCACCGTCACCGCCAAAATCTCAGGTCGCAATCGCGCGCCGCGGCAAACTTTACATGGCTCGCGGGTCATGAAGGAACGAATCCGGTTACGGGTGAATTCGCTTTCGGTTTCTTCGTAGAGCCGTTGCATTTGTGGCACCAAACCCTCAAACGGCTTGGCGATCTTCTCACCGTTACTGCCGAACTTAATTTCAATCGGCGTCGCGCCCGTCCCAAAATAAAGCGCGGTCTTAAATTCTTCCGGCAGCTCGGCAAACGGCACTTCTTCGTCCACGCGAAAATGTTTTACCAGCGCGCCTTGCAATTTTTTGTAATAGGCTTGCATCCGCTTCGGTCCACGACGCCATGGCGTAATCACTCCCTCGGCGATCGATTTTTCCGGCTCGGAGACCATCAACTCCGGATCAACCACCAGTTGCGTCCCCAGTCCGTGACACGCCGGACACGCGCCAAAATGACTGTTAAAGGAAAAATGTTTCGGCGTTAGCTCGCCGAGAGTGAAGCCGCTGTCGGCATTGCCATAGTCGGTGGAATAACGCCCAACTTCCCAGCCAGATTGTGGGGCAAGCGCATCGCTTGCCGACTCCGTCGCAGGCAGGCGACGCCCCTGCCCTACAATGATTGGTTGTTGGCGGAGTACAACAACGCGATTCCCGCCCCATTTCAGGGCGGTATCGATCGAATCCGCCAACCGCACCCGAACTCCATCGCGGACGATGAGGCGATCAACCACTGCTTCGATAGTGTGCGATTCGGTTTTCTTTAATCGGATCGGTTCCGGCCGTCCGAGCTCGACGATCTCGCCATCGATCCGCGCGCGGACAAAACCTTCGCGCCGCAGTTTCTCGATCACATCGCGGAATTCACCGCGCTCCTTCTCAAGGATGGGCGCCAGCACGACAATCTTCGTTTCAGGTGGGTAGGCCAAAATCTGATCGACGATTTGCTGTGGCGTTTGGCGGACCAGCGCTTTTCCGGTCACGGGATCATGCGGTTGACCCACGGCGGAGAAAAGAACTCGCAGGTAATCGTAAATTTCAGTGGTCGTGGCGATGGTCGAGCGGGGGTTCGCCCCGGCGCTGCGCTGTTCGATGGCAATGGCCGGCGACAAACCCTCGATGAAATCGACGTCGGGTTTTTCCATCTTATCAAGAAATTGACGGGCATAGGCAGAGAGGCTCTCAACGTAGCGGCGTTGGCCTTCAGCATAGAGAGTATCGAAGGCGAGAGAGGACTTTCCCGATCCACTCAGGCCGGTAATGACCACCAGTTTCTCTCGCGGAATCTCGACACTGAGATTCTTGAGATTATGCTGGCGTGCTCCAATGATCTTGATAACTTGCGCAGGCATTCGGACGACGGATGTCGAACCTTTAAGTCAAGCACAAGGATTGACTTTCTCTACCGAAATCGATGCGCAATGAGTGAAAAATCTGGCAGCATTTCCCACGAAGAGCTGAAACAGCTCCAGGCCAAGTACAGCGAGATTAAGCATTCCGTGAATAACGCCCTCGCCGTGATGATGGCGCTTTCGGAAATGTCGCAGCGCCGGCCAGATTACGCCGAAAAACTGGCCTCGACGGTCCTGACCAAGGCGCCGCAGATCGTTTCCAGCCTGCAGGAATTTAC
>WNGC01000926.1_pt1 | contig 17561 bp, 18 predicted proteins | sample 5400051 | NCBI WGS metagenome assembly WNGC01 (sample SAMN13153368, study PRJNA577476) | soil metagenome | isolation source: 20 cm soil or saprolite under grassland replicate 2 | place: USA:California | collected 2016-06-15
GTGGTCGCTCGATGCGCGCAGTGGAGACCATCCCAGCCGCCTCGCTGTAATGGGATGTGGGTGAAGAGTTGAGGCCATCCCTCGAATGGTCCTGGTGCTTGTGCGTTGACCTCTTCGACAGCCCTCCGCTAAGATGCGCCCTCCTATGACAACCTATCGAGATGCCGGAGTTGATATCGATGCGGGCGACGAGTTCGTCGACCGTATTGCACCACTGGTGCGATCGACGTTCCGTCCGGAAGTCCTGACGGACCTTGGCGGGTTCGGCGGATTGTTTCAACTGCAGGCCCACCGCTATGCCGAACCAGTCCTTGTCTCCGGCACTGATGGAGTCGGGACGAAGTTGAAGATCGCCTTCCTCACGGATCGTCACGATACAGTCGGGATCGATCTGGTGGCCATGTGTGTGAACGACATCGTGGTCAGCGGGGCCGAGCCGCTGTTTTTCTTGGATTATTTCGCGACGGGAAAGCTTGCCCTCCCAAAGGTTGAATCAGTGCTCAAGGGGATCGCCGAAGGCTGTCGCCAGGCTGGCTGCGCTTTGATCGGGGGAGAAACCGCTGAGATGCCATCCTTCTATGCAGAGGGCGAGTATGACCTCGCGGGGTTCGCCGTTGGAGTGGTGGATCGGCCCAAGATCGTTGATGGCCGCAGCATCGTGCCTGGCGATGTCCTCATTGGATTGGCCTCGACTGGTCTTCATAGCAACGGCTATTCGCTGGCACGTCGTGTCTTGTTGGATCAGGCCAAACTTAGCATGACCAGCCGCCTGCCTGAGCTCGATCAGCCTCTGGGGAACATCTTGCTGACTCCGACCAGAATCTATGCCAAGCAGGTCCTCGCATTGATCCAGGAATGTCCCGTCAAAGGCATAGCCCATATCACCGGCGGCGGCATCACCGAAAATCTCCCGCGAGTGTTTCCTTCTGGTGTGCGAGCACAGGTGCTGCGTAGTGCCTGGTCCGTGCCGCCTATTTTCCAAGCGATTGCTCGGCTTGGGCAGGTCGAGCGTAAAGAGATGTATCGCGTCTTTAACATGGGAATTGGCCTGATTCTCGTCGTGCCGGCGTCAGCCGCCCAGTCTGTCGTCGAACGTGCCACGGCTTTGGGCGATCCGGCTTGCCGGATCGGGACCATCCTGTCAGGGACCGGCGCCGGGCCACTGGTGGAGTATGTCGACTAAGCGGACGATGGCGCTTCGAGTCGCAGTCTTGGCATCCGGACGCGGATCGAATCTACAGGCTGTCATCGACGCGATCGAAGCGGGAACGGTTCAGTCGAAGATTGTCGCCGTCATTAGCAACAAAAAAGAGGCCCCGGCGTTAGAACGAGCCCGCCGACATGGACTGTCCGCCATCTTCGTCGATCCAAAACCCTATGCAGGCAGACCCGATAGCCGTGAGGCCTACGATCGCGAGCTACTTGATGTGCTACGGCAACACGATGTGGAGTTGGTATTACTGGCCGGGTACATGAAGATCGTGACCACGGTCCTCGTGGAGGCCTTTGCTAGTCGCATGATGAACATCCATCCGTCCCTACTGCCCTCGTTTCCAGGGTTGGATGTGCAGAAGAAAGCCATCGAGTGGGGCTGCAAGCTTGCCGGATGTACGGTCCACTTTGTGACGGAAGGCGTCGATGAAGGGCCGATCATTCTTCAAGCAGCGGTTCCGATTTTCGATGACGACACTCCCGACACACTAGCCGCTCGGATTCTCGAGCAGGAACACAAGATCTACCCGCGAGCGGTCCAGCTCTTTGCCGAGGGGAGGTTACGGGTGGAGGGGCGGCGCGTGTTCATCGAGGCTGGAAAGCCGGCGGGTGATTCGGTGATCAGCCCGTCATAACGGTGTGGCCAGTTGAATTTCCGGTATCAGGTTACAGAAAAATTATTGTCACGCGAGGGACATTCAATGGCCTGCGAGTCTAGGGCAGTGGGAGAATGTCTACGCAGGATGCTCGAACGCTTGGCCCTCAAGGCCGCAGCGAGAGAGAGACCTTCAACATACCCGCTGGGGTACGCTGAAGGTCTGAACGATGCGAGAACGCCGCGTGGCCCGGAGGCGTCTCGGCACGCCTAGGTTGGGCGGGTGAGAAGAGCGACTTTTTCAGCATCCTGCTAGAGACTCAGGAATCGGTTGTGTATAATGCACCGGACGGTGAGGCGTCCGTGTTACTGATTAGATAACGATTCAGTGGGGGGCTAGCTCAGTTGGGAGAGCACTACGTTCGCAACGTAGGGGTCGGGGGTTCAACTCCCCTGCCCTCCACCAAAATACTGCATAATTGAGGAAGGTTGAACCCCCGACCGGGAGATTCGAAGGGGGTGCGCCCCCTTCGTGGGGAGCGTGCGAGGGGGCTGGCCCCCTCAGCAGAAGCGGGGAGGCATGTCTCAGAGCCGAGCCCGCGACGGAGGGGGTTCAACTCCCCTGCCCTCCACCAAATTTATGTTGTCTCCAACCGCCAGCCGCAGTAATCCTCCCACATAGGCACCCCACACTTCGGCACTTAGGTAGCCGGCTGAACCGTCCGCCGGGCCAATAGGTTCGATATCTCCCGCTCAACTTCCTGCGTCGTTCCAGGATGTAAAACGTTTTATTCCCCGGCAGGATTCATTAGTTTTTATCCAGTTGCCAGTTTCCAGCAAGTTACTTAGCTCGAAGAGCTTGTCACGCCAGGAAATGATTGCATTTTGAGTAATCGGAAATCCGGAATTTGATCAGGACGCGGAATAAAAGCCAGCTCTGCTGTTGCCATTTCGCCACTTTCACTAGTCGCCATGATTTTCACATCATATTTGTCTACCGGAATATGGTGATTACTATCCTCTGGCAGCGAAGCGACGCTAAGGAATGAAGATCCTGCAGGACCTAAAAAGAATCTGAATACATCAGCAAAAATGGCATCCATAAATTGTGGATCTTTGGTGGGGTGAACATTAAAGTTCGTTCTTCCGTCTCGGTCATGTCTCAGTTTAAGGTGACTGCCAATTGCATGGGAATTCTTCGGCTCTTTCTCCAAACAAGTCAGTTTCACTTCAACATTCCTCAGGGTAGAATCATCGCTGTTGATCAATGCGATACGATATGTATACAGCCGTCCGCTGGTCGGCACTGCCTGGGACTGATCTACGGCTGGATTCGCCTCTACCCAGGGTTCTCCTTCACGAATCATAATGGACAATTTGCCACTCCTTAGATTAGGTCGCATATATAAGTGAATAGCCCATACACAGAAACCCACAAGCCCAATCCAAAATACCCATGTATCTGTGGACTTACTGGCTAGCCATAGTGGTACATTCTCAATGCCGAAATATTTGAGCCAGGCTTCCACATTGGAATTGGCTTGCCGGGGGGTGACAGTCGAAGCCAACATGAGTAACCCAAGCCCCAAACTTGGAACTGATTTGATCACCCATTTCCAGTAAATTCGCATTCCTGACTCCCTTGGATTATTTCAAGAGTAGGCGGTTTCTTGTGGAGTGGCAAGTCAGACAGATTCGCCTTCTCATTCGATTCCTCTCCGACGCCTTGACGTACTAACAGGCCCCCTCGCATGCTGGTTAAGATCGGATAATACTGGTGGTATGCCCAGAGAATATGGCGCCGGAATGGAGAATCAGGCGCGAGGGGCGAGGAGAGGATTGTAGGCTGGTTCCACAGCCGGTCCGCCGTGGGAGTGGAGGAAGAGGACAGAAGCGTGAGTGGGCAGACTTATTTCTTGACGTTGGCGCGCTTGGAATCAGCCTGGGAGCTCTCAGCGGGATGCGATTCGTCGGACAAAATTGAGCGGGTGGCGGTCCCTCCACCAACCCAAGCTCGCTCGACCCGGAGCCGATAATATGGTTCTTGACGACGGGATAAGCCCCTCAAGAGATCTTCTTCAAGGCCTAGCTTCCTGTGACCCGGCGGCTACACCGGGCGACGCCTCTTCCCATTGGTGCCACCGGATAGACCCCCCCCAAGTAATTTCCCTTCTTATTCGTCTCCCCTGTTCGTGCCGGCGCCGAACTATTTGTGTGTGAAATTATGCCACCGGAGAAACTCCTCTAGCAGGCTGCGGAAAAACTTATTGTGGCACAGTGGAGATTCAATCGCCCGCACTTTTAGGGCAACAGGAAAATACCGGCATAGGATAGCGAAGCGAGACACGCGAGACTGGCGGGAAAGGCGAGCCACGCAGAATCAGGATTGCACGTCGCGCCTGTCGCGCTCGGCGTGCTCGTCACGCGCTTGAGAGACTGGCGGACTTTTTCAGCATTCTGATAGTATTCATCCCCGAAATACCACGGTCACTCGGGCAAGAAAGTCGATGAGTTCGGCGGTATGTCGTCGGATCGCGTCCAGGTCTTTGCGTGCCGCCGCTTGCTCTAAGGCGGCTCCTATCATACTGATGGCGTCGAACCCGTATCCTCCTCCGTCCCCCTTCATACGATGACCGATCATACGAATCTTCGCCAGATTATTCTGCTGCAACGCGGTTTCGAGTGTCTGCACGTCACGTCGACGATTCTCTAGAAATCCTGGAACGATTTCTTCAAGGCCTGGGTCGATGTGCACGGTAAGGGCGTTCGTTTCATTCTCGTTCGGTCCCGTGGTCATGATGTACGCCGTCCTTTACAAGCCTGGAGGACTCCCAGGAGGGTCTGCTTCTTGATGGGTTTTGTCATATGAGCGTTGCAGCCGGCTTCGAGAATCCTGACCCCGTCTTCTTTCAGTGCCAAAGCGGTCAAGGCAATCACCTGTGTGGGAGGGAGGTCCTGCTCCCGTTCCCAGGCCCGGATCGCTTTTGTGGCCTCATAGCCATCCATCACCGGCATCTGCATATCCATCAAGATGAGGTCATAGTAGCCATTCTTGAATAGTTTCAACGCGATGGCTCCGTGATCTGCGACATCCAGGCGATAGGGAGTCTGCTTCAAATAGGAACGGATCAGTACCTGATTGTCTGGGGAATCTTCTACCAATAAGACACGAAGTGCCCTGCCTTCGGTAGAAGGGGTGGGAGCCACTGATGCTGAAGTAGGCAGATGTTGGATGCCCTTAGAACGGTCAAGCGCGATGTTGATGGTCTGGAGGAGATCCGATTTCCTGATGGGTTTGATCAAATAGCCGCCCAGCCCCATGTCGTACGTGCGGGCGATATCGTCAGCCCAATGGTCAGAGGCCAGCATCACTATCGTCGGGCTCTGGGGAGGGCTGGCTCGTCTGATCTCTTCGGCAACCTGGAATCCATCCATCTCCGGCATGCGACAATCGAGGAGCAAGAGCTCGTAGGGTTGTGTCGAAGCAGCAGCGCGCCGCCATTCGGCGAGAGCCTCACGACCGGATGCAGTATCCGTCACCTCTGCTCCCAAGGTAGCCAAGGTTTCGCGAAGGATTAGACGGTTGGTGGCATGGTCATCAACCACGAGTGTTCTGACCCCTTGAAGATTGATTGGGACGTTGTCCTGTGTGGGTGTCGGGCTCGATTGCACCGCGAGCTGCACACAGCAATGAAATGTGCTGCCCACTCCCATGGTACTCTCCACCCAGATTCGTCCGTTCATGAGTCCGGCTAATTGCCTTGAAATGGTCAGGCCTAAACCAGTACCCCCGTACTTGCGCGTCATTGAGGCGTGGGCTTGCGTGAAACTTTCAAAAATGGCAGCACGCTTGTCGGGCGGAATACCGATCCCTGTATCGCTTATAGAAAATCGAATGGCTCCTGGCGTGAGCAGTTCCGGGTCTTGCGTGACCCGCACCGTGACGGACCCGCTGTCGGTGAATTTGATCGCGTTGCTGATGAGGTTGATGAGGATCTGGTGTAGTCTGTTGGGGTCTCCGATCACGGCGCGGGGAACGTCAGACGAAAGGTGGCAGGCGAGTTCGAGGCCTTTTTCATTGGCCCGCATGGCGAGAATCTCGATGGCTTTTTCAACCAAATCGCTCAAATCAAAGTCGGTTGATTCCAGCTCCAGATGGCCGACCTCGACTTTTGACAGGTCGAGAATGTCGTTGATCAGACTCAAGAGATTTCCGCCGGCGCGGCGGAAGATACGCAAGTATTTCCGTTGGTCGGGGGTCAGATCCGTTTCCCATAGCAGATCTGCCATCCCGATAATCGCGTTCATGGGCGTTCGAATCTCATGGCTGACGCTGGCCAAAAACTCGCTCTTTGCTCGGCTGGCGACTTCTGCCGTTTGCTTGGCGAGGACGAGGGCTTCCTCTACCTCCCAGCGTTGATGGGCTTCCAGTGCGAGGGTCAGAAAGGTGGCCAGCGAACTGGAAAAATATACTTCTTCCGTCGTCCAGGATCGCGGTCCACCAACATGTTCGTGACACAGTACACCGACGACATGCCCCCTGCGTCGAACCGGCGCATCCAGCATGGCTCCAATTCCGAGTGGGGTCAGATAGGATTGGGAAAACTCCCTGGTCCGGACGTCCGCATGAGCGTCATGAGCGGCAATCGCGTGCTCTTCCTGTGCGATGGCTTGGAAGTAGGACGGGTAATCCTCCGCGGCCAGAGTGAGGCCGGTTATATGCCGGTTCGGGGTCCGCTCATAGAGGTCGAGCAGTTCCATCGCAGTCCCTTGTTCGTTGAATGTCCAAATGCTGGCCCGTTCCACTCCGAGCACCCGGCTTCCCGTTTCGGTGATCATCCGCAACGCCTCTTCGAGATTCCCCATATGGATCACATCGCGCTTCGCTAGCTCGCACAACGCAATCTGTTGTTGTTCCAACACGCGCGCCCGCTCTCGTTCTGCATGTTCAATGGACTTGCGTTCGGTAATATCTTCCGAGATGCCGAGCAAATACTGGGGCGTGCCATCGTCGCCATTGATCGGAACTTTCTTGGTATGGAGCAGCCTCCTTCCCTTCTGCCGAGTTTCGATCGGCTCTTCCTGAATATCGAGGATGAGCCCGCGTTGCAATACTTTGCGGTCCATAGCCGTGAAAAAGTCGGCTTCCTGTTTGGGGAAAAAGTCATAATCGCTTTTGCCGACGAGCTCCGCTCTGGGATAACCGAGCAATTGCTCACCCCCCCGGTTGAAACGCACAAACTTGAGGGTCCTGGCATCCTTGACGAAGATCATATGAGGAATATTTTCGATGATGGAGGTCAGGAGCGCTTGATTGTTTCTCGATTCTTCCGCGGCCCGTTTACGTTCCGTAATGTCTCGATCGATGCAGCGGTATCCTCTGAATATGCCGGCACCATCGAACACGGGCACTCCTCCACATTCAAAGACGATGGGGCGGCCATCTTTATGCAGATAGACGGACTCAATGGAGCTAAACGATTGCCGAGCCGCCACGATGGGGCCAAACAGGCCTCCGTTGCGACGGGCCTCTTCCGCCGGCATCAAATCGAAAGGTGTTTTGCCAAGGACTTCCTCCGGTTGATATCCCAGGATGTGGCAAATGTTTGGGCTGCTGTAGGTGAAAACCGCTTGCTCATCGATTTCCCAGACCCAATCGCTCGTCGTTTCCAGCAAGCCGCGAATCCGCTGCTCACTTTTCTGCAAAGCCAGCTCCGTGTGGTTGAGACCTTGAGAGCGACCCTTGCGACGTCCCTGTTTCCCCGTTGGTTCTGTGCGCAAGGAAGAAAGCAATGGCCTTGTTGATGGCTGTGTGGTCCCTGAACGACGGGCGGCCGGTGGCTTTGGTTGTCGCTTGGCCTTAGGATTGGCTCGAATCGGCGACGGTTTCTTAGCCATGCCTGCGCCCTGCCTCGCTATCGATGACATGCATGTCGTGTGGAGAATCCGGCGATGGAAGTGAAGGGAGGTTTGCAGAACGAGCCGAGGTGAGTGTCGTGCCGATCGCCGTCAGCACATCTCGTCGAAGCCCTGACATGGTCATAATAATGAGGAGAAGGTCAGTCCTTGTGAGACTGCGGGACGAGAGAGAGTGTGCCGGCCTGTTTGGACCGATTGCGACCTTCCTGCTTGGCTTGATAGAGCGCTTGATCCGCCGCCTTGATCAAATCGGTGGGGGAAGTGTTCCGGCTGGGAATCGTACTGGCATAGCCAGCGCTAATGGTGGCGCAGTCACCCTCGGGGTGCGTAATGCCGAGGGACTCAATTCGTTGCCGAAGCGATTCCGCCACCTGTGCCGCTCCGTCTGTACGGGTACCGGGAAGGACGACCACGAATTCGTCACCGCCGTACCGAGCCACGAGGTCTCCTGGTCTGTTGACAGCTCCCGAGATAGCGGCGGCAACCTGCCGAAGGCATTCGTCGCCCGACGTATGGCCGAGGGAATCGTTGTAGGATTTGAACCGATCGATGTCGAGCATGATCAGAGAGAGCGGCGTCAATTCGCGGACGGCACGACGCCATTCCTGGTCCAGAAAGTCGTCAAATTGCCGGCGGTTGGTAATGCCGGTGAGGCCGTCAAGACAGGACAAGCGCAGCAACATCTGGTTCGCTTCCTGGAGTTGACGCATGACTTCAAGGAGTTCCTGCTCCCGGGCCCGGCGCCGGTCGATCTCGTGGACCAGCCGCAAGACCGACCGGACGCGAGTCAAGAGCTCGATCTTGTTGATGGGTTTCCCGAGGTAGTCGAGCGCGCCTGCGGCAAAGGCGAGTTGAAGATCGACGGGATCGGTCTTCACGGTAACCATCATGATTGGCGTGTCACGGAATCGTTCGACCGCTTTGATCTGGCGGCAGGCTTCGATGCCATTCATCTCCGGCATGATGATGTCCATAAGAATCAGGTCGATTCGAGAAGGGGCGCTGTGCTTCCCGTCATCAAGCCCAATCATACGGAATGCGGCGGCGGCCGAGTCGGCGACCAGGAGATCGTCGTAGCCGGCAGCCGAGAGGATCGACTGAAGTAAGAGGCGGTCGTCCGCCGAATCATCAACGATCAAGATGCCCATGTGCTGTGGATCCAGTGAGTACGAATATTACGCCTGCGAAATCGTAGCAGCTAGTCTTGGTAAACTCCAGGATAAAGCTTTTTAACACAAGGCTGACAGATGCCGTGGCTGAATTCTGCCTCGGAATGTTCGCCGATATATTCCTCCAACTGTTGCCAGAATCCGGCGTCATTGCGAATCTTTTTACAGGATGCGCAGATGGGGATGAGTCCTCTGAGGACTTTGACATCCCGCAGCGCTTTCTGCAGCTCATCATTGCTTCGACGGAGTTCCCCTTCGCGCGCCTTGCGGCAGTCCATTTCCTTTTTCAGCGCCAGCGCGGAGGAGACCCGTGCCAGGAGCTCAATGCTGTTCACCGGTTTAGTGATGTAATCATTCGCTCCCGCCGCAAAGGCGGTTTGGAGATTAGAGAGATCGGTTTTGGCCGTGACCATGATGATTGGAATATCGCAAAGATGTGGACGGCTCTTGATCCGGCGACAGGCTTCGACTCCGTCAAGCTCCGGCATGAGGACGTCCATCAGAATCAAGTCGATCTGGGTAGGCGTCCCCCGGCCGTCCATGTCGAGCATGGGGAACGCAGTCTTTGCCGAGTCTGCGCTCAGGAGGTCCGTATGGCCGGCCTTCCCAAGGATTGCCCGAAGAAGTACCTGTTGGTCTGGAGAGTCGTCGACAATAAGAATGCCCATGCCGATTCCTGTCAGGCGCTCGCACATGGTATGCGAGCAATCACCTTTCAGTATAGCAGGTGCCGGTTGGGCTACTTGAGCTTGGCGCGGACGAGGTCGCTGATCTGCTTGCCGTCTACTGGTTGGCCGGCCACACGGACCAACACGGCCTTCATCACCGCACCCATCTCTTTCAGAGAGCTAGCGCCGGTTTCATGTATGACCGCGTCCACGACAGTGGAGAGCTGTTCGGGAGAGAGGGCTTGAGGAAGATAGGATTCGAGAATGGTAATTTCCCGCCGTTCTTTTGCAGCGAGTTCTGCTCGGTTACCTTTTTCAAATTGCTCGACCGATTCCCGCCGTTGCTTGATCATGGTCGTCATCACGCGGCTCATCTCTGCATCGTCGAGATCCTTTTTGACCTCCATTTCCCTGTTCATCACGGCAGCCTTGATCATGCGAATCACATCCATCCGCAGCTGGTCGCGGGCCTTCATGGCCAGTTTCAGATCTTCGGTTAGACGGTCATGTAGCGACATGGAACCTCAGGGAGTTCAGATGGTATGGTGGTGACAATACCGCGTCGTCAGGATCCAGTCAATGACGTATCCCGCTTGTTGCCGGGCGATGATGCAGCGGGTGCAGTAGTGTTCCAGTGGTTGAGGGGAGTAAATTAGATGCGGTGGTGAGTCCTTGAGGCAACGGCGCTTAACGTGGGAGGGACTGCATGTTGATCAATCATGGAATCGTTCAGAAATGGCAGCGAGCCACGGTTACGGGCCTGATCAGTCTGGTTGTATTCTCGGTCGTCGGGGCCTGCGCCAGCAATGCACCGAAGGCCCCTCCGCCGCCGACCGCTGAGCAAGTGCGTAGCCATGCAGATCGGGCGTTCGAGAAGCTCAAGCAAGAAGAACAAGAGAGCGCCCCTCAGCCGCCGATGACGCGTGAGCCTTAGTGGAGCCCGCACCCTACCGATTTGATTTTGGTAGGGTCCAGACCACAAACTGGGCAACGGGTTTCACGAGCGGCAACTCCCAGAGGAGTTGTTGCCTACGAACGCTCTCCACTTGGCGCGCTTCATGGAAGGTGCCAAGGAGGCTGGATGAGACCAGCAGCCGCAAGACGCCTGAGAGGAAGAAGACAAATGGCAAATTGGATGCGGGCTGGAGGACAACTCCGGCCCACTCGATGCGTGCGGGAAGGTGATCTACCAACCAGCTCCCAAGCAAGGCTCCCACTGACCATCCAACGGCATTGACCGTGCTGTAGAGCGCGATGGCTTTCGCGCGGTCCTCCGGCCTGACCGAATCAAAGACATAGTTTTGCAGTCCCAATGCCAATCCGGCCCAAATGACGCCGCCCAAAAAATTGACTACCAGGAGAAAGCCTAAATTCGTACTCACAAGGTACAGCATCGGCAAGATTGGCACCGTGAAGCCGGTAATGGACAACAAGGCTTTGTTTCCGAAGCGGTCTCCGAGTTGGCCCCAGGCCTGCAGGGTGAGGAGTTGACCGAGGAGGCCAGCAGCCAGCCATCCTCCGTAGCCGAAGTAGGACTGATGAAGATCCTGCAACATGTACAGGACGAAAAATGGACCGGCGATCAATACGGACGCATGCATCAGACCTGAGAAAAGCAAGAAGCGACGGAAGTCCCTCGTCGCGCTCTGACGGAAGAAGCCCCGAAATCCTTGCTGAGCCTCCCGGTGGGCGGTCGGATGCACATCTTGAACGGATGACAAAGCCCAGACCGAAAGAATGCGCGCGCTTCCGGCCAGGGCGAAGATCAGCACGAATCCCCACCAGGCGGTGGTGGAATGTTGCCAGAGGCTCAGCACCCATCCGGCTCCGCAGAGCGCAAAGAAACTGAGGCTGGCAATGATTTGGGCTCGGCGTGCGAAATAGGCGCCCCGTTCATGCTGGTCGAGCCAATCGGCAATCAAGCTATTCCAAGCAGGCGTGGTGAACTGAGCGCAAGCATAATAGGAGGCGGCGGCGCCCACGACGAGCCAGGGACCCCACTCCGGAAGCAGCAGAGGCAGGAGCACGATGGGAATCCAGGCGAAGGCTTGCCCAACGGTGCCAACAGAAATAAGGGCTTTTCGATTGGGGAACCATTGCAATAACTTAACGGAGACGAGTTGAGCCCCTGTCCCGATAAGTTGGGGTAATGCCGAGAGTACACTCAATTGGAACGGGCTTGCATGTAGGAGCAGGGCGAAGGCCGAGAGGTATTGTTCGCCGCTTCCTTGCGTGACGGCCTGGCAGGCTCCATCTCGGAGGCCGTAGCGAAGGCCTCGCTCGCCGGCACTTTGCGCCCTGGACCTGCTTGGCGCAGTCTCTTGTGGATCTTCGGATTGTATCAGATGCACGTGATCCTCCTCTGAGAGGGAACTCTGATCGAGCGTAGCACAGACGGTGGGGATCGGAGCATAAAATAGATAAGCAGTCTGGTCAGTCGGTTATTGACCCCTCGATCATCTCTCGATACCATCATGGTACGAGTGAACAGCGCTTAGGATGGCTCCAATGATAGAGACCAGAAGTATAGGGAAGCAGCTCCTGGCAGGCGTATTTGTCGGCCTGAGTGTGATCGTGTGTATCTGGCAAGAAGTCGAGGCGCGGGATCTGTCCGCGCCGAAGGAGCAAGCGACGACCGAGGCCGATCCCACGGAGAGCCCGTCGTTCGACGAACAGAAAACTGGTGTCCCGCAATCCCTTTTTACCTGGATCAAGATGGCCAAAGGGTATGAGGTCGAGTGGGATACGTTCGGACGAAAAGGCTGGTACACGCAGGATCCTCGGCTGAAGCCCATCGAACCGGGATCGGTGTTTCCTCGGGATATTCCCGCGATCTATATTGTATTCGAGTCAGCCCCGCTGGAAGATCCTGCCCAGTTCAGCGCTCAATGGTTTCAGGAGGGGGAGAAGGGCGCCCTTTCATCCGTGCCGCTTGGCAAAGACACCCTGGAAGTGCCGGGGCACGAGCGCTATGGATTCCTGGAACTCAAGAAGCCCGGAGACGCCTGGGACATCGGAACGTATCTGGTGAAACTGTTCATTACGCCGCTGGGGCAACAGTCTTTTCATGCGGGCAATCAAGTAGGTACCATGCGGTTTACCATCGTCGAAGGTGCTGCTCCTGCCGGCGTGAATCCGCACTAGCCGGGATTATTCAAGAAAGTTCGTCGCAAAATGACGGAGTGGCGCGCGACAAGCGCGAAGAGCGGGACTTGTGTGACGTGTGAGCCCTTCCCTACCTTTCGCGCTTTTCACGCCAGCCTCGCCCGTCTCACTTGAGTCAGGCATTGGCGATTGTGGCAGAAGTGCTGATGAGTAATGAGGATTAAACAGAGAAAAGGAACAGGATGGGAGAGCGCATCAAGATCACAAATCAAGAGAAGCTGACGCTGCTCTATGAGCGATTCAGAGACGTGTGCCTGGTCGAGAAAGAAGTCTGGAAAGAGATTTTTATGCCGCGGGAGGTGACGCAGGGGCCTATTCGAACGAACCTGCAAGATCGCTATGAGGTGGAAATCGATGATCCCGCGATTGAAGATGTCCTGGATGCGAATATCCCTCGCGGCAGCCAGGCCCTGGCCGCCGCGATTCAGGAATATCGAGCGCACATTTCGTTTTATCGAAAAGTCTGAGGGCTTTAGCCCGCATTATTCACGAGGTCGCTCGATCCACCACCGGCAATCAAGCCAATCCTGCGAATAATCCCACCGATGTATGATGCAACCTTCCCATCGAACACACTGTGGTTAGAGTCGTTCTAAGGCGTCAATGCGAGCTTCCATCGGCGGATGCGTGGCAAAGAGACGCATGAATCCTGAGGAATTACCGGAGATTTTCATCGTCGCGAGCGCATCCTGTGTGGAGTACTCGACCTGTGAACGGGTGACCCATCGATCGATCGCGCGAAGGGCCGAAATCATTGAGTCCTTCCCGTACACCTTGGCGGAAAAGGCATCCGCGCCATATTCACGCTGACGCGAAAACCAGCAGATCAGGACCGAAGCCAGGATGCTGACGACGATCTGGAGCAGGATCGACAACCCAAACCCGAGAGCAACTTGATCGCGTTCTGCAAAGAACCGACGGACCCACATCGCGATGTAGTACACAAAGGTATTCATCAGCCCCGCCAACACGGTCGTCGCAAACATGTCCCCGTTGTAGACGTGTCCCATTTCGTGGGCGAGGACAGCTCGCACTTCCTGCTCTTGAAGATTGCTCAACAATCCAGTCGAAACGGCCACCATTGAGTTGTTCTTGCTGGGGCCGGTGGCGAAGGCGTTGGGATCGGGGGATTCGTAGACCCACACCTCAGGCATCGTAATGTGGAGCCGCTGCGCGATTTCCTGGACGGAGCCATAAACGACCTGTTCGGCTTGCGACCGGGGTTGGGTGATCTGGCGACAATCCAACATGGCCCGAGCCATTTGTTTAGAGAAGGCCAAACTGATAAAGGCGCCGCCAAAACCGAGGACGAGGGCCCAGACTAACGAACTGAGGTCGACCGATCCTTGCAGATTGATCCCGAACAGGGGCAGAACAATATTAATGAGCAACGGCACGGTGAGCGAGAGCGTCACCATGATCAGGATGTTAGCCGCCAACAGCAGGAACATGCCTTTCATCCACTTCATCGAGATCCTCCTTCACGACCATGTTCTCGCCCTGTTATTCAGGCGAGTCACCAGTGAGAGTGATTATACTAACCGATTCTGCGAAATGCATCTCAATCGAAATTGCGATGACGATGTGCTCTAGGAAATAACTCTTTAAATGCCAAGGTCAAGGAGTCAGAAGTGCCTGAAACTCCTTGACAAAGTTGACCCATTCCCGTCCTTCCTGTTAGAACTGGCTCACGCATCCAGGAGGTGACTATGCGGTTGCTCCCCACGTTGGCCACCGTTGGGTTGCTGACATCGGTCGGCGTGACGATCGTTGATGCAGCAGAACCCTCTCAATCCGGCCCTCCTCTGCTGGTCCCGGTGACGGCAGACGGGGTGCAGCGAGCCACGGTCACGCTCGATAGCTACTCCTATACCCCAAACCACTTGATTGTCGAAGCTGGAAAGCCGGTTGAACTGACGCTGACCAGTGTGACAACGTTTACCCCGCACAATTTTATCATCAAAGACCCAGCGGGAAGCCTATCCGTCGAACAGGATGTGAGTGCCGGCAAAACGGTTACCATTACATTTACGCCGCCTCAGCCTGGCACATTTCCCATCTACTGCGACAAACGTCTCTGGCCGTTCCCCAGTCATCGCGACAAAGGGATGGAAGGGAAGTTGGAAGTGCGATAGGTGTGGCTACGAGCATAGAGACCTCCAAGCAGGAACTGCTCCGCGATCTCCTCAAGCAAGTGTCCCGTCTCTTCTATACGACGTTGGTCGTGGTCCCCGCAGATGTGCGGGATCAAGTCAGCCTCGCCTACCTATTCGCCCGAGCAGCGGACACGATTGCGGACACGGAGTTGATCGATCGTCCGCGTCGGCTGGATTTACTCAGCCAACTCAAAGGTCAGTTCGTGAGCGATCAGATTGCCTGGACTCAGGTGCGAGCAATCCAGCAAGCAGTAGGACCAATCCAGCAGAATGCTGCCGAACGTATTCTGCTTGAACGGCTGGAAGACTGCTTCAAACTCTTCCAAACATTTTCGCCGGACGATAGGCGTCGGGTCCAACGGCTCATGACGACACTGACGCAGGGAATGGAGATGGACCTCAGCGTCTTCCCCGGCACGTCCTCAGTAGATCTCACGGTTCTGAAGACGCTCGATGATCTAGACCGCTACACCTATTACGTCGCCGGCTGTGTGGGCGAATTCTGGACGGATTTAATGTGTGCGCACCGGAAGGCCTTGGCCGCATGGAAGGTGCGGGAGATGTCGGAGGTCGGCGTGAGATTTGGAAAGGGGCTCCAACTCACGAACATTGTGAAAGATGTCGCGCATGATCTCCAGAAAGGCCGCTGCTATGTGCCGGCACCCATGTTGGCCGAAGCAGGACTTACCGCACGGGACCTGCTGGACCAGCAGAACCGAACACGTTTTCAGCCAGTCCTGAGAAAACTTGTCCGCATGGCGTTGGAACATCTTGACCAAGGCTGGCTCTACGCCATGGCGATTCCACGCTATGAAACTCGTCTGCGATTGTCCTGCATGTGGCCAATTCTCTCCGCCGGCGAATCGCTGAAGCTCGTCATGAATTCGCCCGATCTCTTGAATCCAGGCGTGAAAGTGAAAATCCCTCGGAGTAAGGTCTACCAGATCATAGCACTCACCACCTCCACAGGCGCCTGCGGCTATACCGGCACCGCCTACTGGGGCCGCTTGCGAAAGCAGATTGTATAGGCAAGTTGGAGGAGTGACAGAAAAGGAGTTGGCAGCTCATCTATAAGGACTGGCTCGTTGGACAGAGATCCGCGCCCACTCTCTCGCACGAGCAGCGAAGGCCTTCTTCCAATCCCTCCTTGAGTCGCGGATGGAACGGATGCGCGGCAAGGGCTAAAAATTTCTTTCGTGGTTCTCCTCCACGTCTGGCGAGAAGAGTTTCGAGGCAACTTTGCCGAAGGAGCGAAGAAGCTGGGCGGTGAGGGGGAGGAGGAAAGCGGAAACTGACCGAGCTTTCTTCGTCGGTCCTTCTAGGGGTGGGCGGGCTGGTCCCCAACTGCGCGCAATATTCCACCCACCCAACCCTCAGCGCACCAAGACGCGCTTTATCCCGGGCGAGGGCCTTCTGACTCCCCAACTTCCTCAGAGGGAGTAGGCAGATTGTTCTTTACTGCGCGCATCGAGCGACCACCGCTTTATCGTGGGGGCTCTGCGAGCAAGAAGAACGGTCTGCCTGCTCCCTCGCATCCTTCTGAGGCCGCGAGTTGCGCGAGCAAAGGGGACGGCCAGGCTACCCCGTCTTTTTTTGCGGCTCCAGCAACTTCTCCCCCTTCTTGAACACCCCGTAGATCGCCTGCGAGGGACAGGCATCCAGGCAGAGGCGACAACTTTCCAGACAACGGGAAGGATCGAACTTGTAGGGAGGAGTCGAGAGCCAGGCGCCGGTCGGGCAGACCGGAACGCAGATGGCTTGATGGGTACAGCGGTCGGGATGACGGACGAGGTGATCGCGAATGATCATCATGGGTTTGACTCCTTCAAAGAGACCTTGGGAAAAGATCTCGAACATGTTTCTATCTGGGATGCTGCTCACTTCCACTCCTTCACAAGTTCTTTCAACCGATCTTTCAATTCCGGAATCTGCTCCAGATTGTTGTGAATCGCTCCGAGAATCTTCTCGACCCTGGCTGTCTTCAACGCATCCTTATCTTTCTTTGCCAACCGATCATACTCCATATACGCAGCCGGGTGTTCTGGTTCGAGTTGCGCGCGGGCATCCACCAATGCCTGTCCCAGTTCCCAGGGTTCCGGGTTCAGCGGTGGACCCACGGTGAAGGAACCATCGGAAAAGACGACAACTGCGGCGCCTGGCTTACCGGTCAAGGGAATCACGGCTCGGACGGTTTTGCCTTCGCAGGCTTTCCAGTCCAGTGTCAGTCCAGGAAACTGTTTGGTGAAGGCCACCTTTTCCATGTTGGCCTTCCACTGGTCTTCGGTTGACATAGTCGTGTGTGACGCGGGAGGCCCTAGTCCTTCTTCAGCGGCGCGAGCTTCTCCGGAACCGGATGGTCCGGCATGAGCAACCGGCTCACGATCTCGCCCTTCATGACGTGCCGCTCCATGATCTCGGTCACATCGGCTTCCGTGCCGACCCAGTACCAGACACCTTCAGGATAGATCACGACACTAGGGCCCATCTCGCAATGGTCGAGGCAGCCGGCCTTGTTCGCGCGCACGAGTCCTTTGAGATTCAGCCGTTTCGTTTCGCTCTTGAAATGAGCGTGGAGTTTCTCCGATCCCAGGTTCGCGCAACAGCCGCGTGGATCGTCCTTGGGACGTTGGTTGATGCAGACGAAAATATGACGCTGAAACGATGGCATGGTGCAATC